>ERZ1674236.6-NODE-6-length-99213-cov-16.160380_pt1 | contig 99213 bp, 74 predicted proteins | sample MGYA00581210_ERZ1674236 | MGnify/ENA primary metagenome ERZ1674236 (study PRJEB41354, sample SAMEA4873328) | human saliva metagenome | biome: human-associated habitat [ENVO:00009003]; feature: mouth environment [ENVO:08000002]; material: saliva material...
ATTATTCGAAATAATTTTCTAAAAATATAGCTGTTTAGAAAATCTTCGAGAACATATTCGGTATGATAGGTGTAGATACACCATCTCAACACCCGATGGGAGAGAGTCGTTATGGCAGAACACGAAAGCCACGCACCGCAGGAAGCAACCGCGCAGGTAGCTACCGCAGGTGCGCGTCATGGTTCCGAAGACTCGGTGGAACAACGTCACCGTAAGATTCTCGTCTTCGCCCACGTGGGGCGCAAAGAAGCACGAGATGCCGCCCGACAGGCATGCACCCAGCTCTACGAAGCGGGACTCGCACCCGTCATGACTCGCTCCGATCTGGAGACCCTGAGTGAAAACTGGGACGAGCCCGTCCCCGTGCAGGTCGTCCACGAATCCGTGGCGCTCATCGATATTGAACTCGGCGTGGTGCTCGGTGGTGACGGTTCGATTCTTCGCGCCGCAGAAATGGTGCGCCGAACCAGTGTTCCGCTCATCGGTGTGAACCTGGGGCACGTCGGCTTCCTCGCCGAATCCGAAGAGAGCGACCTGACCGAAACCGTTCGCTGCATCGTCAACAACGAATACACCGTTGAAGAACGCATGGCAATCGACGTGGAAGTCTGGAACGACGGCAAGCGCGTGCACAGCGACTGGGCGCTGAACGAAGCTAGCGTCGAAAAGGGCAACCGCGAAAAAATGATTGAAGTCATTATTGAGGTGGACTGCCGCCCGCTCAGCAGCTTCGGCTGCGACGGCGTGGTCATGGGAACCCCCACCGGCTCGACCGCCTACGCTTTCTCCGGCGGCGGCCCGGTCGTCTGGCCCGAAGTTGAAGCAATTCTCATGGTGCCGCTCTCGGCTCACGCGCTCTTCGCGCGCCCGCTGGTAGCAGCGCCGACCTCCACCCTGGCGGTAGAAATGATGCCCGGAAACGGTGCCTCCGGCGTGCTCTGGTGCGATGGCCGCCGAACCGTAGAGCTGGACCCCGGCTCCCGTATTGAGGTGCGACGCTCCGAAAAGTCGGTGCTGCTCGCCCGTATCCACCCGGCTCCCTTCTCTGAGCGACTGGTGCGTAAATTTGAGCTTCCGATCCGTGGCTGGCGTGGCCCGCAGGACACCGAGAAGCACTAAAGAAAAGGAATGAACGTTCGTGATTGAGGAAATCCATATTCGAGACCTCGGCATCATCACCGATGCGAGGCTCCCCCTCGAACCCGGATTCTCCGTGCTGACCGGTGAAACCGGCGCAGGTAAAACCATGGTCGTCACCGCCCTCGGTATGCTCCTGGGCGCCCGATCCGACGCCTCCAGCGTGCGCAACGGTGCTAAGAGCGCCCTCGCCGAAGCAGTGATTCGCCTGCCCCACGGGCACCGCGCCCTCGAGCTTGCCGAAGAAGCCGGCGGTACCGCCGAAGACATCGACGAACAGACCTCCGAGCTGCTGCTGGCACGCACCGTCAACGCCTCGGGACGCTCCCGTGCCCACGTCGGCGGTTGCTCCGCACCCATCGGGACCCTGTCTCAGATTGGTCAGACTCTTGTTGCAGTCCACGGCCAGTCCGATCAGCTGCGCCTCAAATCAGCGGCAGAGCAGCGCCAGTCCCTCGACCTGTACGCCGGTGAAGAGCTCTCCAACCTGCTGGAGAAGTACCGCGAAAACTACGAGCGATACCGCGCCGCCGCCGCAGAGCTGAAGGAAGTACGCGAAAACTCGCGCGCACGAGCCCTCGAAGCGCAGACCCTGCAGGGAGCCCTCGAAGAAATCAGTGCCGTCAACCCGCAGGAGGGCGAAGAAGAAGAGCTCAAAGCCGAAATGGTGAAGCTCATGAACGTTGAAGCGCTACGCATTGCCTCGGCAACCGCCTCCGCGGCGCTCAGCGGTAGTGAATACTCTACCGGCGACGAGCAGAGCGTCATGAGCCTGCTCGATGCAAGCCGCTCCGCGCTCCAGGCGCAGGCAGACGCTGATGAAGAGCTTGCTTCTCTCGCCGCGCGCGTCAATGAACTGTTGATTCTTGCCACCGATATCTCCTCGGATCTGTCCTCCTACATGGCCTCCCTGGATGTTGAAGGCCCCGAACGTCTGGCGCAGGTGCAGACTCGCCGCGCCCAGCTGGCGACCCTCACCCGCAAATACGGTGCCGACATCGCCGAGGTTCTCGAATGGGCCGAAGAATCCCGTGCACGCCTTGAGACCCTGGTGGACGACCCGCAGCGACAGGAAACCCTGGAAACCGAGCTGGTACAGCTACGCAAGGTGCTCGGCGCCCAGGCAGAAGAGCTGACCGCCCTGCGCCGTGCCGCCGCGCAGAAACTGGCAGACGCCGTCAGTGAGGAGCTCACCGCTCTTGCCATGCCGAACGCCTCCCTGGTCGTGGAAGTTGCTGAAGCCGAAAAGTTCTCGGTGCACGGCCGAGACACCGTGACCTTCATGCTGGCGCCCCACCGAACCGCCGTGCCGCGCCCGCTCGGTAAGGGCGCCTCCGGCGGCGAGCTCTCCCGCGTAATGCTCGCCCTGGAGGTAGTGCTTGCCGAAGTAGACCCCGTACCCACCTTCATCTTCGACGAGGTGGACTCCGGCGTGGGCGGTAAGGCCGCTATCGAAATCGGTCGCCGCCTCGCCATGCTCGCCCGACACGTGCAGGTTCTGGTGGTCACCCACCTGCCGCAGGTTGCAGCCTTCGCGGACCAGCACATCCTCGTGCTGAAAAACGATGACGCGTCCCTCTCAAAGGTCAAGGTACTTTCCGAAGAGGAACGCGTGGTGGAACTGGCGCGAATGCTCTCCGGGCACGATCAATCAGAATCGGCGCGAGAGCATGCCCGAGAGCTACTGGCAGCCGGTCGAGAAGTGCCGCAGGGGCGCTGAAACTGACGGCAAGCCGGCGGCAAACCGGCAGAGAAAAGTATGAGGAAAGTGCTGGCAAAAGCGCCGAAAGGTGGCATCTTTCGCACCAAAGACCATCAAAGGGGCTGAAGTGTGCGAGCGTGCCTCAGAAAGTTGCCAGTACAGCCCGCGCCGGTGACCAATAGCGGTGCATGGATCCCAGAGGATGTGAGATACTCTGTGAATGCTCCTAGACCTGCTTCTACACGGCGCGGCGGGAATAATAAATCCCCAGCTCCGTTTACAGTGGTGATAAGGACAAATAGGGGAGGGAAAGCCGCCTGAGAGAATCCTCTCGCGGCAAAACCCTCTGCTTGGATAGCAGACAAGAAAATGGTAGGCTTGAATTCCGTGGTGAATGAAAAAAATAACGCTCTGAACGCGTCCTCTAACGACAAGGTAACCCGCCAGATTTTCGTGACCGGCGGCGTTGCATCTTCTCTCGGTAAGGGCCTGTCGGCCTCTTCCCTCGGTCAGCTTCTTCGCGCACGTGGCCTCTCTGTGACCATGCAGAAGTTCGACCCCTACCTGAACGTCGACCCCGGTACGATGAACCCTTTCCAGCACGGTGAAGTCTTTGTCACTGACGACGGTGCTGAAACCGACCTCGACATCGGACACTACGAGCGCTTCCTGGACGAAAACCTCGACCAGTCCGCTAACGTGACCACCGGTCAGGTCTACTCCTCCGTCATCGCAAAGGAACGCCGCGGCGAATACCTCGGCGACACCGTCCAGGTCATCCCTCACATTACCGACGAAATCAAGGCCCGCATGCGTCACGCAGCGGAAATTGACAACGCACCCGACATCATCATCACCGAAATCGGTGGTACCGTCGGCGATATCGAGTCCCTGCCCTTCATGGAAGCAGCACGCCAGGTACGCCGCGATGTTGGCCGCAAGAACGTCTTCTTCCTGCACGTCTCCCTGGTGCCCTTCATCGGCCCCTCCGGCGAGCTCAAGACCAAGCCGACCCAGCACTCCGTCGCAGCACTGCGCGGCCTGGGCATCCAGCCTGACGGTCTGATCCTGCGCTGTGAGCGTGAGGTCCCCGTATCGCACCGTACCAAGATTGGTAACGCATGCGACGTGGACAGCGACGCAGTCATCTCCTGCGCCGACGCACCCAGCATCTACGACATCCCCAAGACCCTGCACAGCCAGAAGCTCGACGACTACATCCTCGACTACTTCGGCATTGAGGCTCCCGCACCGGACTTCACCCAGTGGGACCGCCTGCTCGACGCAGTGCACCGCCCCGCAGCAGAGGTCAACGTTGGCCTGGTCGGTAAGTACATCGACCTGCCCGACGCATACCTGTCCGTCTCCGAGGCTCTGCGCGCCGGCGGCTTCGCAAACAACGTGAAGGTCAACATCAAGTGGGTTGCAGCCGACCTGTGCGCAACCGACGAAGATGCAGACCACCAGCTGCGCAACATGGACGCAATCCTCGTGCCCGGCGGCTTCGGCATCCGCGGCCTGGACGGCAAGATCGGCGCCCTCAAGTACGCACGCGAGCACAAGATCCCGACCCTGGGCATCTGCCTCGGCCTGCAGTCCATGGTCATTGAGTACGCACGCAACGTACTGGGCCTGTCCGAAGCATCCTCCACCGAGTTCGACCCGGAAACCTCCGTACCGGTCATCGCAACCATCGAAGAGCAGAAGCAGTTCGTCGAAGGTGCAGGCGACCTGGGCGGCACCATGCGCCTGGGCCTGTACGAGGCAAACCTTGTTCCCGGCTCTCAGGTTGCTAAGGCGTACGGTGCAACCGAGGTTGCAGAGCGTCACCGCCACCGCTACGAGGTGAACAACGAGTACCGCGAGCAGCTTGAAGAAGCAGGCCTGCGCATCTCCGGTACCTCCCCGGACTCCTCGCTGGTCGAGTACGTGGAACTGCCCGCAGAGGCACACCCCTACTACGTGGCAACTCAGGCACACCCCGAGTACCGCTCGCGTCCGACCCGCCCGCACCCGCTCTTCTCCGGCCTGATTAAGGCTGCTCTGGAGCGCCGCGGCGCCTAACATCTAGGCATAAACGTTCAGCATCCCGCTCACCCCGCGCAGGGGAGAGCGGGATGCTTTCGTTTAAACCTGAACATGCCTTATTCCGTGCCCGTACCTGACGCGCCAAACGTAGCGGGGCTAAGAAGCCGCCTACAATGAAAGAATGAGCAACAACCAGCAGATTATTGATGCACCCTCCGAACGCACCATCCGCACCCGCACCGTGAAGTACAGCGGCTACGTGATCGAAACGACCGTTGAAGAGTACGAACTCAACGAAAACACCGTGCTGACCCGCGACGTCGTGGAAATGCCCGGCGCCGTCGCCGTGGCGGTCCTCAACGACAACAACGAACTGCTGATGCTTAACCAGTACCGCCACCCGGTGCGCATGAACCTCTGGGAAGTACCCGCCGGACTGCTCGACATCGACGGTGAAGACCCCCTGGTCGCCGCGCAGCGCGAACTCGCCGAAGAGGCAGACCTGCAGGCAGACACCTGGAACGCTCTGACCGACTACTTCAGCAGCCCCGGCGCAACCAGCGAAGCAGGCCGCGTCTACCTGGCGCGTAACCTCTCGGAACTGCCCGCCGAAGAACGTAGCGAACGCACCGACGAAGAAGCAGAAATGACCTACCGCTGGGTGCCCCTCGCCGAGGCAGTACAGCTGGTGCTGGGCGGAAAGGTTCACAACGCGCTCGCTATCCAGGCGGTACTCGCCACCTACGCGGCCGCACAGAACAACTTTGAAGGCCTGCGCCCCGCCGAGGATGGCTGGGAGTTCCACCCCTACATGGGACAGCGCCGCGAAAAGCCGGAGAACTTCCGCAACCACTAGAACGGAACACAGAGCAGAACACAGGGCGGGGGAGTAGCCCGCCTAAGGTAAGTCCACATCCCAAGAGAACCGACAGAGGAGATAGAGTGAAGCAGGCTAAAAGCACGGTGAGCAAGACATCCCGCGGCGCGGGTCTGCTCGGTGCGCCCTCTTCAGCCGGTTCCTCCGTGCTGGATTCTTCTAGCCGGGGTTCTTCTGCTCTGGATTCTTCTAGCCTGGGTGCTTCCCACCAGGATGCACAGACCCCGCTCCAGAAAGCCATTGACCAGTACCTCATCCACCTGCGCGTGGAGCGAGGAAGCAGCGAGCACACCATCGCCTCCTACGCGCGTGATTTGCGACGATACAGCGCCTACATGGCGACCCTCGGCGTCATCGACCCCGAACGCATCACCACCGCGCAGGTGCGTTCCTTCATGCGGGAACTTGCCGCCCCCACCGTGCCCCTTGCAGGATTCGAGGCGGGGGATAAGAGCAACCAGAACGCGCAGGAATCTCAGGAAGTACAGGAAGAAGCCGCAGAATCGCTGGCACTGATGATCGCCTCCGAATCGGGGCGAGGTACTGGAAAAGGTCGTGCTGGGAAAGGTCATGCCGGGCAGCCGGAGAAAGCTGGGGCACCAGAAAAAGAAACGCCAACCGCTGAAGGCGCGCCGAGCCTGCCCCTGCCCTTGGGCCCGAACTCCATCGCCCGCACCATGGCGGCAGTCCGCGGAGCACACGCCTTCTGGGTCTCCGCGCTCATCGTGCCCACCGACCCGGCGGCACCGGTCACCCCGCCCAAGAACGTTAAACGCCTACCCAAAGCAGTCAGCGTAGAAGACATCCAGCGGCTACTCGCCGTACCCGACCGCGAAACCGCAACCGGGCTACGTAACCGAGCCATCCTCGAATTCCTCTACGCCACCGGCGCGCGCGTGAGCGAAATGCTCAACGCCGATATCGACGACGTGCACTTCGAAGGAACCCTCACCGATGAAGACGGCAACCAGATCACTCTGCCCGGCTACGTTCGACTCTTCGGCAAAGGAAATAAAGAGCGACTCGTACCTATTGGTAGCTACGCCCAAAAAGCAATCCAAGACTACCTGGTGCGTGCCCGCCCCTCCCTCGTAGCGCACGGTAAAGGCACCGCCGCGCTCTTCGTCAACGGCCGAGGCAGCAGACTCGGACGCCAAGGCGCCTGGCTCATCCTCAAGGAAGCCGCCGAAGCCGCCGGGCTCAGCTCCGACTTCTCACCGCACTCCATGCGCCACAGCTTCGCAACGCACCTGTTGCAGGGCGGAGCCGATATTCGCGTGGTGCAAGAACTGCTCGGGCACGCTTCCATCGCCACCACTCAGGTGTACACCAAGGTTACGCCCGAGGGGCTCATGGAGGTGTACCGCATGGCGCATCCGCGTGCTCACGAACGGGGATAAAACCCCGTCAATCCGCGGAACAGCCGCTCTTGAGGTAACCTTATAGACAACGCTTAAACTTTAAAACTTCGAATTCATTGATGAAGGTGAACCATTGACTGAAGCTCAGGCTCAAGAACTCGGCCCCACCGGTCGACCCCTGCGCGTATACCCCGACCCGGCTCCGCTGAGCAGCCACGGTCCCGCCCGCATTATCTCTATGGTGAATCAGAAGGGCGGCGTGGGTAAGACCACCTCCACCATTAACCTGGGCGCGGCGCTGGCAGAATGCGGCCGTAAGGTGCTGCTGGTCGACTTCGACCCGCAGGGTGCTCTCTCCGCCGGTTTCGGTGCGAACCCGCACGAACTGGACCTGACCGTCTACAACGTCATGATGGACCGCAAGGTCGACATCAAGGACGTCATCCTGCCTACCGGCGTGGAGAACATCGACCTGCTGCCCGCCAACATTGACCTCTCCGCAGCTGAAGTCCAGCTGGTCAACGAAGTGGCTCGCGAGCAGGTTCTCGCCTCGGCACTGCGCAAGGTCCGCGACGAATACGACGTCATCCTCATCGACTGCCAGCCCTCCCTGGGCCTGCTGACCGTCAATGCACTGACCGCTTCCGAAGGGGTCATCATTCCGCTGATTTGTGAGTTCTTCGCGCTGCGCGCCGTCGCACTGCTGGTCGACTCCATCGAGAAGGTTCAGGACCGCCTGAACCCCGACCTCGAAATCTCCGGCGTACTTGCCACCATGTTCGATGCGCGCACCATCCACTCCAAGGAAGTTCTGGCGCGCATCGTGGACGCATTCGGCGACAAGGTTTTCGACACCGTCATCAAGCGCACCGTGAAGTTCCCGGACGCGTCGGTGTCCGCTGAGCCGATTCTCAGCTACGCCTCCAGCCACCCCGGTGCGGAAGCATACCGCCAGGTGGCACGCGAACTGATCTACAAGGGCGGCGCACGCTAAAGCCCCCCACACCTATACGCCCTCTGCTGAGGTGACTCTCACTCTTGAGTCACACCGGCAGAGGGCGTATAATTGTGTGGATTCTAAAGACCCCGCACACTGCTTACGCCGAAAAAGTAGGCGAAGCAGAAGCCGCATCTGAGACGGCACCAACAAAGCCGGGGAGAATAAACCTAAGGAGAATAGGTCGTTTATGACCACGAACGTCGCTGCCGTGAGGGTACCGACACCGAACGCAGACACCGCCGCAAACGCCCGGACTGAGGGCCGCGGCCTGCAGAACCCGGAACGCGGTTTCACCCTCACCCTCAGTAATTTTGAGGGTCCCTTTGATCTTCTACTCACCCTGATTTCGCGCCGCAAACTCGACATTACCGAGGTGGCGCTCGCAGAGGTCACCGACGAGTTCCTCGCATACCTGCACGCCCTCTACGCTGAAGGCACCGAACGTGCACTCGACGAAGCCAGCGAATTTCTGGTCACCGCCGCAACCCTGCTGGAACTCAAAACCGCACGCCTGCTCCCGCAGCATCGTGAACCCCTCGAAGAGGACGTTGCACTGCTGGAGGCACGCGACCTGCTCTTCGCCCGTCTGCTGCAATACCGCGCGTACCGTGAAGTTGCCGATATTTTTGCTGAACGCTGGGCGCAAGAATCACAGCGTTTTCCCCGTGCGGTAGCCCTCGAAGAACGATTCGCCCAGGCGCTTCCCGAGCTGGTTTTCACCGGAGGCGCCGAAGAGTTCGCCCGCATCGCCGCAGCAGCGCTGAGCCGAACCCCCAAAGAGCCCGAACCGGAACCCGAAGAAATCGTTGAAGAACTCAACGAGCACCTGCACGTTCCGCTAACCACCATCGCGGCTGAAGAACACTACATTTTGCACAGCCTGCTCGATACCGCGGCGCGGGAACTGAGCTTCGCCGAACTGGTTCAAGGATCCGGCGAACTAGAAATCGCGGTGGTTCGTTTTCTCGCCCTGCTTGAGCTCTACAAAGAAGGTGCCCTGCACGTGGAACAGGACGCACCGCTCGGAGCTATTCGGGTACGTGCGAGCGCGAGCGCGGCACAGTTCGTGATCCGTGAAGAAACTGCAGACACCGCAGGCACACAGGATGCGCACGAAACCAGCGAAGCACCTGAACCACCAGAATCACCCCAAGTGAACGAATCTGCGAACGAATCTGAAGCTAACACGGGATCGGTAGAGGAGGATTATGAGTAATCATGGCTCACGCTTTGACCGTGAATTCACCCCCGACGACCTTGCGATCGTGAACATGGGCTACTGGGATCCGAACGCAGACGAGGATTCGGAACAGGCTGACTCGGTGCCGGTAGAGGCGGTAGAGTCTGAAATCTCGAAGCCTGCTGAGGCGGACGCTGAGCCGGCTGAGCACGAGGTAGCGGCCGCTCCTCTGGATGAGGTGACCGAAGAAGCTGAGGAGGCTGAAGCCGCCGAAACGGTAGAGGACTCCGATGGTTCCGACATTTCCGACGGCTCCGAGGAATCGCAGGAAACTGCATCCCGCGAGTCGAAGGAACCGGCAACGAAATCGGCAGCGAAATCGGCAAAGATTCCGGCGGGAGGCCCCTCCACCGCACCCAGCGTGGCGGTCGATGCCGAAGCCGAATTTTCCAAGGTCGAGGCAATCCCCGGTGGCATCAAAAGCGCCATTGAAGCGATCCTCGCCGTTGCCGAAGCGCCCGTGAGCGTGCGTGAACTCTCCGCCGCTCTCATCGTCAGCGAACGCGCTGTTGAGCACGCGCTCGACCAGCTGTACCGCGAGTACAACGGCGAAGAAAGCGGCTACGGAGAAGACGAAAACCGGGTAGCGCCCGAACCGCGCGGATTCCAGCTGCGGAACATCGCAGGAGGCTGGAAGCTCTACGCCCGCGACGACTTCGCCCCCTGGGTGGCACGCTTCGTGACCCGCTCCAAGAGCGCGACGCTGAGCAAGCCCGCCTACGAGACGCTCGCTGTGATTGCCTACCAGCAGCCGGTGACCAGGGCGAGGGTAGCCTCCATTCGAGGCGTAAACGCGGACGCGGCAATCCGTCAGCTACTGCAACGGCAGCTGATTCGTGAAGCAGGGCGAGAAGCCGGAAGCGGCGCGACCCTCTACGAAACCACGGAGCTGCTACTGGCGAAGCTCGGGTTGAACTCCCTGGAGGAGCTGCCGGCGCTCGCGCCCTTCCTGCCCGATGACACGGAAGCCGCAGTGCTTGCCGAGGGCAACGACTAAGACAACGAATCAATAAGACGAAGGAACGTTCGGGAAAAGCCTGAAACGTTCGCACTATACGACAGAAAAGAGAAGAACACCATGGCATATGGAAACTCCTCCCGCGGCGGCCGCTCTGCATCCGGTCGCCCCCAGAACTCCCGCGGTGGCCGTCCCGGCGCTGCTCGTCCCGGTCAGGGCGGTAAGCCCGGCGCTAAGGGCGCATCCGCACGCGGCGGTCGTCCCGGCGCACCGAAGAGCGGCGCAGGCAAGGGCGGCGCAAAGGGCTTCGGCGAGAAGAAGTTCGGTGACAAGAAGTTTGGCGAGAAGAAGTTTGGCGAGAAGAAGTTCGGCGCAGGCCGCGCAGGTCGAGGCCGCGGTACCGAACTGCCCAAGCGCGAACGCCGCGCACCGGGCCGCCCCTACCGCTCCGGTGAAGCCTTCGCAAACGAGCGCGGCGAATACCGCGTCAGCAACTACGCTGGCCCGCACCGCCCCCGCCGCCCCCGCAACGCCCCGGTAGACCACTACGAGTTCTACGACCACGACGGCGTGCGCCTGCAGAAGCTGCTGGCTCAGGCCGGTGTGGCATCCCGCCGCGTCTGCGAAGAAATGATTACCGAAGGCCGCGTCACCGTTAACGGTGAAGTCGTGACCGAGCTGGGTGTGCGCGTGGACCCCTCCAAGGTGACCGTGCAGGTGGACGGCATGACCGTTCAGACCAACGACAAGCTCGTCTACATGGCATTCAACAAGCCCGCCGGCGTGGTCTCCACCATGGAAGACCCCGAAGGTCGCCCCTGCATCTCTGACTTCCTGCGTTCCTCCATGAGCGAGCGCGTGTTCCACGTGGGCCGCCTGGACGTCGAAACCGAGGGTCTGCTGCTGCTGACCAACGACGGTGAACTGGCGAACCGCCTCACCCACCCCTCCTACGAGGTGCCCAAGACCTACCTGGTGCAGGTTCCCGGCCCGATGGAGCCCGGCGTCGGCGCAGCCATGAAGAAGGGTATTCGCCTGGAAGACGGCGTGACTCGCGTGGACGAGTTCAAGCTGGTGGACTCCACTCCCGGCCACGTGCTCGTTGAGGTGACCATCCACTCCGGTAAGAACCGCATCGTGCGCCGTCTCTTCGACGCTGTCGGCTACCCGGTTGAGCGCCTGGTCCGCGTCGAGATGGGCCCGATCCGTATTGGTTCGCAGAAGCAGGGTACCGTCCGTAACCTCTCCAAGGTCGAGATCGGTCACCTGCTCGCTTCGGTCGACATGTAATAACGCTAAGGAGTTGTCATGAGCTTGCCCGCTGAGCTTTCCGCATCTGAGCTGCCCATCGACTCAACACTGACCGGACCGGTGCTCATTATCGGCTCGGGTCTGCTGGGTGCCTCCATTGGTTTGGGGTTGCGTGCGGCAGGATGCGAGGACGTGTACGTCCAAGATATTTCACCCACCGCCGAGGCTGTGGCGCAGGATATCGGTGCCGGTACAAGCTTCTCCACCCTGTCGGAGGAGGAACGCGCCGCGTTCGCCCCGCAGCTGGTGGTGGTGGCTGCGCCTCCGGATAGTGCCGGTGCCGTGTGCGCTCGCGCGTTGAACACCTATGCGCCTCGACCGGAGGCGGGCTACCCCGGCGCCGTGGTGACGGATGTTGCCTCGGTGAAGGTGCAGCCGCTGGCTGATGTGCTTGCCTCGGGTGCGGATGCGTCCCGTTACGTGGGTTCGCATCCGATGGCTGGACGTGAGAAGTCTGGCCCGGTGGCTGCTCGCGGTGAGCTGTTCCAGGCGCGTCCGTGGATCATCTGCGAGCACAATTCGGTTCGCCCCGAGTGTGTGCGTCTGGTGCGTTCTGTGGCGGTGGAGCTGGGCGCGATTGTGACTTCTCTGGGCGTTGAGGAGCATGATCAGACGGTTGCCCTGATTTCTCATGTGCCGCAGGCGATGAGCTCGCTGTTGGCTTCGCGTCTGCAGGACACTCCGCTGTATGCGCTGTCCCTGGCGGGTCAGGGTTTGCGCGATACGGTGCGTATTGCGGCTTCAGACCCGACGCTGTGGGTGCAGATTTTTGCGGCGAACGCTGACCCGATTGTGCAGACTCTCTACGGTGTGCGTGATGACCTGAACCGCCTCATCGCGACGCTGGAGAACCCGACGGCTTCCGGCGCTCGCCTGGATTTGGCGCAGCTGATGAGCGAAGGCAACGCGGGCGTGAGCCGTATTCCGGGTAAGCACGGTACTGCCCCCGCCGCGTTCGCAAAGATGACGGTGCTGGTGGACGACACCCCCGGCACGCTGGCTCGTTTGCTTGCCGAGATTGGTGAGTTGGGTGCGAACCTTGAGGATTTGCGTCTGGAGCACTCGACGGGTGCCCCGGTGGGTATGGCTGAAATCTCGGTCAATCCGTCTATTCATGAGGCGCTGGTCCGCGATTTGTCGGCTCGCGGTTGGCGTGTTGTGAAGTAGAGTTAAAGCTGTATTTTCCGGCATAAAGTTTGAGACGAATTTTAAGGAGTGCTGATGCACGAGAACCCTAAACTGACGATTGCTATTGACGGTCCCTCCGGTTCCGGTAAGTCGTCTGTGTCTAAGGAAGTTGCACGCCACTTTGGCCTGGCGTACCTGGATACCGGTGCAATGTACCGTGCCGCAACCTACCGTGTGCTGGAACTTGGCATTGACCTGAACGACGCTGAGGCGATTGCGAAGGCTGTCGAGGAGATGCCCCTGGTGTTCGGTACGAACATTAAGGAAGAAGAGATTCTGATGGGCTCGACCGATATCCGTGAGGAGATTCGTAGCGAGCGCATTTCTTCGGCCGTTTCTGCTGTGGCTTCGGTTCCGGCGGTTCGTGAGCACCTGATTGGCCTGCAGCGCTGGATGATTAACCACGCTATTAACGGCATGGTCGCTGAGGGCCGCGACATCACCACCGTGGTCGCTCCCGATGCTGATGCACGTATCCTGCTGACTGCTTCTGAAGAGGTGCGCATGGCGCGCCGCGGCCTGGAGAATGCAGAGAAGTCCGGCGCATCGGGTGACTTGAGCAAGCAGATCGCTGAGCGTGATGCGAAGGATTCGAAGGTCAATAACTTTATGGAAGCTGCCGAGGGTGTGACCCTGGTGGACAGCTCGGATCTTGATTTTAATGCGACGGTCTCTGCAGTGATTAACGCTGTGAATGACCAGTTGAAGGCGAAGCGCGCGGGCTAGGCCCCGCCGAAACGCTGGGGGAGTGGTGCATCCGCTCCCGAGAAGACGTTGAGCCGCGCTCGCGTGCTGGCCCTCGGGTTGGAGCGTGGGGCGGGTAGAGAAAGGAATGCGCATGGCTGAGGACGCTATCCGCGACGATTACGAAGATAAGTACCTGGGCGGTGGCGAGGACGACGTTATCGAGCGCCTCGCTGAGATTGATGATGAGACCGCTGACCAGCGTGCTCAGGCTCTTCTTGAGGGTCTTGAGGATTACGACCTGGATGAAGAGGACCGCGCCCTGCTGGGTGCTTGGGGCTTCGACATTGAGGAAGAGGAAGAGCAGCTCGCTGATCCGGTAGTGGCGATTGTTGGCCGCCCGAACGTGGGTAAGTCGACCATCATTAACCGTATTCTGGGCCGCCGTGAAGCGGTGGTTGAGGATAAGCCGGGTGTGACTCGTGACCGCGTGTCCTATAAGGCTGAGTGGCTGGGTAAGAGCTTCACCCTGGTTGATACCGGTGGTTGGGAGTCTGACGCTCGCGGTATTGACGCTCAGGTTGCTGAGCAGGCTGAGATTGCTGTGGAGCAGGCCGATGTTGTGGTCCTGGTGGTTGACGCTCGCGTGGGTGTGACCGCTTCGGACGAGCAGATCGTGCGTATGCTACGCCGCGTGAAGAAGCCGATCATTCTGATTGCTAACAAGATTGACGACGCTCACCTGGAGCCGGAGATTTATAACCTCTGGTCGCTGGGTATGGGTCAGCCGTTCCCGGTGTCGGGTCTGCACGGTCGTGGCCTGGCGGATGCTCTGGACGAGATCCTTGAGGTCATGCCGGAGCACTCGCAGTTTGCTCAGCCGGAGGCGCTGGGTGGCCCGCGTCGTGTGGCTCTGGTGGGTCGCCCGAACGTGGGTAAGTCGTCGCTGCTGAATAAGCTGGCTGGTTCTGAGCGTGCCGTGGTGAATGACCTGGCTGGTACGACTCGTGACCCGATTGACGAGATTATTGAGCTGGGCGGCTACCCTTGGCGTTTTGTGGATACCGCGGGTATTCGCCGTCGCCAGCACATGGCTAAGGGTGCGGAGTTCTACTCTTCGCTGCGTACTCAGACTGCTCTGGAGCGCTCTGAGGTTGCCGTGGTGCTGTTGGATGTTTCCGAGCCGATCTCTGAGCAGGATGTGCGTATCGTGCAGACCGTGATTGATTCGGGTCGTGCGATGGTCCTGGCATTCAATAAGTGGGATACCCTCGATGAGGACCGCCGCTACATGCTTGAGCGCGAGATTGAGCGCGACCTGGCGCACGTGCAGTGGGCTCCTCGCGTGAACATTTCGGCGAAGACCGGCTGGCACAAGGACAAGCTGGTGCCCGCCCTGGAGCACTCGCTGGAGTCGTGGGATTCGCGTATTCCGACCGGTCGCCTGAACGCGTTCCTGGGCGAGATTGTTGCCGCGCATCCGCACCCGCTGCGTGGTGGTAAGCAGCCGCGTATTCTCTTCGGTACTCAGGTGTCTTCGCGTCCGCCGAAGTTCGTGCTGTTTACTACCGGTTTCTTGGATCCGGGTTACCGTCGCTTCATTATGCGTCGTCTGCGTGAGACTTTTGATTTCACGGGTACTCCGATTGAGATTTCGATGCGTGTGCGTGAGCGCCGCTCCTTGGGTGAGCGTCAGAGCGCGAAGGCTAAGAAGGGTAAGGGCGGCCGCCGCTAGTAGCGGGGTGTGTCTGCTTGATACCGTGTTGCTGGGCTGGCTCCCTTGCTAGGCTTGGCCCCCGCGCGCTGGATTCTGTGCGGAAAATCTGCGAGGAAAATCCGTGAGGAAAATATTTTTAAGATTTTTTCTAAAAATGGTGAATCTGGCTTGCGCGGGGGTTAAAAGCCCGGTATAGTTATTCGAGTGTTCAGGGGAAACCTTGAAAACAATATCGTGAATAACGAATCGGGTTGTGGCGCAGCTTGGTAGCGCACTTGACTGGGGGTCAAGGGGTCGCAGGTTCAAATCCTGTCAACCCGACAGATAAAGCTCCGGAAGGTTTTTCCTTCCGGAGCTTTTTTGTCTGCCGTTTAGTGGTTTTTGTTTTGCTTGCTTGGATGGGGAAATGCGGGAGTCGGCGCCAAAACACGGCTGGAAGCACCGAAGTGCGTTCTCTTCCTTGAGATGGCGGGGGAGGGGTCGGCATTGCACCTGTAAAGCGGTGGGGCTTTAGGTTAGTGTGCAATTATGAGCTTCGATCTAAATGTTGGAATATGCCCGATTTTGTGGGTGTTCGGTGGTACATTGGGTACACAAGGAATTGCGTTTTTGGGATTAGAGATTCATTATCCTGCCCCTGAAATTCCCTTGACAAATCAAGGAATATTTAGGTTTCTGTGACAAAAACGCCGTTTCAACACACTAAATTTCATAACCGCAAAACCAACACGAACCCAAGTGAAGGCATATATCCCCAAGGGATAGCGTCCTTAACGCATCAAACAGCTAGGTGTACGCACCTGCAACACACGGCACACACGCCGCCACACGCGTCGCTGGGAAGGTTTTGCGGCACGACACAATCCCGCCCCTGGGCGCGGAAAGGAACACAGTACATCATGTGGCAGCAAGTCTACGACCCGCTGAACTCGAGCGCACTCTCCGCACTCGTGGCAGCAGTCCCGATTATTTTCTTCCTTCTGGGCCTCACCGTCCTGAAGCTCAGCGGTATTAAATCTGCCGTTATCTCCCTCGTCATTGCACTGGTCATCGGTTGCGCTATCTTCGGCATGCCCATCACTGCCGGTGCAGGATCCATCCTCTACGGCTTCCTCTCGGGCATGTGGCCCATCGGCTGGATCGTGCTCATGGCAGTGTGGCTCTACCGCATTTCTGTGCGTTCCGGCGGCTTCGAAATTGTTCGCTCCTCCATCTCCTCCATCTCTACCGACCAGCGCATCCAGATGCTGTTGATCGCATTCTGCTTCGGCGGCTTCCTTGAAGGCGCTGCAGGCTTCGGTATCCCGATTGCTATCTGTGCTGCACTGCTCGTGTCCCTGGGTTTCAACCCGCTCAAGGCCGCAATGTTCGCACTGATTGCTAACGTGAGCTCCGGTGCATACGGCGCTATCGGTATCCCCGTGACCACCGCAGCAACCCGCGGCGGCGTGGACCTGCATGCACTGTCCATCGAAATGGTCCTGGTTATCCAGATCATGGCGGCTCTCATCCCCGTACTGCTTGTTGCTATTCAGGACGGTCTGCGCGGTATCCGCGAAGTCGGTCTGGTAGCACTGATTGTTGGTCTGATTTACTCTGGCGGCCAGTCTGTCCTGCTCGCAGGCCTCGGTAACCCCGAGCTCGTCGACATCATCCCGCCGCTGCTGGCTCTGATTGCTCTGGCACTCATCATGCAGAAGTGGCAGCCCAAGAACATCTTCCGTGAGCCCACCGCTCCCTCCCTGGAAGAGGTTGAGGCTCAGCAGAGCGTCAAGCACACCGGTGGCGAAATCCTCAAGGCATGGAGCCCCTTCGTCTACCTGTCCGTCGTGATTCTGCTCTGGTCCACCGCGATGAAGCCGCTCTTTGCTAAGGGGGGTCTGCTGGCCTTCAGTAACATCACCTTCCCCGTTCCGTGGCTGCACCAGACCATCCAGCAGACCGCACCGATCGTTGCAACCCCCAAGGCAATTGACGTGACCTACACCTGGAACATCATTGGTGCTTCCGGTACCGCAATTCTGGTGGCTGCAATCATCACCATCCTGACCTCCTCCATCAGCTGGGGCGAGGCTATCGAGGAACTCGGTGCAACCTGGAAGCAGCTGCAGACCCCGATCATCATGATCTGCCTGGTCATGTCCGTTGCTAACGTCATGAACTACGCGGGTATGATTACCTCCATCGCACTGGCTGTTGCCGCTGTGGGCGCAATCTTCCCGCTGCTGTCCCCGATCATCGGTTGGATCGGCGTGTTCGTGACCGGCTCTGTGGTGAACAGCAACATCCTCTTCGCCGGCCTGCAGGCTACCACCGCACATCAGATTGGTGTCAGCCAGACCCTGCTGATTGCATCTAACACCGCCGGTGGTGTGATGGCGAAGATTGTTTCCCCGCAGTCCATTGCAATTGCTGCTGCTGCTGTGAACAGCTCCGGCGAGGAATCCAAGATTACCTCCATGGCAATCAAGTACAGCGCAATCCTGCTGGCTATCACCTGTGTTTGGAGTTACGTTCTGTCCCTGGTTGTTTCCTAAACAGCGTGAAGCTCCGATGCGTGTAACCTGCCTTCCCTGAAAGGTGAGGTACCGCGACACGGTTTAGCGAAAGCCCCCTTCTACTTCGGTAGGAGGGGGCTTTCGCGTTTCTGTATTTGTGGGCTGGGGGAGGTGTAAATATGCATATAAGTTTCATTTGTGCACACTTAAGGTCATCCTATCCTGAAGTCTTGGGAGAGACCTGTTAGCTTAAACAGATAAAGTCATGAGCACCTAGTGAGTGGGAAAGACTTCGTTCACCACCGTCTCGCTAGGGTGTATCGCCGCGGCAAATCACCAGGCAGTCAGAATCTCAAGACCATCACGCTTCACCGATGGACCCATCCACGACGTATGGACGGGCCCATCGGTTTTTATGCGGCCCAAACGCTTCCATACAGCGCAGACGCCGTACCGGAAGAAGCGACCGCTAATACACACAGACCGAAAGGAACACCCGCCCCAATGTGGCAGCAAACCTACGACCCGCTGAACTCACCGGTGCTCTCCGCGCTGGTTGCCGCAGTGCCCATCATCCTCTTCCTGCTGGGCCTGACCGTCCTGAAACTCAGCGGCCTCAAATCAGCACTGCTGACCCTCGGCACCACCCTCATCATCGGTTGCGCCATCTTCGGCCTGCCCATCACCGCAGGTGCCGGTTCCATCCTCTCCGGCTTCCTCTCGGGCGCATGGCCCATCGGCTGGATCGTGCTCATGGCGGTGTGGCTCTACCGCATCGCCGTACGCGCCGGTAACTTCGACATCGTGCGTTCCTCCGTCTCCTCCATCTCGAACGACCAGCGCATCCAGGTGCTGCTGATTGCCTTCTGCTTCGGTGGCTTCATCGAAGGCGCAGCAGGCTTCGGCATCCCGATCGCTATCTCTGCGGCACTGCTGGTATCCCTGGGCTTCAACCCCCTCAAGGCATCTATGCTGGCGCTGGTAGCTAACGCCGCATCCGGCGCATACGGTGCTATCGGTATCCCCGTGACCACCGCAGCTAAGGTTGGCGGCCTGGACACCGCACACCTGTCCGCAGGCATGGTTCCGGTACTGCAGATCTTCGTCGCCTTCGTGCCGCTGCTGATGGTCGCAATCCAGGACGGTATGCGCGGCATCCGCGAAGTCGGCCTGGTCGCACTCATGACCGGCATCATCTTCTCCGGCGGTCAGGCAGCTATCCTGATGCTGCTCGGCTCGCCCGAACTGGTCGACATCATCCCGCCGCTGCTGTCCCTGGTGGCGCTGGCGCTCGTGATGCAGAAGTGGCAACCCAAGCACATCTACCGTGAACCCACTGCACCCAGCCTCGAAGAAGCCCAGGCTCAGCAGAACGTCAAGCACACCGGTGGCGAGATTGTTAAGGCGTGGAGCCCCTTCATCTTCCTCTCCGCAACCATCCTGCTCTGGTCCACTGCCCTGAAGCCGATTTTCGCAACCAACGGCCCGCTGGGTGCTGCAACCCTGGCGTTCCCCATCCCCGGCATTCACGAAGCCATCACCACCGGTACCGGCAAGACCGTGACCGCGATGTTCTCCTGGAACACCCTGGGAGCATCCGGCACCGCAATTCTGGTGGCGGCACTCATCACCATCCTGACCTCCTCCATTAGCTGGGGTGAAGCCTTCGAAGAACTTGGCGGTACCTGGAACCAGCTGAAGATGCCGATCCTCATGATCTGCCTGGTCATGTCCGTCGCAAACGTCATGAACTATGCCGGTATGACTACCTCCATCGCTCTGGCGCTCGCGGCAGCCGGCCCGGTCTTCCCGCTGCTGTCCCCGATTATCGGTTGGATTGGCGTGTTTGTGACCGGTTCCGTGACCAACGCTAACGTGCTCTTCGCGGGCCTGCAGTCCACCACCGCAGCCCAGATCGCTGTTGACCCGACCCTGCTCGTGGCCGCAAACACCGCCGGTGGCGTGATGGGCAAGATCGTCTCCCCGCAGTCCATCGCGATTGCGGCGGCGGCTGTGAACAGCGCAGGCGAGGAATCGAAGATTACCTCCATGTCCATCAAGTACAGCGCTATTCTGCTGGGCCTGGTCTGCGTCTGGTCCTTCGCGCTGTCGCTCATGGCTGGCTAACACTCATGGCTGGCTAAAGCCATTCGTGAGTCTCATATCGGGGCAGATAGCAATAAGACGCTGAACCCCTAATGATTCTGAGGTAAAGCCCCCTTCTCGACCCGTGCGGTCGGGGAGGGGGCTTTGTCTTACCTGCCGCCGTATAAGTTTGGCTCGGGCAGTAGAAAGGGACTGAGCGGAGAAAAAACTACCGACAAGGACTAAATCGTAATGACTCTTAACTAGCGTTTCACACTGTAAAAGCACCCAGTACCTAGCAAAGGACCCACCTGCCACAGTGATACAGTTCTCAGTGGGCATTGGCGCCGTAGGCGAGAGCACGAGCTAAGGAACTTTTAGCTTCGAGGCCTCCAACGAGAGAACCAACGCCCCGCATCGTGGAAATATCCTTCCCCGCGCCCCCTGCCTTCAGCCAAGGCTACAACACAGACACATGATGTTGCTACGCCTTTCACGTTCAGGGACCCTCAGCGGTAGATGCGTCGTGAGGCTACGCCTCGTACTACCCCATAAGGGCAGGCGGACGCACCCTACAGCGGCATCCAAACCGCTGTAGGTACACCCTGCGGCGAGGAAGGACATACCACTCTCATGTGGTCGCAGACCTACGATCCCCTCAACTCCCCGGTGCTCTCTGCACTTGTAGCGGCATCCCCCATTATTCTTTTTCTACTCTGCCTCACGGTTTTCAAACTCAGCGGCATCAAATCAGCGCTAATCACCCTAGCCCTGACCCTGTGCATCGCACTCGGAGTCTTCCACCTGCCCTGGACAGCAGCCGCAGGTTCTATTTTCTACGGATTCCTCTCAGCGCTATGGCCTATTGCATGGATTGTGCTCATGGCAGTGTGGCTCTACCGCATCGCGGTGCGCAGCGGAAAATTCGCCATCGTGAGGTCCTCTGTTTCCTCAATCTCAGCGGACCAGCGCATCCAGGTGCTACTCATCGCCCTCTGCTTTGCCGGGTTTATTGAGGGTGCGGCGGGCTTCGGCATCCCGATTGCTATTTCTGTGGCGCTACTGGTTGCCCTGGGCTTCAACCCGCTCAAAGCCGCTATGCTCTCCCTGGTCGCTAACGCCACCGTGGGCGCCTACGGTGCGGTCGGTATTCCTGTGACCACCGGTGCCGCTATCGGTAACGTAGACCTGGGGCACCTATCCAACCAGATGGTTTGGGTCCTGCAGATCTTTGCGGCCCTCGTACCCGTGCTCGTGGTAGCTATTCAGGACGGTCTGCGCGGCATTCGTGAGGTAGGCTTAGTAGCGCTCGCAACCGGTATCGTGATTTCTGGCCTGCAGAGCATCATGCTGTGGGTCCTGCAGGACCCCGAGCTCATCGGCATTGTGCCGCCCCTTGTCGGCCTGGTGTTCCTGGCAGTAGTGATGCGTTTCTGGCAGCCCAAGAACATCTATCGCGAGCCCACCGCACCGACTCTAGAAGAGCTCTCCGCACAGGACGAACCGACGTACACCCTGCGCGAAGTTGCGAGCGCCTGGAGCCCCTTCATCTTCCTTTCCATCACCATCCTGCTCTGGTCCACCGTGCTGCGCCCCGTCTTTGACCATAACGGAGCCCTGGGTTTTGCAAACCTGAGCTTCCACGTGCCCGGTATCCACCATCAGATCGGCGACGGTGAAGGCCTCGCTATCCACGCAGTCTTCAACTGGAACATTCTGGGTGCGGCGGGTACCGCCATTTTGGTGGCGGCTCTGCTCTCTGCGTTCACTTCGAAAATTACCGTCCGTGAGACTCTGGAAGAACTCAACGGCGCATGGCAGCAGTTGAAGAAGCCCATCTACATGATTTGCCTGGTCATGTCCGTAGCAAACCTCATGAACTACGCGGGCATGACCTCCTCCATCGCTCTGGCGGTAGCTACCGCGGGTGCACTCTTCCCGCTCTTCTCGCCCATAATCGGCTGGGTTGGCGTGTTCGTGACCGGTTCGGTGACCAACAACAACGTGCTCTTCGCCGGTCTGCAGGCAAGCACCGCGCATCAGATTGGTGTAGACCCCGCCATACTGGTTGCAGCCAATACCTCTGGTGGCGTGATGGGTAAGATTGTGTCCCCGCAGTCGATTGCGGTGGCGGTTGCCGCCGTGAACGAGGCAGGGCAGGAGTCGAAGGTTACCTCCATAACCATCAAGTACAGTCTCTTCCTGCTGGTACTGCTGTGCATGTGGACGTACCTGCTCACGCTCATCGTGCACTAGGCTTTTAAGCGACTTTTCCTGTCTTCGAGGAAGAACCGGAGAGATACGCAGAACGCTCGTTGCGAGGTCATGTCGCGGTGAGCGTTCGCCGTATCTGAGGTACCCAATGTCATACGATGCGGATAATCCACTCGGCAGGAGTAGAATTAGTGTTTGTGCCCACACACCGGAGACGTGCACAGGAGAGGCTGCCCGGCTGTTATCTGTGCGTTACTCGCTCGCCTGCTGCGTGAGACACACGGCTAACAGATGACCTACTACTCAAGGAGAAACAATGCAGGCACTCGCAACGGTCACCACCGTTTTTGCCTTCGTAGCAATCGCTATTCACGTGTACATCTGGATTATCGAATCCTTCCTCTGGACTAAGCCCAAGGGCCGCGAAACCTTCGGAATGACCGAAGAATTCGCCGAGTCCACCAAGGAGATGGCGGCAAACCAGGGCCTGTACAACCTGATGCTCGCCTGGATCGCCGCAACCGGTTTGCTCGCTTTCTGGTTCGGTTCCCCGCAGGTGGGTGTGGCACTCATGTTCGCAGGCCTGGGCTCCATGGCGATTGCCGGTGTCTACCTGTTCCTCACCTCCCCGGATAAGCGTAAGCCGGCGCTGATTCAGCTGACCCCGCCGCTGCTGTCTTTGATCTTCCTCTTCGTGATGATCTAACCCTGTGACGACCTAATTCAGAGCGGAACATCTCAACGTATAGAAGCCGCGTGCTTACTTCTACGAAGTGGCGCGCGGCTTTTCTGCGCCCTTAGACGCGAGCACGCCGAGTGAGGGGAGCTTAGGGCGAGGGGGCTTAGGTAAAGAGCCCCGAACAGCCTCGCCGATGCGAACCCACCAGGTGAGCGTCGACCATACCGACCGCGCACATGAGCGCATAGGCGGTCACCGGACCCAAGAACACACCTCCTAGAGCTTTAAAAGATTTGGCAAGAAGCGCGGACTCGGGTGTATCTGTCGGAATATCGTCCAGGGTATGCGGTGCGATAGTCTCGCGCGGCGCGAAGGACCACAGCCACGCCGGCAGCCCGCCCGGTACACGCGTGCCATCGGATAGGGTGCGCTCGCGCATCCGGTCCAAATCTTCATCGCGGAGCGTACGAACTCGACGGCGGCAGGCATTCGGCGCTTCAACGCTATCCGTATTGGTCGGGGTAGAAGAGTGGGTGATAAGGGGAAGATGAACATCCTCTGCGGAGGCGTCACGCGGCGTGGCGGCAAGCTCACGCATCCGAAGGGTCAATTGTGCATTGGAGATGACCGCGCGAATCTTCCGCTCGTTACGGATAATCTCTTCGTCCTGGAGGAGTCGCGCAACATCCTGGTCGGTGAACGCGGCCACGCGTTCGGGATCGAACCCCTCGAAAGCGCGACGAAATGCCTCACGGCGGGCAAGAATCGTGCGCCAGGAGAGGCCCACCTGAAAAGCTTCGAGGCTCAGGGCTTCGAAGAGTCCCCGCTCATCGGTGACGGGCATGCCCCATTCGGCGTCGTAGTAGTCGCGCAGAAGCTTATCGGTCACCCACATGGGGTAGCTCGGGGTGTTTTCGAGGGGGTTGGCGGGAATAGTAGGTTGCGAGGTCACGGTTTCTCCTCTCTGAGATTGCTGTGCTCATCCGAGTATTTCGGAAGCATGTTCTACTTAAACACTAGCCCTAGCGTGAGTAAATCGCAAGTATATTCGATTATGTGTCGTGGTGCAGAGCAACGAAACCGAAAACAGGTACGACAGAGGGCGGAGCCTGCATCCGATGCACGCTCCGCCCTCTGATAAGTCTCAATCACTGCCGGGTGACCTAGCTAGAAGAGCCGCGCCTCCCGCACCTCTTCCGGCTCCTCCAGATCGAGAAGGAACTGCTTACGCTCAACACCGCCAGCGTAGCCAGTCAAACTACCATCAGCACCAATAACGCGGTGACACGGAATCATAATAGAAACCTTATTGCGGCCGACCGCCTGCCCCACAGCCTGCGCCGGAGCACCGGGGCCAACCGCACGCGAAATCTCACCGTAAGTGGTGGTGTACCCGGCAGGAACAGTCTTCAGGTGCTCCCACACAATCAGCTGAAAATCGGTGCCCTCAGGATCTAGCGGCAACGTAAAAGAAGTGCGCTTGCGCTCAAAATACTCGGAGAGCTCTGCCGCAGCACGCGACAGCAGCTGTGCCGCAGCATACTTGCCGGTAGGCTCTTCACCTTCAGTAGCGCTGTGATCCCGCAGGTAGGCGTCAGGATTCTCAATCAGTCCACCAAGCTCATGAGGGAGCGGAAAATGCGCCTGGTCCTCGTACCAGATGCCGACAACCGCATCCGCGCGGGCGGCGATGTAGAGAGTGCCCACGGGGCTTGCGTAGCGCGTGTACCAGCGCGCGAGCGCTTCCGGCGGCTGCGGCGAATCGGTCGCTTTGGTCATGCTCTTCCTCGTAGGCTCCAGGGCGTGTACTGCAGATGGTATTAGAGATAAATATCCCTTTCAACCATCATAGGGGAGGGGTGCCTCCGTACCGTACCCGTAGCGGGTTTTGTCTATAACTGGCCGTTATGTATGAGGTTTATACCCCTGTGTTTATACCCCCTGGGAAGCATCTCAGGATGCCCCGTCAATTTTGCCTGAACCTGAAGAGCTGGCATTCTGTGAAGTACACACCGATACACCGCAATTCAATACTCCGGCTTCTCCACCCCGCAGCGGGTAGGGGATGGCCTGTGTTTCTCGTGCCTCAACGATGGGTTCAACGACGACTGAAATTGCAAGGAGAAACATGGAAGAGCTGAAAGACATCCGCCGGCAACTCAAGGAAAACCCGGAGAGCCGAGAACTCAATAACCGTTACGCGCAGGCGTGCCTCGACATTGCGAAAGAATATACCGTTACGTCCCAGGGACATATCTTTATTTGCTCGCCCTCAGATTTAGAAGCTGTACGGTACATCATGGCCAAGATCCCTAACGCTTCGCCTCTAGACGGCGAAACCTTGCAGGAATACAAACGCCTGGAGAGAGCCGTTACCCAAGCTCGTATGAATAGAGGCAAGCCCGGTAGCAAGATGGGCATTTACTATGCCCTCATCCTTTTTATGGTGATGCCTTCCATGGCGGCACCAGTCCTTCTGTTATGGGAACTCACCGTGCTTGGCTCAGACCACACCCGCGACCCGAGAGCCCTTATTTACCTGATTCCTGTCGCTCTCATTACCGTTGCGCTCATCTGGGTTGGGTGGCTTGTTGAACGAATCCCCGGTTGGAAATATAACGCTCTGATCGTCGAAAAGAACAAAAAGATAGAACTAGCCAGAGCCGAAGCTGAAACACGTCAAAGTACTGACTCAAACCGTTCAGACATGGTTGCAGTATCGGACTCTGAACCGCAATCTTAAAGTAAATGTGCCGCCTCACCGGTATCAGTGAGGCGGCACATTTTGCTATCTAGGGGATGAGGAGCTCGCTACTTAGCGGCTACTCCATCAGCGTTGCCCTCCGTGTGGTGCAGATGCGGCAGGTGAGTCGAGTGCAGGTCGTGACCGAGCACATCGTGCGCGTCCGGGTCCTCGTTCGGGAGCACGTGCGAGTACTTGGAGTAGTAGCGGTACAGCGCGTAGGCACCAATCACCGTCAGCACGATAGCAATGCCCAGAGCCCACGGCACAGCGGCGGCAGAATACATAACAGAGAAGAGCACCAACAGCCAGGAGAGAGCAGCTGCAAGAACCGAAACGTTCATAGCAATAATTGCAAGCTTACGGCGACGGACATCAACCATAATCGGTGCGGGAAACCCGCTCCCTCCTTCCAACGGAGCCTATCTCCGTTCTCGCGTGCACCCGAAGGTGTCAGATGCTTAACTAACCGCCATCTTCGGCGACCAGAATAGAATCAAGAAGCTTATATATCTATGATACGGCGCTTGAAGTAGACATCAAAGGTTTACAAACACCATTAGAGCAACCCCACATAACAGGTGAACGGGTATCTCAATATGAGGTATAGAATGCGTAATTCTTACACAAAAGATGGGTACTCCATACCCTCTCATTCACTCTACGAACTGTGTAGGAAACGATAAAAGCTCACCGCCCGCTGCGGTACGTGAAGCACCACAGCGGACGGGCGTGTAAATAAAGTATCAGCGCGAACCGTCGACTCCTGTCAGGACAGCGCATGAATATGTCGCGTACGCGTCCTGTGCGGTACTGACACCTCACGAACAACACCGCTCCAGGTAATCGGCGGAAGATACTGTATTTACAATCACCCACCGTACCCCAGCACTAATTTTTGTAGAAATTACGCCGCAATAAACGCTGAATTGAGCGTCATAAAACAGCGAAAAGCCCCGGCTGCTTCAATCCCACAGAGGGGGAGAATCAGCCGGGGCTTCGCTAGTACGCGGGCCGTGCCGTTAGGCAACGGATGCTGCGATTAGGCGGTCGGAACGTCCTCGTCAACCCACTCGAGGGTGCGGGAAACAGCCTTCTTCCACAGGCGGTACTGGCGGTCAACCTCTGCGGGCTCCATGGAGGGCAGCCAGCGCTTGTCCTCAGCCCAGTTGTCCACAACGTCCTGCTCGCCGCTCCAGAAACCAACAGCGATACCTGCAGCGTATGCTGCGCCCAGAGCGGTGGTCTCAACAACCTTCGGGCGGATCACGGGAACGCCGAGGATGTCAGCCTGGAACTGCATGAGGAACTCGTTAGCGGTCATGCCGCCGTCCACGCGCAGCTCGGAGAGCTCAACACCGGAGTCAGCGTTCATTGCGTCCAGAACTTCGCGGGTCTGGAATGCGGTTGCTTCCAGCGCCGCACGCACGATGTGTGCACGGTTCACGTAGCGGGTCAGACCAACGATGACGCCGCGAGCGTCGGAACGCCAGTGAGGGGCGAACAGGCCGGAGAACGCGGGAACAACGTAGCAGCCACCGGAGTCCTTGACGGAGGTAGCCAGTTCCTCAGACTCTGTAGCGTGTTCAATCATGCGCAGGTTATCGCGCAGCCACTGGATCAGGGAGCCGCTCATTGCGACCGAACCTTCCAGAGCGTAGACGGGAGCTGCGTCGCCAATCTTGTATGCGACGGTGGTCAGCAGACCGTTGTTGGAGAAGACGGGCTCGTTGCCGGTGTTCATGAGCATGAAGTTACCGGTACCATAGGTGTTCTTCGCCATGCCCTTCTCGAAGCAAGCCTGACCGAAGGTTGCAGCCTGCTGGTCGCCCAGGATACCCGCGATGGGGGTGCCGCTGAGCAGACCGGTCGCGCGACCGAAGCCGTACACCTCGGAGGAGGACTTGATTTCGGGCAGCATGCTCATGGGGATACCCATGTCTGCAGCGATCTGCGGATCCCATTCGAGGGTGCGGATGTTCATCAGCAGGGTACGGGATGCGTTGGTTACGTCGGTGACGTGAACGCCGCCGTCAACACCACCGGTCAGGTTCCAGACCAGCCAGGTGTCGGTGTTGCCGAAGAGCAGGTCGCCGCGCTCTGCGCGCTCGCGTGCGCCTTCAACGTTGTCCAGGATCCACTTGATCTTGGGGCCGGAGAAGTAGGTGGAGAGGTTCAGGCCGACGATGTCGTGGTACTTGCCAACACCCTCTTCGCCTGCGAGCTCTTCAACGATTTCCTGGGTGCGGGTGTCCTGCCAGACGATTGCGTTGTAGACGGGCTCACCGGTGTTCTTGTCCCACACGACGGTGGTTTCACGCTGGTTGGTGATGCCGACTGCAGCGATTTCGTGGTGGTTGACTTCGCCGTTTGCCATAGCCATTGCTACGACCTTACGGACGTTCTGCCAAATTTCGGTTGCGTTGTGCTCGACCCAGCCTGCCTTGGGGAAGATCTGCTCGTGCTCGAGCTGACCGTGCGCTACGTTCTCGCCCGCCTTGTTGAACAGGATCGCGCGGGAGCTCGTCGTGCCCTGGTCAATGGAGAGGATGTACTTGCGCTCGACGTTGAGGGTTGCGGAGTGCAGAGAAGTCGTCATTGATTTTTCCTTAGAACAAAAGAACGGGGGTATTAGAGAGGTTTAGAGGGGCAGAACTGCCGGAACGATCAGGCCTGCGAGGATAGCGCCGATGATCGGGCCAACAACCGGAACCCAAGCGTAAGACCAGTTGGAACCGGTCTTACCGGGGATGGGCAGGAAGGTGTAGGCGATACGGGGGCCGAGGTCACGGGCGGGGTTGATAGCGTAACCGGTTGCGCCACCAAGGCTCATACCGATAGAAACAACGACCAGGGCAACAGCCAAGGGGCCAATCTGGGCGGGGGTCTTACCGGATGCGATGATCCAGCCAATCAGGACGAAGGTGCCGATAATCTCGGTGAGCAAGTTCCAGCCGTAGGACTTGATGGCGGGGCCGGTTGCGAAGATGCCGAGGCGGTCGCCCGGGTCCTCATCGAAGTGCTTCTTGTAAGTCAGGTAGGCTGCGGTTGCACCAGCCATTGCGCCGAGTATCTGAGCGACGATGTACAGGGTGATGTTCAGCGGGGTTGCGGGAACGCCAGTTGCCAGGTCGCGGCCTGCAGTTGCCAGACCAACGGTCACAGCGGGGCTCAGATGTGCACCGGAGTGGAAGGAGAGGTATACGGCGGTGAACACTGCCAGACCCCAACCGAAGGTGATAACAACCCAGCCTGCGTCCTTAGCGTAGGACTTCTTGAGGGTCACTGCGGCGCATACGCCGGCACCGAGCAGAATCAGGATGAAGGTACCGAAGAACTCGGAAAGTACAAAACCAAGAGTGGTGGGGGCACCGGATGCATCCACGAGTGCGGATGAACCGGCTGCAAGTACAGTTCCTGCGGAAGCAAGAAGAGACATTGATGCTCCTTGAAGACGAAGCGTCTGGAAGGCAAGCGAACCGATGCTTGTTTGTTCCTGTGCCGTCCTCCCCGCAATGCGGTTTTGGGGGCACAACGCTGTGCTGAAATGTGTAGCGGTTGCTACGAAAATGTTGGTTGAATGTCTGAATGGGAAGCAGATTGCACTGTGGGTTAGCCCTGTATTTAGCGCTCTGCTTCTTGTGCAGGGGGTTTATCGTAAACGGTTATTTAACCGTCCGTCCACCCCTCACCGAAAAATATTGAGTTAGCCCATATCGGTGAGGGGTGAATGGTCGGTTCGTACCAAATAATCGGTTACGAAAGGTGCGTGGAATCTCTATGGATTAGAGCTTCACACGAGGTGCCACGGGGGTGACAGCCTCAATCTTTGCCGATGCCTCAGCGTCGGTGGAGGTGGACTCTGCCTCGCGCATTGCTGCAACGCGTGCTGCGTAGAGGTCGAGTTCCTCCTTGACCTTCTTGTCGTCCCAGCCGAGCTCGGCACGCATGATGTCGAGGATCTCGTCTGCTGCTGCCAGGCCGCGGTCGCGCTGCTCGAGGTCGAGGCGTACGCGGCGGACCAGTACATCCTCCAGGTGTAATGCACCCTCGTAGCGGACAGCGAAGACGACGTCTGCACGCAGGAACTGGGGTGCCTTAGCCAGGGGAGCACCGAGGGAGGGGTCAGCGTCGATGAGAGCGCCGAGGTCCTCAATCTGCGCGCCGTAACGCTCGAGCAAGTGGGTGATACGGTCCTCATCCCAGCCGTAACGCTCTGCGTAGCGTGCACGGTTAGCAGCGATTGCGTGGTAGCCGTCTGCACCGACCAGGCCGATGGTTGCGGTCACGGAGGGATTCTGCTTAGCCTGCTCGCCCAGTGCGAAGTCGACAGCGTCGGCAGCCATGACACGGTAAGTGGTGAGCTTGCCGCCTGCGATGGCGCTCATACCGGGTGCAACCTCGGTCACGGTGTGCTCACGGGAAACCTTGGTGGATGCTGCGCCGTCCTTGACCTTGGGCTGCAGCAGCGGGCGCAGACCGGTGTAGGTGCCGATGATGTCCTCGCGGGTCAGCGGGTTAGCGATCAGCTTGTTGGCCTGCATCAGGACGTAGTCGATGTCCTTGCTGGTTGCGACGGGGCGCTCGCGGTCCTCGGCGTAGGGGGTGTCGGTGGTGCCAATGATCCAGTAACGCTGCCAGGGGATGATGAAGAGAACGGACTTCTCGGTCTTGGTGAAGATACCGCTGGTTGCGTTGATGCGGTCGCGGGGAACCACGATGTGGATACCCTTGGATGCCAGAACCTCCAGGCCACCCTCGGGGTTAGCGAGGGACTCGGACTCTTCGGTCCACACGCCGGTTGCGTTGATGACGTGCTTTGCGCGCACGTTCAGACGTTCGCCGGTCTCCAAGTCTGCCAGCTCTGCGCCGATAACGCGGCCGGATGCGTCCTTGGTGAAGCCGACAACCTGGGTGCGGGATGCAGCCAGTGCGCCGTAGCCTGCAGCGGTGCGGACGACGTCGATGACGAGGCGTGCGTCGTCAACGCGTGCGTCGTAGAACTGGATTGCGCCGCTGAATGCGGAGTCCTTGATGTCGGGGAAGACGGTCTTGGTGCCTGCCTTGGTGAAGTGGCGCTGGGAGGGGACGCCCTTGTGGCCGCGGGAACCTAGGAATGCCAGGGTGTCATACATGCCGATGCCGATTGCGGAGTATGCGCGCTCGATGACGGGCATCTTCAGAGGCCACAGGAAAGGCTGTGCGTGCACGAGGTGGGGTGCAATCTTGTTCAGCAACAGGCCGCGCTCGGTGAGAGCTTCGGTCACGAGCTTGAAGTCGAGGTTGTAGAGGTAGCGCAGGCCGCCGTGAACGAGCTTGGAGGACCATGCACTGGTGCCTGCAGCCCAGTCACCTGCTTCGACGATACCGGTGCGCAGACCGCGGGTTGCTGCGTCGAGGGCAATACCTGCACCGGTAATGCCGCCGCCAACGACCAGGATGTCGAGTTCTTCGTTGACCATGCTCTTGAGTGCCTTGGCGCGGGACTCAGCGGTCAGCTGGGACTGCTGTGCAATGTGCTGGGAGCTCATGTAGTGCTCTTTCTTGTCGTGCCGCGTGAGCGGCGTGGGGTTTCATCTTGCAAATAGTAAAACCCAATGGTGAAATAATAACCAAGCCACATGAACGGATTTTCATCGGAGGTCTGTACTCAATGAACGAACGCACTAACCACACATATGAGGCTGCGCAGCTGTACTACATCCACAACATGACGATGGATGCTATCGCGGCTCGTCTGGGGGTTTCTCGAGCCACTGTGTCGCGCCTACTTAAAAGTGCTCGTGAGAGCGGCATGGTGCAGATTCGCCTGGATGATTCCTTCCGTGCCCGCAGTGAGCTGGAGCGCCGCATTGGCGAGCGCTATAAGGTGCGCGTTACCCTCGTGAATGTCCGTTCGGACGCCACCCCCATTGCCCGTATGAGTCAGGTATCCCGTACTGCGGCGGCTCTACTTGATTCCCTGATTGATAATGGAACAAGCCTGGGTGTTGCGTGGGGTTCGACCATGACTGAGATTTCTCGTCATCTGCCGCGTCGTCCTCTGAAGGGCGTGACGGTGGTTCAGCTGAACGGTGCCGGTAATGCGCACCATTCGGGTATTCCGTACCTGGGTTCCTTGCTGGGGCAGTTGGTGAATGCCTATGATGCGCAGACTATCCATTTTCCGGTTCCCGCGTTCTTTGACTATGCGGACACGAAGACTGCCATGTGGCGTGAGCGTAGCGTGCAGAAGAATCTGCATGCCCAGCAGAACGTTGACCTCGCTATTTTTGGTGTGGGCGCTTTTGGCGGACCTATTCCTTCTCACGTGTATTCGGGCGGCTATTTTGAGGTGCAGGAGCAGCGTCAGCTGCGTGAGCTGGGCGTTGTGGGGGATATGTGCACGATTCTTCTGCGTGAGGACGGCTCGTGGGCTGATCTTGAGTTGAATAAGCGTGCGTCCGGTCCGACTCCGAAGGAGCTGGCTCGTATTCCGCGCCGTATTTGTGTTGCCTCCGGTACTCACCGTGTGCGTGCCCTGCGTGGTGCCTTGCGTACGGGTGCGATAACTGACTTGGTTCTTGATGATGCCCTGGCAAAGGCGCTCATGGAGAAATAGCTATAAATTATCGCCACGAGTGCGAGAGCCTGTGGTGATGGGTTAAAGGGGCACCTTGAATCTGAAAGGGTGGTGCGTGAGAGTTTTCTTTAGGAGGCTCTCAAGCACTGCCTGAATGATGCTTCAAGGCGCCCTTTAGTGTCGTCAAAAACTGCTTTCTGACCCTACAATGTGAAACGTTTGCGCATGTGAAAGTGCATATTTGTGCACTCCATTGAAGGTGTGCGCCACTCACCGTTAGAAAGAACCAACCATGACCCCCACCTATAACGCCCAGGTGAATCCGCACCTGGGCGCACCCGGCATTACCACCATGCACGGTGATGCCCAGTCCTCTGACGCTACTCCTCTTGCTGGCCCCGGCGCTGGCGACTGGAAGATTACCGGCACGAAGCTCGGCGGCGCCTGCCCGACGATCCTTGCCGGACGCGACGGCTTCATTCAGGTGCTCTGCACCCAGGTCTTCGCCCACGGCGAGTTCATTACCCCGAAGCTCTCTATCCTTGACCCGCATACCGGCCGCGAGCTCTCCCACTTGGACATCCCGAAGGGCGCACTGCTCGGTGGTGTGTATGCCTACCTTGACGCGCAGGACCGCATGGTTTTGGTGGATGGCTCTCAGTGCCTGCTACGCCTCTCCCACTCTGCTGACGGACGCAGCATCCGAGTTGATGAGCGTATTGACCTGAGCCGTATGCTTGCGCAGAGCGCCAACGATGCTGTGGTTGGTCTGGTACCCGACTGGTCCGGGCGCATTTGGGTTGCGACGAAGAACGGCTACATTGCGGTGATTGATTCTGCCCGCGGCACGATTCGCTCGATGCGCCTGAATAAGGCGTCGATTGCGGGTGAGCGTATCGATAACTCGATTTCGGCGTGCCCGCAGGGCGTGAGTGTGGTGACTTCCCACGCTATTTATATGCTGAACGCTACCGCAACCGGCGCGCCCACCCTCAAGTGGTGGCATGCGTACGATCGAGGTAGTGCCCGCAAGCCCGGTAAGCTCGCGTGGGGTTCCGGTGCCTCCCCGACGTTCTTTGGTCCGAACGGTTCGGATTACGTGATGCTGACCGATAACTCTGATATTCAGGAGTCGGTCATTGTGTACCGCACCGATAACGGCGCGAAGGTCGGTAGCGCCGGCCTGTTTACTGCCGGTACCTCTGGCACTGAGAACTCCATGATCGGTGTGGGCAACACGATGGTCGGTGCAAGCACCTACGGCTACCCCTACCCGAAGTACCCGGAGGGTGCCGGCCCGTCGGTTCCTGCGAACGCGCTTTTTGCTCCCGGTATGGAGCGTTGGGATATTACCGACCGCGGTCTGCGTAAGATGTGGGACCGTAAGGACGTGTACTCTTCGGCTGTTCCTCGCTATTCCACCGCTGACGGTCTAATTTACACCTGTGAGCGTCGCCGCGGTCCGGCTGGTTTGGCGAATGGCGCTTACGCGTGGGCTGTCGCGCTGGACATGGAAACCGGTAAGACGATGCACGAGCAGCGCCTGCCTCAGCATGTGAGCCTGCTGCTCGGCGGTGGTGACACCCTGCAGATGGTGGGCACGATTGACCGGTACGGCACCTGGTGGCAGGGCACGATTAGCGGCGTGTACCGTATCGCGAAGGCTTAGGGGAGTAGAAAATGACTAAGAATAATCTGATGAACGCTTCTCGCCGTACCGCGTTGAAGGTTGCGGGCGCTTCGGCTGCCCTGGTGGCTGGCGGCGTGAGCGCTGCGGAGGCGGCAACTCGTTCGGGCGGTAAGCGCGCTCGCGTGACCCCCGTGACCCAGCGTCCTGGCGGACAGCGCGGCGGGCAACGCGGTCAGCACGGTGGCGCGGCGAGTTCTGCGCTGGTGCAGGTTCCGATGCGCTATAACGAGTCGTGCATCCGCCTGGAGTTGAAGGCTGCTAACGGTGTGCAGGCTGTGCCTTTGCAGAGTCAGCCGGCGCGTACTGTTGCTTTCCGGAATCTGCCGACTCGCCTGAGCATTATTAATGAGGGCAATTCGACGCTGCCGGTGGGTACTCGCCTGATGGTGCGTGCTCGCGCGCAGGACCCGAAGACTGGTTTGTTGTTGAAGCCAGCGGTGACTCTTCGTGTTTCCTCGGGTCAGGCGGTGCTGCCTTCGGGTAGCCTGGGTGCTTCGGCCCTGGTGGCTCCTGTGGATGCTCTGAATCTTGATGCGGTGCGCCGTAGCGAGCAGACCGGTCAGGCTGGTGCCGGTAGCGAGAACGTTCTGGAGTTGCGCACTGCTATTCCTCGCGGTCATCGCCTGGATGTTCAGCTGAATTATCAGGTGGCTTCGGGTGTTGCCGGTTCTGCGTTGAAGCAGGTTCATGTGAGCGCTGTGCTGGATATGGCGGCGGCTGGTTTGTCCTCTTCGTTCTACGAGGTGCAGAGCTCGGCTGTGGTTGCTTCGCTGAACTAGCAGTTGGGCTGGCTCCTGTGAAGGATGGGCACGGCGGGGGAGGAGCTCCGTTGTGTGTTTTTATACCTTATATATAGGCGCCTGTTCAAAAAGGTATGTTGAAAGGTCGGGGTCGTTCGTGGGAACGGCCCCGACCTTTGCATTGTCTAGTCTGCCGGCATGGCTGGCAGTTAATTTTTCTTATGCGGTTTCGCTCCTGTCGTGTTCGCCGAATGCCACCTGCACCGCGTGGTGCAGTGCTTCGCGCACCATGGCGATGGCGGGGTTGGCGGCGGACTCTCGGCGTACGGCGGTAAAGATTTTGCGGCAGGGCTTGCCGGGTAGCTCCACGATGCGTAGCCCCTCGGTGGTGGAGAGGGAGGAGAGGATGAAACCGGGCACGATGGTGACGGCGAATCCTGCTTTGACGAGGTTGGAGTTCGTAATCATGTCATTGGCGCTGTAGCGGATGACCGGCTCGAATCCTGCGGTGCGGCACTGGTTGAGCGCCCAGCTGCGGGAGGTGTTCTGTTCCATTTCGAGAACCCAGGGCAGTGCGTGCGCTTCCTCAATCGAGGTGATGGTGGAGGTGCTGGGCACGATGAGGCTGAGCGGGTCTTCGGTGAGTAGCTCGGAATGCAGTTCGGGGTATTCGGGGATGTGGTGGTGCGGGTAGGCTTCGGAGAGCACCATGTCGTATTCGCGGCTTCGGGTCAGGGAGGTTCCGGTTTCGGGGTCGATTTGCAGTACTTGCAGGGTGAGTGAGGGTGCGTGTTCGGCAAGGTAGCTGAGGGTTTCCGGTAGCAGTGCGAAGGCCGCGGACTGGAAGATGGCGAGGCGGACCATGCCTGCGGGTTCGCCGGTGAGGTTGGCGACGGAGGTTTGCATGCGGTCGAGTTCGCGCAGGATGCTGCGGGCGCTGTCGACGATGATGAGTCCGGCGCTGGTGAGCTGTACGCGCCTGCCGATGCGCTGCAGAAGCGGGGTGCCGGTTTCTTTTTCGAGGGTGGCAATCTGCTGGGAGACGGCGGAGGGGGTGAGGCTGAGCGCTTCTGCAGCAGCGATGACGGTGCCGCGTTCTTGGATTTCGAGGAGCATTTGCATGCGTCGGATGTCGTAGATTGACATGTGTTTCCTCCCTGGCGCGCCTGGTTGTTCTGCAGATTGTGCCTCTGAGTTCTTCCGTGGTGCGTCTCTCATCGTGGACTCTTGTCTATGGTACCGCGTGGGCTTCCGGCTGGCTCTTTTTGAGACGCCTGAAGTGGGGTGCCGGCATGTTGGCTTGTGTAGCGAGTATTTTCGCGCTGATTGTGATGATTCTTAGAGCCGAAGATGCTTTTGGGAATGGTTTTGAAGTGTTCGATTGTTACGAAATCGGTTCGGTATTTGCTTTCTGAAAGTGCTAGCCTGAGAGAGATGGATAGCGATGTCGCTACAAACTTCACCTTGTCTCTTCGAACAGGAGGTTCGGAGGGGGCGTGGGGTGAAAACCTCACCGCACAATCATTTAGAAAAACTAAATGGATTTTGGAAAAAACATTCAGTTTTTCTAATGAGGTATTTATTACCCTTTTGTGGTGAAATAGAGACATCGCCAAACGTGGTGTGCACCGCACACAGTGAGATAGTTAGGAGTCAAGGATGACCCATCCTTTCGCATCTGAGCACTACCAGAAGATGGCTCTGGAAGCTCGTCAGCTTGTTCGTCAGTGGGTAAATGAGTCCCAGTCGATCAAGCCCACCTTCGCGGCTGAGCAGCTCGCCGGTGTTCTGAAGGACCCCAATGGTCTTCCCTTCACCGTCGGCTTTGTTGATGGCGTTATTCGCCCCGAAGACGACAACGTCTCCGGCCGCAACCTTTCCCGTATTTCCGGCCTGGCACCTTCCTTCCTGCCCTGGTACATGAAGTCCGCTGTTGGCTTCGGTGGCAAGCTGGCTGGCAAGGTCGCATGGCCCACCGTTCCCGTTGCACGCCGCGTGCTGCGCGAGATGGTCGGTCACCTGATTGTCGACGCTTCCGAGGAGAAGCTGGGCGACGCAATCGCAGAGCTGACCAAGACCGGTAACCGCCTGAACGTCAACCTGCTCGGTGAGGCAGTTCTGGGTGACAAGGAAGCAGAGCACCGCCTGGCTGAGACCAAGCGCCTGCTGGCACGTGACGACGTTGACTACGTCTCCATCAAGGTGTCCGCTGTTTCCGGCCCCCACCAGCACTGGGCATTCGACGAGGTCGTTGAGACCGCAGTTCGTCGCCTGACCCCCCTGTACGAGCTGGCTGCATCCACCTCCCCCAAGAAGTTCATCAACCTGGACATGGAGGAGTACAAGGATCTGGACCTCACCATTGAGGTGTTCACCAAGATTCTGGACCAGCCGCACCTGAAGGACCTGGAAGCCGGTATCGTGCTCCAGGCATACCTGCCCGACACCCTGGCTGCAATGCAGCGCCTGCAGGCATGGGCTGCTAAGCGTGTTGAGGCTGGCGGCTCTGGCGTCAAGGTCCGTCTGGTGAAGGGTGCAAACCTCTCCATGGAGATTGTGGAAGCTGTTATGCACGGCTGGCCGCTGACCACCTGGGACACCAAGCAGGCTGCTGACACCAACTACAAGCGCGTTCTGGACTACGCACTGCGCCCCGAGCACGTGAAGAACATCCGCCTCGGTATTGCAGGCCACAACCTCTTCGACGTCGCTTTCGCACTGCTGCTGTCTGAGGACCGCGGCGTGAAGGACCGCGTCGAGTTCGAGATGCTGATTGGTATGGCTGAGCAGCAGGCTGAGATCATCCGCCGCCGCGTTGGCCACCTGTTGCTGTACGTGCCCGTCGTGAACCCCAAGGAATTCGACGTTGCAATCGCATACCTGATTCGTCGTCTCGAGGAGAACGCTTCCTCCGAGAACTTCATGTCCGGTATCTTCGACCTGGCAACCGACGAGTCCATCTTCAAGCGCGAAGAGGACCGCTTCATGCGTGCACTGAACTCCGTCACCGACGAGGTTCCCGCATCCAAGCGCACCCAGAACCGTCTGACCGAGAACGAGGACAACGTCTTCGTACCGGCAGGCCGCTTCGAGAACACCCCCGACACCGACCCCGCACTCTCCGGTAACCGCGAGTGGGGTCGCGCAATCCTCGAGCGTTCCAAGACCACCAAGCTGGGCATCGAAACCCTCAAGGCTAACGAGCTGACCAGCGAAGCTGACGCTGAGAAGCTGATCAAGGAAACTGAGGAAGCCGGCAAGGCATGGGGCAAGCTCTCCGGTCACGAGCGTGCAGAGATTCTGCGCAAGGTCGGTAAGGCTATCGCACTGCGCCGCGGTGACCTGCTGGAGGTTATGGCAGCTGAGGCTGGCAAGACCCTGGAGCAGGGCGACACCGAGGTCTCCGAGGCAATCGACTTCGCATACTACTACGCAATGCTGGCTGAGGACCTCGAGAAGATCGACGGCGCAAAGCCCAAGTCTGTTGACCTGACCCTGGTTGTTCCCCCGTGGAACTTCCCGACCGCTATTCCCGCCGGTGGTGTTCTGGCTGGTCTGGCTGCAGGTTCTGCTGTCATCTTCAAGCCCGCAACCATCACCGCTCGCACCGGTGCCCTGATCGCAGAGATCATGTGGGATGCAGGCGTTCCCAAGGAAGTTCTGAAGCTCGTCAAGGTTGTTGACCGCGCTGCAGGTAAGCTGCTCATCTCGCACCCCGAGGTTGACCGCCTGATCCTGACCGGTGGTTACGAGACCGCTGAGCTCTTCCGCTCCTGGCGTGATGACCTGCCCCTGTTCGGTGAGACCTCGGGTAAGAACTCGATTATCGTCACCCCGAACGCTGACATCGACCTCGCCGTCAAGGACGTCGTCTACTCGGCATTCGGTCACGCAGGTCAGAAGTGCTCCGCTGGTTCGACCGTCATCCTGGTTGGCTCCGTTGCACAGTCCGAGCGTTTCCGTCGTCAGCTGATTGACTCTGTCAGCTCCCTGCACGTGGCACACCCGCAGGACATCGAGTCCGAGATGGGCCCCGTTGTTCAGAAGCCGGAAGAGAAGCTGCTGCGCGGTCTGACTACCCTCGGCCCGGGCGAGCGCTGGCTCATCCAGCCTAAGGAACTGGACGACACTGGCCGCCTGTGGAGCCCCGGTGTTCGCGAAGGCGTCAAGCCCGGTTCCGAGTACCACATGACCGAGTACTTCGGCCCCATCCTGGGCATCATGACCGCTGACACCCTGGAAGAGGCAATCGAGCTGCAGAACGCACCCGATTACGGTCTGACCGCAGGTCTGCACTCGCTGGATGCTGATGAGCTTGAGCTGTGGCTCTCCAAGGTCCAGGCAGGTAACCTGTACGTCAACCGTGCAATTACCGGTGCAATCGTTCAGCGTCAGCCCTTCGGTGGTTGGAAGAAGTCCACCGTTGGCTCCGGTACCAAGGCTGGTGGCCCCAGCTACCTGATCGCTCTGTCCGATTGGGAGCCGGCACAGGCAACCGCGACCGCAACCACCCAGTCCGTGACCGTTCGCGAGACCCTGGCTACCATCGAGAACTCCGAGCTCGGCAAGCGCGATGACTTCGCATTCATCAAGCGCGGTGTCTCCTCTGACGCACACGCTTGGGACACCGAGTTCGGCTTCGGCCACGACCCCTCGAAGCTGGGCGTCGAGCGCAACATCCTGCGCTACGTACCCACCCAGGTTCTGGTTCGTGCAGACGAGTCCGCATCCGCAGCAGAGACCCTGCGCGTTGTGCTCGCCGGTCTGGCAGCTAACGCACCGGTTGCTCTGTCCGTCGGTAAGGACCTGCCGGTCGACGTCCGTGGCGTCCTCGAGAACAAGGGCATCAAGTACGAAGTCAAGTCGGACGCTCAGTTCCGCGAGTACCTGGCTTCGAACGCTAAGACCCCGGTTCGCGCACTGGCTGGTACCCCGCTGGAAGGCACCCGTATCCGCTACATCGGTAACGATGAGAAGTCCATCTACTCGGCACTGGGCGGTCGCCCGGATGTTGCAGTGTACTTCGCACCGGTCACCGAGGCTGGCCGTATCGAGATGCTGCCCTTCCTCCGCGAGCAGGCTGTTTCGATTACCGCACACCGTTTCGGTAACCCGAACCGCTTCTCCGAGCGCGTCATTTCTTCCCGCTAAGGCGCTGTGAGAGTTTAGCTCTCTAGTCTTTGGGCTCAGGGCTCTGCACCTTTCATGGTGTGGGGCCCTGAGCCTTTTGGTGTGTCTGAATGGCTGTCTGCTGGAGGTGAGTAATAGGGGTGCTTCTAGGGCCTTGGGAAGGGGTGATTGTTGAGCGGCTAGATAGGATAAGGAAAATATAGTGTCTTAGAAGTGGTACGGGGGTGTTTGGACGTGCCCCGCATTACTTCTTATGTGATAATTGGTGTAGGACGTTCCGTCATCCCACATACGGAACGACACCGTGCGCGGGACGGTCCGCGCTACGCAAGAACACACTGAAAGGACACCGCTGCTATGAGCAACGTTCCCGCAGAACTCTCGTACACTTCTGAGCACGAGTGGGTTTCCGCTCTCACCGCCGAGGGCACCGTACGTGTTGGTATTACCGACCACGCTCAGGATGCACTGGGTGACGTCGTCTACGTCGACCTTCCCTCTGTCGGCGATTCTGTAGCTGCTGAGGATAGCTTCGGTGAGATTGAGTCCACCAAGTCTGTCTCCGATCTCTTTGCTCCCATCGCTGGCGAGATTGTCGCAGTGAACGAGGGCCTGGAGGATGACCCCGCACTGGTCAACTCCGATCCCTACGGCGAGGGTTGGATCATTGAGATTCGCCCCGAGAACGCTGATGATCTGGCTAACCTGCTGGATGCAGAGGCGTACAAGGCTGAGCTGGCTAAGCTCTAAGTCGATAGTCTAGCTCGATAGACTCTATAGCTCTGGCGTCCCTCGTGTTAAGAGGTACGTACTGATGAAACGGCGAGACCGATTGGTCTCGCCGTTTTTCTTTTAAAATGCACACAAACGCAAATAGTTGGGCGTATTTAAGGTTCGTCTTGAAGGTGCAGGAATTCACTAAAGGGGCTTGAAAGATGGCTAAACCCCTAGTGGGGGCCTCTTTCAAGTTAAATGTGATGAAAACTTCAACTATCGCGAGAAGATAAAATTTTCCTCGTAAAGCAGTCCAATATGAGATATATGTGTTCGAAGTATTGGAATTTTGCTAAAATTGGTACTGTCTCTACTGATTAATGTTTGATTGTGTGGCTATTTTTGGGTTCAAAAAGCCTCTGAAAAGGGCGAACTAAATAGCAAAATGCCTTGTGAGGCTATAAGATTGTCTCGAAGGTTTGCGGTTTATCATTTCGTGATAAACAACTAAACTTATCTATCACACTCTCAACACTAAGCAAAGATGTTCGGCACGAAGCGAGACCCCCGACCGGGGGAACGAGCCACTCACTCAAACTTCGGCTCGTATCGACATCGGCTGAACAAAGTACCCGAAAGACATAGATGACCTCACGCATCGATGAAAACCTCACTAACGCTGAGGTTCAACTAGAGGACGTGGAGAACGGCGACTCTGACCGTAACCCGCGTGACGTTAAGAGTCGGACCATCGGTCAGGTTCTTAGTCAGCTTGACCTGGAGTTCCCCGGAATTAGCGCATCCAAGATTCGTTTCCTGGAGGAGCGCGGTCTGGTGCACCCCAGCCGTACCGAAACCGGTTACCGCAAGTACTCCCAGACTGACATTGAGCGCCTGCGCTATATCCTCACTATGCAGCGCGACCACTACATGCCGCTCAAGGTAATCCGTCAGCATCTGGAGGACCTGGAAGCCGGACGCGTACTGAACTCCATGCCCACCACCGTAAGTGAAGACGTCCTGGATACCGTCCTCGGACCGGACGAGCAGGAAGGCCGAACCTACAGCCTCCGCGAGCTGGCAGAATACGCTAACACCACTCCCGAACTGATTCGCGAGCTGATTGACTTTGGATTGCTCGAAGACGGCTCGGATGTGGAGTACACCGATTACGACGTGCTGATCGCCCGCGTGAGCGCAGAGCTGACCCAGCACGGCATTCAGCCCCGTCACCTGCGCGCATTCAAGTCTGCGGCAGACCGTGAAATTTCCCTCGTGGAAATTGCGGTGGCTCCGCTGGCATCGCGCCGCGACGCAGCCTCCCAGGCTCAGGCGCAGGAACGAGCCGACAAGATTCGCAAGTTGTGCCTGCAGTTGCACGCAACCCTCGTCGAATCGGCAATGCCTACCTACGAGTAGGCGACTGAAGGGGCAGGCGACCGGACTGTCTACCCTTCACAATCTTTGCGGTTCTACCGCACCCCGAACGGGGATTTCCCTCGGGAAACACCGCTGACCACGGTGATTCCCTCTATAGTCCCTATCCGCACCAACGGGTAGCGGCCTCTAGACTTGGACGAAGCCGACGCTGGCACGCTCGGAATTTCTACCCCTTCGTCCAACACGAAGAGCTTTCTCACCAGGGGGCTCCCGGCCTGCCAAGGCTATTCACTCAACTCAGCTGTAAATGCGTACGGACTACCAGCCCGTACGCATTTACTTTTTAAACCCCCAGGGGTGTGATGGCGCAGAAAAAGAACAGAACGGCGGGGGAGGGGTGCCCCGCAGGGGAACGATACCGAAGAATGAATCTGAAAAGATCGTTCGCTCCGGTGGGTTCAATTTTAAGTAGAGCCCTCTATCAGTTAAAATAGGTTGAACAACCGCGCCTATCGCGCATCGGTCGCACTGTCGAACCGCTGTGTAGTATTGAAAACCGCGCCGGAACCCAGTAGGGGAGCCACGCGAATCATAGACGCAGATTCTAGACCTCAACCCTAGAATCTCACCCCGAGAATCGGGTCTACACCGGAACGACATCGACCGCATTTGATGGGGCGCGGTGAAGCACTTAAAAGGGTTTAACGAAAAGGAGGGACCGTGCTAGAGCAGCAGGTAGCCGAAAATGCAGGCGAGGCCGCAACCGCGCACGCACCCCAGGGCTTCGACCAGCCCCTGGACGGCTTCGACACCCTCTTTCCCGTAGCCCCGCCTCCGCGCGGTGAACAGGGCGTACTCTTCACCGACCCTGTCTCTGTCGTCGAGGAAAACCTCGGCTACCGTGGCGCTGTCGCCTGCAAGGCAGCCGGCATTACCTACCGCCAGCTCGACTACTGGGCACGCACCGACCTGGTCGTACCCACCGTGCGTGGCGCCTCCGGATCCGGTACCCAGCGCCTCTACAGCTTCCGCGACGTGCTCGTGCTCAAGATTGTGAAGCGACTGCTCGACACCGGCGTGTCCCTGCAGCAGATTCGCACCTCCATCGAGCATCTGCGTACCCGCGGTATTGACGACCTCGCGAACATTACCCTCATGAGTGACGGCACCACCGTCTACGAATGCACCTCCCCGAGCGAGGTCATTGACCTGGTTCAGGCAGGTCAGGGCGTCTTCGGCATCGCTATCGGTCGCGTCTGGCGCGAAATCGAAATGAACCTCAACGGCCAGCCCGGCGAAGAGATGCACGAAAACTTCGAAGGCGACGAACTTGCCGCCCGCCGTGCCCGCCGCGCACAGGCATAAAACACAAAACGTGAATCAGCCCGCGCTCACTACCTATCGGGTAGCGAGCGCGGGCTGAAGCTTTAAATGCGAGGGAATATTCAATGCTCACTTGAGAAAAAACTCAAGATACACCCCTGTCAGAGCCAGAAGAAAAGCGAAGATTCGCTAAAATAAAGGGGCATTACACCTCACTCATAAAAGGGACCTGCATGCCCCGCATCGTCAGTATCAGCAGCCTCAAGGGTGGCGTTGGCAAAACGTCCATCACTTTGGGGCTCGCCTCCGCGGCATTACACAGCGGACTCTCCACACTCGTTATTGACCTCGACCCCCACGGCGACGCCAGCACCGGCCTGGCAGTGGATGAAACCATCCCCGACGTCGCCTCCCTGATTGCCAGTTCCAATGAGCGCGCCTTCGCGGAGGAAGCCGGTAGCTCCTCCTGGAACGCGCTCGTCGGCAAACCCACCCTGCTGACCAACAACCCCGTGACCACCGGTAGCGTGAAGGTGGCGCGAGGCTCGGCACGCTCTACCCTCGTAGACCGGCAGGAAGCCGCGCCGTTCATCCGCCGCTTCAAGCGCATGGTGGAGGCGGCTGCGGACGCCTACGACGTCATCCTGATTGACTGCCCGCCGTTCCTCGGAACCCTGTCTTCGATGGGCTGGGCGGTTAGCGAGCGCATCCTTTCGGTCGCAGAGCCTTCCCTTTTCTCCGTGGCGGGCACCGAACGAACCCTGCGCGCCATCGTGCGCTTTCAGCAGGAAAGCGGCATCAGCATTGACGGTGCGGGAGTAGTTATCAACAAGATGCGCCCCAATGACAGCGAACACCGCTACCGACGCGACGAAATGCGTTCCCTCTTCGGCGAGCTCGTGGCAGATCCTGTGCTCGCTGAAAGCCCCGTGCTGCAACGCGCCCAGGGTGCGGCGTACCCGATTCATTTTTGGCCCGACGAAGAATCGGTTGATCCCGCCATTGACTTCACCCGTCTGCTGGCTGGGCTCATGGCAGACCTCTAAGCGCAGACATCTAATCGTCACTAATCCGCGGGCTCACATAGTTTCAACGCTTGAGGTCTCAACGCTTGAGTGCGTCTTCTCAAAGAACCTCTGTATTTTCAGCGCTGTGTTCTCAGTGCTGTGGTTCTTTGGGACGGTGCACCTTTCGCATATCCGTCAACATTGACACCAGATAGTGGGAATAGCCGGAAGCTTCCACGCGTTATAGTGGCAGTAACAGAAATAACCCCGCCATCGAGGGGCACGCTGGGAACGAGCCCAGCCTCAACACCAACAACGAGAGGACCACATGAGCATCGAGAACGTAGAACGCATTGACGGCGTAGCACAATACGACCTCATCGTCATCGGCTCCGGATCCGGCAACACCCTCATCGGCCCCGAATGGGACGACAAGAAGGTCGCCCTTATCGACGGCGGTATCTTCGGCGGCACCTGCCTGAACGTTGGCTGCATCCCCACCAAGATGTACGTCTACCCGGCGACCATCGCGCAGAAGACCCGCGAGGTCAAGCACCTGGGCGTCGACGCACACGTAGACGCCGTGCACTGGGCGCAGATTCGTGACCGCATCTTCGCCTCCCGCATCGACCAGATCTCTGAAGGTGGCCGCGACTGGCGTGCCGGTCTGCCCAACGTCGATTTCTACGACCAGTACGCGCGCTTCGTCGGCTCCCACACCGTTGAGCTGACCGACGGCACCCGCCTGCAGGGCCGCCAGATTGTCATTGCGGCAGGTTCGCGCGCCGTGTTGCCTCCCGTGCCCGGTATCGACTCCTCTAAGGTCTACACTAACGACAACGTCATGCGCCTGGACGAGCTGCCCGCCCGCATGGTCGTCATCGGTGGCGGCGTGATTGCGGCAGAATTCTCCCACGTTTTCTCCGCATTCGGCACCGAAGTAACCCAGCTGAACCGCTCCTCCCGCCTGCTGCGCGGCGTGGATGAAGAGGTCGTGGCACGCTTCGAAGAAGCCGCAAGCAAGCAGTGGAACATCGTCAAGGATGCGTCCCTCTCCGAGATCCGTGAGAACGCCGACGGCAGCGTAACCGTCGTAGCGAAGCGCACCACCGAGAACGGTGAAGAACTGCTCGAAATCCCGGCAGACGCTGTGCTCGTAGCAACCGGTCGCCGCCCCAACACCGACACCCTCAACGCAAAGAACTACTTCGACGTGCAGGACGGCGGTCAGCTCAGCGTCGATAAGTACCAGCGCGTGCTCTACAACGGTGCACCCGTACCCGGTGTCTACGCCCTCGGCGACGTCTCCAGCCGCTACCAGCTCAAGCACGTGGCAAACCACGAGGCCCGCGTTGTGCAGCACAACCTCAGCCACCCCGAGGACCTGCGTGCCAGCGACCACCGCTACGTACCCGCCGCGGTCTTCAGCAACCCGCAGATTGCCGTGGTCGGCATGACCGAAGAGCAGGCGCGCCAGGCCGCTGAGCGTGAAGGCTTTGAGATCACCGTCAAGGCACAGAACTTTGGCGACACCGCCTACGGCTGGGCAATGGAAGACAAGATCGGCCTGTGCAAGCTGATTGCCCGCAAGGACAACGGCGTGCTGCTCGGCGCACACCTGGTCGGTGAAGAGTCCTCCGTGCTCATCCAGCCGCTCCTGCAGGCAATGAGCTTCGGCATGGATGCGCGCACCCTCGCACGCGGCCAGTACTGGATCCACCCGGCACTGACCGAAATCATTGAGAACGCGCTGCTCGGCCTGGAATTCGACGAGCCCGCAAACTAAGGATCCGCCAGCTAACGACGGCTAGATAACGCTCGGAAGCCGAGGCATCTAGCGAACAAACAGAGAGGAGGGGGTCGTACCTAAGCGGTACGACCTCCTCCTCTCGTGTATGGCCTCTCGTTAATGGTGGCCAGAGCCGGTTATGCCTTGTCGGTGTCAGACTTCTGAGGGCTCTGCTCTGTAGCAGCCTTCTTCTCAGCCTGTGCGGGCTTCTCGGCGGGAGCCGCTGCGGAAGAAACCTCAGCGGAGGAGTCCTCAGCCTTTTCTTCCTCGGCCTTCTCTTCATGAGGCTTCTGCATCATTTCGGCGGTCTGTTCACGCAGCTCCTCAAACTTCTCAGCCGCCTGCTCACGCAGCTCGGCAAGACGCTCCGCCTGGTGGTCCGCGTACTCGTGCAGACGCTCTGCCGCCTGCTCACGCAGTTCAGCGAACTTCTCAGACTGCTCCGCCGCGTACTCCTGCAGGCGAGCCAAAGAATCCGACGTGCTATCGGAAACCTTGCCGTACATCTCATCCACGTAGGAGGAGAAGTCCTGCAGAATCTTCGCGCGGCGCAACTTCTGCGAAGGAGTCAGATAGCCGTCCGCCTCGGTCAGATCGCGGTTCATAATGCGGAACTCGCGAATACCCTCAGCGCGGGAAACCAACTGGTTCGCCTCGTCCACGAGCTTCTGAACTGCAGCACGAACCGCCGGGTGAACAGCAGCCTCCGGGATGGAGAGCGAACGCGGCAGACCCAAGTGCTCCAACTGCTCGGGCAGGGTATCCGGATCCAGGGTCACCAGAGCCGCAACGAACGGCTTCTCATCGCCTACCAGCATCGCCTGAGAAACCAGGGGAGAGGTACGAAGATGAGTCTCCGCAATACCCGGAATCACGTTCTTACCGCCGGCGGTGACAATGATTTCCTTCTTGCGGCCCACAATCTTCAGGTAGCCGCGCTCATCGAAATGAGCCAGGTCACCGGTACGGAACCAGCCGTCCTCAGTGAACGCCTGAGCGTCCTCTTCGGGGTTCTTGTAGTAGCTGCTAATCACGCCCACGCCACGAACCAGAAGCTCGCCGTCCTCAGCAATATAGCCTTCGGAACCGGGGATGAGCGGGCCAATCATGCCAATCTGGTACGGGTTGATGCGGCCAGCCGCAATCGGGGCGCAGGTCTCGGTCAGGCCGTAACCCTCAACCACCTGCACACCCACCGCGTGGAAGAAGTGCGCCAGGCGCTCGCCGAGGGGACCGCCGCCGGAGACCGCGTAGCGCAGCTCGCCGCCCAGAGCCGCACGCAGCTTCGAGTAGACCAGCTTGTCGTAGAGAGCGTACTGCGCCGCCAGCTTCAGCGGGACACGGCCCTCAACCTTCGCCTGTGACCAGCGCACCGCAATATCGGTGGAACGCTCAAAGAGCGACTTATTGAACTTGCCGCCCTTAGCCGCCTTCGCCATGGCGCCCTCGTACACCTTCTCAAAGACGCGGGGCACCACCAGCAGCATGGTCGGCTTGAAGCTATCCAAGTCAGCAGCCAGGTTCTTAATATTGGGGGAGTGACCGATGACCAGACCGGCATCCAGTGCCAGCACCTGAATCAGACGCGCCAGAACGTGCGCCAGCGGCAAGAAAAGAATGGAGGAGTTGCGGGAGTTCGCAATCTCGGGTTCGACCATTTTGGTGTTGACACTCAGGTTTAGGAAGTGGCCGTGAGTCAGCGCGCAACCCTTGGGGCGGCCGGTCGTGCCGGAGGTATACACAATGGTCGCGATGTCATCACAGCCGGCAGCGGAACGTACCTGCTCCAGCTGCTCATCGCTCACCTCGGACGCGCGAGCGCTGAGGGCATCAAGGTCGCCGTTCTCAATGACCCAGCGGTGCTTGAGCTGGCACGGTTCAGAAGTGGAAGCGGCGTATTCTTCAGCCTCAGCCACACGATTCAGGAGCTTCTCATCCTCGACGAAGATGGCGACAGCCTCAGAATGGGACAGCGCCCATGCAGCCTGGGCGGCAGCGTTCGTCTCATATACCGGCACGGAGACAGCACCGGCATACCAGATGGCGAAGTCAATGACGGTCCACTCGAAGCGGGTGCGGCTCATAATGCCCACACGGTCACCCGGGCGGATACCAGAGGCAATCATGCCCTTAGCCAGGTCGGTCACCATCTGGTGGAACTGCTGGGCTCGAACCGGCTGCCAGTTACCCGGCGACATCTGACGGCGGTACAGCACCGGGTTGGAGCTATCGGCTCGGTGGCGCTCAACAATGCTTGTCAGGTTCAGCGAGGGGTCGACAAGAACCTCAGCGGGAGTGGAGAAGACTTTCATAATGCGCCTTTCAAATCAGGGCGTAAGCTCGGGCGGTCCGGTGCCGCGGGCTGTCCTCGATTTCTCGAGGTGCCGTGATGGCTTTCTGAGTGTTCTGTCCACCGCGGCGGGTGATGCATTCGCCGGTGTGCAGCGGGCGGAACTGTCAGAATTTAGTGGTTTAGTGATGCGACAAAAGCTTGAACAGTAGAGAGAAGATACTCGGCGTCGTAGTCGAGCGTTGCCACATGGTAGCTGCGGGTCAGCCACCTAAATTCTACAGGAACTGAACGATGTTCGAGAAAATATTTATGGGAGCTATCCGACACAGTATGATCGCCCAGTGAACGCAAATACAGAACCGGCGACTTCAACTGCGGGATCAGAGCACGAGTCTCAGCACCCAAAAGATGTAGCTGATGCACTGCTGCCGTTGGAACGATAGAATACGCGCCCTCGCTCACACCCGGAACCGCAATATCAGACCCGATCGCCTTGAGCACCGGCAGAACCTTCGACACCTTACCGGCGTGACGCATCATCGGGTTCACATCCACCATGTAGGGGTTGATGAGTACCGTACCCGCCACCGGCAGGCGCGCCGACAGATGGGTCGCCACCGTGCCGCCCATCGACATACCAACGACCACCACACGCAGACCCTGATCGGCTAGGCGACGGTACCCCTGCTCGGCAGAAGCTAGCCACTGCTCATAGGTGCTATCGCGCAAATCTTTCCAATGAGTACCGTGACCGGTCAGCAACGGCATCTCCACCGCATACCCGAGCTCCATAAAATGCTGAGCCAACGGGCGCATGCTATGCGGTGAACCCGTAAAACCGTGCACCAGCAAAATACCCACAGAATGCTGCGCCGGGTCAGGACTAAAAGAAACGGGGGAGTGATCGAACGCTTCCTGGTCGCCCTCGAGGCGACGCGCCAGGGAGTCCTTAACATTTTGGGTTGCTAGAAGCCGGCGCTCGCGAGCCTTGCGGTGCATCCGCTTGAGCGGCTCCAACGAGTTATCAAAAATGCTCATGGTCCTCCTTAGCCAACCTGCGCGAATATGAACGCAGGTGCAGGCTCTATAGCGTACCCCGACCGGCTACCGCGGGCACAGCGCCGATGCTGGTATATCGCCTCCAGCGCACCCAATACACCGGTGCGCAGAAAAATCGTTCTCTTTTCTTTAATTATCGCGCGTTCTCTCGCGCCTCTCCAGACACGCTAGAATTGAGCCGGGAACATTCAGAGAGGAGACCCCATGCCTAACGCCGCCCTCTATTCAACGCTCAAGATTTTTGGCTCCCCCCTGCTGCAGGGACTGTACCACCATGACGTGGTGGGCCTTGAGAATCTGCCCGAGGGTCCCTACATTGTCGCAAGCAACCACCTGGCGTTCTGTGACTCCATTTTCATTCCTCTCGCCATGCCTCGCACCGTGAACTTCCTCGCCAAGAGCGACTACTTCACCACCCCCGGCGTGAAGGGCCGTGCCATGGCGGCGTTCTTCCGCGGCGTCGGCCAGCTTCCCATGGACCGCTCCGGCGGCCAGAAGAGCCAGGAATCCCTCAATGCCGGCGCGCAGGTCCTCAAGGACGGCGGCATCATCGGCATCTATCCCGAAGGCACCCGTAGCCCCGACGGACGCGGCTACCGCCCCAAGGTCGGTGTCGCCCGCCTCGCAGTTGAAGCAGGCGTGCCCGTAGTGCCCGTCGGACAGATCGGTACCGACCTGATTCAGCCCTCCGGCTCGAACCGTATCCGTCTGCGCCATGACGGCAAGCCCATCCAGGTGCGTACCATTATCGGCAAGCCCCTCACCTTCGAGGAATACACCGACGGCTCAGACCTGAGCCACCGCGTTCAGCGTGAAATCGCCGACCGTATTGGCTCCGAGATCCGTGCCCTCAGCGGCCAGGAATACGTGGACGTGTACGCCGACCGCGTCAAGAAGCTCATGGCTGATAAAAACATGAGCGCTGATGAGGCGGTCGCACACCTGCAACGCTAAACGTTGAGACAACACCCTGAGACAGCACCCCGGGTGCACACATACGACAGATACACACATGCGCCAGAGGGCGGGATGCGGTACGTGCCGCATCCCGCCCTTTCGTATGCCGTTCTGTCAGGGCGCTTTTCACCCCTCGTATCGCCGACACCGGGTGGCGCCATCTAAACATGTGAGATGTACCTGACTGCAGGGTTAGGTGTTGAAGCAAGCAAGAGTACAATTAGGTCTATTCAGCCTGAAGAATCGCAAGCCAGCACGCCGCACACGGCGCGCCGAGCACCCGAAACGGCGGCTGAATCAGAAAACGCACAAGACCATCCCAATGGAGTGAAGATGAGCAATCAAAACCTCAGCACCTCGCAGGCCCCCGACCACGGCCTGGACACCTGGCGTCAGCTGCACATTGACCAGCAGCCTACCTGGAGCGAGCACGAAGATTTTGAGAGCACCATCGCCGAGCTGAACTCGGTACCGCCGCTCGTTTTCGCCGGTGAGGTCGACGCCATGCGCCAGGCACTCGGTGAGGTTGCTGAAGGCCGCGCATTCCTCCTGCAGGGCGGCGACTGTGCAGAAACCTTCGCGGGTGCAACCGCCGACAAGATCTCCGGCCGCGTCAAGACCATCCTGCAGATGTCTGCAGTGCTCACCTACGGCGCCTCCATGCCCGTGGTGAAGATGGGTCGCATGGCGGGTCAGTTCTCCAAGCCGCGCTCCGCAGACATGGAAACCCGCGGCGACATCACCCTGCCCTCCTTCCGCGGCGAGACCGTCAACGGCTTCGACTTCACCCCCGAAGCACGCGTGCACGACCCCAAGCGCATGTTGCGCGGCTACCACACCAGCGCCTCCACCCTGAACCTGGTGCGCGCCTTCACCAAGGGCGGCTTCGCAGACCTGCGCGCCGTACACCAGTGGAACCGCGGCTTCACCTCCAACCCCGCGCATGAGCGCTACGAGAAGACTGCCAGCGAAATTGGTCGCGCCCTCAAGTTCATGGAAGCCTGCGGCGTTAACTTCGAAGCACTCAAGACCACCGACATGTACGTCGGCCACGAAGCCCTGGTAATGGACTACGAGCGTGCCCTCACCCGCATCGACTCGCGCACCCAGCTGCCCTACGACACCTCCGCACACTTCCTGTGGATTGGCGAGCGCACCCGCGGCGTCAACGATGCACACGTGGACTTCCTCTCCAAGGTCCGCAACCCCATCGGCGTGAAGCTGGGCCCGACCACCACCGCAGAGGATGCACTCGCACTGATCGATAAGCTCGACCCGAACCGCGAACCCGGCCGCCTGACCTTCATCACCCGCATGGGCGCAAAGAACATCCGCGAGAAGCTGCCCGCAATCGTTGAGGGCGTGCAGGCTGAAGGCGCGAAGGTCGTCTGGGTCACCGACCCGATGCACGGCAACACCATCTCCGTGCCCTCCGGCTACAAGACCCGCCGCTTCGACGACGTGCTCGACGAGGTTCGCGGCTTCTTCGAGGTGCACGAGGCTCTGGGCACCTTCCCCGGCGGTATCCACGTGGAGATGACCGGCGACGACGTAACCGAATGCCTGGGCGGCTCCGACGCCATCGACGAGGCAGCACTGGCAGACCGCTACGAGTCCCTGTGCGACCCGCGCCTGAACCACTCGCAGTCCCTGGAAATCGCGTTCCTGGTCTCCGAGTACCTCAAGAACCGCGCATAAAACGCTCACGCTTTTCGCCGCGATAGGTGGCGGAGAGTAGCAGACGCGACAATGCCCGGGTCTTCACTCACACTGAGTGAAGACCCGGGCACGTGCGTTTAAGTAGCGCGCGGTACAAACGGGGAAAAGACACTCAGGAAGGCGCGCTGCTAGAAGGTCAGGAACGCCTCAATATTGCGCCACCACTGAGACTGCACGAGCGAGGTCGCAAGCCACCAGCCGGTAAAGCTCGAACCCATACCCAGCAGAATGAGCGCGAGAGCCCAACCGCCCACCGCCATACCGGAGGGCGGAGTCCTAAACTGCTTAGCGGGCAGGCGAGGATCCTTCTTCGAAGACTGAGCGGAATCATCAGAAATACCCGCAGACTCCTCAGCCTCAGAAGCGCTCGCCGAGCTCTTAGCCTTCGAACGGCGCGAACCCGAGGGGCTCAACGAACGCTCGGCATGAATCGGTGCGTACTCGCCGTGAGCTGAGATAAACTCCTGCTCTGTCTGCGGGCCAATACCAACGGACTGAGTGAGCGGGCCCTTCGCAGCTGCGGCGCGGCGGCCCATGAACGAGCCCAGGCCGCGCTTGCCGGATTTGCCCTTTGCGCCGTCCGGCTCATCCTCAGAGTCGTCAGCATCGGAGGCAGAACTCACCAGCGGCGGAATGCCCTGGCGGTTCAGCACGGAGTCCTCAGCGTCCACGTCGGCAAGGTGCACGCCCTGACCGGTTGCCGAGGCATCGTACACGAGGCTGTCGGGGGAGTACACATCGTACGCCAGCAGATCGCGGGCATCGCTAAACGCACTAATCGGGGTGTTACGCACCATCTGCGCGGCACCGCTACGCTCCGCAATATCGGCAACAGCCTCCCAGAGGGGAAGCTCCGGCTCCGGGCACGAGGGGGCACGCCAGGCGCGCTCAGCCTCACCCAGCGACTCAGAAATCTCCAGCAGAGCCGTAAACAGCTCGGTCGCATCCTCCGGGCGGGCGTGAGGCTGCTTGCGGGTACACCACGAAATCAGCCCCGCAATATCGCGGTCCGCACCCGGCGCCACATCGGTCAGCGCGGGCATCTCAATGTTGGCGTTGTGGTAGAGCACCTGCTGGTCATTCTCCAGACCCACAAAGGGCAGACGACCCGAAAGCATGCGGTACATCATCACACCGAGCGCAAAAATATCAGCCTGCGCGCCGACCTTCACCTTTGGATCCAGGACCTCCGGCGCAACGTAGGCGGGGGTGCCCATGGGTGCGCCCGCATCCACCTGATCGTCACGGCGGGAAAGACCAAAGTCCGTGAGCTTCACCTGACCGTTAGCGTCGAGAAGAATATTGCCCGGCTTAATATCGCCGTGCAGGTAGCGGTTCGCGTGCACCTCCGAGAGCGCCTCCACCACCGGAATGAGAATATCCAGAGCCTCACCCAGGGACAGGGCATTACGCACACGCAACAGCTGGCTCAGGGTGCAACCGTGCACATACTCCAAGACGATGTACATGACCATCTCGCCCGAAAAATATTCGGTACCCGAAGAAATCACACCCACCGTATGCCCGCCGCCGCCCACCTGGCGCATCGAACGCTCTTCACGGTGGAACTTCTGGCGGTTCGCCGCATCCTTCGCCAGGGTGGGGGAGAGGACCTTGAGCGCGACCGGGTTATTCGACCACAGGTCCAGCGCATAATAGACCTCGCTCATGCCGCCGCGGCCAATGAGCGAACCCACCTGGTAATGACCCTCAATAATGGCGCCACTGAGCCACTGCGAAGAACCGATAGCGGTATCCGGGGCAGCGGGGCGAGTGGCGGGAGGAATAGAAGTCTTTGAAGAAGAGGAAGCTTGGGGGTTCACGGGAGAAGTCCGGCGTGGGCTGGGAGTATTCATACGTTCCCTCATTTTAGCCCGCCCACCTGGACAGAAGCGATGCCAAAGGGAGCCGAGCAGGTGAACACTCAGCGAATTCTTAAGAAGTGCCGATGGCTCCGCACCCAGCTCAAGAACCGCCGGCAATGCGTAAAAAGGAAAGGTTCGCAGTAGAGCTCCCGCGCCAGATGCGGGTCAAAAGTGGTAAATACGTGCTGGCTCTGGCACTCTTAAAAGGTGACTAACGAAAATATTGCTCAGACCTTCGCCCTCGTCGGCGAGTGGGTAACTATCCCCGAAATTGCGCAGGCCCTCGACCTGAAGGTGACCCGCGTACACAACCTGATTTCTGACGGTACGCTCATCGCGCTGCGCGACCCGGAAACCAACGTGCGCAAGGTACCCGCACTGTTCCTGAACGGTTCGCGAGTTCTCGAATCCCTCAAGGGCACCCTCGCTGTCCTGAAGGACTCCGGCTTCAGCGATGAAGAAGCCATCGTGTGGCTGTACACCAATGATGATTCCCTGCCCGGTCGTCCCATCGACGCACTGATTGACGGTCGTAAGACTGAAATCCGTCGCCGTGCACAGGCACTGGCTTGGTAATCTGGCTTGGTGATATCGGCTCGGCACGATAGCTCAATACGTTGAGGCGGCATACTCCGGTATGCCGCCTCAACGTGTTTAACGTTTATAACTGCGTTGAACTTCTACGCCTTACGACGCAGCGCGCGGCCCACAATATCGGTCAGCGCCGCATGCGCCAGCTCGTCCAGGTTCATCGCCTCCAGCGCCTCAAACACAGCCTGAGACTTCTGCTCAATCAGCTGCTCATGCTTGGCGAAAGCACCCGAAGAAACCATCAGCTCGCGGATGCGCTCCACCTGCTCATCGCTCAGCTCGGAATCACCCAAGCTATTGTGCAAAAGCGCCGCGTCCTTCTCATCGAGAGCAGCGGAGGTGAGCGCCACCAGCACGGTACGCTTACCCTCACGCAGGTCATCGCCGGCGGGCTTACCGGTCACCTCGGGCTGGCCGAAGACGCCCAGCTCGTCATCACGCAGCTGGAAGCCCTCGCCCAGCGGCAGGCCGAACGCGCGGTAACCGACAAGTACCGGGTGCTGCTCGCTCACGGCACCGGTGCCGTTCTCCAGCGCGGTAGCCTGCAGAGCCAGCGCACCACCAATCGTGAAGGGGTGCTCGCACGAGTACTTGGCGGACTTGAAACGAATCACGTTCAGGGCACGCTGCAGAGCCGCCTGAGCGTCCTCGGTTTCGAGAACCTCGGAGTAGACGTCCAGGTACTGACCCGCCAGAACCTCGGTGCGCATCCGGTCAAAAATAGTGCGCGCAGGGGCGCCATAGATTGCTCCCTCACCCAGGGACGCAAAAACCTCGGCAGACCACGCCAGGGTCAGATCGCCAGCAAGAATGCCGCCGGTCAGACCGTAGTTGAAAGCATCACCGCGCCAACTATTCTGCTCGTGCGCCGCCTCGAAACGCTTGTGCACGGAGGGAGCGCCGCGGCGGGTATCGGAGCGGTCGATAATGTCGTCGTGAATCAGTGCGGAGGTCTGGAACAGCTCCACCGCCATGCCGGCCTTCACAATAGACCAGGATGCGCGGTTCTCGGTTACGGGTGCACCGCCGGCACCTCGCCAACCCCAGTAGCTCAGCAGAGCACGCAGGCGCTTGCCGCCGGTGGAGAGGGATTCAATAGCCTCCAGCAGGGGTAGAGTCTCAGAAGAAATACCCTCAAGCAGCTCGTGCTGGCGGGCAAAAAACTCAGCTATGAGAGTGTCAAAAGCGTGCAGGTAGGCTCGCTGCTCTTCAGCAACACGCTCAGCGAGATGCGCAGAAGCCGCCGGGATGTTCGGAGCCGCTACGGTGAGGCTCTCGGTCGCCTGGGGAGTGGGTGCTCCGGAAGGAGAAGGGGGAGTCATACTATCCTCGCTGATGGTCGCTATGTACGGTCCTGATGCCGTGCGGTGTGCACTTCTTCTAGCTTAGTGGAGAAAATCCCAAGAGAACGCATTTACGAATATGTTTGCGATATATTGCCTCTATTTTTCGTAGAAATGTGCTATATTTTCGGTAGGTGGGCGGAATCGCGATGAGAGGAGGCGACATGGGGCAGACGCGAACCGGCAAGAATAGTGGCGCAAGGAGCGGCCGCGTCATTATGCACCTGGACATGGACGCCTTCTTCGTCAACGTCGAACTCCTCGAAAACCCCGCTCTGCGCGGCGAGCCCATTATCGTGGCGCCCCTGGGCCCCCGCTCGGTCGTATGCTCCGCCTCCTACGAGGCACGCGCTCACGGAGTGCGCTCCGGGATGCCGCTCAGCCGCGCCCGGAACCTCAGCCCCAACGCCACCGTCCTGCCGCTGCGTGGCGACTACCGGCACTACTCCCGCGCCGTCATGGCAATCCTTCATGACCTGAGCCCCTACGTTGAGCAGGTCAGCGTGGATGAAGCCTTCGTGGACCTCACCGGCGCCTACCTGCACGGCCAAGACCCCGTCGCCCTGGCGCAGCGCGCTCGCGACCGCATCGCGCAGGAGCTCTCCCTGCCCTCCTCCGCGGGGGTGGCGCCCAATAAGCTGCTCGCCAAAATGGCGTCCACCGGTAGTAAGCCGAACGGGCTGTGGGTCATTCCGCCCGAGCGCGTTCAAGAATTTCTTGACCCGAGAAAAGTCTCCGACCTGTGGGGCGTGGGTGCGAAAAGCACCGAACAGCTCTCCCGGTACGGTATTCAGACCATTGCCCAGATGCGATCCATGAGCCTGGATTGGCTCAAAGAACGCTTCGGCACCGCCCAGGGGGAGCACCTCTGGGCCATGGCGCGCGGCATTGACGAACGCCCCGTGATCACCGAGCGCGAAGAGAAAAGCATGGGTGGCGAGCACACCTTCGAGACGGATACGACCGATGCCCAGGAGGTGAGCGCTGCTATTCGGGAGCTGAGTCTCAAGCTGGGAAAGCGCCTGCGATACTCGGGGAAACTCGCCGGAGGGCTCAGCCTCAAAATCCGCTACAGCACCTTCGAAACGCACACCCGCGCTATCCCACTAAACGTGCCCGTGGACTCCGGCATGCAGATCGCCTCCCTGGCGTTGGAAGCCCTGCGAGCAGATGAAATTCTGGTGGGTCAGGAGGCGCCACGCGCCCTGCGACTCATCGGAGTGCGCGCCGAAAAGCTCGCCCGCGCAGAAGACGGGGTACAACAAACCCTCTTCGACTCCATCGAGAGCGGGGCAAACTCACGGTCCGCACAAACTGCCTCCTCGCAAAACGCCTCCGCACAACGAGGCGGCGGGGGAGCGGACAATAGCCCGCAGAACGGTACTCGCTCGGGAGCTGGCGCTCACTCGGGGTCTGGCGCCCGCCTCGTGAAGAGCGGCAGATGGTCTGAGGTTGAGCACGTCATGGACGCGATTCACCGTAAGTACTCACAGGAAAGCCTCAAGCCAGCCTCCGGAGTTACCGCGCCCGAGAAGAGTATTGACGAAAAGAGGTCATAAAGAGCTTCTGTCCGAAAAAAGAATGCGCCAACCCCACCCGGCGGGGTACGATGGGAAACATACGACCGGAAACATACAGCGGGAAGAAGCGCTCACCGCGCCAGCTGATGCACTAGCTAACCCGGCTGATACCGACGTCATCTTGAGTAGCGACACCTCAAAGGAGAAAACGATGGCACTGTCCGAGCGTGAACAGAAGGTTCTGGACCAGCTCGAAGAACTCATGAGCAATGAGGACCCGCACTTTGCCTCCTCCATGTCTTCAACCGGCAACACCGCGCCGGTTTTCAGCGCTCGCCACCTGGCTCTCGGTATTCTCTTCGTTCTCATTGGCCTGGGCATCATTATCGGTGCGGTTGCATCGAATATGATTTGGCTGGGTGTCTTCGGCTTCCTCTTCGCGGCAGGTGGCGTGTACTTCGCGACCACCAGCAAGAAGACCCCGGTAGATTCCTTCCTCGGCGGTAAGGCAGAGGGCGCAGCTCGCGTGCGTCAGCGTGAGCAGAAGGAGCGTTCCTCCTTCATGAATCGTCTGGAGGACCGCTGGGACGAACGCAATAACGGCCAGTTCTAGTACTGCTTTGGTGCAATAGTTTTTCTCACGGCTAGTATTTCTCGTGGCTGAGCATCCGTACTCTCTAGGGTCTTAAGACTTCATCAAGACTTCACAGGCGGAAGGTAAGAATTCTCTTACCTTCCGCTTTTTCTATGCCTGAAATAGTGAAGCGTGGATGCTTTATGAAAGCTGGTAGACGAATCACGCCGATTCCTGAAGCTTGCCCTGTTATTGAGCCTTTACTTGAGCCGGGGTATGGCAGGCATGCTGAGGGTATTACGCTGAGCTGATACGCCCGAAGCTGTGTAGAAGCTGTGCGGCAGCGTTAAAAATGCAGAAGAGAGCATAAAAACACTAAAAGATACTCTGCCGGGTGGGGTAGGTGGTGGAAAGTGGGGTAAAGTGGAGGGGAAAGCTGAAAGTCAGTCCTATCGCCGTGCCCTCAAACAGACGGCGGAGGCGTCGGCCCGGCACACCCCGCCGCCGGCACCTACAGGATGTGTGGAGTAACCACGCTCCCGCAGGCTTCAGCACATCGGCACACGTCAGGGGCACACATCGGGGAGGTGAAGTGAATGTTCTTAGGTACCTACTCGCCACGAATGGACGCCAAAGGACGAATCATCCTTCCCGCCAAATTCCGTGAGGAACTCTCAGCAGGCCTCGTTCTGACCCGCGGTCAAGAACGATGCCTGTACGTTTTCCCCGCCGCAGAATTTGAACGCATCCACGAACGGATGCGCACCGCGCCCCTGCCGGGACGAGCCGCCCGAGACTTCCTGCGAGTCTTCCTCTCAGGAGCCTCAGACGAACTGCCCGACAAGCAGGGACGCATCACCATCCCGCCGATACTGCGCCAATACGCAGGACTGACCGACAACCTCGTCGTCATCGGATCCGGAACCCGCGCAGAAATCTGGGATGCAGCCGCCTGGGAGGAATACCTCGCCCGCACCGAAGCTGAATTCGCTGCCCTCGACGAGGACCCGTTCAGCCCGCTGCTCTAGCCGGTTTTGCCGGTGTAGCAGCTACCGCCCCGGCACCTCTACCACCACCGCACCACTCTTCCGTAAACCTTCCCGCAGGACAAACTCTCACAGGAGCACCCATGAGCGTAGACCACGCCCCCGAAACCGGTACGACCGCATCCGGCGCTGCCGCCAAGGTCACCGGCGCATCCATTGAGAACCTCTCCCAGCGTGAAGCCAGCGAACGTCACGTGCCCGTCATGCTGGACCGCTGCATTAACCTGCTCGCACCCGGCATCGAACGCGCCGTTGAGGAGCGCGGCACCGCCTACGTTATTGATGGCACCCTCGGTATGGGCGGTCACTCCGAGGCGCTGCTTGAACGCTTCGAAAACCTTGTACTCATCGGCATTGACCGCGATCTGCAGGCGCACGCCATCGCCGGTGAGCGCCTGGCGCGCTTCGGTGACCGATTCGTGCCCGTCCACGCTGTCTACGACGAAATTGACCGCACCATGGAAACTGCCGGCGTGCAGGGCATCGACGGCATCCTGATGGACCTGGGTGTCTCCTCCATGCAGCTGGACGAACGCACCCGAGGCTTCGCCTACTCCTACGATGCGCCCCTGGATATGCGCATGAACTCCGAAGACGAGCTCACCGCCCGCATCGTCGTCAACGAATATAGCGAAGACCAGCTGCGCCGCATTATCCGCAACTGGGGCGAAGAGAAGTTCGCATCGCGTATCGCCCGCGCCATCTGCACCGCCCGCGCCAACGCGCCCCTGGAAACCACCGGTGAGCTCGTGCGCATTATCCAGAAGGCTGTGCCAGTCGCCGCGCAGCGTACCGGCGGCCACCCCGCCAAGCGCACCTTCCAGGCGTTGCGCATCGAAGTGAACCACGAGCTTGAAGCCCTCGAACGCGCCGTACCGGCAGCCCTGGAGGCGCTCAACCTCGGCGGCCGATTCGTCGCCATGAGCTACCACAGCCTCGAAGACAAGATCGTCAAGAGGGCACTGACCGCAGAAGCATCCTCCAAGGCACCCAAGGGCTTCCCGGTAGAGCTTGAAGAGCACAAGCCCACCGTCAAAATCATTACCCGCGGCGCCGAACCGCCTACCGACGAGGAAATCGAACAGAACTCCCGCGCCGCCAGCGCCAAGCTGCGCGCCGCCGAGAAGATCCGCATCCCCGCCAAGTAGAAGAATAGAAAGCGAAGAAGAGTGAGCACCCAGCACGCATCCCCGCGCCCCACCCGCACCCAGGGCGCCCCGCGGAGTCGACGCGCCGGTTCCTCGCGCCCTGCCGCCGGTACCCCCGGCGCCGTTGGCTCTACCCGCGCATCCTCTACAGGTGGCTCTACCGGGGCGAGCCGCGCCTCCACCCGAGCTCACTCCGGTCGCACCCGCACCGCGCGTCTGGAGCCGGTCACCGCAGCCCAGCCGGTGGTTCGTCCCGCCAGCACCGCGGCTTCGCACGGCGGTAAGCGCACCTCGACGAATGCGAGCCGTGTACCCTCGAGCGTTCGTGCGGCAGCACGCACCGAAGAGACCCGCGAGGAGAAGCCGAAGTCGCGTCACCCGCTCTCGACCGTGCGCCGCCGAGCACGCAAGCTCAGCCCGCCGACTATGCTCGCTGTTTTTGCGGCAATTCCGCTGACCCTGGTCTTTATTCTGTTGCTGAACGTGCTGATTGTGACCCGCCAGTACGACATGGTGGATTTGCGCGCGCAGGAGCAGCGCCTCGTGCAGGAGAACCAGGCGCTACAGCAGGAGATTGGATTCAAGGAAGCTCCGCAGGATTTGGCGATACGCGCCAGTACCCTGGGCATGTTTGTGAGCTCTTCGCAGGCGACCCTGAACCTGCAGTCCTCCACGATTGAGGGCACCCCCGCCCCGGTGGCAAGCCCGACCGGCGTTGAGGGAAACAAGCAGGAAAACCTGATCGCCCCGCCGGCAGCTGGCTCGAACGAAAGCTACGCCAAGAGCATTGTGGATGCGGACAAGTCCGTTCAGCAGCGCCACAGCCAGGCGAGCGCGGCGGCAAAGGCATCTGCAAGCGCCTCGGCAAGCCCCGCTCAGCAGGCCAACCCCACTCAGCAGGCTAACCCCGCACCGGCGAATAGCGCCCCTGCTAGCCCGGCTGCTTCCGCCGCGCCGAGCGCCGCTCAGCAGCCCGCGGCGAGCCCTGCCGCTAGCCCCGCAGCAAGCCAGCCCGCACGATAAACAACACTGACCACAGGATGCGTAGCATCACCGATAGACTAGACCAGCGAAAGGACCACCGCATGAGCTCTGACGCGCGCAAGAACGCGAACGAATCGGCATCCGGTCAGCCGGATCTGACCCGCCGCGGCTTCGTCGCAGGCGCCGCAGCCACCTGCGCTCTGGGCGTCATCGGTGCGAACCTGTTTATCCGCCAGGGCTTTGACCCCGGTGCGGTGGCGAATGCATCCCGTCAGAAGCGTCTGCGCTCGCAGGTGCTGCCCGCTGTGCGTGGCCAGATTCTCGATATCAACGGTAACGTTATGGCGCGTACCGTGCAGCGTTATAACCTGACCGCAGATCAGAGCGCCGTGGCGACCTTCAAGCGTTACAACGAGGATCGCACCCAGAAGATTGAGGTCACCCCCAACCAGCTGGTGTACGAGATGGTCGATATTCTCAAGACCGTTGACCCGGGCATTACCGATGAGTTCATCAAGTCCAAGCTGGACGGCACCTCCAAGTACTCGGTCATCAAGACCGACGTTTCTCCCGAGATTTTCCACAAGATTGACGACCTTGGCGCGCCCTTCATCTACGGCGAGGCCTTCTCGCAGCGCCTGTACCCCAACGGTAGCGTGGGCGGCTCCGTGGTCGGCAAGTACAACATCGTGGATGAGCCCGACGGCAATGGCACCGGCGGTACCGTGACCCGTAACTTTTCGGTGGGTATTGAGCGCGTCTTCGAAAAGGAGCTGGCCGGAACCCCCGGCGAGCGCACCTACGAGATCAGCGCGGACGGTGTGCGCATCCCCGTGGCCAAGGAGGAGCAGCGCCTCGCGGTTGACGGTAAGGACGTGCGTCTGACCATTAACCGAGACATCCAGTACTTCGCCCAGCAGGTTGTGCGCGCCCGCGCCGAGGAGCTCAAAGCGGAGTGGTGTACCGCAATCGTCATGGACGTGCGGGACGGCTCCCTGCTGGCGCTGGCGGATTCCTCGACCATGGATCCCGGCGCGAAGACCATCGAGGACGCCACGGATATGACCCCGCGAGCCATCTCGCAGAACGTGGAGCCCGGTTCGACCGAGAAGATGCTGACTTCTTCGGCGCTGATTGAGCAGGGCCTGACGACTCCGACTAGCGTGTATGATGTGCCCGCGACCCTCACGATTGACGGCCAGACCTTCAAGGACGCGTTCGAGCACCCGGCGCAGCGGCGTACTTTCTCGGGCATTATTCATGACTCGATGAACACCGGTACGGTGCTGGTCGGTCAGAAGCTCAGCAAGGAAGAGCGCTACAACTGGTTGAAGAAGTACGGCGTCGGCGAGTTTACCGGCATTGAGCTGACCGGTGAGGAGCAGGGTATAATCGCTGATTGGCGTGATTGGGATGGCCGTCAGCAGTACACTGTGCTGTTCGGTCAGGGTGTTGCGCAGACTCCGCTGCAGACCGCCATGATTTTCCAGGCGCTGGGCAATAAGGGCGTTCGTCTGAAGCCGCGCATTGTGGACGCGATCATTGACGCCGACGGTACCGAACATAAGCGTGCCGTAGAGCCTGGCGAACGCATGGTCAGCGAGGAGACTGCCGCTTCCTGCCTGACTCTCATGGAGAATGTGGTGGAGCAAGGCCACGCCCGTCCGGCGAAGGTGACCGGCTACCGCGTGGGCGGTAAGACCGGTACTGCGGAAACTCCGAGTGAGAAGGGCGGCTACGACGGCAACACGACGTCCTTTATTGGTGTGGCGCCGATTGAGAACCCGCAGTTCTTGGTGGCGGTGACCATGCAGCGTCCTGAGGGTAGCGTGGGTGCGAACGGTACGACGGCTGAGTTCTCCAAGATTATGGAGAAGACCCTGCACACCTATAATGTGCCGCGTTCTACCGGTGAACCGGAGTTGATTCCGCTTTTTGCTGAGGACAGCCCCAATAAGACGAGCTAAAGGCGAGCGGGGGAGAGGCGCCCGGTAGCTGATTCGTGATGAAGAAGCGCCGGTACTGAACACCTGTCGAAGCCTAAAGACCGTAGAATATTGAATGACCCTGTGTGCCTTGAGCGCATTGACCATACAGAGCTCACCGCTTCGGACAGCGGAGAGGAAAGAAGGACGATGGATACCGCATCTCACGCACCCGGCCAGAACCTGCTGGGCGGCGACGCTCAGACTCTGCGCCCGAATGCTGTGCGCCCGGTGAGTTTGGCGCACCTTCGCGAATATCTGCAGGGATTGGGTGCTCAGGTGAGTGCCCAGCCGCCTAGTGGCGTTCAGGGTTCTGAATCCGGTGATTCTGTTGAGGTCACCGGTATCAGCATGGACTCCCGAGGCGTTCGCCCACAGGACCTGTACGTGGCTCTGCCCGGTGCGAAGGTGCACGGTGCGCAGTTTGCTGAGGCTGCGTTGAAGCTGGGTGCTTCCGCTATTTTGACGGATGCTGCCGGTGCGCAGCTGCTGGGTGAGGCGCCGGTGCCTGTCCTGGTGACTGAGAACCTGCGCGAGTATGTCGGTCCGTTGGCTGCGCTGATTTATGGTTCGGCTTCGTTCCCCGCTACCCACCGTTACGCGGTGACCGGTACGAACGGTAAGACCACCTCCACCTACATGTTGGAGTCGGTGTTCCGCACCGGCCTGGGTGTGAAGACGGGTCTGATTGGCACTATTCAGATTCTGATTGATGGTGTGTCGGTTCCTTCGAAGATGACCACCCCTGAGTCTCCTCACGTGCATTCTCTGCTGACGATTATGGGTCAGCATCAGGTGCGTTGCGCCGCAATGGAGGTGTCATCGCACGCGATTGATTACCACCGTGTGGACGGCGTGAAGTATGCGGTTGCTGGCTTCACGAACCTGACCCAGGACCACCTGGATTTGCACGGCACTATGGAGCATTATTTCGACTCGAAGGCTCAGCTGTTCACCCCCGAACGTGCCGAGCTGGCTGTGATTACTGCTGATGACGAGTGGGGCGAGAAGATGTTCTCCGCCGCTTGCGAGCAGATGGGTGCGCAGCAGGTGCACCGTCTGGTGACTGCGCGCGGTGCCGGTCTGGCTGAGGTACCCGCAGAGTTTGGTGCCCGCGACTGGGCTGTGGTGAAGGTTCAGCGTGAGGGTCTGGGCCACCGCTTCCACGTGGCTAACGGTGCCGGTGAGAGCGTTGAATGCTACACCGGTCTGCCCGCTGATTTTAACGTTTCGAATGCTGCGCTGGCGGCGCTCATGGCGTACCTGGACACTGACTCCGCTGAGCGTGAGCGTCTGTTGCCCGAGCTGGCGTCCGGTTCGGCTCTGACTCCGGTGGTGCCGGGTCGTATGCAGCTGATTTCTTTGGCTCCGCACGCGATTGTGGACTTTGCCCACAACCCTGACGGCCTGACCCGTGCCCTGGAGGCGATGGACCGCCCCGGAGACGGCAAGGTCATGATTGTTTTCGGTGCGACCGGTGAGCGTGACCAGCTCAAGCGCCCGATTATGGGTGCGATTGCGGCACAGTATGCAGATATTGTGGTTGTGACTGATGACGATCCGCACGGTGAGGCGCCCGAGCCGATTCGTGCCGCCGTTGAGGAGGGCGCGCAGAAGGCTGAGAACCGCCGAGCCACCCAGATCCTGAATATTTCTCCGCGTGCCGCCGCTATTGATGCGGCAATTGCCCTGGCGGGCGAGCATGACGCCATCCTGATTGCTGGCCGCGGCCATGAAACCGAACAGGATGTTGACGGCGTGGATATCGCCCTGGACGACCGCGTTGAAACCGCCCGTGCCCTGCGTGCGCACGGTTTCGAGATTCTGCCTGACTACCAGCGCATGCTCGAAGAAAGTGACTCTAAGACCGCTGAAGGTATGGTGAAGAATGATTAAGCTCAGCGCCGCCCAGATTATTGAGGCAACCGGCGGCACCGCTATCGGCCTGGAGGGCCGTGAGGAGCAGGTGTACGCAGACTTCGCCACCACCGACTCCCGTGAGGTGCAGACCGGTACCCTGTTCGTGGCGAAGCCCGGTGCGGTCACTGACGGTCACAGGTTCATCCCCATGGCGTTTGAGCGGGGCGCGACCCTGGCGCTGGTCGAGCGCGAAGTACTCGACGAGCAGGGCATGCCCTACCCGAGCATCCAGGTGCCCGATGTGGTGCTGGCGATGGGTGATTTGGCGCGCTACTCCATTGAGCAGATGCGCGCTCAGGGTGAGCTGACCGTTATCGGTATTACCGGTTCTGCCGGTAAGACCACCACCAAGGACCTTCTTGCCGCCATTTTCACCCCGGAGGGCCCGACCGTTGCACCGGTCGGCTCCTACAACAGTGAGGTGGGCGTGCCCCTGACCGTTTTCCGTGCGGATGAGTCCACCCGCTACCTGGTCATTGAGATGGGTGCGGACCGTGTGGGCAACATCGAGTACCTGGCGAATATTGCGCACCCCGATCACGGTGCAATCCTGAAGGTTGGTACCGCGCACGCTGGCGAGTTCGGCGGCGTGGACAATATTGAGCGCACCAAGGGCGAGCTGGCTGAGGGTGTTCAGCCGACCGGTTCCCTGGCGCTGAACGCTGACGATGAGCGCGTGCTGCGCATGGCTTCGCGTTCGGTTGCCCCCATTACTTACTTCGGCGTGGGTGAGAAGACCGGCGCGAACGGTCAGCCCTACGAGCGTTACGTGGCGGCGCTGAATCTGCGCACCACCGATGCCGGTTGCCCCGAGTTCACTCTGCGCCTGCCTGACGGTAGCGAGTACGAGATTTCCTCGCAGCTGATTGGTGAGCACCACGTGCACAACCTGCTGGCTGCGGCGACTGTCGCCTACAACAGCGGTATTTCCGGTGAGAAGATTGCTCGCGCGCTCAATAAGGCAGCGGCGGCTTCGAAGTGGCGTATGGCGCGCACCGACCGTGCCGACGGCGTGACCGTCATTAACGACGCGTACAACGCGAACCCCGAGTCGATGGCGGCGGCACTGCGCACCCTGGCGCAGCTGGGCCGCACCGTTGACCCGGCGACCGGCCAGCCCCACCGCACCTGGGCTGTTCTGGGCGCCATGCTGGAGCTCGGCGACGCCTCCGTGGAGGAGCACGACCGCATCGGCCGCCTCGTGGTGCGCATGAACATTTCCAAGCTGATTGCTGTGGGCGACGAGACGAAGCCCACCTACAACGCGGCTCACCTGGAAGGCTCCTGGGGTAATGAGGCGACCTGGGTGAAGACCCCGGAAGAGGCAGAGCAGATTCTGCGCGCCGAGGTTCGCCCCGGCGACATTGTGCTCTTCAAGTCCTCGAACGGCGCGAAGCTGGGCATTCTGGGTGACCAGGTTGCTTTCGCCGAGTACACCTTCGGTGCTGAGGAAGAGCAGGCACCGACCTGGCTTTCTGCCGGTGACTTTGTTGAAACCACCGATTTGAGCGACCACCTTGCCGTTCACCTGGACGGCACCGCTAAGGGCGACCGTACTTTGACCGAACAGACCACGAACGAAGGGTAGCGCTTTATGATTACCGTGCTGATTGCTGGAATCTTCGGATTCCTCATCTCCCTCACCGCGCTGCCGGTGTTCATCAAGAAGATGAAGTCTCTGAAGCTTGGCCAGCTCATCCGTGAGGAAGGCCCTGCAGCCCACCAGCATAAGGCGGGCACCCCCACCATGGCGGGTCTGATTTTCATCCCCGCGGCGATTCTCGCCTACTTCTTGACCCTGGCGGTGAGCGCCCTGCTCTTCGGTACCGCGCCGGTACCGACTGCTACCGCGTGGCTGACCATCGCCTTCACCCTGGGCATGCTCGGTGTGGGCGCGGCGGACGACATCATGAAGTTCCGCAATAAGGGCAACGAGGGTCTGACCGAGAAGCAGAAGACCATTGGTCTTCTGGGTGTTACCCTGCCCTTTGCGTACCTGGCGTTCCAGTTTCCGAATGAGTCGGGTGCACGTCCGGCGTCGACCGCTATCTCTTTCGTACGTGACCTGCCCATTGACCTGTTCGCGGCGGGCGCGGTCTTCGGCTCCATCCTGTTGGTTGGTTGGATTACCCTCATCTCCCTGTCCGGTACGAACGCGGTGAACTTCACCGATGGTCTGGACGGCCTGGCTGGCGGCATCATGATGACCATCTTCTCCGGCTACCTGACCATCAGCATCTGGCAGTACGTGCACGCCTGCTCCGCTGGCGCTGGCACTGCCTGCTACGATGTGCGCGACCCCGGCTCGCTGGCGCTGATTGCTGCTTCCCTGGTGGGTTCGCTGGCTGGCTTCCTCTGGTGGAACGTGTCGAAGGCACAGATCTTCATGGGCGACTCCGGTTCTCTGGCGCTCGGCGGCGCAATGGTTGCCTTCGCGCTGTTTACCCGCACCGAGCTGCTTCTGCTGGTCATCGCTCTGATTCCCGTGCTGGAAGTGTTCTCTGTGATCGTGCAGAAGTTCGTGTTCAAGACCAGCCGTAAGCGTTCGGTCGCAGCGGGGGAGAAGCCCCTGCATGCGCACCGTTACTTCCGTATGACCCCCTTCCACCATCACATGGAGAAGGTCGGCGTCAACGGCATGTACTCAATTGATAAGCGAGGCATTGCCCCCGGTACCGTCAGCAGCGGCGAAGTGAACTCCGTGTTCCGCCTCTGGGTTGTTAACGCCCTCTGCGTGCTCGTTGCCCTGGCGCTGTTCTTCGGTGACTGGTTCTCGCAGACTTCTGGAGTGATTCACTAATGTCAACTAATGAACAGCCGGATACAGCTCGCATTGAAGCGAACGCCGCCGCTATTGCGGTGAACCCGGTGTATGAGAACGAGCGCCTCGCGGAGCTGACCCACTGGGGTGCGCCCTGGGCTAACCTGCGCGTGGTCGTGGTGGGTATGGGCACCAGCGGCGACGCTGTGACCGACGTGCTTGCCCAGCTGGGCGCGAAGATCGTTGTCATCGACGGCGCGGATACTCCGGAGAAGCGTGAGCGCATCGAGATTTACAAGAACGCGTACGGCCCGGTTGAGGGCCTGTTCGGTCCCGAGCACATGCGTGCCCTGCCCCTGGTGGACGGTCAGGAACCCGAGCTCGTGGTGACCTCTCCGGGTGTGCGTCCCGACCACCCGGTGATGCTGGACGCTTATGAGCGCCGTATCCAGATTTGGGGCGATGTTGAGCTGGCATGGCGTTTAAACGAGCGTAGTGGCCTGCCGACCCCCAAGTGGCTGTGCCTGACCGGTACGAATGGTAAGACCACTACCGTGGGTATGGTTGATTCCATCCTGAAGGCTGCCGGCAAGAAGGCTATTCAGGTAGGCAACGTGGGCATGCCGATTGTGTACGCCATTGCCGATGATGAGCCCTATGAGTTCTTCGCGGTGGAGCTGTCCAGCTTCCAGCTGCACTGGACCCATTCGATGTCCCCGTACGCTTCGGTGGTTCTGAACATTGCTGAGGACCACGTGGACTGGCACGGTTCGTTCGAGCGTTACAAGGCTGATAAGGCTCGCGTGTATGAGCACACTCAGGTTGCCTGCATCTTCAACACCGACCATGTGGACACCCTGCGCATGGTTGAGAACGCGGATGTTATTGAGGGCGCTCGCGCAATTGGCTTCAGCTCCACTGAGATGCCCGCCGTGTCGATGCTCGGCCTGGCTGAGGACATCATGGTGGACCGCGCCTTCTTGAAGAACCGTTACAACGAGGCGTATGAGCTGGCGGTTCTGGAGGATTTGGCTCCGGCTCCCGGTAAGATGCCTGCGAAGCACACCGTAGAGAACGCTTTGGCGGCTGCGGCTCTGTGCCGTGCGGCTGATATTGACCCGAAGGCTGTGGGCGCTGGCCTGCGTTCCTTCAAAACCGGTGCGCACCGTAACCAGCTGGTGGGTTACGCAAACGACATCATGTGGGTGAACGATTCGAAGGCTACGAATCCTCACGCCGCGAATGCTTCGATGAGCGGTTACCCCTCACTGGTGTGGATTGCTGGCGGTCTGTCGAAGGGCGTTGAGTACGATGAGCTGATTGCTGCTCACGCTAAGCGCCTGAACGCTGTGCTGATTATCGGTACCGATACTGCGGCGTTGAAGTCGGCATTGGCTAACCACGCTCCGCAGGTTCCGACCTACAATATGACCGCCGCTGTGGCTGATTCTTCGGACGGCGTTGCCGTGATGAACGCGGCCGTTGCGAAGGCTGCTGAGCTGGCGCATCCGGGGGATACCGTGCTGATGGCTCCCGCGTCTGCGTCGATGGACCAGTTCAAGAATTATGCGGTGCGCGGTGATGCGTTTGCGAACGCTGTAGCCGCCCAGCTGGCTGACTCTTAGGACGTTACCTGCAGGGGCGTCTCGGGTAACCGGGGTGCTTTCTGCAGGTTCTTCTCGGGGGTGGGATGGTAACGGTGTCCCACCCCTGAACCTTTTTCGTGTATTCGCCACGACGGATCCGTGGCAGTTGAGGCCTATAGGAGGGCATGTGAGTACCAGCGCATCTTCGGAGCGTTCGGCTTCTTCAGCGCGTTCGACCGCGAGTGGTCGTTGGGCGTCTTTGCGAGCCGGTTTGGAGGATTTCTCAGCGCCGTTCCGTGCTCGTGCCGGTAGGCTGTACCGTCGTGGTTTGAAGGCTGACCTGTGGGATGTGCCGGTGATGTTGCTGGTGACGACCCTGGGTCTGGCTATTTTTGGCTGCATTATGGTGTTGTCGGCTTCGAGCGTCACGATGATTTCGCAGGGCCAGTCGCCGTTCTCGCAGGTTTCGTCTCAGATCATGTTCTTGGTCCTTGGCGTGATTGCGATGGCGGGTATTACGCGTATTCCGGTGGGCGTTTACCACAAGAAGTTTGTGGTGTATGCGATGCTGGCTACCGCTTTGGTCATGCAGCTTGCTGTGGTGGTTGTCGGCGTTGAGGTGAACGGTAACCGTAACTGGTTGAAGCTTGGCCCGGTGCAGATTCAGCCGTCGGAGTTTTCGAAGCTGGCGATTATTATGTGGCTGGCATGGGTGTATAGCCGCCACGGCGATATTTCTCGCAGTATTTGGCGCACGCTGTTCCCCTCGATTTATGGTGTGGGTGCCCTGGTGCTACTGATTATGCTCGGTGGCGATATGGGTACCGCCATGGTGTATGGCTTCATCTTTGTGGGCATGATGTGGCTGGCGGGTGCTTCTCGCAGCTCGCTGCTGAAGATTGGCGGCGCGTTTGCGGCGTTGGCGCTGGTGGGTGTGCTCAGTAGCGCGAACCGTGTGGCTCGTATTTTCGGTATTTGGGGTTCGTGCACGAACGCTAACTGTGACCAGGCGAATTCTGGTGAGGTGGCGCTGACGACCGGTGGCTTCTTGGGTGTTGGTCTGGGCCAGTCGCGTCAGAAGTACAACTACCTGGCTGAGGCGCATAACGACTATATTTTCGCCATTATTGGTGAGGAGCTGGGTCTGCTGGGTACGCTGGCGGTTCTGCTGCTGTATGTGGGCCTGGTGTATTGCGCGGTTCGTATTATGCTGCGTACTACTGATCCGCTGGTGCGTTTGGCTACGGGCGGCATCATGATTTGGTTGACCTCTCAGGCGATTATCAATATGGGCATGGTGTCCCGTATTTTGCCGGTGATTGGTGTGCCTTTGCCGTTTGTCTCCTATGGTGGTTCGTCGCTGTTGTCCTCGTTGTTTGCGGCGGGTTTGTTGTTGGCGTTTGCGCGGCAGACTCCGTTGCGTGGCGCGACGAAACCGTCGAATATTGAGACCCAGAGTGCGCGTGAGGTTCGTCGTGCGAATGCTGAATGGCAGCGTCGTACGCCGTTGCAGGATGTGCTGAATCAGGAAGAGGCTGCTCGTGCGGCTGCTGGTGGTCACCTGTTGAAGGAACATAATCCTTTGAAGGTTGTTTTTGGCCCGGAGAGCACGTTGCGCCGCTGGCTGGGTTTTGCGCCGGATCAGCAGCGCGAGTTGTCTCGTATGGCTCGTGAGCAGCAGAAGGAGCAGGAGCGCCAGGCCCGGGAGCAGGTTCGTCGTGAGGAGGAACAGGCGCGCCAGGAGGCGGCGCAGGCTCGAGAAGAGGCGCGTCGTGCTCGCAAGGAGGCGCGTCTGGCTCGTGAGGAAGCTGCCCGTGTGAAGGCGGAGCAGAAGGCCTCGCAGAAGGCTGAAGCTCAGAAGCAGAAGGCCTCGCAGAAGGCAGCTCCGCAGAAGCCTGCACCGCAGAAGGCTCCCGCTCAGCCTCGTACCGGCCAGCAGACTCGTGTTGCTCAGAAGAGTATTGCCTCTACTCGAGCGGCACAGGGTAAGCCTGCTCAGACTCGCACTGCTCAGCCTCGTCCCGCTCAGCCCCGTACCGCTCAGCAGCCTACTGCTCAGAAACCCGCTACTCAGAAGCGAGTGCAGCAGCCTCGTGCTACTCAGCCCCGTAGCGCACAGCACCGTCCGTCGGGTTCGCTACCTGCGGGTCTGCAGCCGCTGCATCCTGAGGACCGTCAGCGTCGTGCCCAGCGACAGGGTAATCCTCGACAGGGCGCTCAACGTCAGGCAGCGCCGCGACAGGGTACTCAGGCAAAGGGCGCTCAGAAGAACAGCGCTCAGAAGAACAGCGCTCAGCAGGCGCAGCGTCCGGCTCAGGGCGCGGCTCGGAACTCGGCTCAGCGCGGCACCCGCAAGCAGGGCTAAACCCCGCGGAACCCGCTCCGTGAAGCCTGCATATCGGGGGGCTGACATTCGGGGGAACGAGCTGCGGTTCGTGTCTCTACCCGTGATGAATATGCGCTGAATATAAGATAAAGCCCTCGCTATTGAGTTGTAGCTCAATGGCGGGGGCGCTCTTTTGAACAGGTGCGATAGCGTAAAATGATGCTGTACCGATGTGTTGGGAGAAAGACCTATGACGAAGAAGGCGCCCTCTATAGTCTTCGCCGGTGGTGGCACCGCCGGTCATATTAATCCGATGCTCGCGATTGCGCGTGCGGTTCGTGATCTTGAACCGAACGCTAAGATTCTGATGCTGGGCACTGCGGATAAGATGGAAGCCGAGCTGGTTCCGGCAGCTGGTTTCGATATTGAGTTCATTCCTCGTGCAGCGTTCCCTCGTAGCATTAACCGTGCCGCTTTGGCTTTCCCCGCTAAGTTCTTTGGTGGCCTGTCGAAGACCCGCCGCATCCTCAAGGATGTAGATGCGGATGTGGTCGTTGGCGTGGGTGGCTACGTGTGCCCGCCGGCGTACCTGTCGGCGTTGAGCGCTAAGATTCCCGTGGTGATTCATGAGGCGAATGCGAAGCCCGGTTTGGCGAACCGCCTGGGTGGTACGTTTGCGGAGTTCACCGGTGTGGCGTTCCCTAATACTCCTTTCCCGCGTGCAACCCTGGTGGGTATGCCGATGAAGGATGAGATTGCCTACCTGAACCGTGAAGCGCACCGTTCGAAGGCTCGCCGTAACCTGGGCTTGGACCCGCAGAAGCCGACCGTGATTGTGACGGGCGGTTCGCTGGGTGCGTTGAGCCTGAATAATGCGGTGGCGGCGTGCCGTGACCACTTTGCGGAGTGGGACTTCCAGATTCTGCATATTACCGGCAAGGGTAAGGCTGTTCTGGATGAGAATGGTGAGCCGCTGAGCGCCCCGAATTACCGTCAGATTGAGTTCAGCAACGGCATGCAGGATGTGTATGCTGCCGCTGATCTTCTGCTGGTGCGTTCGGGTGCGGCGACCGTCAGTGAGGTTGCTGCGGTGGGTGTTCCCGCGATTTTTGTGCCGCTTCCTATTGGTAATGGTGAGCAGGCTCTGAATGCTCGTTCTCTGGTGGAGGCGTCTGCGGCTCTGCTGGTGAAGGATGCAGAGGTCACCGGTGAGTGGTTTGCCCGTGAGATTCCGGCTCTTATGGCGAACCCGGAGGAGCTGAAGCGCATGGGCGCTGCGGCGTATGAACTTGGTATCCGTGACGCGGCACGCGTTATGGCTGAAGCAGTATTGAAAGCAGCTGAGAAGTAATGACTGAATTGATGAATCTTGAGATGGTGTTGCCGGCACCGCTGAACCCGCCGTTCCCTGAGCGCGCGAAGATGAGCGAGTTGGGCCGTGTGCACTTCATCGGTATTGGTGGCGCGGGTATGAGCGCTATTGCCGCTCTGATGCTGCAGGCTGGTGTGACGGTGAGCGGTTCTGATCGTGCGGAGTCGGCTACTGTTGAGTCTTTGCGTGCTGCGGGTGCTCGTGTGGGTGTTCCTCAGCAGGCTGAGAACATTGTGGATGTTGATACCGTGGTGATTTCTACTGCAATTCGTGAGGATAACCCGGAGCTTGTTGCCGCTCGTGCGCAGGGTCTGCGTGTGCTGCATCGTTCTGAGGCGCTTGCCGCTGTGATGGGTGAGGCTCAGGTGGTTGCTGTTGCCGGTACTCACGGTAAGAGCACGACCAGTTCCATGATTTCTGTGATGTTTGATCAGCTGGGGGCTGACCCGTCGTTTGCGGTGGGTACTGTGATTGCTGGTCGCGGCACGAACGCTCACCTGGGTGCTCAGGGCCCGGAGTCGATTTTTGTGGCTGAGGCTGATGAGTCGGACGGCTCGTTTGTGCGTTACCGCCCGGCTATTGCTGTGGTGACGAATGTTGAGCCGGACCACCTGGATTTCTATGAGACGGATGAGCGTGTCTTTGAGGCGTTCAACCGTTTTGTGGGTTCGCTGGCGCCTAACGGTGTTGTGGTGACCTGTGCTGATGATGCGGGCGCGGCGGCTTTGGCGGCTCGTTCTCGTGCGGCGGGTGTGCCCGTGGTGACTTACGGTGAGTCAGCGGATGCTGACCTGCGCATTAGCGAGATTACCAGCGCTGGTTCTTCATCGTCGTCGCACCTGTCGTGGTCGTTTGAATGCCGTGGCGTGCGTTATGAGGGTGAGCAGGATATTGCTCTGAAGGTGCCCGGTATCCACAACCAGCTGAATGCTTCTGCGGCTTTTGCTTCGGCTCTGATTTCTGGTTACGAGGCTGCTGATATTGCTCGCGCGCTGGCTGATTTCGTGGGTGCTGACCGCCGCTTCACCCTGCGCGGTGAGGTTGCCGGCGTGAAGGTCTTTGACGACTACGCGCACCACCCGACCGAGGTGTTCCGCGCTTTGCAGACTGGTCGTACCGTGGCTGACGGCCATAACCTGTACGTGATTTTCCAGCCGCACCTGTTCTCGCGTACTCGCGAATTCGCGAAGGAGTTTGCGCAGGCCCTGTCGATGGCTGATCGTGCTCATGTACTGGATATTTACCCGGCTCGTGAGCTGCCGATTGAGGGTGTGACCAGTGAGCTGATTACCGGTGCTGGTTTCTCTGAGGTTCGTTACGCTACCGCTGAGAGTGCAATTGAGGATATTGTGGCGTGCGCTCAGGACGGCGATATTGTGATGACCGTTGGCGCTGGCGATGTGACCGCTTTGGGTGCGCGTCTGCTGGAGTCCCTGGAAATCCGTCACGGCGGCGAGTCGAAGAAGTCGGAGGCTTAGGCTGTGCCGATGAGTTCTGGTCTCTCTTCGGAGGGGCATTCCTCCTCGCGCGCGCCGAAGGCTCCGCGTTCGCGTGCTCGTTTTCGCGCCCAGCAGGTAGCTGAGAATGCGCAGGTTGAGGCGGCACAGGCTGAGGCGGTACATGCTAAGCCCGTGCAGACGCAGGCTGTAAAGAGCGCAGAAATTGCTGAGGCTGTGAAGCCCGCGGAATCTGCGAAGTCTGCGGAAGCTGTGAAGCCTGCCGGGGCTGCATCCTCGGAGGCTTCTGCCCAGTCTGCCGCTACTCAGTCTTCGAGCTCTGTGCGTCATGCCCCGCGTAAGCCGGTGGTGCATAAGTCGCACGCCCAGAACGGTGCTGATTCTTCGGCTTCCAAGAGCGCTGCGGCGGTTCATTCTTCGGCGCAGTTCCTGAAGGATTCGGTGCGTTCGGCGCTGATGACCGGTCGCACCGTCTCTGAGGTTGAGCATGCGCCCGAGCTGTTTGATGTTGAGGCGTTTGAGGATTCTTCGTCTAAGACTGAATCCGCTAAGACTGTATCCTCTCAGGCTGAGAAGAGTTCCGGCAAGGATAGCGATAAGGGTGCCGACAAGAAGTCTGCGTCCACCTCCGCCAAGGCATCTACCCAGTCTGATGCTGCCGGCTCTGGTGAAGATTCTACCGCTGAGAATGCGGACAAGACCGACGCCAAGAGCGCTGATAAGGCGGGGGAGAAGGCTGTTGAAGAGCCTCGCCCCGCGAGCCGTTTTGGTCGTTGGCGTGCCGAGCGGGAGCAGCAACGTGCCGCGGAGATTGAGAAGGAGCGCGAGCGTGCGAGCCGTCAGGCTCACCGTGAGCGTCTGCGTCAGGATCCGGGCCTGGACGGTCTGCGTGCTGAGGAACGCCCCCGTAAGGAGCGTGCGCCTCTGACTCGTGCCCGTAAGCTGCTGTACACTGCCTCGGCACTGGCTATTATTGCGGTGCTGTATGTGGTGCTGGTCTTCTTCTCGCCCCTGTTGGCGACTCAGAAGATTACGGTGCGCGGCACATCCCTGCTGGAAACCACCCAGGTGGAGCAGAAGCTTGAGCCTCTGCGCGGTGTTCCGCTCACTCGCATCGATGAGAAGAAGGTGCGTGAGCTGCTCGGGCAGGATAATGTGATTCGTAGCGTGCAGGTGGAGAGCCGTCCGCCGCATGAGCTGGTGGTGACTCTGAAGGAGCGTACCGCGGTTGCGGTTGTGAAGCAGGGCGATACGTACCATACTGTTGATAGCGATGGTGTGAGCCTTCTGGAGTCGGCAACTCAGCCCGATACGTCGGTGCCGCTGGTTCGTTTCAGCGGTGATGACCCGCAGACTTCGGCTGAGTTCCGCACTATTTCTACCGCGCTTTCGGCGATGCCCTCTGAGCTTCTAGCTCAGGTTAAGGAAGCCGGCGCTACGTCAACCTCAAGTATCACTCTAACCTTGAGGGATAATACTACGGTGCAGTGGGGAACCGCTGAAGAGAGCGAGTTGAAGGCTAAGGTCCTGCTCTCCCTGCGCCAGGCTATTGCCAAACGTGCTCAGGAGGAGAAATCTTCCGAGGCACAGACGCAGAAGGTGACCGTCTATGACGTGTCTGCCCCGCGCGTACCGGTGACCCGTTAGGGGAACCATTCAGGCGCTTTATCCTCCCTTTTTGTGTGAAATCCGCAAAAAGAGGGGGTAATTGCGCTGTGTGACTAGGAACCGACAAAAACAGTTTGGTATCCTAGCAGATAAAGTCATTCTTTAGAGGAAACCTTCAGGCTTAGATTAAGCTGCGGGTCTTCCGAAGCTGGAACACGGAACAATCGAGGAATACATGGACGCTGGAACTCCCCAGAACTACTTGGCAGTCATCAAGGTCGTTGGTATCGGCGGCGGTGGCGTCAACGCAGTCAACCGCATGATTGAGGTTGGTCTGCGCGGCGTTGAGTTCATTGCTATCAACACTGACGCTCAGGCTCTGCTGATGTCCGATGCAGACGTTAAGCTGGACGTTGGTCGTGAGCTGACCCGCGGTCTTGGCGCGGGCGCAAACCCCGAGGTTGGCCGTCAGGCAGCCGAGGATCACGCGCAGGAAATTGAGGAAGTCCTCAAGGGCGCAGACATGGTCTTTGTGACCGCAGGTGAGGGCGGTGGCACCGGTACCGGTGGCGCGCCCGTCGTGGCACGTATTGCCCGCTCCCTCGGCGCTCTGACCATTGGTGTGGTGACCCGCCCCTTCACCTTCGAGGGTCGTCGCCGCTCCAACCAGGCTGAGACCGGTATCGCTGCTCTGCGCGATGAGGTTGATACCCTGATCGTTATTCCGAACGACCGACTGCTGTCGATTTCGGATCGCAACGTCTCCATGCTGGACGCATTCAAGTCCGCTGACCAGGTTCTGCTCTCCGGTGTGCAGGGCATTACCGACCTGATCACCACCCCCGGCCTGATCAACCTTGACTTCGCTGACGTTAAGTCCGTCATGCAGGGTGCAGGTTCGGCTCTGATGGGCATCGGCTCGGCATCCGGTGAGGACCGTGCCGTGAAGGCAGCTGAGCTGGCTATCGCTTCGCCGCTGCTGGAAGCATCCATCGACGGTGCACACGGCGTTCTGCTGTCCATTCAGGGTGGCTCCGACCTGGGTCTGTTCGAGATCAACGAGGCTGCACGCCTGGTTCAGGAAGTTGCTCACCCCGACGCAAACATCATCTTCGGTGCTGTTATTGACGACGCACTGGGCGATGAGGCTCGCGTGACCGTGATTGCTGCTGGCTTCGACGCAGTGAACCCGGAGACCAACTCCAACGCTTCCACTGCTGCGGCTACTCAGGCTCAGCGCACCCAGGCGTCCTTCGGCGGTTCCACCGCTCCGGCTGCTAACGGCTACGGCTATAACGCACCCGCTGCTGCTCCGGCTTCCACCGGTGCTGCTGGCTTCGACGTTGACCTTCCCCCGGTTGTGGAGGAAGCTCCGGCTCGCCGCGACACCCTGGACGTCCCTGACTTCCTGAAGTAGTCTGCCCGGCTGTGAACGCCTAAGCGTTGCACGGCTGAGAGTCTTATGAAGCTATAGGGGAGCTGAGAAACACGCACATTGTGCTGTTCTCGGCTCCCCTTTGCTATACCCGCCGTTATACCCGCTGACATCTGATGAAGGAATAGAAGATGAGCGATAACCCCAAAACTTCGCTGCTTGCCTCTGCCGATACCCGCACCCTGGGTCCCTGGCGTGTGCGGGTGGGTTTCACCTCCCGTGCAGCGGGCAACCTGGGCCTGCATGTGGACGATGAGCTCGGCGGCGGTATGGATGCCTCCCTGGTGCGCACCCTCAACCACCGTGCCGCGCTGGAGGAGGCGCTGGGTACCGAGCCGTTCTTCTACCTGAACCAGGTGCATGGCGTGCAGATTGCCTACCCGGAAGACTATGAAGTGGAATCCTATGCACCCGGTGCCCCGCAGGAGCGTACGGTTGAGCGTGCCCGCGCGGTGCTGGAGAACTCCCCGGTCGCCGATGCGGCGATTAGTAGTGAGGGCGTGCCCCTGGCGATTATGGTGGCGGACTGCATTCCCGTGGTGCTGGTGGGTGAGCGGGTCGCGAACTGGCAACCTATCCTGGCGGTGGCTCACGCTGGCCGCCGCGGCCTGCTCGATGGCGTGCTCCAGCAGACCGTGCAGCGGATGCGTCAGCTCGGTGCGGAGAAAATTACCGCGTGGCTGGGTCCGAGCATTTGCGGTAGCTGCTACGAGGTGCCCGAGGCGATGCGCACCGAGTCCACCGAACTGATTCCGCAGGTGCATTCGGTGACCAGCCAGCAGACCCCCGGCCTGGATCTGCCCGCCGGTGCCCGCGCCGTGCTGGAGGAGGCGGGCGTGCGGGTGAGCATGGACTGTGCGCAGTGCACGTTTGAGGAGCCCGAGGTGTATTCGCATCGCGGGTTCACGAACCGCGGTGAGAAGCCGGGCCGTATTGCGGGTCTGGTGTGGATTGAGAAGGCGGCAGAGCCTGCCGCCTAGAGCTGCTAAAGATAGAAAGCCGCTGAAGGAGAGAAGATGTCTGAAATGAACGTAGAAGAGAACCTGCAGTACACTCCCGAACGCGCCGAGCAGCTGCTGCAGAACTACCGCCGCGTGCTTGAGCGTATCCGTACCGCGGAGCAGGACCACAGTGCCGTGCGTACCGAGGCGAGCGCCCCGGTGCAGCTGGTGACGGTTACGAAGTTCTTCCCCGCCTCCGATGCGGCGGCGCTGCTGGATGGGGGAGTGTCCCTCTTCGGTGAGAACCGCGACCAGGAGGCGAGCGGGAAGGCTCGTGAGCTTGCCGCCTACTGCGCCCAGCGTGAGGTGCAGCCCCCGCATTGGGCGTTTATCGGTCAGCTGCAGACGAACAAGGCGAAGTCTGTGGTCAAGTACGCCTCCAGCGTGCATTCGGTGGATCGCCCCTCCCTGGCGGACGCGCTGGAGAAGGCGTACGCAAACCAGCTGGCACGCTTCGAGGCGGGGGAGGCGCCCGCACCCGCGGCGGCTGAGCAAGGCGCGCTGACCTGCCTGGTGCAGGTGTCCCTGGCGGAGGTTGCGACGGCTGGCCACGCCGCTGAGGGCGCGCGCGGCGGTACGAGCGCCTCCGAGCTGCTGGAGCTGGTGGAGCGCATCGAGAATCACGAGCATCTGCGCTGTGGTGGCGTGATGGCGGTGGCGCCGCTGGGCATGAACCCGGATGCGGCGTTTGAGAAGCTCTACGGTTTGGCCTCGCTGGTGCGTGAGCAGGTGCCGCACGCGACTGAGATTTCCGCCGGTATGAGCGGGGATTTGGAGGCGGCGGTGCGTTGGGGCTCGACCTGCGTGCGCGTGGGTAGCGACATCATGGGTAAGCGCCCGGCGCTTTAGCCTCGCCTAAGCTACGCGCCGTGCGTAGCCTTTTCGAGCGCTGGGCTACTTTTGAGTGCTGAGCTACTTTCGGTACGGACCGGCGGCATAATCATCGGTGCCCTTGACCGCCTGCGCGGGGTGGGCGCTGGTAATATATACATGCCGGTGCATGGCGTACCGTTACGCACACACCTTCTGATGACGCACTACGGCAGAACCTGTACACCACCAACGTGAAAGAACAGCGAGAGAATCATGGCGAAACAAAGCCGTCTGGCGGGTTTCCTCGGCCTGGAACGATACCAGGACGCCGAGGCGACGTCGGAAGAATCCCCGCAGGCTGTGCAGGCTGACACCCGCAAGGAGGCGAACGCCTCCGCAGGGCAGGCTGCTACAGCACAGAAGACCGATAGCGCCAACAGGCTCTCAGCACTGCCCGGCTCGGCACAGTACAGCGATGCCGAGTCGCAGAGCGAAACCTACCATCTGCAGGACGAACCCGCCTATACTGAACAGGAAGAGTACCTGCAGGCTGATAGCTACGATGACGGTACAGAAACCGAGTATCTGGACGCAGAAGAACCTGCCGACGGACGAGCAGCCGTAGATGCAGCGGCACACGCCACCGCTCATACACCTGAAACCACAGCTGATCTGGCGGAAACCGAACAGACTTGGGACGACGCCAGCGCAGACAATTGGGAGGACACCCCGGTGCCGAATACCGAATACACCGAGCAGTACGCCGATACGTACTCCAACGACGGCTACTACGAACAGGGCTACGAGCCCGAAGAAACCAACGGATACACCTACGGTTACGAGGAAGAAGAGGACGAATTGCGTCGTATCACCACTATCCACCCCCGCTCCTACAATGACGCAAAGATCATTGGTGAGGCATTCCGCGAGAACATCCCCGTGATTATGAACGTGGAAGAAATGCCCGACGCAGACGCAAAGCGCCTGGTGGACTTCGCATCCGGTCTGGCATTCGCACTGGAGGGCCGCATTGAGCGCGTCACCGCTAAGGTGTTCCTGCTGACCCCCTCCAACCTGGAGGTTCTGGGCGTGGCTAACTCCGAGGTTCCCGCCGGCTTTGAGACCGACGGCGAATTCCCCTTCGACCAGGGCTAAGGACTGATAGATGGGTTATATTTTCGCCCTCATTACGATTATTCTGTACGTTCTCTACGTCTCCATGCTGCTGCGCATGCTCTTTGACTGGGTACGCATGTTCGCTCCGGAGTGGCGCCCCAAGGGCATTGTGTTGCTCTTCGCCAGTGGCGTGTACGCGGTGACGGACTGGCCGATGAACCTGTTGCGTCGTCTGATTCCGCCGGTGCGTGTGGGTAACGTTGCGTTGGATACCGGTTTTCTGATTCTGATTGTTCTGCTGTCTTTCCTGCTGAACATCATGATGACGATTACCGCGAAGCTGTCCTAACGTAGCCCCTCCATCGGAGAGATACGAGAACTAGGCATGAACGAGAACTAGGCATGATAGCCCCGCTTGCGCTTGGCATCCTGACATGGGATGACGTGCTGGCGGGGTTTTCTGCGTCTGGGTTCTGCGCCGGGGGTCCGCTTGGGGAGCGTCAAGATGTCTCTGCAAAAACCTTCTTGAAATGCACCGCAGGGCAGAAAACATAAGGGGGATAGCAGGGACTAGGGCGGATACGTCACGTGGTGAATCCCACCCTTGCGCAGAGCGAATATTTTACGATTCAACCGACGTATAACCGGGCACAGAAACCAAAGAATAGTAGAATTGGTGCCAACGACTGCATCGCGGCATAACCATGCCCTGAATCATCGGGACCCTAAAATATTGGGGCCACGCCCTATCTGGCTGGTGAATCCGCGGCACTCAACATCACCACCAAACCCCGTAGGGATACCCAGAGGAGAAGCCCATGGCAATCACCCCCGAAGACCTGATCACTAAGAGCTTCAAGATCGTCACCGAAGAGTCCGGTTACGACCGCAACGAGGTCGACGACTTCCTGGACGAGCTCGTTGTCGAACTGCGCGCACTGTACTCCGAGCGTGACGCTCTGGAGCGTCAGGTCGAGCAGCTCTCCGCAAATGCTCCCGATTCCCCCGCAGCGGCTGTGGCACCCGCACAGTCCTCGGCTGCATCGGCTGCACCTCAGGACGCGGCGGCACTGCTCGCTATGGCACAGAAGGTTCACGACGACTACGTGGCACAGGGCGAGAAGGCTAAGGCTGAACTGATTGAAGAGGCAGAGAGGAAGGCAGACGCTATGGTGAGCGAAGCTCAGCAGCAGCGCGAAGAGGTTCTCTCTCGCCTCACCGACGAGAAGGAAGAGCTGGAGATCGCTGTTGAGGCTCTGCGCGGCTTCGAGAGCCGTTACCGCTCCAAGCTGCTGCAGCACCTGGATGCACAGGTTCAGGAGCTGAAGAACCTCAAGTCCATCGAGGCTTCCGCATAAATCAGTTCGCTTGAATGAGCTAACGACGCTTTGAGGCGTATGCCGCCCGGATTCTTTCTCTTCCACCGCTATTCACCGGGGAAGATGGAGAGAACCGGGCGGTATTCTCATACCTGCTCCGCCCGGCTTGAGAACACAGGATGAGAAGCGGGGGAGAGCACCCGCCAAATCACCGCCGAATACTCGATGCACTACCCCGATTTGCTAAGCTAGAGGGGCACTATCGAACGGTACCGCACCAGGTTTGCGTTCGGGCGCGTAGCAACCGGCACAGACTAGAGGAGAGCTATGACCAACACCCCCAAGACTGCTGAATCCTCAGTCTCACCCACCGCTACAAAGGCTGACGGACGCCGCGTGCGCATCCTCTCGGCTCGCTCTGCGGGCATCCTCGCGCTCGTGCTCGCCGCCGTCGTGTTCGCTATCGACCAGGGCACCAAATACCTGGTCGTCACCCAGATGCAGTTGGGGGAGCGCATCACCGTTATTGACGGGCTGCTGTGGTGGTACTCGATCCGTAACTCCGGTGCCGCGTTCAGCATGGGCGAGAACGTCACCTGGATTTTCACGCTCGTCATGGTTGCCGCCGCAGCCGTGGTGCTGTACCTGCTGCGCCGCACCCGCGCCCTGTCCTGGACCCTCGCGCTGGGCGGTCTGCTCGGCGGTATCTGCGGCAACCTTTTTGACCGTCTCTTCCGTGAGCCCGGCTTCGGTTCCGGTCACGTGGTTGATTTTATTTCCGTGCCGAACTTCGCGATTTTCAATATTGCAGACTCCGCAATCTGTGTGTGCATGGCGTTCATCGTTCTGCTGAACTTCAAGGGCCTGAACCTCAACGGAACCCGTGTGCAGGCTGACGACAAGAATGCGGCAGGGAAGAGCGCCAAGTAGCTCCCCGTTCCGGCATACGCGCCGACGGTTACGTTGCCGACACACGTGCCTACTAAGACGTTCTCACACAGACGACCCCTCACACAGACAACCAAAGCAAACACCATCCGAAGGAGAGCCGCATGAGCGAAACCACCAACGCCGCCGAAGATACGGCACGCATCCGCGCCGAATTCACCGTTGAAGGCGCGCTCGCCGGTATGCGCCTGGACGCCGCGCTCGCCGGTGCCCTCGATGCGCCGCGCACCCGCACCTCCGGGTGGATTCGTGACGGCCACGTGACCGTGACCAACAACGGCAAGACCGTGAAAATCGGCAAGTCCTACAAGCTTTCCGCAGAGGACGAGGTCGTCGTGGATGCACCCGCACCGCGCGATCTGGCGGACATCCGCCCCGAGAAGGTGGACGGCTTCCGCATCGTGCACCTGGACGACGACATCGTTGTGGTGGACAAGCCCGCAGGCGTGGCGGCACACCCCTCACCCGGCTGGCACGGCCCCACCGTCATCTCCGCGCTCATGGGTGAGGGCATCTCGGTTGCCACCTCCGGCGCGGCAGAACGCCAGGGCATTGTGCACCGCCTGGACGTGGGCACCAGCGGCCTGATGGTCGTAGCCCGCAGCGAACGCGCCTACACCGAACTCAAGCGAGCCTTCAAAGAACGCACCGTGGACAAGGTCTACCACACCCTCGTGCAGGGCCTGCCCGACCCGCTGCGCGGCACCATCGACGCACCCATCGGCCGCCACCCCGGCAACGAATGGAAGTTTGCCGTGGTCGAAGACGGACGCAACTCCATCACCCACTACGACGTGCTCGAAGCCTTCGGCCCCGCATCCCTGGTAGAGGTGCACCTGGAAACCGGACGCACCCACCAGATTCGTGTGCACTTCTCCGCGCTGCGCCATCCCTGCTGCGGCGACCTGACCTACGGCGCCGACCCGCGCTTTAGCGCCGAACTCGGTCTGACCCGACAGTGGCTACACGCGCACCGCCTGGGCTTCGACCACCCCGGCACCGGCGAACGCGTGACCTTCACCAGCGAGTACCCGCTCGACCTGTCCTACGCGCTGACCGCTCTGCGCGAGGGCAAAGTTCAGCTCGGGTAGACAGCTCGGGTAGACAACCCGGCTAGGTATAGCCGTCCGCGGACCGCCGCACACAGCTTCACATTCACCGCCCATCCTCCAGCCCACATCTTCAGGAGATATCCGTGGCAACCAAAGATTTTGCGCACCTGCACGTGCACACCGAGTACTCCATGCTCGACGGCGCCGCGCGCCTGGGTGACCTGTTCACCCACGCTAAAGAACTCGGCATGAAGTCCATGGCGACCAGTGACCACGGCTTCCTCTTTGGTGCCTTCGACTTCTGGCGCCAGGCTAAGGCGCACGACATCAAGCCCATCATCGGTGTGGAGGCGTACCTGACCCCCGGCACGCACCGCACCGACCGTTCGCGTGTGCGCTGGGGCGACGGCTCCCGCGACGACGTGTCCGGTGGTGGCGCGTACACCCACATGACCATGTGGGCTGAGACCACCGAGGGCATGCACAACCTGTTCCGTGCCTCCTCGATTGCGTCGCTGGAAGGTCAGCTGTACAAGCCGCGCATGGATCGTGAGGTGCTGCAGACCTACTCGAAGGGCCTGATCGCTACCACCGGTTGCCCCTCCGGCGAGATCCAGACGCGCCTGCGCCTGGGCCAGTTCGACGAGGCAATTCAGGCGGCGAGCGACTTCCGCGATATCTTCGGCAAGGACAACTTCTACTGCGAGGTCATGGACCACGGCCTCGACATTGAACGCAACGTGCAGGAGGATTTGCACCGCCTCGCCAAGCAGCTGAACCTGCCCTACGTGGCGACCAACGACCTGCACTACACCCGCCAGGAAGACCACACCGCCCACGCGGCGCTGCTGTGCGTGCAGTCCGGCTCGACCCTGACCGACCCCAAGCGCTTCAAGTTCGACGCGGATAACTTCTACCTGCGCTCGCCCGAGGAAATGTACTCCATTTTTGGTGACATTCCCGGTGCCTGCGAGAACACCCTCGAAATCGCTGAACGCTGCAACGTGGAGTTCAACACCAAGGCAAACTACATGCCGAACTTCCCCGTGCCCGAGGGCGAAAACGAGGAATCCTGGTTCGTGAAGGAAGTTGAAAAGGGCCTGCACTATCGCTTCCCGCAGGGTATCCCTGATGTTGTGCGCAAGCAGGCGGAGTACGAGGTGGGGGTTATTACCTCCATGGGCTTCCCCGGCTACTTCCTCGTGGTCGCCGACTTCATCAACTGGGCAAAGCGCAACGGCATCCGCGTGGGTCCGGGCCGTGGCTCCGGTGCAGGCTCGATGGTGGCGTACGCGATGCGCATTACCGAGCTGAACCCGCTCGACCACGACCTGATTTTCGAGCGATTCCTCAACCCCGACCGTGTCTCCATGCCCGACTTCGATGTGGACTTCGACGATCGTCGCCGCGGCGAGGTCATCGACTACGTGACCGATAAGTACGGTGAGGACAAGGTCGCGCAGATTGTCACCTTCGGCACCATTAAGGCGAAGCAGGCGCTCAAGGACGCCTCCCGCGTGATGGACCAGCCGTACTCGGTGGGCGAGCGCCTCACCAAGGCGATGCCGCCGGACGTCATGGGCAAGAACATTGCCCTGGCGAACGTGTACAACGAAGAGGATAAGCGCTACGCCGAGGCGGCAGATTTGCGCGCCCTCATTGAGGACCCGGTCGATAAAATCTACGGCCAGGTGTTCGAGACTGCGAAGGGCCTGGAGGGCCTGAAGCGTCAGTGGGGCGTGCACGCCGCGGGCGTGATTATGTCCAGCAAGAATCTGGTGGATGTGATTCCCGTGATGCGCCGCGAGGCTGACGGCCAGGTCATTACCCAGTTCGATTACCCCACCTGTGAGGGCCTGGGCCTGATCAAAATGGACTTCCTGGGTCTGCGTAACCTCACCATCATCTCCGATGCGGTGGAGAACATTAAGGTCAACCGAGGCATCGACCTGGACCTGGAATCCCTCTCGCTGGACGATCCGGAATCGTACCGTCTGCTGGCGCGCGGTGACACCCTCGGCGTGTTCCAGCTCGACGGCGGCCCGATGCGCTCGCTGCTCAAGCTCATGGAGCCTGAGGAATTCGAGCACATTTCAGCAGTGTTGGCGCTGTACCGTCCGGGCCCGATGGGTGCGAACTCGCACACCAACTACGCTCTGCGTAAGAACGGTAAGCAGGAGATTGAGCCGATTCACCCTGAGCTGGAAGAGCCGCTGAAGGATATTCTGGACACCACCTACGGCCTGATCGTGTATCAGGAGCAGGTTATGGCGATTGCTCAGAAGGTCGCGAACTACACTCTGGGTGAGGCAGACCTTCTGCGCCGTGCGATGGGTAAGAAGAAGAAGGCGGAGCTGGATAAGCAGTACGCTACCTTCCACGACGGCATGATTTCTAACGGTTACTCTGAGGGCGCTATTAAGGCGCTCTGGGATATTCTGCTGCCGTTCTCTGACTACGCGTTCAACAAGGCGCACACGGCTGCGTACGGTCTGGTGTCGTACTGGACGGCGTACCTGAAGGCGCATTACCCGCAGGAGTACATGGCTGCGCTGTTGACCAGCGTGGGCGATAACAAGGACAAGCTCGCGCTGTATCTGAACGAGTGCCGCGCCATGGGCATTACCGTGCTCGCACCGGATGTGAACGAGTCCACCCTGACCTTCGCCCCCGTGGGCGAGGACATCCGCTTCGGCATGGGCGCGATCCGTAACGTGGGCGCGAACGTGGTCGAAGGTATGATTGCCGCCCGCAAGGAGAAGGGCCGCTACGAGTCCTTCAACGACTTCCTGAAGAAGGTGCCGCTGCAGGTGTGCAATAAGCGCACCATCGAGTCGCTCATTAAGGCGGGCGCTTTCGACGACCTGGGCCACACCCGCCGTTCGCTGTCCCTCATTCACGAGGCGGCAGTGGACGCAGCCGTGGCGGTCAAGCGTAAGGAGGCGGCGGGCCAGTTTGACCTCTTCGGTTCCCTCGGCATGGACGATGCTCTGGGTGACGAACTGACCGTGACCATCCCGGACGTGCCCGATTGGGATCGCCGCGAGAAGCTGAACTTTGAGCGTGACATGCTGGGCCTGTACGTTTCGGACCACCCGCTGCGTGGCCTGGAACGTGCGCTCTCGGATGCCGCCTCCCACTCGGTGCACGACATCATCGGCGAAGACTCGCACGTGCGCGACGGCGAAACCGTCACCATTGCGGGCATGCTCACCGGCGTTTCGCGCCGTATCGCCAAGTCCAGCGGTAACCAGTACGCCTCCGTGGAGCTGGAAGACCCCTCGGGCGCAACCATTACGGTCATGTTCTTCTCCCGCGCCTACGAGACGATGGGCGCCGCCCTGGCGGACGACCTCATCTGCTCGATTCGTGGCCGCGTGCAGCGCCGCGACGACGGCAGCGTGAACATGAGCGCGCAGGAACTGCAGATCCTGGAAATCAGCGATGACGGCCGCGCCGCACCCATCACCATCGTGGTACCCGAGTACCTGGTAACCGAGGCGAACCTGAAGGAGCTGAAGGAGACCCTGCGCGACCACAAGGGCACCGCGGATGTGCGAATGCTCATCCGCACCCGCGATAAGGAGCAACTGGTGCTTCTGGACGCTAGTGTGCGTGTGGAACCGAACCCGAGCCTCTTCGGTGAAATCAAGACGATTTTTGGTCCGAGCTGCATTCGACGCTAAACATATATAACCCCGCAAGGTGGGAATGACAGGGTGGATTCTGCATAGCAGAGTCCACCCTGAGCGTATATTCACTCACACCATACGGTGTATCCGCTGTATATCACGGTAGAATAGGTATAAATATTCTTGAGCGCTGTATACGCGGGCGCTAGCGCCCAGCCAAGGAGAAACAATGTACTGCCCCTATTGCAAGCACACCGACTCGCGCGTGGTGGATTCCCGCACCACCGATGACGGCGCCGCAATTCGCCGCCGCCGCCAGTGCACCTCCTGCGCTCGCCGCTTCACGACCGTTGAAACCACCACCATTTCGGTGATTAAGCGTTCCGGCGTGACCGAGCCCTTCGACCGTTCGAAGATTGCCGCGGGCGTGCGTAAGGCATGCCAGGGCCGCCCCGTGGGTGAGGACGATTTGGCGAAGCTCGCCCAGGAGGTTGAGGAGCTGATTCGTGCTCGCGGTCTGGCGGAGATTAACGCGCACGAGGTGGGTCTGACCATCCTGGAGCCGCTGTCGAAGCTGGACGCGGTCGCCTACCTGCGTTTTGCGAGCGTGTACCAGGCGTTTGAGAACCTTGAAGACTTTGAGGAGGCGATTGCGCGTCTGCGTGAGGACCGCATCGCCCAGTAACTAGCTACGCAGTAGCTAACTCAGCCGGTAGCCGCTATAGATGAGCGGTGGCATACAGAAAGGGGCTGTTCCCGAGATATCTATCTCAGGAACAGCCCCTTGAGCTGTAGCTACACTTTACGCTTCGCCGCGGCGCTTGCGTTCCTGCAGCATGCCGCCAGCCCACAGTGCCGCACCCACAATACCCGCGTTGTTACGCAGAGCAGCCATGACCATGGGGGTACGAATCTGATCCTCAAAGTAGGGCATGAACTTCTCCGGGTTCTTGGAGATGCCGCCGCCAATGATGAACAGGTCGGGGGAGAAGAGCATCTGAACGTGCTCGAAGTAGCGGTACAGGCGCTTGCCGTACTTCTTCCAGGACAGCTCGTGCACCTCGCGGGCACGGGCCGAAGCCTGAGACTCGGCGTTGTGGCCGTCGATCTCCAGGTGACCCAGCTCGGTGTTCGGGATCAGCTTACCGTCGTTGATGAGGGCGGAGCCAATGCCGGTGCCCAGGGTGATGACAGCGATCAGGCCGTCACGGTTACGGCCCTGACCGTAGGTTGCCTCAGCCAGGCCCGCTGCGTCAGCGTCGTTGAGGCCGTAGACGGTGCGGCCGTCCAGCGCCTCGCTCATGACCTGCTCCAGGTCGGTGTTAATCCAGGAGTCGTCCACGTTAGCAGCAGAGAAAACCATGCCGTTCTTCACCACTGCGGGGAAGTCGATGCCGACAGCGGACTCGGGGTCCGGTGCCAGGTCGCGGCCCTGCAGCTCGTCCACTACACGGCGTACAACCTCAGCCACAGCGGCGGGGGTTGCGGGCTTGGGGGTGTCGATGCGGAAGCGGTCGGACACGAGGTTACCGGTGCGCAGGTCAACGATGCCGCCCTTAATGCCGGTGCCTCCAATGTCCACACCAATCTGCAGGTCCTTGGGGGTGGGGGCGGGCAGTTCGGTGATGACGCCGGGTTCTGCGTAATCGCTCATGGTTTTCTCTCTTTCGCCCCGCCTACTGCCGTGTAACTGAGGGAGTGGGCGGGTTTGTTAGTGGGTGAACTGATATAAAAGTGAGGTGCTGGGCTCGTACCTGCACAATACCTGCACAAGTAGGAAACCCAGAGGGCTGCGCTTAGGGTAGGGTCAGGATATCCGCGCCGTCAGCGGTCACCACGAGGGTGTGCTCGAACTGCGCGGTGCGCTTGCGGTCGCGGGTGACCACGGTCCAGTCGTCGTCCCACAGGTCCCATTCGATGGTGCCGAGGGTCAGCATGGGCTCGATCGTGAAAATCATGCCCTCACGGATCTCGGTGTCGTAGGCGGGTGCCGCATCGTAGTGGGGGATGATGAGGCCCGAGTGGAACTCACGACCCACACCGTGACCGGTGTAGTCGCGAACCACGCCGTAACCGAAACGTGCCGCATACTTCTCAATGACGCGACCAATCACGTTGATCTGGCGGCCCGGCTTCACAGCCTTAATCGCACGGTTCAGGGACTCTTCGGTGCGCTCAACCAGCAGGCGGGACTCTTCGTCCACGTTGCCGACGAGCAGGGTCTTGTTGGTGTCGCCGTGCATGCCGTCCAGGTATGCGGTGACGTCCAGGTTGAGGATGTCGCCGTCCTCCAGCACGGTGGAGTCCGGGATGCCGTGGCAGATGACCTCGTTCAGGGAGGTGCACACGGACTTGGGGTAGCCGCGGTAATCCACGGTGGAGGGGTACGCGCCGTGGTCGCAAATGTACTCGTGGACCAGCACGTCAATCTCGTCGGTGGTGGTGCCGGGTACGCAAATCTTGGATGCTTCAACGATGGCGCCTGCCGCAATCTTGCCGGCTGCGCGAACCCGCTCAACTTCCTCGGGGGTGTACATGTTCGAGTCGTTACCCTCGTTGGCGGTGGGCTTACCCACGTACTCGGGGCGAACAATGTGCGAGGGGACCGTGCGCATGGGGGTGATGCGTCCGGGAGTCAGGCAACCCACGGGTGCTCGACCGGGCTCTGCAGGAAGATTGTGCGAAGTATTCGTTTTGGTTGAAGACATAGTTTCATCTTACCGGGCGTGGGCGGGTTGTGTCCCTTGCTCAGGCGCTAAAAAGCGGCGGATACACAAGCCGTACCTTTTTTCCAGATTGTGAATAAAATTTCATGCACGCTAGAGGCAAAACTACGCGGGCGGAAAGCCGGAGTGGAAGGCAGAAGCGGAAGACCGCGGAGGGGAAACGCCGTGAGAAGCTCCGCCCGCCTCATTGCCACGAACCTACGCGCGTGAGAAGCTAGAAACACCAACCCCTCACCGTCGAAGGAGAACCATGAGCCACCACAAGCACCGCCTGAGCGAAGCCATCGAATCGGCGGTCGAAAAGACCCTGAACTCCGCGACTGAATCCACCAGCCCGCACCCCGAAGAGTACTGGTACAACCTCAAAACCGGCGAGGTTGAACGCGGCCAGCAGAGCGCCGTCACCTCCCTGTGGGGCCCCTTCAAAACCTACGAGGAGGCGGCACACGCCATGGACCGCGCCCGCGAACGCAACGACGCCTGGGAAAAGGACGGCGGCTGGCTCTAAAGCACGAGCACCCTTAGCCTTGCCCAACGTCCTCAGTCTTGCCCAACGCCCTCAGCCACGCTCAAGGCGCACGCCACCCAATAGACATACAGTCTGAGACGAAAGACCCCCGCACCCGGAGCACCGGATACGGGGGTCTTTCTTCTCAAGCTTTCTTCTCAAGCTTTTCTTCTCAGCCTAAAGCCTACTCAAAAGTGTGCTCAGCCGCCGGGAACTCACCCGAACGAACCTGCTCACGATAAGCACGCGCAGCGTCCTCCATGACCTGGCCAACCTGCGCAAACTGCTTCACAAAACGCGGCACGCGACCGGAACGAACACCCATCATGTCCTGCCACACCAGCACCTGACCGGTCGTCACATTCGAGGCACCAATACCAATAGTCGGCACAGCGCCCACAGCCTCATCCACCAGCTGCGCAGTCTGGGTAGTCACCATCTCCATCAGCACGCAGAACGCACCAGCCTCAGCCAGCGCCACCGCATCCTCACGAACACGCTCAGACGCATCGCCGCGGCCCTGCACACGGAAACCGCCCAGGGCATGCTCCGACTGCGGGGTGAAACCAACATGCGCCACCACCGGAATACCGGTACGCACCAGGGCACGAACCCACTCAGCCATCGACGCATCAGCCTCAATCTTGACCGCGTGCGCGCCGCCCTCCTTCATCAGGCGAACGGCGCTCGCCACCGCCTGCTGCGGGGACTGCTCATACGAACCAAACGGCAGATCAGCAACCACCATGGCGCGGGATGCACCGCGAGAAACCGCCGCAACCAGCGGAATCATCTCATCCAGGGTAATGGTTAGGGTGGACTCGTAGCCGAGCACCACATTCGCCGCTGAATCGCCCACCAGCAGCATGTCGATGCCGGCGCGATCAAAAATCTGCGCCGTCAGAGCGTCATAACAGGTCAGCATGGAGAACTTCTGACCGGTCGCCTTAGCCTGTGCCAGGTGAACGGTACGCACCTTCTTGACGGTGTCCAGGTCAAAAGGCTTCGATGCAGAAGCAGTCGCGGGAGCAGCCGCGGAGGTAGCGGCAGGCTGTGCCGCGTAGGGCGAAGAGATCTCGGAAGAACGCTCAGTAGTCATGCTGACTATTCTAACCCTGCACGGCTCCAAGCTGGCGTACCGCTCACCACGAGGGAACAACTATGCCTAGTTCCAGATGAGGTTAATGTAGTAGGTCGGGAACGACGCAGCGGCGTTCTTATTCATCAGCTCCGGAACAGCGGAAGAAGCATCACTAAACTCACGCGGCAAATCGCGCTGAATGAGCGCCTGCTGCACCAGAGCATCCCAGTACAGCTGCATGATCGAATAGGTGCAGACTTCCTTCACGACGTCCTCCGCGTAGGACTCCCACGCCGGGAGCGCCGCATCGTTATCAAAGAAACCCTCATAGCCCTGAGACAGACCCGTATCGCAGGCGTTCACCGCGTTCTTTGCGTACTGCAGCCAGTAGCTGCGGCTCAGCTCATCGGTTGTGTTGAAAGTAAACGCCTCATAGTCTGCCTTCAGCAGGGCGTAAGACGCCTGAATAGAACCGGCAAGCGGGGCGTGCGAAGAGAAGACAATAACGTCCAGAAGAGCAGCGATGTACTCCATCTGCACCTTCTCGTACGCAATGCCGGAAGGCTGAACCGGACCAGAATGCATCTGCACCAACGCCTCCACCGCGTTAATGAAACGCTCAACGTCGGCGGTCGCCTTCACCATCAGATTCAGCAGACGCTGAACACACTGATAATCCTCAGAAATCTGCGAGAACACGCCAAAGGACAGGACGCCACGTTCCGAAGCAGCCGTCGCCAGAATCTGGCTCGTCAACCGCTGGCTCTCCGCCTCCGCCTTCGCCACGCTTACCAGCAGGGCACCGCAATACGCCAGGGCGCGGCCATCCACCAGCTGAGGCTGCTGCCGATGCAACGGCAAAAGACGCTCATGAATCTGACGGAAAATAGCGCTCTGCGTCAGAGCCTTCTTGCCCAGCTCTTCAGTCTTCAACAGCACAGTATCCGCCGAGAAATCACGCGGCACGAAACGGCGCGCATCCGGTGCAGTAAACGGCGAATAGGGGCGGCCCATCACCGGCTGCAACAGCGACATCGTGGTAAACAGCGAAAAACGAGCCGCCACCGGGTACAGCGAATCCGGGTAATTCGGCGCATCCGGCGCGTTGACACGCTCCGTGCACAGAGTCAACCAGGTCTGCTCCACCGCGCGATCAGACGTAATACCAACACCCATACCCAGGATGCTCTCACCGAACGCCTCCGACGGAAGCTTGCCGGGGTTCATGGCACGCGCCTGCATGAGCGCCACAGCCAGCTCCACCGTATAGTTCGTGCGGCGCTTTTTGCCCGCCTCATCAAGATGCTGGAACGGACGTACACCCGCGATCTTCTGAGCGCGCGCCTGCGTGTGCAGCTCCTTGCTCATCGCGAACTGCTGCGGGTTACGCTGCATCATCTTCGACACCTCGTACGCGCTCTTACGGTTCAGCTTCTCACGGCGCTGAGCACCCTCAGCCGACAGCGCATCATACTTGCCGCGGCTTGCGTGAACATACCAGGAACGAATTACCTGAAGCGGCAGGAAGAAGAACGTGTACTTCCACGACCAGCTAAAAATAATGATCGGAATAGCCGCGCTCGACCCCAAACGGCCCGTGTAACCGGTCCAGATGAACTCCACAAACGCACCAATCAGCGCCCACAACGCCAGGGTGCGAATCCTAAACGCCACACGGGAGGGGCGGTCCAGCAGGTAGGTCGCACCACCGGTCTTGTTATTCTTCATGACTGTCGGGCCAAAGACCGCAACCGCAAAAAGGCAGACCAGATACAACACCAAGAAAACAATGGGGGCAGCAATAAGTAGCAGCCACTCAAGCCCGGTGGGGTCAGCAGCAACCAGTGTGCTTGCCGCTAGAGGAATCTGTGCGGGCGCTACCTGCGCGGGCAGCGCCTGCGAAGCTGATGAGAGAAGAACGGAATGTAGCATACCCCCATTATCGCAAGGCGACCCCGAACACGCCCCGCGAACCGTCATCTGCCAGGTATCTGAACACAACCCGCACCGCAGAAAAAGCGGAGGCCCCGATACCGCCCAGAATCTGAGCTACCGCGGCACACGAAAAGAGAATTTACACAAACGAAACCTCCCACCCACCCGCCACACAGCAGAACCCGATAGGCTAGATAACAACAGGACACACGCCGGGGCAAGGAGGCGCCAGCACCGCTGGCACGCCGCCTGCCGCAACCCCTTGGAAACCCAAGGGACATGCAGGACCTTCCGCAACAGGGTCTTCTTCACCTCGGCAGCAAATTTAGCGCGCCTCCGCCACCCACAGACGGGTACCACGCGGATGCGCGCCCGCACCGAGAGGGCAACTCATGGACCGCCAACAGGAATTCGTACTGCGCACCATCGAAGAGCGCGACATCCGCTTCATCCGCCTCTGGTTCACCGACGTGGTCGGCACCCTCAAATCCGTTGCGCTCGCACCGGCTGAAGTAGAAAGCGCCTTCGATGAGGGCCTAGGCTTTGACGGCTCCTCGATTGAGGGTTTCTCCCGCATCTACGAATCCGACATGTTGCTGCAGCCGGACCCCTCCACATTCCAGATCCTGCCCTGGCGTGGCGAGGAAGACTACACCTCCCGCATGTTCTGTGACGTGCTCACCCCCGACGGTGAGATTAGCGCATCCGACACCCGCGGCGTGCTCAAGCGCGTGCTCAACAAGGCCGCGGAGATGGGCTTCACCTGCTACACCTCGCCCGAAATTGAGTTCTACCTGCTCGAATCCTCCAAGCTCGGCGCCGACGGATTCCCCGTGCCCGTGGATCACGAATCCTACTTCGACCACACCCCCGGCGGCATCGTGCAGGACTTCCGCCGCAAGGCAGTGACCATGCTCGAAGAAGTCGGCATCTCCGTCGAATTCAGCCACCACGAAACCGGCCCCGGCCAGAACGAAATCGACCTGCGCCACGCCGACGCCCTGCAGACCGCAGATAACGTCATGACCTTCCGCACCGTCATCAAGGAAGTCGCCTACTCGCTCGGCATGTACGCAACCTTCATGCCCAAGCCCTTCACCAAGTACGCCGGTAGCGGCATGCACACCCACTTCTCCCTCTTCGAAGGCGACACCAACGCGTTCTTCGAAGCCGGCGCCGAATACCAGCTGTCCAAGACCGCACGCCACTTCATCGCCGGTGTGCTCAAGCACGCCCCCGAATTCACCGCGGTCACCAACCAGTTCATCAACTCCTACAAGCGCCTCTGGGGCGGCGGCGAGGCACCCTCCTACGTCTCCTGGGGCCACAACAACCGCTCCGCCCTCGTGCGTGTGCCCCTGTACAAGCCGAACAAGATGCAGTCTGCCCGCATCGAGTACCGCGGCCTGGACTCGGCGTCGAACCCGTACCTCGCCTACGCGGTGATTCTCGCCGCAGGTCTGAAGGGCATCGAAAACGAGTACCCGCTCATGCCCGCCGTGACCGAAGACCTCGCCGCCATGACCAACGCCGAACGCCGCGCCATGGGCTACAACCCGCTGCCCGCGTCCCTGCGTGAAGCCATCAATATCACCGAAGAATCCGAGTTCATGGCGGAGGTTCTGGGCGAGCAGGTCTTCGAGCAGTTCCTGCGCAATAAGCGCGCCGACTGGGACCAGTACCAGGCTCAGGTGACCCCCTACGAGCTCAAGCACAACCTTGGAATCCTCTAAGGGCTGGACCCTCTCACCACCTCATAGGATGAGTGAGCGCTGACAGCCTCAGGGCGGTATCCGCTACCGGTAGCACGCCGGTGGGTACCGCCCACAGGTCTATCAAACGCACCTATCAGCTGCACCGTTCACCGCCGATTTTTAGCCGCTGATTTTTGCCGGCGAAATTTATACTTTCCACCCCGGATCTACTCTCCACCCACAGTTCTCTAACCCCAGTTCTCTACCCACGGTTCTCACGCTATGACTGACAGCTCCCACTACCCGGCCACCGGGCTCATCCGCATTATCGACCCCGCCAAAGAACCCAAACCGCTCACCGATATCGCCCCCGACGCACTCGACGACGAGCAACGCGCCGAAGCCGAACGCAAAGCTCAGCTACGCCTGCGCACCCGCATGATTGCCACCGGCTTCCACGACCCCTCCAAGGCAGAACGCTGGCTCAACGCACCCGAACTGAAGCACGTCTCGCAGGATGCGCTCTTTGCCGGGCTGCGCCTCGCGCCCTCACCGGATATTGCCCTGCCCGCCCTCGTGCGCCTCATCGAGAAGCACCCGGCGGTCGCCGAACGCGCCAACCGCGGCGAAGAAGAATTCGGCATGTACCGCCTGCTCGGCGCATCCCAGGCGATTGGCGATTTTCTCTATCGCCGCCCCGAACACATTGACCCGCTCTTCGACACGCAGGTGTACCCGGCGGAGAGCGCGCTGATTCGCTCCCAGCACCCCGCATCGATTCTGCCGGAAACCGACGGGGAATTCCTGACCCCCATCGCACCGCTGGACACCCCCTACCGCCGTGACATCCTCACCGCCCTCGGCGCCGACCCCCACGCGGAGCGTCCGCGCGCTGCCGCCGAACAGACCGGCAAGGACGGCTACGTGACCCTGCGCGTCGCCTACCGCGCCGCCCTGGCGCGCATCGCCCTGCTCGACGTGTGCTGCGAAGACCCGGTCGAAATGATGCCCACCATCGGTCGTCACCTCGCCGATTTGGCTGCCGCCGCGCTGGAGGGTGCGCTCGCCATTGCGCGCACCGAAGTGGCGGAGGGGCTGGGCCCCGGCCTGGCGGCTCCTCGCCGAGGCGAAGCCGTAGACGCCCTGGACTTGGCGATTATCGGCATGGGTAAGTGCGGTGCCCGCGAGCTGAACTATATCTCTGACGTTGACGTGGTGTACGTGGTTGCGCCCGTGGAACCCGCCGCCGCTGGCGCCGCGCCTCATGCCGGGGCAGAGGGGGAGAGTGCCCCGCTCAAGCTCACCGAGAACGAATGTTCCACCATCGGCACGGAGCTCGTGCACGCCCTCACCCGCGCCATCATGGGTCCCGCACCCGAACCCGCCCTCTGGGAGGTCGACGCGAATCTGCGCCCCGAAGGCAAGGACGGCCCGCTCGTTCGTACCGTCGAATCCTACGTGCAGTACTACAAGCGCTGGGCAGAAAACTGGGAGTTTCAGGCGCTGCTTAAGGCGCGACCCATCGCCGGTTCGGCGCAGCTGGGCGCCCGCTACGCCCGCGCAATCGACCCCTTCGTATGGGAGTCCGCCGCCCGTGAATCCTTCGTGGAATCCGTGCAAGCGATGCGCGCCCGCGTGACCGACAACATTCCCTCGCACCAGGTAGACCGCCAGATTAAGCTCGGCCCGGGCGGCCTGCGCGATATTGAGTTCACCGTGCAGCTGCTGCAGCTTGTGCACGGTCGAACCGACCCCGCCGTACGCACCAAATCCACCGTGGATTCCCTCGCGGCGCTGACCGCCGTCAGCTACATTAGCCGCACCGACGCCGAAGCGTTCAGCCGCGACTACAAGAAGCTGCGCGTGCTCGAGCACCGCATCCAACTGCAGCAGCTGCGCCGCACCCACCTGATGCCCGAGAAGGACGCCGAACAGCGCGCCCTCGCCCGCTCAATCCTCTCCCCGGAACGCAACGGCACGCTCTCCGCCGAGCAGATGCTCAAGGCGTGGCAGAAAATTAAACGGAACGTCCGTTCACTGCACGAGCGGATCTTCTTCCGTCCGCTGCTCGCCGCCGTCTCCACGCTCAGCCGCGACGAAGTGGTGCTCAGCGAACAGGCGGCACAGGACCGTCTTGCCGCCCTCGGCTACCGCGACCCGCGCGGCGCCATGCGCCACATCAAGGCGCTCACCACGGGACTTTCCCGCAGTGCAGACATTCAGCGGCACCTCATGCCCGTGCTACTGGGCTGGTTCGCCCGCGGCGTGGATGCGGACGCCGGCCTGCTCGGATTCCGCATCGTCTCCGAATCGCTCGGCAGCACCAGCTGGTACCTGCGCATGCTCCGCGACTCACCCGCAGCCGCCGAACGCCTCAGCCAGCTACTCTCCAGCTCGCGCCCCATGACCGACCTGCTCGAGGATGCCTCCGCCTCCATCGCCTGGCTGGACAAGGTCGCCGACCTCAAACCGCTGGGGGAGGAAGCGCTCGCCTCCGAAATTTCCTCCCTGCTGGCACGCCACGCGGACGCCGCCGAGGCGATGCGCGCCGTGCGCTACCTGCGCCGCCGAGAAACTCTGCGCACCGCCATGGGCTGGACCCTGGGCATCGTCGACATTGAGGACACCTGCGCCGGTCTTGCCGCCATCGACGAGTGCACGATCGGTGCGGCGCTGCAAATTGCCCTGCGTGAACTCCAAGCGGCACCGGAAGGCGCCGAACCCGCCGAAGCTGAGGCGGTAGCGGGGGAGAAGCTGCTCACCCGCATCGCCGTCATCGGCATGGGCCGCCTCGGCGGCGCCGAGAACGGCTTCGGCTCCGACGCGGACGTCATGTTCGTCCACGAACCCCTCGACGGGGCCGACGAAGACACCGCACAGGAACAGGCGGCACGCATCGTCAACCGCACCCTGACGCTCCTCAAACAGCCCGTCAAACCCGCCATTCGCGCCGAACGGCCCCTCGAAGTGGACGCCGACCTGCGCCCCGAAGGCAAGCAGGGCGCTATCGTGCGCTCGCTGGACTCCTACCGCTCCTACTACGAACGCTGGGCGGAAACCTGGGAGTTCCAGGCGCTCACCCGCGCCCGCCCCATCGCGGGCGACGAGGCGCTCGGCGAGGCTTTCGTGGAGCTCATCGACCCGTACCGCTACCCGGCAACTTTCACGCCCGAACAGGTGCAGCAGATTCGCCGCATGAAAGCGCGCGTTGAAAACGAACGCATGCCACACGGTGCCGACCGCACCCGCCAGCTCAAGCTCGGCCGCGGCGGACTATCCGACGTGGAATGGCTCGTCCAGCTCGTACAGCTGCGCCACGCGCACGCCGTGCCGGGGTTGCGCACCACCTCCACCCTGAAGGCGCTAAACGCCGCGGTTGAAGCGGGGCTGGTCGAGGCCGCGGACGCTGAAATTCTCAGCGGCGCCTGGCTACTCGCCACAAAGATTCGCGGCGGCAACGTACTGCGCGGCGTGCGCCAATCCGACACTCTACCCTCGGGACGCGCCGACCTGGAAGCAATCGCCCGCTGGTGCGGATACCCCGCCGGTAGCGCACGCGCCCTCGAAGAGGACTACCTGCGCCAAACCCGCAACGCCCGCAAGGTCTACGAACGCCTCTTCTTCGAAGAGCTCTAAAAAGATTCCAGAAAAACATGAGCCTGGCGTATTTGCCGGTGCGGATTTCTGATGCGGATTTCATAGGGGAGGGGCGGGGAACCTGGCTCCCCGCCCCTCTTTTTCGTGCCCCGGCGAAATTTTTTTTGTGGGCAACGCGCTCCCGGACCTCACCTCAACCAGAATCGTATCCATACCAAAAACCCGAAAATGTGACTGGAACCATGAAAATAAATTTTGCCAACATGTCCCAAAATAGAGACAAAATACCCCGTTTTACCCCGGAAACACGCGGAATACGAGGTGTTTCGCAAAGGATTTGGCAAACACTCAAAAACCCCGTATAGTATTTACCTGTCAGCACGACGGAGCGAAAAACTCCATCGGAATGATTCAAATTGAATACGCTGATATGCGGTTGTAGCTCAGTTGGTAGAGCACCACCTTGCCAAGGTGGATGTCGCGAG
>ERZ1674236.7-NODE-7-length-97700-cov-12.196651_pt1 | contig 97700 bp, 69 predicted proteins | sample MGYA00581210_ERZ1674236 | MGnify/ENA primary metagenome ERZ1674236 (study PRJEB41354, sample SAMEA4873328) | human saliva metagenome | biome: human-associated habitat [ENVO:00009003]; feature: mouth environment [ENVO:08000002]; material: saliva material...
AGTAGATTCCACGCTGTTTAGTAGATTCCACGCTGTTTAGTAGATTCCACGCTGTGCGGTCCAGCGGATCGTGCCACGCTCAAAGTCCATGTAGTACACGCCGTTCGCGTAGGACTCGTCGCCGCGTGCCGCACCGTAGCGAGCGGTATTCTTCTCCCAGTGCTTGAAGATTGCGCCGTTACCGTTGGTCTCGTACGCACCGTACGCATCCGACCAGAGCAGTACCTTGCCGGAGGCGAATCGCACCTGAGCACCCGTGGAGGTGGCGGTTTCGTCGGTCACCGGTGCACCCCAGGTGCCGCGGTGCTGCAGGAAACGGTGGTAGAACGCGCCGCCGGTGTGCAGGCGGTGGGTGCCGGTCTGTGCGGACCACACGTAGGTGGTGCTGCCGGTGAATTCCTGCTTGATGATGCCGTTGCCCAGATTCTGCTCGTCAGTGGTGGGCGCGCCCTTCATGCCTGCCTTGCGCCAGGTTGCATAGATGGCGCCGCGCTCGTTGAGGATGTGGGTTCCGTATGCGTTGGACCAGTAGCCACCCTCACCGTTGGCGAAGGAGACCGCGATGGTGTCGGAGCGGGTTTCCTCGTCGGTGGTCAGGCCGCGGAATCGTGCCACGTCCGAGCGGAACTTATAATCCAGGCCGCCGTTGGTGACCAGCCAGTGCGAACCGTGAGAGTTCGTCCAGTAGATGGTCTTGCCGTTGGTGAACTTCTGCGCATACACGCCGTGACCCAGAGAGTACTCGGTGCCAATCGGGTTGCCGTAGAAGGAGCGATTCTTATTCCAGTAGCTGCCGATGCCGGTGCGAATATCAATCGAGCCGGTCGCGGTGGTCACCACGTTCGAATCCTGTACCGCGCGGTCTTCTGCCGAACGGTCTTCCGCTGCGCGATCCTGGCCGTTCGACCAGTTGCGGTGCACCGCGTTGGGGTTCTTTGCCAGAACCTTCAGATCGTTCACGGTGCCGGGGAAGAAGTTCGAGTCACCCACGAACGGGCCTGAGTCAGTGAACTGCCAAATGTCGTAGCCGCTCCAACCCGCCGGAATCGCACCGACCACGGTGGAGTAGCTTGCCAGGTGCAGCGGCAGAGCGCCGAACTGCGGCGAACCCACGCAGTGCGACCACCAGGAGGTTGCGGTGTACACCATCGGGGCGCGACCGGTCAGTGAACGGTAGGTGTCCACGAAGTCGCGGGTCCAGGCGGTCAGCTGCGCCGGGGTCATGTTGTAGCAGGTGTTGCCGTAGGCGGGGTAGGGGTTGAACTCGATGTCCAGCAGACCGGGCAGGGTCTTGCCGTCGGCAGTCCACGCGCCACCATTCTGCACGAAGTAGCGTGCCTGATCGGCACCCGAGGAGGTGCGGGGGTTTGCGAAGTGGTAGGCGCCGCGCACCATGCCGACCTGTGCCGAACCGTTGTACTGCTGACCGAAGTAGGGGTTGGCGTAGTAGCCGCCCTCGGTTGCCTTCACGTAGGCGAAACGGGAACCTGCGGCGTAGGCGCTCGCCCAGTCCACATTCTGCTGGTGCGAGGAGACGTCCATGCCGAGGGTGCCGCCGGAGGGGGTCCATGCGGAGCGGCCCTGTGCCAGCGCTTGACCGGGTGCCAGTGCCTGACCGGCTGCCGGAGCTCGACCAGCTCCCAGACCCTGTGCGGAGCTCTGGGTCGCGGAAATACCGCTCAGGGTCGCGGTGGAGGCGGGAGAGGTGGCGCCGGTGCGTGCGTTCGCGGTGCCCAGACGTTCGCGCTCGCCCGCACCCATGGCGGGGTTGGAGCGTTCGACCAGGGATGCATCCGGGGCGGGGGCGTAGGTGAGCTCCTCGTAGGAGGCATTGGGGTTGACCTCTGCGGCTGCGCTCGCGTTGGGGGCGGCGAATGCGGCGGGAACGGAGGTGAGGGATGCGGCGACCAGGGAGAGCGCACCTGCGGACGCCATGATGGAGCGGGCTGCCGCGGAGCGTGCGGCAGTCTGGAGTTTCTTCATAGATTTTGCCTGTGTTTGAGAGGTGGATGTGTCGATGTGGCCCTGTGTGGGGGCTTCTGACACGAGTGAATATGTGGGGTAGTTGAAGTGATGTGTGTGTCGGCTGCCGGGTATGTCATGCGGCTGACACAGCTAACAGCGTACGGTACCTGCACCGATGTGCGCAATGATTTGGGGTGTCATTCTGGCGGCATATCTTTCGCAGAGTGCACAGTAACCTAGAATCTTTGGGGTGCCTGTTTTACTTTGTGGCTTGTTGGTGCATTTATTGGCTCAAGTTTTTGGGACAAAATTTTAGGCACGCGACACGCCGGGGTGTTGCGAATTTCACTCTGTGGACTGCTGTATTGGGGCGTCGCTGTGTCGGTTCGTTGTTCAGGGTGGGCCGCAGCATCTAGAGCTACGTTGCCGGGATGCAGTCGGGTGCTGATGCGCCGGGCGGTGCCTCTTGCGACTTTTGAGTCGGCTTTTGGGCATAAGGAAAGGGGTGGGCCGCACACACAAAGACCCACCCCTCATGTTCCGGGTACTGTATTTGGCGCGGCCTCGCACCGGCACCCGGAGTTTCATGGTCGATGCAGGAGAGATGAAGAGTCATCGACCACGTATATGGTGCCTGTTGGCACGTTTTTCTCGGCTCTTCCCGCCCGCTCTTTCAGGTTCTGGTGTCCGGCTGAAAGATCGGGAGGGAAGAGGCGAAAGTTTATTTTTCCTCGAATTTTTTAAAATTTCGAGGGCTTAGAGGAACTTGGCGATGTCCTCGACCAGCGGCTTGAGGGTCTCGCGGTCGATGTACTCAGCCTTGCCGGTCTTGTAGCATTCGAGCATCTGCTGAATACCTTCGTTCGGGTGCGGGTTCGCCATGAGCCATGCGCGCACCGGGCCCTTCAGGGCGGTCTTGTGAGCCAGCGAAATCTTGTCGAAGTCGATGCCTCCACGCAGGTGGTAGACGGGGCGACCTTCGGTCAGTTCGGGGGTGTAGCTCTTGGCGACAGCCTTGTCCAGCAGCTTCTTGGAGTATTCACCGGTGAAGGAAACGGTGAAGAACGCGGTGCGGTTCTTCTTGGGCGCAATGATCGGCAGGATCTTCTTGCGAAGTGCCGGTGCGCCGTTGAGGAATCCGCCGTAGTCGCTGCCGGCGATCACGAAAGCGTCGAATGCCTCTGCCTGCTCGGGGGTGACCTTGGAGGCGGGGACAGTCTCAACTTCGGGGGCCTGCGGGAGCGCACGCAAATCTTCTGCCAGCCAGGTGGCGTACTGTTCGGTGTAGCCGTAGGTGGAGCCGAAGATAATCAGCACGCGAGTAGTCATCTGTGAACCTTCCAGATATATTTCGCATTTCAAATACTAATTATGGGTTCCAATATAGGCTAGGCGCGCGAAAATGTGAAATCGCCTAGCTCTTGGATGCCCTATCTATCTTCTCATAGCCCACTCTGAGTGTCTCTATGTTTTTGAAATATGCTCGAACGTTCTCGAGTGCGACTAAATATTGTGCAGTGCTGGCTATCTATGGGTAAAAAGTACCCTAATTTACTTTCCGGGCGAGGCGGGGGTGGTGGGGGTGAAAACCGGCTTTCTGTGGTGTACTCGATGGGGAAGGGGCGATATTTAAAATGCGACGTGAAACACAATTTCTTCGGTGGAAAGAGTTGGGAGAAACATACCCAAGAGGGCGCAAAACCCCTATAATTGAGAAAGAGTCCCACGCATCCGGCATGTGGTTACTTGTTAGAACACGTGGGAATAATTGGGAATTTGACGTTAGTCTTCCCCGGAAAATCAGTGTGACCCCTGAGGGGTCACACAAAACAACACACAAAGGTTAGGTACATGAGGCGCGCAAAAATCGTTGCAACCATCGGTCCGGCAATCGAGTCCCCCGAGAAGATCTCCGAGGCAATCAAGGCTGGCCTGAACGTCGCCCGTCTGAACATGAGCCACGGTGACCACGCCGAGCACCAGGCACGCTATGACACCATCCGTGAAGAGTCTGCAAAGCTCGGTAAGGACGTTGCTATCCTCGCCGACCTGCAGGGCCCCAAGATTCGCCTTGAGCGTTTCGCAAACGGCAAGGAATACCTTGAGCCCGGCGCAGACTTCACCATCACTTCCGAAGACGTTGAAGGTACCGCAGAAATCTGTGGCACCACCTACAAGGGTCTGCCCGGCGACGTAAAGCTCGGCGACAAGCTCCTGCTCGACGACGGTAAGATCCGCCTCGAAGCTATTGAGGTAACCCCCACCCGTGTTCGCACCCGCGTGGTCGTCGGTGGCCCCATCTCCAACAACAAGGGCATCAACCTGCCCGGCGCAGCAGTCTCCCTGCCCGCGCTGACCGAGAAGGACGCAAACGACCTGCGCTTCGCACTGAAGATGGGTGCAGACATCATTGCACTCTCCTTCGTCCGTACCGGTGCAGACGTTGACCCCGTCCACAAGATCATGGAAGAAGAGGGTATCCGCGTACCCGTCATCGCCAAGATCGAGAAGCCCCAGGCAGTTGAGAACCTGCAGGACATCATCGACAAGTTCGACGGCATCATGGTCGCTCGTGGTGACCTCGGTGTTGAGCTGCCCTTCTCCGAGGTTCCCCTCGTCCAGAAGAAGGCAATCGACATGGCACGCCGCTGGGCAAAGCCCGTCATCGTGGCAACCCAGGTGCTCGAGTCCATGACCGACAACCCCGTCCCCACCCGTGCAGAGGTTTCTGACTGCGCTAACGCAATCCTCGACGGCGCAGACGCAGTGATGCTCTCCGGTGAGACCTCGGTCGGTAAGTACCCGATCCTGACCCTGCAGGCTATGGCTGCAATCGTTCAGGATACCGAAAAGGGTGGCCTGTACCGCGTGCCCGAGCTGGATCGCAAGCCCCGCACCCGCGGTGGCGCAATCACCCGCGCAGCAGTGAACATCGCTGACCAGCTGGACGCAAAGCTCATCGTAACCTTCACCCAGTCCGGTGACTCCGCACGTCGTCTGGCACGTCTGCGTCCCGAGACCCCGATTGTCGCGTTCACCACCAGCTCGAAGGTTCGCTCCTTCCTGTCCATGCTGTGGGGCGTTGACGCTGAGCAGGTTGAGATGATCACCAATCAGGAAGGTCTGTTCCACTTCGTGGACGAGTACCTGCTGAAGAACGGTCTGGCAGAAGCTGGCGACCTGGTCGTCGTTGCTGCCGGTGCTCCCGCAGGCCGCGCAGGTACCACCAACATGGTTCAGGTACACCGCGTCCACGGTGCTGAGGGCGAGCGCGAGGCTCTGCGTCCTTACGAGGAGGACGAGGTCAAGCGCTAAGCCGCTCACCAATCTTTTTCGATGCGTAGCTGAGGGTAATCCTCAGCCTGCACGCTAGGTATATAGAACCGCCGCCCGGTCGTGACTCTCACGGCCGGGTGGCGGTTTCTTGTGCCTTTATTGTTGCCGCATCCGATGCGCGGGTGGGCGTAAAAGTAGAAGTAGATACGCAAAAGCGGCGGGAAAGCTTCAAGCTTTCCCGCCGCTTTTGCGTTGGTGCCCGAGGTGGGACTCGAACCCACACTCCGAAGAACCTGATTTTGAGTCAGGCGCGTCTGCCAATTCCGCCACTCGGGCGTATCACGCATTTGTGCGTAACACCTTTAGAATTCTAACCCAGGCTGTCTAGAAAATCTAATCTATCTGACGTGTTGAGCAACCTGAGGCGGGGTGCGGAACATTTGCTGAGGGTTTCTGTTGCGCCTCTACACGGGGATGTCTGGTACCTGCCGCGCATTTGCTGAGGGGTGCGGGAGGGGATGTTGAGTGTAAATCCTGAGCGTAAATCCTGAGCTCAGGGTGAACCGGCGCCACTTATCCACAGGCGGAGGCGGGGGAGAAAGCGCGTATCCTGTATCCTTAAAGACTGACTAACCATCCCCGTTCGCCTTCGCGGCTGGGGGCCACCTCAACGTTAAGAAAGTGATCACGGCTCGTGTTCAATTCTCTCTCCGACCGCTTGACGGCAACTTTTAAGAACCTGCGCGGCAAGGGCCGCCTCTCCGAGGCAGACATTGATGCAACCGTCCGCGAAATCCGCCGCGCCCTGCTCGACGCTGACGTCGCCGTCCCCGTGGTCCGCGAATTTACCGCCCACGTGAAGGAACGCGCTCTTGGTGCGGAAGTTTCCGAGGCGCTGAACCCCTCCCAGCAGATCGTCAAGATTGTGAACGAGGAGCTGGTGAGCATCCTCGGCGGTTCGACCCGCCGCATCAACATGGCGAAGAGCGGCCCGACCATCATCATGCTGGCGGGTCTGCAGGGTGCCGGTAAGACCACCCTGGCGGGCAAGCTGGCTCACTGGCTGAAGGGCCAGGGCCACACCCCGATGCTGATTGCATCCGACCTGCAGCGCCCCAATGCGGTGACCCAGCTGAAGGTTGTTGGTGAGCGTGCGGGCGTGCCCGTGTACGCGCCGCACCCCGGTGTGACCAGCGAGTTTGACGTACCCACCGGCGATCCCGTGCAGGTGGCGCGTGACGGTGTGGCTGAGGCTCGCGCTAAGCTGCACGACGTGGTGATTGTCGATACCGCGGGTCGTCTGGGTGTTGACGCTGAGCTCATGCAGCAGGCACGTAACATTCGTGACGCTATTGAACCGAACGAAGTTCTGTTCGTCATCGATGCGATGATCGGTCAGGACGCCGTGAACACCGCTAACGCCTTCAACGAGGGTGTGGACTTCACCGGTGTGGTCCTGTCTAAGCTTGATGGTGACGCCCGCGGTGGTGCAGCGCTGTCGGTGGCTTCGGTGACCGGCAAGCCGATTATGTTCGCGTCCACCGGTGAGAACGTCACTGACTTTGAGCAGTTCCACCCGGACCGTATGGCAAGCCGCATCCTGGATATGGGTGACATCCTGACTCTGATTGAGCAGGCTGAAGCTCAGTGGGATAAGGCTGAAGCCGACCGCATGGCGAAGAAGTTCATCGATCAGGAAGACTTCACTTTTGAGGACTTCCTGGCTCAGATGCAGCAGATTCGTAAGCTTGGTTCCATGAAGAAGCTGCTCATGATGATGCCCGGTGCGGCTCAGATGCGTCAGCAGCTTGAAGCGTTTGATGAGCGCGAGATTGACCGCGTGGAGGCGATTGTTCGCTCCATGACCCCGCATGAGCGTGTGGCTCCGCGCATCATTAACGGTTCTCGCCGTGCCCGTATTGCTAAGGGCGCGGGTGTGACTGTGTCTGAGGTGAACCAGCTGATGGAGCGTTTCGCTCAGGCTCAGAAGATGATGAAGAAGCTCGCTTCGGGCAAGATGCCCGGCATGCCCGGTGGTATGCAGATGCCCGGCATGGCGGCTGCGGCCGGTGGCGCTCGTAAGAACGCGAAGAACAACAAGAAGAAGAAGGCTCGCTCCGGCAACCCGCAGAAGCGTGCGGCGCAGGAGGCGGCAGCAGCCAAGGCGCAGCAGGCTCGCGCCGGTGCTGCATTCGGTCAGCAGGCTCAGAACCAGGAGATGGATCTGTCCAGCATGAACCTGCCGAAGGGCTTCGAGAAGTTCCTGCAGTAAGAGCAAATATGAGCCCGGTAAGGGGTGGTACGGGTGCGCACGTGGTGACGGGCGCACCCGTACCGGTATGGTGCCCGGTTTGGGTGCATGAATGGGTGTGAAGGGAAGGTATCAATGGCTCAGAACGAGCAGAACTGGGATCGAGAGAACGCGGATGATCAGCTGAATGAGCAGGTCACGCCGTGGTCTCAGCGCGCCTTCGCTGATGATGCTGTAGAGGACCCTGCCGGCGCATCTGCCGCTGAGTTTGTAGAGGAGCCTGCATGCGAGTTCTCGGAAGACCTCGTGGGCGATTTCGACGATGATTCGAGCATCCTTCCCGGGTACACTCCCGTCTGGGCGCGTATTGCCCTCGAGTACGGTGAGCACTCCGCCGAACTGGCTGGCGACCTCGTCTACTCGAGCGAGAGCGACGACCCCGCAGTCGACGACGTTGCCGCAACCATTCTGAACCTGATTCGTGAAGCCCGCAGCATGCACGATGAGGTGAAGGCGGAAGATCCCGATAAGCAGCGCGCCTGGAACGACCGCACGAAGGTTGACCGCCTCGCCGCCGCCCTGGAGAGCGAAGAGTGGACCGTCGATAAGCTCACCGACATGTGGGACGGTGCCCCCGCGCCCGCCGGTAGCGGTGAGTCGGATAGCCCCGAGTACCTGCGCGCCCAGGATGAGGAGCGCACCGCCGAGAAGCAGCGCAATGAGCGCATCGAGCAGACCATGGAGCTGGAGGAGACGATTCAGCGCCGCCGCATCATGGCTCGTTCCACCACCGATGAGGAGCTGATTGCCGCCCTCATTGAGGCGACTGCCGCCTCCCCGGAGCTGATTGCCTACGAGATGGGGGAGCATCAGGTGCAGCTCTACGTGCTGTGCGCCGTGGATGATGAGGGCTACATGAACGTGCTGGAGGTCGCTGACGGCCACCTGCACGTGGGTACCCCCGTTGAGGATTACGTGGCGCAGCTGGTGGATCAGCTGCCGGTTACTGGTGCCGCCCTTGAGGGTGAGGCGACCGTGTGGGAGGAGCTGCCCGGTGGGCAGGGTGAGCTGGAGTTCCTGGTGGACGGCGACGCCGCCATGCTCGTCGACCTGCCCATTGACATGATTACCGGACTTCTTTTGGCGTACCTTCCTGCCGGTACCCGCCAGGTTGTTGCCGCGCCGGCGGGGGAGTGGACCCTCATTTCTGCCGACCCGGTGGATCTGATGGCGCTGCTGGGCCTGCTGAACTGCAACGCCCTGATTGCTGAGGGCAACGCGAACCAACAGCACCTGGTGGTCTATGAGGAGCCCGCCCGCGAACCCTACTCGGATGAGGAATGGTACCTGGAGACGTTCGGTGAACCCTACGAGAATATCGTGGAGGAGTTCACCTGGCAGCGTGTGCCTAAGCGCCTGAACCGTGCCCTCAGCCGTGAGGAAGTCGCCCGTTTTGGCGGCGTGCTGGAGGACCTGCTGTCGGAGCTTCCCGGTAGCGCCCCGGAGCTTTCGGGTTCGAAGATTTTCGGTTCCGATGAGGAAGAAATCGAGCAGGGCATCGCTAATGTCATGGCGATGTTTGGTGTGGAGGCTGATTCCATTACCGGCCGCCGCCTGAACGCGTACCTGCGCGATACGAGCAATATCCTGGCGCTGGAGTCGGTGCTGCAGCTACTGGACGTTCCTACCGAGCTGGCGCTGGTGCCGACCACCGGTTTTGATGTGGCGTCGATTAGCACGGCTCGCGTGTTCGGCAACGAGGATGAGGAGCTCGCGCAGTCTGCCGATGCGACCGTATCTATTGATGCTGAGGCTACCTTCTCCGAGAGTACTCCCGCCGAGGATGCTTCTTTTGACGATGAGGAGATTGAACCCTACCCGGGCGGCTACACCTCGCCCCTGGACCGTAGCTACCGCCTGGTGGCGACCGGTCGCCGCGTGACCCTCTCCGAGTGGATGGACGCTCTCAACAACGCGCACATCCCCTACGAGTACACGCACATGGGTTCGCCGGAGGGCTCTGCGCCGGATTCCTTCGTGGAGATCGAAGAGGGCTACCTGTCTCTTGACAGCGCCCTGCACGAGGCTGACTCTTCGCCTACCGAGGAGCAGGCATCGCACGAGGCAAAGGTAAGCCAGCAGGCTCCCGAGCCTTCTGCCGCGCTCGCACCTCAGAACGAAGCCGCCCCGAGCGTTGAGACCGTGCCCGATACTTCCTCAAGCTCTGCAGATCAGAGTCCTGCACCCCAGGCCCCCGCACCGCAGAGCACCTCCGCTCAGGGCTCTTCCGCTCAGAGTCCCGCACCTCGTTCGCGCCGCAAGCGCCTGACCGCCGAGCAGATTCGTGCGAAGACCCGCCGTGTGGGTCTTGTCCTGAGTGCAGATGTGACGGCTCAGAGCGCTATCGCTCTGACCTTGGCGAATGTGGCGCGCCGCCGCCGTGCTCAGGGTAAGGCGAGCCGTAAGTTCTCGGTGGCGGCAGCACTCTTCGCCCTGAACGCTACGGTTGAGTCGGCTCTGATTCCGACGGTTCTGCGTTCATTTGAGCAGACGCAGATGAAGAAGCATGCCCGCCCGGTGGCGGATGCTGAGCTGGTGCATCCGGGTGACACCGCAGGGGAGCATCCCTCGACCAAGAAGCGTACTTTGATTGATGATTTGCGTGAGGGCCACTACCGCACGGTGGAGGATGCCGCCCCGTCCACGGAGCAGGCACCCTCTGGACTGCGTGAGCGTGCCCTGGGTATAGTGCGTAGCATCAGGCAGCGTGCTACGAAGAAAACCGACCGCTAAAGGAAAGAAGCCATGAAGGATTCCTATCTGAGCGATGAAGAGCTGAAGGCTTTTATCGCGACCCTGCCCACGCGCCGTTTGGCGGCGGGTGCGCTGATTCGTAATGAGCGCGGCGAGATGCTGCTGGTGAAGCCGAACTATAAGGACGGCTGGATTCTTCCCGGCGGCACCGTGGAAGCTGGCGAGGCGCCCAAGCCCGGTTGTGAGCGTGAGATTGTGGAGGAGTTGGGCCTGGATGTGAAGCTGGGTCGTGTGTTGCTGATTTTCCACGGCTTGTCGCTGGGTGTGTGGGGCGATTCGACCTACTACATGTATGACGGCGGCGTGATTGCGGCGGATACGAAGATTACCCTGCAGGATGCTGAGCTGGTGACCTATGAGTGGGTTGCTCCGGAGAACCTGGAGGGCTACGTGCGTCCGTCGATGGTGGAGCGTCTGCGTGAGTGCTACCGCGCCCTGGAGACGGGGGAGACTCTGGAGATGAGCAACCTCGACTAGCGGCGGCTACAGGGCGGTTGCGCAGGGGGCTACCAGGCACAGAACGCTGTTTAAAAGTGATGTTCGGTGCCTGCGGCAATTATTTTTCCGTGTCGCTAGCTTAAAATCTTGGGCTCTGATACCCTAGCTGAGTACCCGGCGACGCGCGACCCCTCTCTTCGCGCGCCGTTGTGTCCATAGAGGCGCCGTGAATGGCCCGCCCCACGGGTGCTGAACCGTGTGCCTCGCACCAAATTATGAAACAGGAGTAACCACTAAAGTGGCTGTTAAGATTCGTCTCAAGCGTATGGGTAAGATCCGCGATCCTCGTTACCGCGTCGTGATCGCTGATTCGCGCGTCAAGCGCGACGGTAAGACCATCGAAGAGATCGGTATTTACCACCCGACCGAGCACCCCTCGCGTATCGAGATCAACTCTGAGCGTGCTCAGTACTGGCTCTCCGTCGGCGCACAGCCGACCGAGCAGGTTCTGGCTCTGCTGAAGCTCTCGGGCGACTGGGCTGCATTCAAGGGCGAGAAGGCAGAGTCCAAGGTTCTGCCCGTCGAGGCTAAGGCTGAGTTCGTTGTTCCCGAAAAGGGCTCCGTGATCCTGCCCGAGGCTATCACCCCCAAGGCTGAGAAGGCTGAAGAGGCTGCTGAGGAAGCAGCACCCGAGGCTGAGGCTGAGGAAGCAGCTGAGTAATTATGTTGGCTGACGCACTCGAACACCTGGTTCGAGGGATTGTCGATCGTCCGGAGGACGTGAAGGTGCGCCTGCGCACTCAGCGTCACCGTGAAACCCTTGAGGTTCGCGTGCATCCGGATGACCTGGGCCGAGTTATCGGCAGGTCTGGTCGTACCGCCAAGAGCATCCGTCTGGTGATGGACGCTATTTCTGATGGCGAGCCGATGCGTATCGACATTATCGACACCGACAAAAAGCGACGCTAGCTCGTAAACGCTTGAAGCCCCCGCTCCCGGAATTTTTCCGGAAGGCGGGGGCTTTCGCGTACCCGGAACTAGTTTGCGAGCGCTCGCTCCGGCCGCCATGGAGGCAGGGAAAGACAGCGGGGGAGAGGCGACAGAATGCGCCCGTCCTAAGTGCCCGGTAGAATAGTGGGAGCCGTGCACGTGCACGGCGTAGGTTTTTAGCTTGTATCCAGCGGAGGAAAATTATGCAGGTTGTGGTGGCTCGTATCGGTAAGCCTCACGGTATTCGTGGTGAGGTGACGGTTCAGCTCTTTACTGATGCCCCGCAGGAGCGTTTTGCCCGCGGCGAGGTGCTCGGTATCGAGAATTTCAAGCCCGGCTCTGCTGCCGCTTCTGTGGCGCCCACCGGTGAGCTGACGGTTGCCGGTGCCCGCTGGAACAAGAAGATTCTGGTGGTCCGTTTTGATGAGGTGACTACCCGCAACCAGGCTGAGGAGCTGCGCGGTAGCCGCCTGGTCTACGAGGTTCCCGAGGATGAGGGCGACGAAGAGGGCTTCTACGAGCAGGAGCTGGTGAACCTGCCCGTGTACCTGCTCGCGGACGTTCCCGAGGGTGAGAGCCCCGTGGATAACCCGGCTGTGGGCAAGCCGCTGGGTAAGGTGACCGGTCTGCAGACCATGCCGGTTCAGGATTTGCTGCTGATTAAGCTGGCTCGTTCGCCGCGTCTTGCCTCCGGTGCGGGTGAAGAGATCATGATTCCTTTTGTTGAGGAGATTGTGCCTGAGGTGGTTCCCTCGACCGAGGATGAGCCCGGCTTTGTGCTGCTGACCCCTCCGGCGGGTTTGATTGACCTGGTCGAGGACGCTGAGCAGGATTCTGCGCAGGCGACCGAGCAGGCGGGGGAGTAGTCCGTGCGCTACGATGTGGTCACGATTTTCCCCGAGTACCTGGAGCCGCTGAAGCTGTCCCTGCTGGGTAAGGCGCGCGAGAAGGGCCTGGTAGATCTGCACCTGCACGATCTGCGTGAGTACACGTTTGACCGTCACCGCACGGTGGACGACACCCCGTATGGCGGTGGCGCGGGCATGGTGATGAAGGCGGAGCCGTGGGGTTTGGCGCTGGATGAGGTGCTTGCCGCCTCCCCTCTGAATGCTTCCGAAGACTCTACTGAGGGTGCCAAGTCTGAGGGCACTGAGCCCGCCGCTGATACCCGCCCGTTGCTGATTGTCCCGTCCCCGGCGGGTGCCGTTTTCGATCAGGCGATGGCGTATGAGCTGGCGGAGGAGAAGCATATTGTCTTCGCTCCGGCGCGCTACGAGGGCATTGACGAGCGTGTGCTGGACTGGGCGCAGGAGAGCTTCCGCGTGATGCCCGTGTCCCTGGGCGATTACGTGCTCTACGGTGGCGAGGTTGCGGTCATGGCGATGATTGAGGCTATCACCCGCCTGATTCCGGGCGCGATGGGTAACCCCGCCTCCCTGGAGGAGGAATCGCATACGGGTGGTCTGCTGGAGTATCCGGTGTACACGAAGCCCGCGGTGTGGCGTGACCGTGAGGTGCCGGAGGTGCTGCTGTCGGGTAATCACGGTGCGATTGCGCGTTGGCGTCGTGACCGTCAGATTGAGCGTACCCTGGAGCGCCGCCCGGATCTGCTGGAGGCGTACCCGGTGGAGCAGTGGGATAAGAAGGATCGCCGCTTCTTGGCTGAGCGCGGGGTGCATTTTGCGAACCCGGCGAAGGCGGCTCAGAAGAAGGCGAAGAAGAACCCCGCGCCGCAGGCTGATAGCGCGGCTCAGGCGGCACAGCCTGATACTGCACAGTCTAATACCGTGCAGCCTAATACCGTGCAGACCCAGCCGGAATCCTAAGCTTCGAACGGGTGCCTGTGGGTGCCTCGTGATTCTCTGAATGGGGGTTAGCGTCATATAACTGTTAGTTGGCGCTAACCCCTATTTTTTGTGCCCGCGACCCGTTATTCTGAGGTTAACCTCGCTAAGAACATAGCTCACCTATAGCTGGTGCGAGGTTATAACCCGCTTTCATCGTTGAAAGCACGTACTCAACAGAAGGAGGACACATGTCCGTTGTTAAGGTTCACCGTTTGGCTGTCGTTGGCGACAACCGTGCTGAGCTGGAGAAGCGCTTCGCCGCTGCCCGCCACATCGCTGACTCTTTCCCCGGCTTTGAGGGTTTTGAGCTGTGGCGCCCCCTGGATGAGGGCGGCGACTATTTCGTGGTGACCCGCTGGGTTGATGAGGCAAGCCACGACGCGTACGCGGCGGCTCGTCGTGAGCGTGACCCGAATACTGTTGTTTCTCACGCTGATGGCACCATGAGCTTCGAGAAGGTGGAGTTCAGCGACTAACGGGTCGCGGCGAGTAACCGGTCACTCTGGGGAATTAATAGATAAACCCCGCCGGTAATCGCTCTGAGTAGGGGTTTATCTCATTTTTATCTCAAATAGTGAGGGGCTGCACTAACTTTTCTACATATTGCTTTAAGTGGGTATTAGCCCATGTGGAGGCGATATAAGGAGGGTTTAGGGCGGCCCCTCCTTGATTTTCCGGGGCTTAAAATCCGCAGGTATTTCGCTGTGATTGGATATGTGGGTTCGGCACTATAAAACACCTGAAATACGCTCAATAGGAACCGGTGGAATACCTCAATCCAAAAGTGACACCATGGTGCAAAAAGGTTATTATTGTTCCCGAGAGCACGCTTCGCCCGAGTCGGTAGTTCGGGCGGGGACAGCGATCCCCTCTCAGCTGCATCGCATGACGTAGCTGAGTCACTCAAGGGAATATTCAGTGCACCCAGGTCAGCGCCTCCTCTGCATAGGAGGTCTGGCAAGGGTGCCGACTCAACTATCACGTATTCACACATGTGGTGCATGGTACTAAACCCCGCAATATATGGGATGGGAGCTTGGTGGTTCGAGCGTTCATTGTGGTTGATGACCCTCCTAACCGTGGATAGGAAAGTGCTTTGCAAAGCGGGTGAGCAAGCCGGTGGTCCGGACCGGTGCTCACCCGCTCCGCTGTTAAACGTTGCCTTTGGTAAGTCGTTCCTTCTATGCTCGTCATGTTTCTCTGTCTAGTGCTTTTCGGGTACCGGGCGCTCGCGGAACTCGATGGGTCGCTTCGCCTTGGGTAGCGAGTACATGACGCGCAGGTACGCATCCTCCACCAGCTCTTCTAGTACCCGCTCGGTTATGCCTTCGCCGGCGCCCACGGAAATCCAGTGCCGCTTATTCATGTGCCATGCCGGGATGATGCTCGGGTAGATACGCCGCAGCACCTCGGATTCTTCCGGGTCGGTTTTGAGGTTCACGATGGGGTAGCCGATGCCCTCCGTGTACATGGCAAAGATCTTGCCGCCCACCCGGTACACCGTGTGCTCGGGTCCGAACGGCTGATCGCGCGTTGCCAGCGGCATGGCGAGCGCGAGGCAGTCAACGGCATGTTCGAGGTCCGCGTGCGTCAGAAGTTTGGGGGAGGAGTTTGTGCTCATAGCTTCGAGTCTAGTACCCGCGTGGTACTTCGCATAGCATGCAACCTAAAACTCTCGTACCCTCAGCCGAATCCACGCTAAAATAGGTAACTATGGCTGAATTTATTTATCAGATGATCAAGGCCCGCAAGACTGTGGGCGACAAGGTCATCCTTAACGACGTGACGATGTCGTTCTTCCCCGGCGCCAAGATCGGTATGGTTGGCCCGAACGGCGCGGGTAAGTCGACCATCCTGAAGATCATGGCTGGCCTCGACCAGCCCTCCAACGGTGAGGCACGCCTGACTGCAGGCTACACCGTGGGTATCCTCATGCAGGAGCCGCCGCTGAACGAAGAGAAGACCGTTCTGGGCAACGTTGAAGAAGGCGTGGGCGAAATCAAGTCCAAGCTGGACCGCTTCAACGAAATCTCCGCCCTCATGGCTGAGCCCGACGCTGACTTCGACGCCCTCATGGAAGAAATGGGTCAGCTGCAGGAAGCTATCGACGCCGCTAACGCATGGGACCTCGACTCCCAGCTGGAGCAGGCAATGGAAGCGCTGCGTTGCCCGCCCGCTGACATGCCCGTCACCCACCTCTCCGGTGGTGAGCGCCGCCGCGTGGCACTGTGCAAGCTGCTGCTGCAGAAGCCCGACCTGCTGCTGCTCGACGAGCCCACCAACCACCTGGACGCAGAGTCCGTGCTCTGGCTGGAGCAGCACCTGCAGTCCTACGAGGGTGCCGTCATCGCGATTACCCACGACCGTTACTTCCTCGACCACGTGGCAGAATGGATCGCCGAGGTTGACCGCGGTAACCTGTACCCCTACGAGGGTAACTACTCCACCTACCTGGAGAAGAAGCGTTCCCGCCTCGAAGTTCAGGGCAAGAAGGACGCTAAGCTCGCTAAGCGCCTGAGCGAGGAACTGGACTGGGTCCGCTCCAACGCTAAGGGTCGCCAGGCTAAGTCGAAGGCTCGTCTGGCACGCTACGAGGAGATGGCTGCGGAGGCTGAGAAGACCCGCAAGCTTGACTTCGAAGAGATTCAGATTCCTCCGGGACCCCGCCTGGGTAACGTCGTTATTGAGGCTGAGAACCTGCAGAAGGGCTTCGACGGTCGCTCCCTGATTAACGGTCTGTCCTTCTCCCTGCCCCGTAACGGCATTGTCGGTGTGATCGGTCCTAACGGTGTGGGTAAGTCCACCCTGTTCAAGACCATCGTTGGCCTGGAGCCCCTGGACGGCGGCGAGCTGAAGGTCGGCGAGACCGTGAAAATCTCGTACGTTGACCAGAACCGCGCGAACATCGACCCGGAGAAGAGCCTCTGGGAGGTCGTCTCTGACGGTCTGGACTACATCCAGGTTGGCAACGTTGAAATGCCTTCGCGTGCGTACGTTTCCGCGTTCGGCTTCAAGGGCCCGGACCAGCAGAAGAAGGCGGGTGTGCTCTCCGGTGGTGAGCGTAACCGCCTGAACCTGGCGCTGACCCTCAAGCAGGGCGGTAACCTGCTGCTGCTCGATGAGCCCACTAACGACCTGGACGTTGAGACCCTCGCATCCCTGGAAAATGCGCTGCTGGAATTCCCCGGCTGTGCAGTGGTCGTCTCCCACGACCGTTGGTTCCTGGACCGCGTGGCAACCCACATCCTGGCGTGGGAGGGCACCGATGAGAACCCGGATCAGTGGTACTGGTTCGAGGGTAACTTCGAGTCCTACGAGAAGAACAAGATTGAGCGCCTCGGCCCCGAGGCTGCTAAGCCGCACCGCGTGGTGCACCGCAAGCTGACCCGATAGGGTTTGGTTCGGTAGCGAGCCCCGCCTCCTGATGCTGTTATGGCACAGGAGGCGGGGCTTTGTTGTGCCCGCTGGACGCCGTATGCGCTGGACACAGTATGCGCTCGCGAGGGGAGGTGGGTGTGTTCACCGGTAGAAATAGTCTGTTCTCTGGTATCGAGCGGATTATGGTGCGGTTTACAGATGCGGTTTAATGGGCAGGTATACCTCATGAATGTCATACGAAGGATTGGATGTCATGCTTTCAAAATATAACTGGATGTCCCTCATTACCGGCGTGTTGCTGGTGGTCATCGCTCTCTACCTGTTCTCGAACCCCGAGGTGCCGCTGGCTATTCTTGGCTCCACCTTCGCCGTCGTGATTCTGCTCGCCGGTGTGTTTGAGCTGGTTCGCTATTTCGGCGCTCCCAAGTCTGCCCGTAATGTATGGGAGCTTTGGGGCGCGATCGGTATGGTCGTGTGGAGTCTGATTCTGCTGAACTCGACGGACAGCACCCAGATCCTGCCAATCTTCATGGGAACATGCCTGCTGATTTGGGGCGGCGCCCGTATTTATGCCGCGCTGATGGTGAAGACCGTGATTCCCGGTGCCGGTCGCCACATGCTGTTCTCTGCTGCAGGCGTCGTTGCGTTCGCTATGGCAATGATTTATCTGCCCATGTTTTTCGGTGTGGCGGCAGTATGGATGGCTGCCCTGGCGCTTCTGGTAACCGGCCTGGTGTTCGTGGGTGACTTCTTCGTTTCCCGCCGAATCAAGCGCACCGTGCACATTTCCCCGGACGGTGTGATTGACGTCGAAGCCAAATAAGAGCTTCCAAACGGCTTCTAGACCGTACACTAGAACATAAGAAAGACCGTGTGAGACAACCACCTCACACGGTCTTTCTGTATGCTCTGACGTTTTGAGCTGTCGCTGCGCCGAAGCTTTAGGGTACCTGCGGCTTTAGCGGTACTCTGCTTTATCTATATTCGGGCAGGCGGAACATCATTTCCTGCGCCACGGTCGCCACCAGCTCACCGGAACGATTGAAAATCGAACCCTGCGCGAGCATCCTGCCACCCTGCGCGCTCGGAGAATCCAGCACGTACAGCAGCCACTCATCGGCACGCGCCGAACGGTGGAACCACATCGCGTGATCCAGAGAGGCGCTCTTGAGGCCCGGCTCCAGCCAGAACTTGCCGTGACGGCGCAGAGCCGGCTCCAACGGCAGATAATCCGAAGCGTAGGCGATAGCGGCGCGGTGCTCCGCCTCCGACGCCTCAGAACCATCAGCACGCACCAGGCGGTCGAAGGTCTTGAACCACACGCAGGCGCGCGGCTGTGTCGAGGAGGCATCCGCCTGAGTGTACAGAGGTGCGTCCACGTGTCGCATATCAATCGGGCGTTCCCACGCGACGGCCTGTGCAATGGGGTGGGGGAGCTGGCCCAGGTAGTCGCTGACCAGCGGCAGCGACTCGGGGTCCGGGACCTCCGGCATAGTCACTGCGGTGTGCTCCGGGCCGCGGCTATCCGCCTGGAAAGACATAATCGCCGAGAACATGGGCGCCTCATCCTGGAACACCTGCACACGGCGGGTCGAGAAGGAACGGCTATCATTCAGGCGCTGAGTGGCGAAGAACAGTTCACGCTCAATATCGCCGGGGCGCAGAAAATAGGCGTGAATCGAGTGGATGTCCTTGCCCTCCACCGTGCGGTCGGCGGCAATAATCGACTGGGCAAGAACCTGACCACCGAAAGTACGCGGCTGCTCGCGGGTGAGCGTCACGCCGGTAGACACTTCATCACTACCGAAGGAGGCGGGCGCCGCCTCCACGGGGGAGAGGTCCAGCATCCGCATGAGGTTTTGGGTCACAGTGGGCTTGGTCATGGTTTTATTCTCGCACGTTTTCAATGAACCGGTTTCTGGCGTAGAGTGGGAGAGCATACTCTGAGACAACCACGACAGGTTGATTCGGAACATTGACTAGGAACGATGACCCGGATTGTCGATCCGGAACGTCTGCCCAACACACCATCGCAGATATCACCCACCAACTTGCCACCGAGCAGGCCTACGCCGAAAAGGAGCAGAAATGACTACGCCGTCTGAAACCACCCCTGACAATACCCCCGTGCAGGAGAACGCTCCCGACCAGAACAGCGCATCGAACGTGGCAGCACCCATTGAGCTCAAGTACAACCCCCACGAAGGCGTGGAGGAGCCCTACCTGATCCTGCCCGGCGGCGCGCAGGGTGCCGCAGTGGTCAAGGACCTTGCCACCTACATTTCTCGCGCCCTGGCGGTGAACCCGGGCGCCGCTATCCGACTGACCGCGCGCGGCCGCGTGGTGGCGGTATTCGCCTGCTCCCTGGAGCCGGAGGACGCCTCCTCGGACACCCCGGTCATCATGGGTCTGCGTGCCCTGCACCTGCTGGCTGACTCCACCCTGGACATGACCGTACAGGCGCAGGCGCTACTGGACCGTCTGGCGCGTCTGCAGAAGCAGGCAGAAGAACAGGGCAACGAAGAGAACCCGCAGCTGGTGCTGTTCATGCCGCCGGTGACCGTCAACGCTAGCTGGGCTGGCAAGTCAGCCCCGCTCAGCGGCTGGTACGAGGTTGGTACCGTCCCGGTTGAAGAGTTCCACCGCGCCACCGCAGAAGGCCTGGAGGCGGTAGAACGCGCCCTGCCCGAGAACCCCGGCGCTGCTGTGCTTTCTACGGTGCGCTCGCGTATTTGGTCCTCCGATATGGTGCTGGAGTACCTACCTGAGTTCGATACCGTGCTTGTACCGACCGGCGCGGCATTCGCCCTGCGCGTGTTTGGTTTCATCCCGGAAGGCTTCACGGGCGATCTGCCGCTGTTCGCTGCGCATGTTGGTTCGGAGGAGTGGCTGCGCATTGTGGCGCCCGCCGGTATGGTGCTGGTGCGCCGCGGGTCCGGTTCGCTACTCTAACTTTCCTCGAGACATTTCTAGACTCTTTACGCTGGTGGTGTGGGCTCTTTGCCTGCGCCACCAGCGGTTTTCTATGCTGTATGACATCAATAGGGTAGTTGTAATAATGACATTCGATAGGGCATTACTTTACGAAAATAGGGTATTCTAGAAAGACTACGCCCTTTCACCGGGGCGTCTTTGACACACCGATTACCAGCCACACCGCACGGGAACTCTTCCGCCGCGCCCTCACCAGGCGCATTCTTCCCGTACGGATCGAAAGTGAGACCTATATGGATCTGATTGCAGTCGACATTGACGGTACCCTTGCCAGCAACCGAGATCAGATGGATAAGTACCTGACCGGTTTCTTCGCAAGCAACCGCCGATTCTTCAAGGCCATCCGCAACGCCACGGTCAATGTTGAAGTTGCCGACCGTGTTCGCGAAATCGCGGCAGAAACCGGCGCAGAGGTCGTAGTGATTACCGGCCGCGACGGCACCTACATGAAGGAACTGAACCAGTTCATCGCCCGCGCAGGTCTGGAACCCAAGCACGTGTTCGCTAAGCCCGGCAACGACGGCTCCAACAGCCCCGCATGGAAGGACTCCGTCATTGAGTCCCTGATTGCTGACGGCAACCGCATTATCCACGCTTTTGAAGACACCGACCACGAGGTGTACCTGCGCTGCGGCATTCCCGTCACCTGGGTCGCCCCGATTCGCGACTACATTGGCGAATGGCACTACGAGTCGATCGACATTGACCCGGTCGCCTGGGCTGCCGAGCAGCGTGAGAAGGAAGCGGCTCGTGAGCGCCAGAAGCGTCGCCTTGCGGAGGGCGTGCTCGCACACCAGAAGGCCGAGGCGAAGGAACGCCAGGCAAACGTCGCGGCATAAAACCCGCACACTAACTTGAGAGCTGCGGTGGGTAACCCACTCAAACGAATGAGGCGCCGGAAGGATTCAATCCTCCCGGCGCCTCATTCTAATGCTATATGCGTTGATCGAAGCTGATGTACTCGGCTGATTAGGCGGTTAGTTTACACAGTGCTGAGCAGTTTACGCAGCGCCGAGCAGTTCACGCAGGCGAGCCGCAAACGGTGCCGCCAGCTTATGGTGCGCCTTCTCCTTCAGATGCACGCCATCAGCCATGTCACCCTCAGCCAGGTAGAGGCTCTGCCAGCCCGAGGTGTCCATGAACAGCACGCCGGTCTCGCGGGCACCCTGCCTTGCCACCTCGTTTGCCACGTGACGCTTATGCGCCACCTGCTTATCCGGTGCAGACGCCTCATCCATAGACACCACACCACCGAACACAATCTTCGACGACGGGTACATACGTCGCAGCTGCTCAATGACCTGAGTCTGGTGAGCGTTCACGTGCTCGCGCGCCTTCGTCTCATCCTCGTGAATGTAAATGTCATTGCCGGAGGCGTCCAGGTAAATCACGCCGGGGTTACCGCTTGGCAGCGCCCAACGGCCACCCATCACACCCTGATAGTAGGAAGGGCACACACCCTCGCGGGCAGTCACAAAACCGATGCCGCCGCAACGGAACAGATACGGGACGAAACCTGCCTGCTTCAGACCCAAACCAACCCAGGAGGTTGCGGTCACCTGCGAGTCACCAATCACCAGGGCATCCTTAGCGCCAAGAACATTGGTGTTACGCGGCAGACCGTTCGCCTTATCCCAGTAGAGTTCAGCCTTCTCAAACTTGGTGTACAGAACGCCCTTCTTGGATCGCCAGCTCACCGGCAGACCATCCCAACCGGCAAAGTCGCTGTACCCACGCTGCTTCCACCAGTGCTCGTAGACGCCGGATTCCACCGCAACCGGACCGTACTTGGGGGTGTACATGACCACGCCACCCTTGAACTGCTGAACCAGCATGTCGGCGGCATCAGCGGAGGTGGGGAACGGCGCCTGAATCTCACCGGTTGCCTGCGCACCCTCCTTGCCGAAGGCGTTCTGCGCGGTGCGTTCCATCTTCTGCGCCGGGGTGGTCGGTTCCGGAGTCGGCTCGGGGGAGGGGGACTCGCTGGGGCTTTCCTGCGCCGACTGGGTAGGCTCGGCGCCCGCAGCAGCGGTAGCGGCGGTGCCACCGGGCGCGATGAAGCCTCCTGCGGAGTACACGCCAAAGGAACCGGCGGCAACCACAGCAAGGATTGTGCCGGTCAGAGAAACTTTCGCGATAGGAGACTTGATAGAAGGCATGCACAACAGTATACGATAGGCGCAACCCCAAGTAGAGAGCTTTTGAGGGATATTCAAATGAAAATAACAAAAAATATGCACCGCAGTGACAAGAATTAGACTCGGTGCGCAAACCGGTGTGCAACTTGGGGCACAACTCAAAATAGAACCGGCATACCCCCCATATAGAAACGTCCCCTCCCACCCCGAATCGGGGTAGAAGGGGACGAATAAAAACTTATGAGAGCAGGCAATGAACCCGCCTCAGCTCACAAGCATTGTTAGATGTCAGCCGCCTGAACCTTCAGCGCACGAGCCACGCCGTCGCGTGCCTCCGCAATCTGACGGTACAGAGCCGCAGCATCCTCAGGCAGAGAAGCCAGGTACGCCTCGGTACGTTCCAGCAGCTCAGCGGTCGGCTCGCTCGGGTACATGCCACCAATAATCTGCATGGAAATCTCGTGCGAACGCGAACGCCAAATACCCTCAATCTGCTCGAAGTACGGCTCATTGTACTGGGCAATCAGCTCGGGCTTGCCGGACTTGAAACCGGAAATAGCGTAACGCTGAATCATGTTCGACAGCTCGCCGGTCACCATGATCTTGTTCCAGTACTCAGCCTTAGCCTCCGCAGTCGGAATCGATGCGTATGCCTGAGCGGCGTACTGCTGACCGTTCGCGGTGTTGTCGTTCTCCAGCTCCGCAGCGATCTGCTCGGCGGAGAAACGGCCACCGGTAGCCAGGCGGCACACCAGGTTCCAACGCAGGTCAGCGTCAATGTCCAGGCCCTCAAGGGTCAGCTCACCCTCGAAGAGGCGCTGCACATTGTTGTACTGCTCCTCGGTGCGGGTCTGGTTGATGAACGCCTGCAGCAGCTGCAGCTGAGCATCCGAATCGGGCTCTGCAACGCATGCCAGCTCCCAGAGACGGTCAGCGGCACGGTGGCGGGTCTCCTCGCGAGCTTCAGGAGCCACGAAGGAGTGCAGGGTAGCGGACAGGTTGTTGATCTGGGTGCGCAGAGCGGTGGAGTTGGTCTCCTTACCGATGTTGTTCAGCACCAGGTCAACGTACTTACGTGCCGGCATCTGAGCGTCACGCACGGTATCCCAGAGCGAACCCCAGACCACGCCGCGAGCCACGGAGGAATCAATGTCGCCCAGGTGCTTGATAGCGGTCTCAATGGAACGCTCGTCCAGGCGAATCTTTGCGTACGCCAGGTCCTCATCGTTCAGCAGCAGCAGGTCGGGGCGCTTCTTACCGAGAGCCTCCTCGACCACGGTCAGCTCGCCGTCAATGTCCAGCTCGATGCGGTCGGTGCGGGTCAGCTTGCCGTCCACCAGGTTGTAGAAACCAATTACGGCACGGTGCGGGCGCAGGGTCTCGAAGCCCTCAGCGTAGGACTGGCGGATACCCAGGTTCGAAATGTTGCCCGTCTCATCATTCTCAACCTCAACGGCGAGAGTATTCACGCCAGCGGTCTCAAGCCACTTAGCGCTCCACGCACGCACGTCACGGCCGGAGGTGCGCTCCAGCTCAACCAGCAGGTCATCCAGAACGGTGTTGCCCCAGCTGTGCTTATCGAAGTACACCTTCAGAGCAGCCATGAAGTTCTCCTGGCCAACCCACGCCACCATCTGACGCAGCACCGAAGCGCCCTTCGCGTACGTAATGCCGTCGAAGTTCACCTGAACATCGGCAAGGTCACGAATCTCAGCCACAATCGGGTGAGTCGAAGACAGCTGATCCTGACGGTACGCCCAGGTCTTCTCCGACGCGGCGAAGGTAGCCCACGCCTCCTTCGCGTAGCGGGTGTTCTCCGCAGCAGCCAGGGTCGACATGAACTCAGCGAAAGACTCGTTCAGCCACAGATCGTTCCACCACTTCATGGTGACCAGGTCGCCGAACCACATGTGAGCCAGCTCGTGCAGAACGGTGATAGCGCGGCGCTCACGCAGAGCCTCCGCAACCTTGGAACGGAAGACGTAAGTCTCCAGGTAGGTCACGCAGCCAGCGTTCTCCATCGCACCGGCGTTGAACTCGGGCACGAACAGCTGATCGTACTTCTCGAACGGGTACGGGGTCTTGAACTGCTCCTCGTAGAACTCGAAGCCCTGACGGGTCAGCTCAAACATATCCTCAGCATCCACGAACGGCATGAGGGACTTGCGGGCGTACACGCCCAGCGGAATCACGCGACCCTCAGAGTTGGTCAGCTCGCTGGTGACCTTCTCGTAGGGGCCAGCCACAATCGCGGTAATGTACGAAGACATGCGCGGGGTCGGCTTGAAGAACCAGGTCTTCGCACGGCCGCAACCGCACTCCTTCTCCTCAACCTTCACCTCGGGCTGGTTAGACACAACCACCCAGTGCGAGGGAACGCGCACAATAAACTCGAACTCAGCCTTCAGGTCGGGCTGCTCAAAGACGGGGAACACGCGGCGGGAGTCCGGCACCTCAAACTGGGAGTACAGGTACACTTCGCCGTCGGCGGGGTCCACGAAACGGTGCAGACCCTCACCGGTATTGGTGTAGAACATCTCTGCGTCAATGACCAGGGTGTTCTCAGAAGCAAGGTTCGGCAGCTGGATGCGCTCGCCGTCAGCCAGGTCGGCGCTCAGCTCTTCGCCGTTGAGGTTAATGGACTTGACCGAGGAGGTGATGGCGTCAATGAAGGTGGAGGCACCTTCCTGAGCGTCGAAGCGGATTTCAACCTTCGAGGAGAAGACGTCTTTGTCCTTCGGAAGATCGAGTTCAATACGGTACGAGTGCACGCGCTTAATAATGGATGCGCGTTCGGTTGCCTCATTGCGGGTTAGGTTCAGGCCGGGCATACAGCTCCCTCTCCTTAGATGTGAATAGCGTGCCGTGTTGACACGCCCTGTCATGGTGCGCTGGTTCCCGAGGTGCGCGGCTCCTGCGACGCTGCATACGTAGCGCTGGAGGCGTTCAAGTTTGGGCGCGGCGAATCGGGACACCAAAAAGTGCCATATCCCACAGTCTACCGTATAGGTGGGGGTATAGAAGGCTTCGCATTACCCGAACCCGCGCGAATTCGATACAGTTAAGACAGAAAAAACCCAAACGGGGAAGCGTATCCCACCTGATGGATGCGCGGCGCACTCTAGCAACGGCGCTCAGAACTGAGAACCGGCGCCTCCCACGAACGCACAAACGCACGTCACACCAAGACAAAATCACCAGGAGAGTACCTTGCGCGTACACATCGCAACCGACCACGCTGGCCTCGAACTGAGCCACTACCTGATCGAGTCCCTCACCGCTGCGGGCTACGAAATGATTGACCACGGCCCCGCCGACTACGACCCGCTGGACGACTACCCTTCGTTCTGCATTAACGCAGCCCTTGGCGTGAAGCGTGACCGCGAGGCTGGTCTGGACTCCCTGGGTATTGTGCTGGGCGGTAGCGGCAACGGCGAGCAGATGGCTGCGAACAAGGTTGATGGTATCCGTGCGGCTCTGGCATGGAACCACGACACCGCGGCACTGGCTCGCGAGCACAACAACGCACAGGTTGTAGCTGTGGGCGGCCGCCAGCACAGCAAGGAAGAAGCACTGGAAATCATCAAGGTCTTCCTGGCTACCCCCTGGACCAACGAGGAGCGTCACGCACGCCGTATCGGTCAGCTGGCTGAGTACGAGCAGACCGGCGACATTGCCGGCAAGCAGATTGACGCTGCCTAAGCTCTAAAAATATGAGGCGCATAGTGCAGGCTATGCGCCTCAGTCGTCTCTGCACCCCATATAATCCGCACTATATTCTAGCCGACAAGTTTTCGAGGAGAACCCGTGCCCGAAGGCCACTCTATCCACCGTATTGCCCGCCAAATCAGTGACGTCTTCACCGGCGAGCGCGTGCAGGTTTCCTCCCCGCAGGGCCGCTACGCTGAGGGTGCCGCCCTGCTGGATGGGCACACCATCACCGGGGCGTACGCGCACGGTAAGCACCTGTTCGTGACCTTCGAGAACGACCTGACCCTGAACGTGCACCTGGGTATTTACGGTAACTGGAGCTTCGGCGGGGACGAGACGTTCACGGGTGCTTCGAGCATTGGCGCGCCCCGCAAGATCGGCGAAAAAGAATACGCGGCGGGGGAGGGGGAACCCTACGCCGGTCCTCCCGAACCGAAGGGTACGGTGCGTTGCCGTATTGTTTCGGAGCATGGCTGGGCGGACCTGGTGGGCCCTACTATCTGCCGTACCCTCACCCCGGAGGAGGTGCGCACCGTCCGCTCCAAGCTCGGCCCCGACCCGCTCAACCCGGATGCCGACCCCGAACAGTTCTACCGCGCGGCACGTAAGAGCTCCCGCCCGATTGGCGTGATTTTGATGGATCAGGCGGCAATCTCCGGCGTGGGCAATATCTTCCGCGCCGAGTCGCTGTACCGCCAGGAAATTGACCCGCTACGCCCCGGCAAGAGCCTCAGCGACGAGGAGCTGAAGCGACTCTGGGAAGACAATAAGCACCTGCTGGTCATCGGCGTGCGCGTGGGGCGCATCATCACCACCGAACCCGAAGACCGCCCCGGCGTACCCGAAACCGAAGCGTGGCCCGACCACGCCAACTACGTGTACATGCACCACGGCGAGCCCTGCCGCCGCTGCGGAACCACTATCCGCATGGAAGAAATTGCCGGCCGCAAACTCTACTGGTGCCCCGGCTGTCAGGTCTAAGCCCCTTACCGCCAGCGCTGATGCCTCAATGCGAGGAGCCCCTGAGAAGATTCTCGGGGGCTCCCTGCATTATCGAGAAGAATTATGGAGGGGATGACGAGCTGGAGCGTGCGGATTCCGAGCGCGCGAGGAAACAAATCCGCATGCGGAAGGGATTCCTGGAGATTAGTTCTCGAGGGATGACGGGCTGGAGTCTAAAAGTTTCGAAAGCTTTCGGAACTTTTAGACGTAAGCGATTCCCGGAATCCCCGGAATGTAAAAAGGCCCCGACGCTTGCGTCGGAGCCTTTTTCATGGAGGGGATGACGGGAATCGAACCCGCGTAATCAGTTTGGAAGACTGAGGCTTTACCATTAAGCTACATCCCCGAATTGGAACTTGACCATAGTAGCGAGGTTCCATCTGTGCTGTCAAACTCTTTGGCGTGTTGGCGCGGTTTTGCGTGGTGGCCTTTGCCTGTTCTTGTGGGCGCTCGCCTCCTCTTTTTGTGCCGGTCTGCGCATCCTTATTAGGGAAGTACGCGCTCAGTGGAAATAAACCGTGCACGAGCCGCTGTGTTGGGCATTTAGCGGGAAAACAGGTAAACTAGGGCACTGACTGTGTTAAACACGCAAGTGCGCAACACGGTCGGTTTCACGGGGCGTGGCGTAGCTTGGCTAACGCGCCTGCTTTGGGAGCAGGAGATCGCAGGTTCGAATCCTGTCGCCCCGACGTGAAACGGTTGCCGCGACGCTACAAGGTCGTGGCGCTCTTTCCACTAAGCAACCGCGGCACACACGATTCGTGCCGCACCGAAACTATATGAGGAGATCACGGACGTGAAGACCGCCGTCGAGAAGCTCAACCCGACCCTCGCAAAGATTGAGGTCGAGGTTCCCTTCGCAGAATTCAAGCCCTACCTGGACCGCACCTACAAGAACCTCTCGGGTCAGATCAGCGTTCCCGGCTTCCGCAAGGGTAAGCTGCCCAAGCAGCTCATCGAGCAGCGTGCGGGCTTCGACTACATCGTCGAGGCATCCCTGAACGACGCTCTGAACGACTACTACGCACAGGCACTGGGCGAGAACGAACTCTCCCCCCTGGCACAGCCCGAGCTGGATGTTCAGTCCCAGCCCTCCACCGAGAACCGTGAGGCAGACGTCAAGCTGACCATCACCGTCACCGTCCGCCCCGAAATCGAGCTGCCCAACTACGAGGGTCTCGAGGTTGAGGTTGACGAGGTAGAGGTCACCGCTGAGGACGAGGTTCAGGCACTGGACGCTCTGCGTGAGCGCTTCGGCACCCTGAAGACCGTTGAGCGCCCCGCAGCTGACAAGGACTTCGTGACCATCGACATCGCCGCAGAAATCGACGGCGAGCAGGTAGACGCAGCAAACGACCTGTCCTACCAGATCGGTTCCGGCACCATGCTCGACGGCATTGACGAGGCTCTGACCGGCCTGTCCGCTGGCGAGGACGCAACCTTCGAGACCAAGCTCTCCGGCGGCGAGCACGCAGGCGAGCAGGCAGTCATCAAGGTCAAGCTTTCCGCAGTTAAGGAGCGTGAGCTGCCCGCAGCTGACGACGAGTTCGCACAGCTGGCTTCCGAGTTCGACACCATCGACGAGCTGAAGGAAGACATCAAGAAGCAGGTTGCAGAAGCTAAGGTTGCCGAGCAGGGTACCCAGGCACGCGACAAGGTCCTCGCAAAGCTCGTTGAGCTCGTCGAGATTCCCGTCCCCGAGAAGGTTATCGAGGACCAGCTCGAGCAGCACTTCAACAACCCCAACGCTGAAGCAGGCCACGACACCGAGGAGCACCGCGCCGAGGTTCGCGAGAACACCGAGACCGCGTTCAAGAACGAGATGGTTCTCGACGCTGTTGCGGACAAGGAAGAAGTGACCGTTGACCAGGCTGAGATGATCAACTACATCATCACCATGAGCTCCCAGTACGGCATGGACCCCAACCAGTTCGCACAGATGCTGGACGGCTCCGGCCAGGCTGGCGCACTGGTCGGCGAGGTTCGCCGCTCCAAGGCTCTGGCAGCAGTGCTGAAGACCGCAGTGGTCAAGGACACCAAGGGCAACGTTGTTGACCTGTCCAAGTACCTGGGCGAGGGCGAAGAGGCAGCTGCCTAAATCCCCGCCACGGTCTGCAAAAAGCCACCCCGCTAGAGGGCGTGAGCTGATTGCTTGAAACGTGTAGCCTCAGCGGGCATCCACCGAATTACCGGTTGGGTGCCCGCTGAGGCTCTTTTCACCCCAAACTATTCCGCCCTCAAGTTATTCCGTACCGAGGTTTTCGCCTCTGCTTCACCCCCTGGCGAACGAACAACCCGAAGGGAAGCGGGGGAGAGCAACTATCGGTAAGGTAGTAGCAACGAAACTTTTCGCGTGCGCTCCGGCGCGTAAATCGCGCAAAGATGCAGCGAAGACCCATTAGAGAAGAAGAGGAAGAATGTCCAGCTACATGCCTCTGCCCATCGGCGCCTCCCAGGCAGCCGGCGTGGCGCCCGCGCCGTCTATGGCAACCCCCATCGTTGGTGCCCAGGAAGATTATGTCTACAACAGCCTCCTGAAGGAGCGCATTATCTGGCTCGGCTCCGAGGTGCGCGACTCCAACGCCAACCTCATCTGCTCCCAGATGCTGCTGCTCTCGGCTGAAGACCCCGAGGCAGACATCTACCTGTACATCAACTCTCCCGGCGGCTCCGTCACCGCCGGCATGGCTATCTACGACACCATGCAGCTCATCCCGAACGACGTGGTGACCGTGGTGACCGGTATGGCAGCATCCATGGGTCAGTTCCTGCTCACTGCAGGCACCATCGGCAAGCGCTACGCAACCCCGAACGCCCGCATCCTCATGCACCAGCCCCTCGGCGGTATTGGCGGTACCGCATCGGATATCCGCACCCAGGCTGAGCTGATTCTGGACATGAAGAAGCGCCTGGCAGAGATCACCGCTGAGCGCACCGGTAAAAGCCTGGAGACCATCCTGAAGGATAACGACCGCGACAACTGGTTCAACGCGGAAGAAGGCCTGGAATACGGCTTCTTCGACCACATTGCCACCACCGCCGGTAAGCTGCCCGAATCGAAGAACGCATAAGGGAGATGCACATGAACTACCTGCCGAACGATATCACCACCTCGGCGCCGGCTATGCCGAGCAACCGCTACGTGCTCCCCAGCTTCGAGGAGCGCACCCCCTACGGTTACAAGCGTCAGGACCCGTACGCAAAGCTGTTCGAGGACCGCATCATCTTCCTGGGCACCCAGGTGGACGACGCATCCGCTGACGACATCATGGCTCAGCTGCTGGTGCTGGAGGCACAGGACCCCGAGCGTGACATCACCCTGTACATTAACTCGCCCGGTGGCTCCTTCACCGCAATGACCGCCATCTACGACACCATGCAGTTCATCCGCCCCGAGATTCAGACCGTGTGCCTGGGCCAGGCGGCATCCGCTGCGGCGGTTCTGCTGGCTGCCGGTACCCCCGGCAAACGTCTGGCACTGCCGAACGCTCGCGTGCTGATTCACCAGCCCGCGCTGAGCGGCCAGCAGGGCGGTCAGGCATCTGACATTGAGATTCACGCGAACGAGGTTATGCGTATGCGTGAGTGGACTGCACAGACCCTGGCGCTGCACTCGGGTAAGACCTACGAGGAAGTTGACCGTTCCATCGAGCGTGACAACATTCTGACTGCGGCTGCTGCACTGGAGTACGGCCTGGTCGATAAGGTGCTGGAGTCTCGTAAGCTGCGTAAGCCTGCGACCAACACCGCTATTTCCCACACCTAAACTTTAGTTTTGAGGAATATCCCCGAGCGTTTTTCGGGGGAGGGGCGGCATCGCTCCGTGTGCGAGCCTTCGGGCTGGTGCGCGGTGCGGTGCCGCCCTTTTTGCGCCCGCCGGGGAGGTACAGCAAGGCAGGCTGATATGTGGCGTTGACCTGCGCTTTCTTGCCGGGCTTTAGCGTCACATGCCTACCGTCATATGCCGGAGTATCAGCCCCGCCGCCGTCATAAAAGACGCGCTTTGTCATATGCCCGGTAAGTCCGTTCATTTGCGGTGCGTAATTCTGAGTTCCGGGGTGAACTCCGGTAGCCTTAGAGAAGGAGAAAATTCGAGTATTTCATACCGGTTTCTCACTCAAACTAAGGCGCCCACCACCCACCGGTGCCCCTCCTAAGAAATCACCGCAGACATCAGGTCACTGACCCTTCTGCACCGATTTCACCACGCCGATCGAAAGGGAATCTTCGTGGCCACAGACATCATTGTGCCTCCCGAACAGCCCAACGCCAGCATGCGATGCTCCTTCTGCAAGAAGACTCGCGCGCAGGTTTTCAAGATTGTGCTCGGCCCGAATGTTTCCATCTGCGACGAATGCGTGGAGCTGTGCGAGGAGATCCTCGCTGAAGAGCGTCTGAAGGTGAAATCCTCCGCGGCGGCGCCTGCATCTCAGCTGGCTACTCCGCGCGAAATTTACAGCTACCTCAACGACTACGTCATCGGTCAGGACGCCGCGAAGCGCACCCTGGCGGTGGCGGTGTACAACCACTACAAGCGCATCCACGATATTGACAACCCGGTGCTGACCTCCCGCATTCTTTCGGCGACCGCAGGGGAGCAGGTGGAGCTGGGCAAGTCGAATATTCTGATGCTCGGCCCGACCGGTTGCGGTAAAACCTACCTGGCGGCAACCCTGGCGAAGAAGCTGGATGTGCCCTTCGCCCTGGTCGACGCAACCACCCTCACCGAGGCGGGCTACGTGGGTGACGACGTGGAGAACATTCTGCTGCGCCTCATCAACGTCGCTGACGGCGATATTGCTAAGGCTCAGCGCGGCATCATCTACATTGACGAGATCGACAAGATTGCCCGCAAGGGCGGCGAGAACCTCTCCATCACCCGTGACGTGTCCGGTGAGGGCGTGCAGCAGGCGCTGCTGAAGATTATTGAGGGCACCGTGGCGACCGTACCGCCGGAGGGCGGACGCAAACACCCGGCACACGCGAATATTGAGATTGATACCTCGAACATTCTCTTCATCGTGGCTGGCGCCTTCGACAATATTGACGACCGCATCGCAGCCCGCGTGGGTGCCGGCGGTATCGGTTTCGGTGCTGAACTGGGCGGCTCCGTGAAGAACCCGCTGGACCAAATCATGCCCGAGGACCTGGCGCACTACGGCATTATCCCCGAGCTGATTGGCCGCCTGCCGGTCATCTCGACCCTGAGTGAGCTCAACGAAGAAGAGCTGGCTCGCGTGCTGACCGAACCGAAGAACGCGCTGCTCAAGCAGTACCGCCACCTCTTCGCCCTGGACGGCGTGGACCTGGTCCTCGACGACGCAGCGATCGCGGCTATTGCCCGTCTCGCCGCCGAACGCGGCACCGGTGCCCGCGGCCTGCGCGCCATGATGGAGCAGATTCTGCAGCCGATTATGTTCGACATCCCGGACCGCACCGATGTGGTGTCCATCGTTATCGGTGAGGACACCGTGCTCAACGGCGCGGAACCCCGCTACGTGTTGCAGGCACCCGACCCCGAAACCGAGACCACCCGCACCGTGAAGGGGGAGGCGAAGGCTGCCTCCCTGAAGGAAGCGGACCGTCAGGCGGCATAACCGAATACTTCCAGCCGACAGGCTAGGGAATAAAGAAGCCGTCGCCCCGGTTATACGGGGTGACGGCTCACTAGCAGGTACTGCTCTCGCTGGCATGTCCTGATGAGCGTGTACCGAAGAATAAGCGCCGGCTCATAGAAGCGGCTGGCGCAACCGTATGAGAGAGGAACACTCATGACTGAGAACGCACCCGCACAGATTGATTTCTGGTTCGACCCGATCTGCCCCTGGTGCTGGATTACCTCCCGCTGGATTGGCGAGGTGCAGAAGGTCCGTAATGTTGAGGTGACCTGGCGTCCCTTCTCCCTGTCCATGCACAACCAGGGCCGCGACCTGCCCGCCGACTACCAGGCAATGATGGACCGGTCCTGGGCGCCGACCCGCCTCATTACCGCTGTGCGTGAGCTGCACGGCAATGAGGTCATCAAGCCCCTCTATGACGCTCTGGGCGAGCAGATTCACCACAACAAGAACAAGGCTGATTCCTACCGCGACGCAATCGTCAAGGCGCTGGAGGAGGTCAACCTGCCGGCTGAGCTGGTGGATGTCGCCTTCACCGACCAGTACGATGAGCAGATGCGCGCCTCCCTGGATCTGGCACTGGAGACCGTGGGCGGCACCGATGTGGGTGTTCCGCTGATTTCCATTAACGGCACCGCTTTCTTCGGCCCGGTCATCTCCCCGAGCCCCGCCGGTGAAGAGGCTGGTAAGCTCTTTGACGGCGCCCTGGCGCTGGCTTCCTACCCCGGCTTCTTTGAGCTCAAGCGCCCCCGTAACGTGGGCCCGATTTTCCACGGCGAAAAGGGCGAAGCCTAAGAAGCCTGCAATGTGCTGAGAATCCTGCATGCCCGCAGGCTCGGTAGAGTCTGCGGCTGCAGAGCAAAAAAGTACCGCCCGGTCATGTACTGACCGGGCGGTACTTTTCTATTCACTATGTTGCGCTGAAACGTACGATCTACGCGCGGTGAGCGCTACTTGCAGAGGTAGCCTTGTGCGCCTTCTGCACATTGTGCGCCTTCTGTGCATTGTGCATCTTCTGCGCTTTCAGCGCTTTCTGAGCCTTGCGCTGAGCCCTGTGCTCCAGAACCTTCGGGTGCGTTGCCCGCTGCACAATCTTCGTATCACGCATATGGAAGGTGCGGGTTGCCGTGTACTGGACCGCCGCGTCCGAGGTGAACGCCAACATCGCAAACACCGCAACGCCCAGCTGGAAGAAAATCGTGGACAGCGGCAGGGACTGATGGCCCCACAGCACACCACCGGTAATCGCCGCGAAGTTCAACGCTGTCAACAGCAGAGCCAGGCGACGAGCCTTCGACGAGCCGCGCAACGTACTCCACAGCAGGAACAGGTGCACCGCCGAATAAATTGCTACAAAACCCACCAGCACGGTGCCGGTAATGGTGAGTAGCACGTTGCTATCCACCTGATCGAAGAGGTCCAGCAGCTCAATGTCGTTGCCGGAACCTTCCTCCAACAGCTTGGCGCGAAGTGCCGGGCGGCTGAGCGCCAAAATGACACTGTTGACAATGTCGGCGAGGGTCACAGCGATGAGCATACCCGAACCAACCAGCAGGCTCAGCGGCATGCGGTACGCCAGGTCGTGCGCACTGGAGAGGTGAATTTCTTCCTGCTCCTGCGGCTCCAGGCCCTCATTGTTCAGCACGATGACCGGGAGCGCGCCGTCCGTGCGGATCGCGTCACCGCCGCCGTTACGGGCGTGGTAGCCGGAGGAAAAATCGTGCAGAATCTCAACGTGAGTTTCCGGGTGAGCGTACTGAATGGACTCCACAATGTAGTCGCGTTCAAAGTCGGTTTCAGCGTCAATGCGGTGCGTGACCTGCAGAGTGAAGAAACTGAAACCCACACCAGAGTCGTACGTGCCCGCCGCCAACCAATCCACCTGGTGACCGCCCGGCAGAAGCCAGCCGTCCGGGGTTTTCCAGAAGCGCACGTGGTGGCGCTTCTCGGGGTTGCCGTCCACTTCCTTCTGGTAGGCGAAAGCCTGCGTCTTACCAAAAATTTTCAGCGGGGAGACGGGCGCCTCCGCGTAGGAGCGGCGGGTGATGGTGGAGAGAATAATCTTCCAGGAAGAGACGAGGGTGACGTTGTCAGCGCGGGTCCAGCCTGCGTCCTGCATGACCTGGTGAATCTGCTCCTCGGTACCAATCAGACCGATATTGACCGGGTCGCCGAGTAGGCCGTCCGGGGTGCGGGTGCGCCCAATAAAGTAGTCGGGCACATAGATGCGGGTCATGATAGCGTGAAAACGCGGTAGCGTCAGGTACGCGGTGACCGCCCAGAAAATGAAGGCAATGGGGAAACCCCAGAAAGAATGGCCAACCGTATTCGCCAGAATCATGAAGGTCAGCACGAGGGCCGCGATGCCGGCGAAGATGAAGAAGAGAGTGTCCCAGAAATCGACCCACAAGCTGCGCGGGACGAGGTCTTGCGCCGTGCCGCGCGCGTCAATATCACCACGGTAAACCGGTGGGGAAGTAACTGGGGGAGCAACATCGCTACGTATAGGCCGCAGGACGCGTTTTTGGTGGGACATTCCCGCCCTTTCTGCAACATAGTTAGGGTCTTTGAATATCCATAACTATAGCAAGGGGGCAGGTTGTGTGAAGTACGCATTCCGGGCAGGGCTTAATCGCTTGGTTCGATCGCCCCGCCACGGAAATGCGACGGAATCGCGGGGTGCTTCAACGTACAGAGCGTGCGCTGAAAGTACGTTGAATAAAGGGAGAAATGAACAATAGAAGAAACAGGGGGAGTGCTAGCCCTATTTGTACCTTCCCAAAGCAGGCATGTACTGTGCAGGCATGTACTGCGTGGGGAATTCCCACAGTGAGAATTCCTACTCGGGGAGGGGCTTAGTCTCAACCGCGGCGCGTGCCGCAGCAATAGTGCTTTCGTGATGTAGCATGTCGCGGCTTTCACGCATGAGGCGCACCCACTTGCGGGTCAGCTCCTCAAGCTGCTGAGCGGTCAACGAGCCGGAGGCGATGCTCGCCTCATCGGTGGCGGCGCTGGTGGAAATATGCTGATGCCAGAGCTCGTACACCTCGTTGGTGTAGCTGGCACGTAGCGCCTGGGCGTGCTCACGTGCCTGGCTGATGTATTCGTTCAGGCTCGTGTGATAGTGCTGAAGCTGGTCGGGGGAAATGTTTGCTTGCGCTCCTGGCGGTGAGCTCGGGGTTGAGCTCTGCCTCGCCTGAGGCTCTTGCGGTAATCCGGAAGATGAAGAACGTGAATTCATAGTAATTATGGGTGCGCCTACTTTGGCGCGGGTCAGAGTCAGGACGCATCGCTGCGCCTGACGGGTGGTTTACTGTCGTGCGGTTGGTCGGGGTATGTCGTTACTCGTACCGGTAATTTGTCTGTTGCTGAAGTTGAATAGAGGGTTGTTCCTGATGGTAAAACCCTCGCATCAACAATCATACATAAAGTGACAGTCAATCTCATAAGGTTGATTATGCTCTTTGCACATTGATGAATATAAAAAGGGGTTGGAAATCCCACAGAATCCCCACAGATTAGCAGGCTAAACCCACATCGTTGGGGAAGGAAGCTAGGGAAAGCTCTTCGAATCAGACGCAGGTACTTGCGGGCCCCACAGAAATAAAACCCAAAGTCAGCACCGTATAGGTCCGCAGTCGGAATCTCACACCCGGCGAGCTACAACGAACAGCAGGCACAGAAAACGGGGCGGTACTGAAAACCAGTACCGCCCCGTTACCAACACCAAAGTGGCGTCATAAAATCAAGCGATAAACGCTAAGACGCGATTACTCAGCTGCTTCTTCCACAACGAGCACCACATCGCGAACCTCCAGCTCGCCCTCAGCCGCCACCAGGGACAGCTCACGAGCGTTACCGGCAGCCTTCAAATCAGCCATGCCAGCAGCAATGCGATCCAGCTGAGCCTGGGGAGCCGCAATAGTTGCGGACTCAACCTCGGTGCGCTGCTTAACCTTCGCGTCGCTCTTAGCCTTACGCAGACCACCCAGAGCCTCAGCAACATCCGGCAGAATCTGCTTCAGCGACTCAATCTGAGCCGGGTCAGCGTCCGCCAGGACCCACTGAGCAGAAATGCCAGCAGTCGGGTTCTGTGCAGAGTACTCAGCCAGCAGGGTACCCTCCAGAATGGGCAGTGCCTGCGGCCACTCGGCGCGGTGCACGCTACCTGCACGCCACCAGGACCAAATCTCTTCGGTCACGAACGGCAGGAAGGGTGCGAACAGGCGCAGCAGAGCATCCAGGGTGGTTGCCAGCGCGGCCAGAACAGAAGCCTGCTCCTGCTCGCCGCGAGCACCGTACGCACGGTCCTTGATCAGCTCAACGAAGTCGTCGGTGAAGGACCAGAAGAAGCTCTCGCAAATCTGCAGGGCACGAGCGTACTCGTACTTCTCGAATGCGGCGGTTGCTTCCTCAATCAGGTACGCCAGGCGAGCCAGCAGGGAGCGGTCCAGGGCGTTGATGAGCACGCGGCCCTGAGCCTGAGAAGTGATCACGGACTTCTCGGTAGCGCCCAGGTTCAGTACGAACTTGGATGCGTTCAGCAGCTTGATGGCAAGGCGGCGGCCAATCTTCATCTGGCCTTCGTCGTAGGCGGTGTCAGCACCCAGACGAGCGGAAGCAGCCCAGTAGCGCACAGCGTCCGAACCGTACTTCTCCAGCACCTCGTTGGGGACCACAACGTTGCCCTTGGACTTGGACATCTTCTTGCGGTCCGGGTCGAGAATCCAGCCGGAGAGCGCGGTGTTGTACCACGGCACGGAGGAAGCCAGGGTCTCCGCGCGAACAGCGGTGGAGAACAGCCAGGTACGGATAATGTCGTGACCCTGCGGGCGCAGATCCATGGGGAAGGTCTTCGCGTGCAGGTCCGGGTCCACGCCCCAGCCGGTCGCAATCTGCGGGGTCAGGGAGGAGGTAGCCCAGGTGTCCAGAACGTCCGGGTCGGCGATGAAGCCGCCCGCTACGCCACGCTGATCCTCGGTGTAACCGGGAGCAGCCTGAGAGGCGGGGTCAACCGGCAACATCTCTTCGGTCGGCAGAATCGGGTTCTCGTAGTCCGGCTCGCCCTCAGCGTCCAGCGGGTACCAGACGGGGAAGGGAACACCGAAGAAACGCTGGCGAGAAATCAGCCAGTCGCCGTTCAGACCCTCAACCCAGTTCTCGTAGCGGCTACGCATGAAGGAGGGGTACCAGTTCATCTCACGGCCACGCTCGATGAGCTTCTCGCGGCGCGCAGCGTCACGGCCACCGTTGCGGATGTACCACTGGCGGGAAGCAACGATTTCGAGGGGCTTGTCGCCCTTCTCGTAGAACTTCACGGGGTGGGTAATCGGCTTGGGGTCGCCGTCCATTTCGCCAGCCTCAACCAGCATCTCCACGACGGTCTTCTGTGCGGTGAAGACGGTGGTGCCTGCCATACGCTCGTAGCGCTCGCGACCCTCGGCGGAAGTGATCCACTCGGGGGTTTCGCGGGAGAAGCGGCCGTCGCGGCCGATGAGGGCACGGGTGTCCAGCTGCAGTTCACGCCACCAGGTGACGTCGGTGGTGTCACCGAAGGTACAGATCATGGCGATACCGGCACCCTTGTCAGGCTGTGCCAGCGGGTGCGCCTTGATTTCGACCTCAACGCCGAACAGCGGGGAGGTGACGGTGGTGCCGAACAGCAGCTTGTAACGCTCGTCGTCCGGGTGAGCCACGAGAGCCACGCAGGAGGGCAGCAGCTCGGGGCGGGTGGTCTCAATCCAGACCTTCTCGCCGTTGGGGCGGTGGAAGCTGATGCGGTGGTACGCGCCGGGGCGTTCCTTGTCTTCCAGCTCAGCCTGTGCCACTGCGGTGCGGAAGGTGACGTCCCACATGGTCGGTGCTTCAGCCATGTAGGCGTTGCCTGCTTCCAGGTCCTTCAGGAAGGCGAGCTGGGAGACCTTGCGGGAGTGTGCGTCGATGGTGCGGTAGGTGCGCGACCAGTCAACGGACAGACCCAGGGTGGTGAAGAGGTTTTCGAAGACCTTCTCGTCTTCAACCGCGAGCTCTTCACAGAGTTCAATGAAGTTGTTGCGGGAAATGCGCGGCCACTTTGCCTGGCTGCGGTCGGGCTTGGGGGTGCCGTCTGCCTTCCAGGTGATCAGGTCGCGGAAGGAGTCGTTGTCTGCCACGGAGGGGTCGCAGAGAACGCCGTAGTAGTTCTGAACGCGGCGTTCGGTGGGCAGGCCGTTGTCATCCCAGCCGAGGGGGTAGAACACGTTCTTGCCGGTCATGCGCTGGTAGCGTGCGATGACGTCGGTCTGGGTGTAGGAGAACATGTGACCCACGTGCAGGGAGCCGGATGCGGTCGGCGGCGGGGTGTCAATGGAGTAGACCTGTTCGCGAGTGGTGTTCTCGTCGAATGCGTAGGTCTTCTCGTCGGCCCAGCGCTGCGAGAGCTTCTCTTCGAGGCCTTCGAGGGCGGGGCGGTCGGGAACGTTAATCTGTACGGGCGAGTCTGAGCCCAAAATGTTTTCAGCCATAACGGCTATTTTCTCATATTCACGGCGTTCTCTCAGCTCCAGGGGAATTCTGCGCTGTGCTTGCCTGTTCGTACTGCTTGATTGCGGCTTCTAGACGTGCCAGGAGGGGCTTGTATCGGCGCGCAAATTGTGCCCTGCGTACTGCGGCGCGTACCCCTTTGGAGGCGGTGATTTCCTGCCAGCTGGCGGGGTCGAGGTAGCTCTGCCCGAGCAGCAGATGCACCTCAGAACTATAGGGGGTTCCGGTGGCGGCACGGATAGTGCGCGCCCGCTGCTGGAGTGCTTGGCGCTGCTCTTTAAGAGAGGTGATGCGCTGGTGCGGTATTGCTGTCATGTGGAGGCTCCCTACATGAGGAGTAATTGGCGATTCAGCGGTGAGCTCAGTGAAAAACGGAAATGGGGAGAGAGCCCCCTAATATGCCGCTCTCGGTTACCTGCAGTGTAGGCGCGAAAATCCGCAGTATCAACAGTCGGCGAATCCTTCTCAGGGGCGCGGGCACGGCGTAGACTGAAAGTACACGACCTTTGAGGAGTTGCCAATGAGTTCTCTGAGTATTTTTGGTTTGGGCACGTCTGAAACTGTTCTGCTGATACTGCACCTGGTGCTGGTTGCGTTGTGCGTCTGGCATTTGACGGTGCGTAGCGGCTATGGTGAGGCGCGTATGCGTTTCGTGCTACCGCTGATTATGTTCATGCCCGGCGCTGCGGTTCTTTATCTGCTGTCTGCGCGTGAAGGTACGGTCCCTCCGGACACGATTAAGACCGGCAGTAGCTCGCCCGTGTACTTTGAGCATCGCCTCGGATTCCGTGACGGCGGCAGGAGCCGCTGGGGTCTGCCGCGCCGCCGCAAGTAGCACGCGTGATGGTGTCTGTATCGTTTGTTCTGAACGGCGGCGGGTACCTATCTCACTATCGAAAATTTCAAAATATATGCCCGCGAGTCTGCTCGAACTGAGCACCCGCGGGCATCACTCTACTAGGATTAAAGTATGACTGAGAACACCCACATTCCTGCATCTCCTTTCCTGCCCCATACCGGTGACGGCAAAGTGGCCGTGGTGACCGGCGCATCCAGCGGTATTGGCCGAGCCACCGTACAGCAGCTAGTAGCAAGTGGCTGGACCGTCTACGCCCTGGCTCGTCGTACCGACCGTCTTTACACCCTTTATGCGGAGACCGGCGCTCATCCGGTGACCTGCGATGTGACCGATGAGCAGTCCGTTCAGTTCGTAGCCGAGCAGATCCTGGAAGAGCAGGGCACCATTGATGCCCTGGTCAATATTGCTGGCGGTGCTATCGGTGTGGACAAGGTTGCAGAGGGTAAGCCTGATGACTATCTGAAGATGTATCAGATGAATGTGCTTGGCATTCTGCATATGGTGCGTGCCTTCGCAGAGGCGTTGCGCCAGAACGGTCACGGCACGATTCTGAACCTGACCTCCACCGCTGCCGAGCACGGCTATGAGGGAGGCGCCGGGTACAACGCGGCGAAGTTCGGCGCTCGCGGCCTGACCGAGGCGCTTCGCCTGGAGGAGGCGGAGAATAATATTCGCGTGATTGAGATTTGCCCGGGCATGGTGCACACCGAAGAGTTCTCTCTAAACCGCCTGGGGTCCAAGGAAGCAGCCGAGCGCGTCTACGCGGGCGTTGAGAAGCCCCTGACCGCAGAGGACGTGGCGCAGACCGTGACCTTTGCGTTGAACGTTCCGCACCATGTGAACCTTGACCGTATTACGATTCGCCCGGTGGCCCAGCCGAGTCAGTTCAAGGTGATTCGCAAGGAGGGCTAAGCTCGCGGCGCGCCGTGACGCTTGAGCCTCAGCGAGGCTTTGATAGCCCCGCCTGCATCCTCGTGTGTTGGATGTGGGCGGGGCTTTCTCTGTGTTCTCGGGGCCCTATATAGAAGGTATACAGGGGGTACCTAAGGGGTTCTGGAGGGCAGGGGCGAGGTATGAAGGAGAACTTGAGGGAACTATAAAGTGGTACGTGAGACTTTAAGGTTCACTTAGATGAAAATGGTGAGTCGAAATCACCTATGGAACACCCTATATTTTCTTCAAACGCAATCAAAAGATAGGGTTATATGCCCTCGTGTGTCACTAGATGGGCGCAAAATCCCTGAATTGGTCTGCATTAAACTTCAACTTAAGGGGTGGTTTTATAACGATTTCATTACAGTTGCGCAAAGGCGGTGGTAAGCGGGCTAAACCTCCAGGGGCAAATGCTAGCCTTTTAGCAGTCACACCCATGTATGGGCCTACTGCACCTTCAAAGACGGAGGCGTACTACGGTAGGCTCAACACCGATAATCAGAGATCGAGGAAAAATGTCGAAGACTACCCGTCGCGTTTACAAGATCGCAGCAGCGGCAGCCTTTACGGCTGGTTCCGTGGCAGCAATCCCGGCAACCTTCGCGGCAGAAGCACCCGCTGATCAGCAGCAGCAGGTTGTCGATCAGAAGGCAACTGCGCAGACTTCTTCCCTGCCTGGCGGCAACGCAACCGAGACCCCCAAGGCTGAAGCTCCTAAGGCTGAGGCAACCCAGGCACCTAAGGCTGAAGCTCCTAAGACCGAGGCGCCGAAGACTGAGGCTACCGAGGCTCCTAATGCTGAAACCCCCAAGGCTGAGGCAACCGAAGCTCCCAAGGCAGAGACTCCTGCCCCCACTGCTCCGGCAACCGAAGCTCCTAAGGCTGAAGCTCCTAAGGCTGAGGCAACCCAGGCACCTAAGGCAGACGCAACCGAGGCTCCCAAGGCTGAAGCTCCTAAGGCAGAGGCAACCGAAACTCCCAAGGCTGAAACCCCCAAGGCAGAGACTCCTAAGGCTGAGACCCCTGCCCCCACTGCTCCTGCAACCCCCGAGCCGACCACCCCCTCCACCCCGGCTCCCGAGGTGAAGCAGGCTGACCCCTCCGTCGTTATTGAGAACGCTCACTTCCCCGGTGACGCACAGTTCAACACCGTGAGCGTTGTTGCAACCGGCTTCTACGGCGAGAAGGTTGGCCCCGGCGTTCAGGTCAGCATCTACGCACTGGATGCAAACAAGCAGGTCACCGGCGATGCTATCGCAACCGTTTCCGTTTCTGCAGACCAGATTCAGGACGGCTCCTTCAAGACCGCCTTCACTGTTGAGGCAAGCAAGCTGCCCGCAGGCGCATCCTACGCTCTGGTTGCTGTCAGCAACCCGCAGGGTCAGCCCGATCAGAAGCTCGTAGCTCTCTCCTCCTTCAGCGTCACTGAGTCCACCTCTCCCAAGGCTGAGACCCCCAAGGCTGATGAGACTCCCGCTCCCGTAACCCCGGCACCGGAGACCCCCAAGACTGAGGAGACCCCGGCACCCGAGGCTCCCAAGACCGAGGCACCTAAGGAAGAAACTCCTGCTCCGGAAGCTCCCAAGGTTGAGACTCCGGCACCCGAGCAGACTGAGACCCCCGCTCCTGAGGCTCCTGCGGCACCCGAGAACGCAACCCTCACCACCGAGGATGCTTCCCTTGATCCGAACGACCAGTACAACGTTCTGACTATCAATGGTTCCGGCTTCACCCACGAGTCTGTTGCTCAGGGCGTTCAGATTAACATCTACCGCCTGGATGCTGACGGCAACATCACCGGCGAGGCTCTGGCAACCTACGATGTGCCTGCTTCCGAAATCATGGAGGGTACCTTCCGTGCGAAGGTCAGCATCCTGTCCGAGCGCCTGCAGCCCGGTTACGCCTACGCAATGGTGGCAACCAGCGACCCCAACGGTCTGGTACACCAGGTAGCAGTAACCACTGCTGTTGTGAGCGATGCAGACCACCCGGCGCCGACCCTGCCGGCAGCTACCGAGGGTGACAACACCACCGTTCGCGATAATGGCGACGGCACCACCAGTGTCTTCACCGCTGAGATGCGTGAAGATGGCTCGGTTGTGGTGAGCGAGACCCGCGTACCTTCTTCTCAGGCGCCCAAGGCTAAGGTTGGCAACGCATCTGCTGCTACCTCGTCGAAGGGTCACGGCCTGAGCACCTCCGGTTACCAGGGTTCGTCTTCGACCTCTTCTTCCTCTTCGAAGCAGCAGCTGGCTCACACTGGTGCTGAGGGTGTTGCAGGTATCGCTGGCGTTGGTGCCGCAGCTCTGATTGCTGGTGCTGCACTGATGCTCCTGCGCCGCCGCAGCCTCTAAGGTTTGTCCTTTCACATAGAGTCTTATGAAACGCTCTCGTGGTTTCCTTGGGATTAAAATATTCTTGGAGACCGCGAGGGCGTTTCTGCGTGTTCAGAACAGTGGGAACAACGTGCAAAGCGGTATTTTGCGGAATGTAACAATCGCGATAGTTGGACAAGTCGGTGCAGATTTGTTTGTTGCGGGTTTCCTGAGCCTGTGAGTTTTGGAGTCCCGAATCGGGAAGAAAGGAACGAGAAACGATGAGCGTGCAGGCGGTGCAGTATGACTGCTTTGGGCCCGTGGAGAATCTGAAGCTCGCGAACGTACCGGGGGAGAACCCCGAAGAGGGGCAGGTAAAGATTGCGGTGCGTGCGGTCGGCCTGAATCCTGTGGACTATAAGATCTTTGAGGGCTCTCCGCAGCTCAGGATGCTCTCGCGCGTCATGAAAATCAGGAACCCCCGCCGCTGGTTTGAATCAAAGAAATCGCAGTTCCCTCGTGGAGTAGGGCGTGATTTCTCCGGCACGGTGCTCGAGGTGGGGCCCGGCGTATCGGGTTACCATGTGGGTGACGATGTCTTCGGAACCATCGTTAGCGCCCCCGGTCTGGGTACTAAGCGGGGATCTCTGGCTACGGAAATTTGCGTGAATACCGGTGATATTGCGCTTAAGCCCGCCTCCATTGATTTTGATCATGCCGCTGCAATGGGTGTCGCGGCCTTGACCGTGGGAGGCGCCTTCCGCCATATTGGCGTGGGTGCGGGCGATACTGTGGTCATTTCTGCAGCCTCGGGCGGAATTGGGTCCACCGCCGTGCAGTATGCGGTGGCTCGTGGCGCACGGGTCGTTGGAATCGCGGGGGCTGCGAATGCCGAATTTGTTAGGTCACTGGGTGCTGTTCCGGTTGCCTACGGTGAGGGCGTTAGGGAGCGTGTGCTCAAGGCTGCTGAGGGCCGCGTGACGAAGTTCCTGGACTGCTATGGTGGCGACTACGTCAGCTTGGCATTCTCGCTGGGTCTGAAGGGTAAAGACATTGGAACTCTCGTTCCCTCGCCCAAGGTCATGATCAGGGGAGCGCAGTTTACGGGCCCCCGCCACTCGGAACACGGGGATTTTGAAGCCTTAGCCGAGCTGGTTACCGAGGGAAAGGTGTCAATTCGGCTGGATCGCGTGTACGGGTTCACGATTGAGGACGTCCGTGCAGCATACCGCGATTTGAAGGCTGGCCATACGCGCGGCAAGAGAGTCGTTCGTATTACCGATTCATAGGGAGTTTATTACTGAGGGTGCTGGGGTGGGGTGGTGTAGCGGAATGATTTTGTCGACTTATTTTGTGCGTGGTTATTGGTACGTACGCTTTTAATCAATGTGCGGGAAAAGGCGCTGTGACCTGCATTTTTTCACTTAAAAGAAATAAATTAAATGCATGAATGTGCAGAATATTTTTATCTCAAATCCATTAAAACTGCATATGCATGCAATAAAACCTTGAACCTCAAGGGAGAGTTGAAAAATTTCGCCTAGTCCATGCAATTTGAGTGCTCTTGATACTGTTCCGGAGAGTAAAAAATATTCCATGTGGGTTATTGCACAAGAAAATAGTCAGGACGTAAAGCGTATTTACAGCAATAACCTAAAAAGTATTGTTAGTGTGGAATTACCGATAAATAGAGCGATTCCCTTCGCGGCAACTTCCACCATTACATGAATGTTATGACTAGTCCGTGCGTTATAGCGTTCATTCCCGAAGAGGTACCCAACCATCTTCAATCCGTGGCACCCTCCGGAGGGTATCGTTCACACTCACAGAAAAGGTGTGTTCCATGCCCGAACCCGCTCACTCAAAAACCCGAGCAACAGCCGCTATTGCTGCATCCGTCCTGTCCGTTACCGGTGTTGGTACTGCGCACGCAGATGTGCAGGTGCAAAATACCGGCGGAATTGCTTCATCGACTGCGGTAGAACCCGACAATCCCCCCTCCGCAACAAACGCAACCCCCATCGAAAACGTTGCCACCCAAACCTCCCCGCAGGTGTACGTCGAGCAGGGCGTCGTCATTAACCCGGCACGTTCCCAGAGCATCACCGTCACCGGTGAAGGCTTTACCGGCGGTGCCGTTGAACGTTACGGTGTGGCAGTGTACGTGAGCGAATACCGCCAGTACCCCCTCTACGCACTGGGCCGCGGCTCTGCAGTGACGATGACCCTCGTGCCCGAACTCGATGTGGACGGTGGCCGTTTCAGCACCCAGTTGACCCTGCCTGCAGGTACCCTCGACCCCAACCAGCAGTACGTCGTCGCAACTGCCGTGGTTGACCCTGCCAAGGGCTACGCGACGGAGGATCCCTCCTACAACTCCTCTGCACCGCTGGAGCTGCTGCCCGCAAATACTCAGGATGAGCCGCTGAATGCTCAGATTCTCTCGGGCCAGATGGAAATTCCACAGGAGAAGAACCTGGTGGTTTACAAGGTCACCGGCCTGGGTGAAGCGCAGGCATTTGAAGTGATGACCTACGTCTACGCCTTGGATAGCCAGGGTAACCGCATGCTGCTGGCTGTTTCTCCCGCGCGCGCCGACGTTGTGAACGGTACCCTCCTGGATGGCATTGAGGTGCCCGGATCCATGCTGGAAGAAGTTCAGAACGTCCACGAGAATCTGCGTTACGTGCTGAGCGTTGAGGTGGCTCCCTCTGCAGCTAATGGTTACACCGCCCAGGAAGTTGAGGTTCCCTTCATGAATGGTTGGAATGTACAGAATGGCTCCGCTCCGGTTGCCACCGCTGAGCGTGCAATGGCGGAGCAGGCACAGTTCAAGAAGAAGCAGTCTGCAGAGGAAGCGCAGCCCGAGCAGGCTACCCAGCCGACTCAGGGTGTTCAGTCCGAGCAGGTGGCCTCCTCGAATACTGCCGAGCAGTTCGACCACGTGCTGCCCGAGGATGATCCGCGCCGCCACTACGACCTGCCGCGTAACACCCTCTTTGACCGCGTCCATGACACCACCAAAGAAGACACTACCGAAGAACAGACCAACGACACCGCTAGCCCCGTGATGACCGCCCGCCTGCACGTAGAAGAAACCGTAGTTCCCGAAAACGATTCCGCAAAGACCCTGACCCTGCGTGGAGAGGGCTTCACCGGCGTCAGCTCGGTGCACCTGATGGTTAGCGCTATCGATGAATACGGAGTGGCTACCGGCGGCGTGATTGCGTCGGCTGACGTCTCTGAGATTGACGACTCCGGTGCTTTCACCGCACAGGTGCAGATTCCCGGCTCGGAGCTCAAGTCCGGTGCCACCTATCGTGTGAGTGCTGTGGCGGAGGATGAGCAGGGTACTGTGCGCATGGTCAATGGCGGCTTTACCGTCGAGCGCGATAGCGTGGATAGCCTGCCCACTACCCCTGAGCAGGATGCGCCCACTGTCGAGGCTCCCGTAGCCGACACTCCCGCTGTCGAGACTCCCGCGGTCGATGCTTCGGTGCCTACTGAGCCTGCGGCTGATCAGGCTTCTGTTACCGAGCAGAAGGCGGGGGAGAGCGGTGCTGAGCAGAAGAAGGACGCTCCGGCTGGTGTTCAGGGTGCTCCCGCGCAGAATGTTTCTGCACAGAATACCTCTGTGCAGAAGACTGAAGCGCAGAAGGGCAACGCGCAGAAGGTCGAAGCACAGGCATCTGGCTCCCAGAAAGTTGCCTCCGGTGCCCAACAGAAGCGTGAGCAGTTGGCGGCTACTGGCGCCTCCAATATGTTGGTCATTAGTGCCGCAGGATCGCTGTCACTGCTTGCCGGTATGCGTTTGAGCCGCCGTCGCCGTAGTGAGATGCAGCTCAGTTCTCGCCGCTAAAACGGGTCAATTATTGCCCCACTAGGCAAAATACGCATATAGATGTAGGGATGTCCGAAATGCAAGATTCGGGCGTCCCTACATCTTTAACTTTTTCTAAGGTTATACCTATAATTTAGAGTGCTGTCATAGACGGTACTATCACTCTTTACCACCTCGTTCACCCGAGGTGAGGAGTCGCTGTGAAGCGCCTCCGGTCACCGATATCAGAGAACCGTTATTCTGTGCCTACTTCCGACCTTTGGGCGCAGGAGTCACACGACGATTCATCACACTCACTCACGAAAATAGGTGACCATGTTTTCCACGCAGCGAACTGCTCGCGGCGCGGCGCTAGTAGCGTCTGCCGCCCTCGGTTTGGGTGGCTCCGTCGCGCCTGCAACTCTGGCCCCCGCCACCTTTGCCTCTGCCGCTCACGCGCAGACTCAGCAGACCCCGAAGCCTGAACTTCCCATCGCCGTTGCCGCCGATGTGGTTAGCCACGACATTACCTTGGACCTGGTTGCTCAGAGCAATGACTACACCCTGCTGTCGTTGACCGGTGTAACCTCTTTGGAGAATCTGAGGGTTCGCCTGTCCGCCATCTCCGTTGAAGATGGCGTTGTGGCGACCATGACCGTACCCGCAGCCCAGATGACTGCCTCAAAGAATGAAGAAGGCAATATTGAGCTGAGCATCCACCAGCGCCTCAACGTTGAGCAGCCGTACATGGTGGAAATTGAGAATCTGAGCAACGGCGAGACTGTCTCCGTTGAGTTTATGCCCGAGTACGGTGTAACAGTCGACGAGATTATGGCTAGCAGCCAGAACATTTTCTTCCCGGACACCCCCGGTGTTCCCCGTGCTAACCGCGTGGAGGCGAATCCTGCCCCCGAGGTGTCCCTGAGCCCCAGCGCATCCCCGAGTGCCGCGAAGGATAGCCCGCGCCCGACGGTCGCCCCGGTACCTTCTGAAGCGCCGTCTGCATCGCAGAAAGTTTCGGCTCGTCCTTCTGCGAGTGCATCTGCTAGCGCCTCGGTGAGTGCGTCTGCCAGTGCTTCTGCTTCGGTGAGTTCTTCTACCAATGATGCGGCACCCGCTGAGGTGACCGAGGATCGTCTGCTGGTGCACTCCCGCTCCGATCGGGCTCCCGCGGAGACCCGTGAGGCGACCCTGGAAATTTCTACCGCAGAGCTGCGCGGATCGGATGAGCTGCAGCCGATTAGCGTGCGCGCTAGGAACGTGGCGGAGAGTGGCCTGGGCTATGACGTGATGGTCTTTGAAATGCCTGCTGACGGCGGTGCCGTGGGTTCGCCGCTGGCGACCACGCATGTGAGCCCTCAGCAGGTGACTGATGCTTCTTTCTCTGCTGATTTGAAGGTTCCCGGTACCTCTTTGAATGCGGGTAAGCGCTACCGTGTGGTTGTGGTGGGTGGTAACTCCACTGAGGAGCTGCAGCTCATGGCGACCAGTGCTTTTGGTGTGAGCGTGATTCAGCGTGCGGTTCCTGTTGATCCGGCTCCGAAGCCTACGAATACTGTTGTTCACCCGCAGATTCCGATGATTTCTGATGCGAATCAGCGTGTGAGCCCTTCGGCCCCTTCAGGTCGCGTGAGCACTGTGGATTCTTCAGGTGCCTCTGCGGATGCTCAAGATTTGGTGACTGATTCTGTTGCTAAGATCCCGTCGGTGGATAGCGCTCTGGGCTATATTATGCAGGCGCAGCAGTCGGCGCGTGCGATTACCGCGCAGGCTCGTAGTTCTGTGGCTGAGACTGCGGTGGTTCCTTCGACGATGGTGATGTCTGGTTATGCGGTGATGTTGCCGGGGCGTACCGTGGTGAACCTGTTGGGTTACCAGTCTGCTGAGGGGGAGACGGTGACTGTTGCTTCGCCTCAGGAGAATGTGGGTGCTGCAGGTTCGGGTAGTTTCTATACGCGTAGCTCGAAGTCGCGCGGTGATTCTGCCGGTTCGAAGCTGGAGGCGAGCGCTCAGGATAATGGCCCGCTGCCGGAGGGTACCTTGCCGCTGAGTATTGCTCTGCTGGGTTCGGTTGCCTTTGTGGGTACTGCTGTTGCGGTTAATGTGTATCGTCGCCGCCTTGAGGGTGCTGAGGAGCTGGGTGCTGAGTAGTTCAGCTATTTGTTGCCTAGCGCTGTGAGGCGTGGCTCTCTGTAGGGGAGCTGTTGAGTGGGAGGCGCTCTGTCGGGTGCGTGCCGTGTGGGTGCGTGTTCGGTGGGGCGCCTTCTGCGTGCCCGGATGTTTGACTCTATTGCGCGGTGGTCTGGTGCGCCTTGGGGCGGTGTAAAAATCTTTTTTTGGTGCACTTTAGAGAATATATTTTGACATTCGAATTTTGCGTTATTTATATCTCAGTAAAGTAATTAATTCCCTTTTATTTCGGTAATTATTGCGACATAAAGTTTTAGCACGTGAATGCAATGCAACATTAAGTGCAATATCCGTGTTAGGCTAGGGTGTAACCGACGTACTGGTGCGCAAATACTTGGATAGAAACACCGGGCTTGTGGTGAGCCTTCCCTAGTCCAGGCTTTGCGCCTACATCGATCGAAATGGCGCACATGACTATCACTCGACTTCCGAAACGCATTCATGCTCTTTCGCTTGCAGCCGCTTTAGGTGCAAGCGCTTTTGTACTTCCTGGCGCCTCTGCAACTGAGGCTGAAGCAATTAACGTAAATGACTGCTTGGCATCTTTGATTAGTAGCGAATTTGCCTCGAACTGCCCCTATGAAGACCTCGAAATTGAGGTCGACACTATTGAGATTCAGATTCAGTCCATCAAGGACGGTCAGGCAACCATTAAGCTCGCGCCCCTCTATGAGGGTGGCTACGTGGGCGATGCCTCTAGGGTGTACCTGGTAATGCAGTACTACGACGCCACTGGCACGTTGCTTGGGTCTGACACTTACGAGCCCTCCGCAATGCAGGTTGAGCGTGCGGACGACGGCTCGATGCTCGTCACCTTTGAGATGCCGCAGATGCCCCAGGAGGGCTACTACTCCATGAGCGTCATGGACCTGACGACCTCCGACGCGGGCTATGGCGAATTCATGATTTCTGAGGGTTCCCTCGTTACGCACGCTATCCCGATTGAGGATGACTCTGACGAGGTGATGGTGGACAAGAAGGAAAACGCCCACCAGGTGCCGACCATTGACGAGCTAAAGACGATGGAAAAGCTCCGTGAAGAGGAGCAGAAGAACCAGCAGGCTGCAGATCAGAAGGGTAGCAAGGATAAGGTTAAGACTGAGGTGCCTTCCGAGTCTGCTGAAAACCCGAACCTCGAAACCCACACGCAGAAGCTGGAGCAGGTCCCCGGCGGATCGACCTCTTCTCGCGATACTCAGACCCTGAGTGTTGCGGAACTGAAGGTCGCCTATGCTGAGGTTCGCTCTGATAAGGAAACCAAGCCGGTGACTATCAGTGCAGCGCGTCTGCCCGCGAATGCGGCTGGCTACGACCTAATCGTGGTTGAAACCGATATGAGTGGCAACCATAAGGGTGATGCGCTGTCCATTACACACATCAGCTCTGATCGCATTGTGAATGGCGCGTTCAAGGAAGAGGTCGGCATGCCCGGCTCTCTGCTGAAGACCGGCTCGGTGTACACCGCCTACCTGGTGCATGCGGACGATACTGAGTACGCGGAAGAAGTTGTCTCGGTGCGATTCAAGGTCAGTGGTGAGGCGACCGGCAACTCAACCTCCTTGACGAAGGATGAGCTGTCCCGCCAGGATGCAAGCGCATCGCTCGCGCCCAGCGCCAATGCGGCCGAGGCGACCGGTAGCACTCAGGGTAGCCCCTCGGCTGCTACTAGCGCCGTCTCGACTCGTTCTGATGACACCCAGTCGGGCTCGGGTCAGTCTGCCGCGAGCGCACCCCGCTCCACTCTGGATGCGGTGAGCGCCATGTCCAAGGCAAAGGAAGCGAAGGCTGAGCGTCAGCGTCAGGCTCTGCAGGCTTTGGCTCAGGCACGTACGATGGCTCCGCGTTCGGCTTTTGAGCCGACTCGCACCAATCAGATTTCGGCGTACAGTTCGGGTTCTGATCCGGCATCTATCGCTGCTACCGCGAAGCTGGATGCTTTGACGGATGAAGAAAAGGCAGCGTCGGCAGCTTCTGGTAATGGCAATAAGAGTTTCCCTTCCGTGGTTCATTCGGAGTCTAATAATCGTTCAGCTACGGTGAACTCGAATACCACTCAGGTGCACTCCACAGCGAATGCTGAGCGTCAGGATGGCGTGAAGGCTGCAGCTTCGGCGGAGTCTCCCGCTAGTGAAGAGGTCGCGCAGCACGGTGTAGCTTTCTGGGCTCTTGGAGGCACCGGTTTGGCGCTGGTGGTTGGTGCCGCGTGGCTGGCTCACCGCAGGGGAGTCCTCGGCGGCTAACGCCCCTAATCCGTGCTTTTTGACGGCATCGCATAGTATATTCGTTGTTTCATGAGGAACACTCACCCCCGCTATCTGTTGGTGCAGATTCCAGGGGGCGAGTCGTGCATTCAGGGTGTTCAAAAAAAACTCTACCCTCGCGTGAATGAACCTTAAGGTTCGTGATAGGGTTGAAATAACCGATAAATAAATGCGAGCTGTTGTCAGGTCTTCTTCACCTGAAATATGAAGCGGAGTGTGGTACGACGAATCCGGGTGCATGGCGCACTCGGGGGTCCGCGCGGCACATGAGGAACGGGCAGTAGCACGCACATTTCCACCATGAAAAGACGCATTGCATGAGTATTTATTCAGCGAAGCACCGTATTGTCACCGCAACTATTTTGGTTGCGGGGCTTCAGTGCGGGCTTGTTGTACCCTCTGTCGCAACGGAAGCGCCCGTCACGACGCACTCTGCCGTGCAAAAAACTACGGCCCTGGACGCGACCCCGCATCAAACTGAACAGAACCCGGAGGTTCAGGGTGCCGCCTCCACAATCACCATGAAGGCGCAGCTCAAGGATGATGGTTACCTGCTACGCTGGACAGGCTTCCCCGAAGATTTGGAGGCCTCCAGCGTTCTAGTTGACGTGAACTTCTACACCCCTTCCGGTGAGTACGGTGGCTCCATTCTGGAGAACCCGGCCCTCTCTGAAGGAACCAAGGAAGGGGAGCTGAACCTCCTGATGAGCCCGGCAACGGGCTCGAACGTCGTGTACGTGATCGTTCTGGCGGATACGGTCCACGGCGCCTCCTACGAATTTTTTGTGACCGAGCAGGGGAACCGCCTGGTCCAGGCTGCTGACCCGCGCAACGGTAAGGTAAAGCCCACCCAGCCGCCGGTCGACATTGAGCGTGAAGAGGGAGGAGCCCCCGAAGAGACTGCCACCCCCAGCCCCGGGGCAGTGAGCCTGCCTTCGCCTACCGCTACTGACACGGTCCGCCGTACCGTAGACAACCCGCAGAACAAGGATTCTGGCCAGTACGTTATCTCCGAAGACAATAGCGTGTATGACCCGATGAATCAGCGCAAGGGCAAGGCGTACCTGTCCATTCAGGACTCGCAGGGTGACTCTCGGGATGATACGAAGCCTGTTACGGTCCGTGCCACGAACTTCCCCCAGAATGACAAGGGTTACGACCTGATCGTCATGGAAATCGACTCCAACGGCAACACCGTGGGTGACGCGCTCGCCATTGTGCACGTTAGTCCGGAATCGATTTCTGCGGGCGCTTTCGAAGCGGTGATTGGTGTGCCCGGTGCGTCCTTACAGATTGGTAAGACGTACCTGGTGGCGGCTTTTGATGCTGCCGGTGACGGTAACCTTCAGCTCAATACGGTGCGTTTTACGGTGACTCAGGCATCCTCTGAGGGTGGCGGATCATCGTCCGGTCCTTCGTCTAAGAGTGAGGGGAAGCCGGTTGCGGCTTCTTCCGCCTCTCCTTCGACTGCCTCTGAGACTGCGAACGCATCCGGCGCGAAGGCACCCGCTGCGGGTTCTAAGTCTAAGACCCGCGGTATTCAGGCTGATACCGCCATGGCTCCGGGTACTAATGACGCCACGATTTCTATTCCGCGCCCCTCGGGTGGTTCCGCTACCGAGTCTTCCTCGGCTCTGGGGTACCGCACTGAGGAGGCGCAGCCTGTTCGGGTCGCGACCCCCGATTCTAACCTACCTTCGGGTACCGATTCGGCGGCTCAGTCTCGCCGTGCCGCGATTCTGAACGGTTCTTCCTCTCAGGTTCGTACTGATTCTGGATCGCCGAATGGTGTGAAGGCAACGGAGGCGCAGATTACCCGCACCATGGATAAGAGCTCGCCGCTTCTGCCGATTTTGGTGACCCTGGGTGGCGGTCTGATTCTGGGTGCTTTGGGTATGTCACGTATGCACGCTTCGAAGAAGGATTAGTCGCGTAGGGGTTGGGGTAGTGGCGGCCCCTGGTGCCTGTTGAGGGGGTATTGCTCTGTCGGTGTGTTGTGAGATGTTTTGTCATAAAACGGCTCATTTGGTGCATATCTTGAGAAATATACACACTGTCGATATAGTAAGCCTGTCCTAACAATATCGATAGTATGGATGCACACCAATGAAGATTTTCACATCTGGCACCCGCCTCTCCAAGGGAGCCTGCGCCCTCGCCGTCGCTGGCGCTGTCGCCCTGCCCTTGGCACCCGTTCTCGCCGAGAACATTAATATCGCTGCCCAGAACGTTGCCGCACAGAACGTCGCAGCAGGCGACCAGGCAACTGCAGGCGCGTCCTTCGGCTGGGGCGTGCGCGCCTCCTTCCTGTCCTACAACGGTATGCCCCGCGAAATGACCGACGGCGCAGCCTGGGACGCAGCTGCAAAGCAGTTCACCTTCACCCCGACCTCCACCACCGTCTCTGAAGACGGTAAGCAGGTCACCCTGCAGGCTGCCGGCCGCCTCTGGTTCACCGGCCACTGCGCCGAAGGCCAGGACCCCGAAACCGGTTGCGCCCTGAACCTCACCTTCTCCAACCCCCGCGTGGAACTGAACCTTGCTGACGGCACCGGCTCCCTCTACATGACCGTGCGCACCAAGAACTACGCCTCCGGCAAGTTCGAGGGCCCCATGGAAGTCAAGATGGCGACCCTGAGCACCGGCACCGCCAAGCAGAGCGAGAAGGACGGCGTGGTCAGCATCAGCGGCGTCTCCGCGAATCTGACCGCCGACGGTAACCATGCCTTCTCCGACTTCTACAATGAAGGCGCCAGCCTCGACCCGCTGAGCATCTCCTACACCGGCAGCGCAGCTAGCACCCCCAAGAGCGCCTACAGCGTTGCCGAGTCCTACAACACCGGCGCGGGCGTGAACCTGCCCCAGAACACCGCACGTCTGGGACAGAACCACATCGTGCACGTGGCACCCCCGAGCTTCGGCGGCGACACCACCTACACCGTGCTGACCAGTTCCAACCTGAAGATGACCGACACCGGCGTACTGAAGGCCAACAAGGGCGTTTTCGCGGTGGATGCTGACGGCAACCGCATGCTCGTCATCAACAGCGAGACCAACAAGCCCGAGCTGTACACCGTGACTGCTGAGGGCAAGCTCGTCTCCTCCGGTACCTACTCCGACGTAGACCTCGGTGCCAACACCGTCAAGGCAATCGGCTACAACCCCGCCAACAACACCTGGGGCATCCTCAGTATTGACGGCCAGGGCGGCGGCAAGCTGACCATCATTGACGCATCCGGCAAGGCAACCTCGCAGGCTCTGCCGAAGCCCGACTCTATCGACCCGCAGGTTGTGAACGCATACTCGCTCGACGAGTACTACGGCGACTCGTTCTCCAACAACACCGTGACCCTCGCACCGCTGCCCGACGGCAGCTTCGTGTACGCGCCGTCGACCTCCATCTACGATGCGGCCGGCGAAAAGGTGGTTCAGAAGGGTCACCTGCTGCACATGAGCAGCAACGGCGTGTCCCTGGTGCCGAACTCTTCACCCGCAGGCTACGACACCGCCCTGCCCTCGACCCTGGTCAGCCCCAAGGGCTACATTTACCGTTGGAACAACTGGTACGGCGGTAAGGTGCAGATCCTCAAGTACGAGAACGGCACTTTCAGCGTGGTCCGCGAGTCCGCAACTCTTGAGGGCTTCGAGAAGACCGAGGTTGCCACCATGTTCCTCACCCGCGCAGGTAACGTGGTTGTGGTGGACGCATCCGGCTCCCGCCTGGTGTTCATGGATGACACCCTGAACAAGGTGAACGAGGTGGTGCTCTCCTCGATGCGCAAGACCGACAAGAGCGGCGGCTACAACGCTCTCGAGCTGCCCAACGGCGATATTATCTACCCGACCAGCTTCGAGAACCCGAACACCTATGAGGATCAGCTGTGGCTGAACCGCCTGGCAGCGAACTCGGCACCGACCCCGGCACCCGAGCCGACCAAGGCACCTGAACCGACTAAGTCTGCTGAGCCTACCGTGGCACCGACTGCTGAGCCGACTGTCGCGCCTTCTGCTGAGCCTACCGTGACTGCAGAGCCGACTGTTGCTCCGACCGAGGCACCGACCGCAGAGCCCACTAAGTCCGCTGAGCCGACTGTTGCGCCCACCGTGGCACCGACCGAAGCCCCGTCTGCTGAGCCGACCGTCGCTCCGACCGTCGTGCCTTCTGCTGAGCCCTCGGCAACTGCAGAACCCACCGCGGAGCCTTCGGCAACGGCTGAGCCCACTGCAACCGCAGAACCGACTGCTGAGCCCACCAAGACTGCAGAACCCACCGCAGCGCCTTCGGAGGAGCCCACCTCGCCGTCTCTGCCGACCGCGTCCGTGGCGCCTTCTGTTGCCCCGAGTGCTTCTGCAACTCCGAGTGCATCGGTGAGCGCATCCCCGACTGCGGTTCCGAGCGTTCCCGCAGTGACCCCCTCGGCGAGCGAGTCTGCATCCGCTAGCGCGTCTGCTTCTTCGAGTGCTTCTGCGAGCGCGTCGAGCTCCGCAAGCAGCTCCAGCAGCGCTTCGGTGACCGCATCGGCTAGCGAGTCTGCATCTGCGAGTGCATCCGCGTCCGCGAGTGCTTCCGCGAGCGAGTCTGCATCCGCGAGCGCTTCTGCTTCTGAGAGTAGCACCGCTGACCAGAACGCAGCCGGCCACAAGGGCGGCTCCAACGGCGGTTCTGACGCAGGTTCCGGCGCCTCCGACAACTTGGGTGTGAGCGGCTCCAATGGCGGTTCCTCTAACGGTGGTTCTTCCGCAGGTGGTTCCTCGACCTCCGGTAGCTCCTCCTCGAAGCTGGCACAGACTGGCGCATCCGGCGCTATGTTCGCCGCAGCAGCTGGTGCTATCACCCTGGCTGCGGGTACCGCACTGGTCGTGGCTCGCCGCCGCAAGAGCTAAAATTTAGCCTTCGTGCAACACCCCGCTTCGCCACTCGTGTTCATGAGTGGGGGAGCGGGGTGTTCCTTTCATACAATGGAAATATGACTATTCTGAATGTAATCGCAACTTCGCACGGCACTGACTCGGTCGCCGGTCGTGAAGCTATCACGCTGATTCGTGAGCAGATCAAGTTCCTGCTTGCCCAGCGTAACGACGGTATGGAGTACCGTGTTCACGCCGCATACGTGGATGTGGAATCTCCCAGCGTTGATGACGCCGCAGCCTCCCTGCCTAAGGATGAGCCCTGCGTTATCGTGCCGATTCTGCTGTCGACCGGCTTCCACACTCAGGTGGATTTGCGTCGTGCCGCACGCAATAGCGGTATTGAGCGTATTAGTATTGGCGAGTCTCTGGGCCCGGATGCGCGCCTTGCCGCACTGACCCGTACCCGCCTGGAAGAGGCTGGTTGGACTCCCGGCGACGGCCCTGTTGTGCAGGGTGCTGCGGGTTCTTCTCGTGCTGATGGTCGTGCGGACATGAGCCGTGCCGCTGAGCTGCTGGCTGACGAGCTGAACGCTCCGGTACATCACGGCTTTATTGCCGCTATCGATCCGAAGTTTCACGAGGTCGTTGCCGAGCATCAGCCTAAGTTTGCCGCGACCTACCTGCTGGCGGAGGGTTTCTTTGCCGGTAAGATGCGCCGTGACGCTGCTTCGACCGGTCTGCCGGTGAAGGTTGCCACGCCGCTGGTGAACGCGCAGGATTCTGCCGCTGCTGCTGTTGTGGCTGAGTGCTTTATTGACCGTATGGATGCGGCTATCGCCCAGCTGGACGCCGCCTAGCTGTTCGCCCAATTTAGTTTGGGGCTTCTAAAAGCACATACAAAAACCTCGGGAGGTGATTCTCCCGAGGTTTTTTGTATGTAGCTGAAGTAGCTGAGTGCTTAGGCAGTCTTGAGGTAGACGTCGCCGTCGCGGACCTCTACGGGGTAGACCTTGATGGAGTAGGAGGGGTCGGAGACGCACTCACCGGTGGTCAGGTCGTAGACCTCCTTGTAGAGGGGGGAGGTGATGGTGGGGTTGCCGTTCTTCTCGCCGACGATGCCGCGTGCGAGGACCAGTGCCTGGCTGTGCGGGTCGAGGTGGTCGCTAGCGTAGATGCCGTGCTTGGTCTTGTAGATGGCGTACTGGTAGCCGTCGACCAGGGCGACTTCGCCCCAGTTTTCTTCGAGGTCAGATTCGGCGCAGATGCGTACCCAGTTCTCAGCCATGGGGGTTTCCTTTCGAAGTGGTGGTCTGCGCCGCGCGGGGTGCAGGACACAATAGCGGTTCGTGTGTTCTTTGTTTGGAGTTTACCTTATGAAACCCACATTTGGAAATGGGGCGCGCGGAGGGTGCTAAAGGTTATTTTTACCCTAAAAGATGATCTCAAATTTCATAGATTAGCCTTACCTAAATTAGGTTTAGATAAGGTAAGAATGCCCTATTCCAGCCCGGTATTCCGCGGATTTTTTGGAAAATTTTCCCAAAAAATACGGATTTTCGATACTTCGACCCCGCGCTAGAGTGTACGATAAAAGTCGTAGTTTAAAACGCCTTTTGACTGCCTGAAGAAAACAACATAATCCCACACAAAAATGTTTCGTAATTTTCAGATGCATTCTAAAGAAGCGGGCGCTCCAACTACTCGGTACGCATCAGGTACGAGCCCAACGGTACGGAAACTAGGAGTTCCAATACCGGGCACGATCCAGCCGCACACTGAGGGTAGATAAGTGCCATGAACTACCTGCATTACAACTAGGAAGGAAAATCCATGTCGCACACCCCCCGCAACATTCTCGTTGTCGGCGCAGGCCCCGCTGCGTGGCGTTTTGTACGCGCGTACCACGAAGGCGCTGAAGCTGCCGGTCGCGCAGCGGACACCATCACCGTCCTCAACGATGAGCCCTACATCCCCTACGACCGCGTTGCTATCGAGAAGATTTTCAAGGACACCGAGAAGGACCTGACCCTCGGTGACCCCGAACTGTGGAATGCAGAGAACATCAACCTGGTCAACAACTGCCACGCAGAGAAGCTTGACCGCACCCGCCGCGTCGTCACCGACACCGAGGGCAACGAGTACCCCTACGACGTGCTGGTCTTCGCAACCGGTTCCCGCGCGGTTCGCATCCCCATTCTTAACTCGGACGCCGCACACGTCTTCCGCACCATTGACGACGTGAAGAACATGGTCTCCGAGGTCAACCGTCTGCAGTCCACCCTGGGCCGCGCACCCCGCGGTATCGTCGTCGGTGGCGGTCTGCTCGGCCTCGAAGCAGCTGAGGGTCTGAAGGACCTGGGCGCAGAGCCCACCATTCTGGATGTGGCTCCCTGGCTGCTTTCCGTTGAGGTTGACCAGGGTGGCGGTTACGCCGTGAACGCCCAGATTAAGGCAACTGGCATTGAGATTGAGACCGGCGTGTACATCTCCGGCATCAACAAGGATGCTGACGGCAACGTCGTCTCCGTCTCCATCGCAGATTCTCCCTCCGAGGATGCAGAAATCCGCACCCTGCCCGCCGACATGGTGGTCTTCGGTGCCGGTATTCGCCCCAACGACGAGCTGGCACGCGACGCCGACCTGGCACTGGGCGAGCGCGGCGGTATTCTCGTCAACGACGCATGCCACTCCTCCGACGAGCACATTTGGGCTATCGGTGAGGTCGCCTGCGTACTGGGCCGCACCTGGGGTCTGGTCGCACCGGCTAACGCTATGGCTGATGCTGTGGCAGCTAACCTGCTCAACGACAACGAAGAAGCTCAGGTTGAAGAGTTCGACATCGCAACCAAGCTGAAGTTCTCCGGCGTTCAGGTGGCTGGCTTCGGTGACCGCCGCGGCACCACCGAGGGCTGCCTTGAGGTTCTGTTCGCAGACCCCGCACGCGGTATGTACCAGAAGATCGTGACCAGCGGCGACGCAAAGACCCTGCTCGGTGGCGTGTTCGTCGGTGACACCGCTCCCTTCGACTCCCTCAAGCCCCTGCTCGGCCGCGAACTGCCCGCTGAACCGAACGTTTACCTGACCGCAGCTGGCGGCGGCGACGGCATCCCCGACACCGAACTGCCCGACGACGCAATCCTGTGTTCCTGCAACAACATCAGCTTCGGTGCTGTCCGCGAGGCAATCGTTGACGGCAACCACGATGTTGCATCCCTGAAGTCCTGCACCACCGCGGGTACCCAGTGTGGTTCCTGTGTTCCGATGCTGCAGAAGACTCTGGAACAGCAGATGAAGAAGATGGGTCTGACCGTCTCCAAGGCACTGTGTGAGCACTTCGACTTCTCCCGTGCAGAGCTGGCTGAGGCTGTGCGTCTGACCAACCTGGACGACTTCGACTCCGTGCTGGCACGCTTCGGCCGCGGCGGCGACGGCTGTGCAATCTGTAAGCCGACCGTTGCGTCGATTCTCTCCTCCTTCCGCAACTCCTACGTCCTGGACGCTGGCCGCGGTGGTATTCAGGAGACCAACGACCGTGCGCTGGCAAACATGCAGAAGAACGGTACCTACTCCGTCGTTCCGCGTATTCCCGCAGGTGAGATTCCCGCTAAGAAGCTGGGCGTCATCGCAGAGGTTGCTGAAGAGTTCGGTCTGTACGTGAAGATTACCGGTGCTCAGCGTATCGGTATGTTCGGTGCTCGCCTGGAGCAGCTGCCCTACATTTGGGAGCGCCTGGTGGATGCCGGCTTCGAGTCCGGTCAGGCGTACGGTAAGTCCCTGCGTAACGTGAAGTCCTGCATGGGTTCGACCTGGTGCCGCTTCGGCGTTCAGGACTCTACCGGCATGGCAATCCAGCTGGAGAACCGTTACCGCGGTCTGCGTTCCCCGCACAAGTTCAAGTTCGGCGTTTCCGGTTGTAACCGTGAATGTGCTGAGGCACAGGGCAAGGACGTTGGTCTGATTGCAACCACCAACGGCTGGAACCTGTACCTGGGCGGTAACGGTGGTGCGAACCCCGCTCACGGTCGCCTCTTCGTCAAGGATGCTTCCAGTGAGGACATCATCCGCTACATTGACCGCTACCTGATGTACTACATCCGTACCGCAGACAAGCTGCAGCGTACCGCTCGCTGGCTCGAGGATCTGGATGAGGAGCACGGCGACGGTCTGGCACACCTGCAGTCCGTCCTCATTGAGGACTCCCTGGGCGTGTGCGAGGACCTGGAGCGCGACATGCAGCGTCACGTTGACTCCTACGAGGACGAGTGGGCGGCAACCCTGCGCGACGAGCGCCGCCTGCGCCGCTTCCGTGCCTTCATCAACGAGCCCAACGGCAGCGACGAGGGTTCGCACCTGTACGTGCTGGAGCGCGAGCAGATTCGCCCCGCAACCCCCGAGGAAATTGCGGCGGCAGAAGCTGGCGAGTCCAACACCGTCCTGCTGACCGGTGCCAAGATTCCCGTGGGCAAGCCCAGTGACCTCAACCCGGTCCCGGCAGCGTAGTATGTGCCCGAAGATTCCTCCGTTCCCGCCCCGCGAGTTCGCCACTATTGACGAAATCCTCGCGGGCGGGGCGCCCGGGCACACCCTGGACGATAGCGTGACGGAACGCGGCATCCTTCTGCCCGGCGAGCCTGCTGAGAACCCCGGCAAGGTCTACATTGTGGGTGGCGGCCCCGGTGCCGCTGACCTGCTGACCCTGCGTGCGGCACGTGCCCTGAGTGAGGCGGACGTGGTTCTTCTGGATCACCTCGCCCCGCAGGAGTACGGTGAGTACGCGCCGAACGCCCTCATTGTTGATGTGGGCAAGGTTCCCGGTAAGCACGCTGTTCCGCAGTCCCGCATTCAGCAGCTCATGATTGATTACGCGCTTTCGGGTAAGACCGTGGTGCGTTTGAAGGGTGGCGACCCGTACGTGTACGGTCGCGGTGCTGAAGAGCTGGATGCGTGCATCGCCGCAGGCCTGGAGGCTGAGGTTATCCCCGGCATTACCAGCGCCATCGCGGTCCCTGCGCGTGCGGCGATTCCGGTGACCCTGCGTAAGGTATCCTCGATTTTCACCGTCATTTCTGGTCACTCCGGCCTGTCGGAGACCGAAGTGTCGGCGGTTGAGGCGACCCTGCGCGCCCAGGGCACCGTGGTGCTGCTGATGGGCGTTCGTACCCTGCCCGATACGGTGGCGTCTCTGCTCTCTCGTGGGATTGAGGCTGACACGCCGCTGGCAACCATTGAGAACGGTTTCTCTGAGAAGGAGCGCGTGACTGTCACGACCCTTGAGAACGCTCAGGCAGATTGCGCATCGGTTAGGGCGCCGGCTATTACCGTCATCGGTGAGGTCGTGCATTATGCTCGCGATGATCAGAACCGCTTTGTGAGCGAGGTTCACGAGCGTCTGCGTGAGCGTTCCACCTCCTAGAGGCGGTGCGCTAGATAGTATTGCACAGCCCCGCATCCTTGGTTTTCCTAGTTGCCGAGGAGCGGGGCTGTTGCTGTGCCGGGTTATATTGCTGCGCCGGAACGCCGCGGCACAAAAACATACGAAAGCGGGGCGGGTATCAGTTGATACCCGCCCCGCTTTCATCAGGGGCGCTGCGCTCAAATCCTAATCTTGGAGCTTAGAATCTCAGAGCCTAGACCTTGAAATCGCTACTGCTACCGGAGCTAGAGCCACCGGAGCTGCCGGAGCCGCCACCGCTGGACTTGCTTGCCGAAGCCGATGAGGAGGGGCCCTCAAAGACCTTGCGGAATCGGTCGCTGTACTCCGACACAAAGTACTCGCGGCTGGTCACGCGCCACTTGCCCTCGGCGTACACCACGTAAATCACGACATCCAGGGTGCTTGCCTTCTGAGGCTCACCCGTGCCCTTCTGGTAGATGGTGTACTCCTTGACAACATCCCGGCAGGGGAACGCCACAACAGCCAAATCGGAAGAGGCAAGAGCCTTCGCATCGAGATCGTCACGGATGCTCAGCTTACTCTCGTAGTCCTTAGTCCAACCACCCGCAGCGTAGAGCTTAGCAATAGCCTTCAGATTGTTGACCAGACCGCTGTCAGCGCCGTGGACCAGACCCTTGAGGTACTGCAGGTCGCCGTTGTACATCGCGGCAATGTACGCGCTCTGGTAAGCAGCCAGAGTCTTGTAGGCGCCCTCGAGACTGACGGTACGCTGAGCCACCGTATCAATGACCGGGATCGGAACGTTCTTCGCGGGGGAGGTGTCGGTCGGCTCAACATAGTGCGCAATGGCGGGCTTGTACTCGTACTTGACGTCGCCAATGTACTTCTTATAGTCCTTCAAGAACTCGTCGGACGGAATAATCTTCGCGCTACTACGGCTTGACGAGGACGAAGACGAAGCGGATGCCGAAGCCGAGACAGACTCAGAAGGCGAAGCCGACGCAGAGGGGGAGGCGGAGGCGCTCGGGGAGCCGGAGAAAGTGTCGCCGCTACCGGTGGGGCGAATATCCTTGTTGAAGGCGCATCCTGCTAGAGTCAAAGCACCGGCGGTCAGACCGCCAAAAAGAACGGTGCGGCGGGTCAATCCGTTTCGGTCGTTAGCAGAGAAGCTGGTGTGTGCACTCGGCCGGAAGGACATGGTATCTCCTGAAAGTGGTTGATCGAGGTAGCTCGCTTCACAACGCTGTGATGCGTACGAAAGGATCCGCCTCATCGTTTTTGTATGGTGCGCGGTACAGGGGGGGGTACCGGGATACAGGTGTGCCGGAGCGTGAACTGCGGCGATACGAAGTATCCACTTCTTACTATAGAAGACTGGTTTTAAAACTTCGTCAAAAAACCCTGGACATTGTCTTTAAGGCACAATAACCCAAAGTCGGTGAGGTGCAGGGGGGTGCGCCTCCTCGACTTTGGGCTAGTGCATATGGAATTGATGAGACGGGCTGCTCTCGACTAGGGTATTAGACCCCTGCGGATTTAGACCTTAGTGGAGCCGCGACCCGAGGACGAAGAACCGCTAGAACCGGCAGAACTGGAACCTCCGGAGCCAGAAGAGTCGGAAGAGCCCTTGCCGCCATTCAGACGCTCGTTCAGATAATCGTTGCCGATTCGCCACCACTTACCCTCGGTGTAGAGCATCACGTGCGGAATAGCCACCTGAGTAATCGCCGGTATCTTGCGTTCGGTGCCGTCCGGCTGATGGATGGCGGTGGCAGAATACTTGGCGTCCATCATGATTTCTACGTAGCCGTCACCGTTCTTCAGGGCAGTTCGAGGCTCCGTATTCCGCATGGAAATGCTGCACGTGAAGTCCATGTACCAGCCGTTCTGCTCATACAGTTCCTTGACTGCTTTAACCTCGTCGATGGCGCTCTTGTCTGCCGGGTAGGTCAGCTCAATCGCCTGATCCGCGTAGTGGCCATCCTTGAGTGCGGTGATCTGAGCACTGTAGTAGGCACGCAACGTCTCGTAGGCGCCCTGGAAGGTCGGTTCTTCACGGTGCGGAACGGTCTTGAGGGGCTTGGGTACGTTCTTCGCGGGGGAAGAATCCGTTGCGGGCTGGTACTCGCCCATGTATTCGCCGGTCAGCTTCAGAGGGCCGGGGTACTTTTCCCAACCCTCAACGAGTGCATCCTCAGATACGGGTACGCGTGCCGCGCTGGATGAGCTGCTCTTAGCGCTTGCTGATGCGGTCGCCGAAGCAGACTGTGAAGCAGACGGTGAACTAGATGCAGAAGCGGAAGCGCTCGCGGAAGGGGTGGGGGAGCCTACCTTAGCTTTTGCTTCTTCGCTCAGCGGGCGAATATCGGAGGCGCAACCGGCCATGAGGGAAACCGCGCCACCGAGCAGCAGGGTACGGCGGCTCATAAGGCGGGAAGCGGCGGAACGGGTGCTCGAAGAGGGTGAGAGCATCGGTGAACTCCTTGATTATTCCCGAGGCGGGCTCGGGGCACCCGGCGGCGGGCGCGTGGTTGTATGGCGTGTTGGGTGAGGTCGTGAAAGGGGGTAAAACTTCAGGCAAATGCCGCGGTTTCAGTCCACATCCGGAAGTGACCTCGGGTGCGTACACGCTGCTGGTGGAGCGAACGGATACGCGGTGAACTCATCTTTGAGACTGCTATGTTCACACCCCGGTGAGAGGGTAGATGCTATCGAATCATCATTGATGTGTTGCACGATTCATTTTAGACTATTTTGAACTCAAAATGCACGAAAATACACCTTAGTAATCCCTGAGAGCCTATGGGGCACTCAAGATCTCAATCACCGTAAAGTATTATGACCATGCTCTGTTGATGGGGAGCTATTTGATGGAGATGGGTGCTTCGGCGAGAGGTGGCGCGCACGTTAAATTAAGTGATTTCAATCATATATATGGCCTGAAAAATGAAAGAGCCTCGTCCCGGTATTTGCGAAAGATAGGGGAGGGGAGAGGGGGTGGCTCAACCTTCTGAATGCGAGGAGGCCTTCAGTAGTCCAGGAGAAATACCCGATTCAACAAGGGGAAACCCGCTCGGAACCCCCGAAATATGCACTCTATTCACCCGCTATGCATTGCTGAATCATTCAGAAAAACCGGTTCCCACACGGGATATTGAGGGGGTGAAAACATGCAGGGGTGAATATCTAGTGGAATTACATCGGTGTTCACCCCATATCTTGTGGTTGCACTGACTGCAATCCCGCAGGTTCCCTTGAAAAAATTGAAACCCACTTAAAGCAACACGCAAGGAATGTAAAAACATACATCTTTAAACACACTCGAGTGCGGGGTGAGTCAAGACCCCTTAATCCCCCTACTCGCTCTAAATATCGCCGAACGAAGAACCATTCTGTTTTACGCCCCCGGTAGCGGCGCATCCGAAAAGTACTGTTCAAACCCACACCCCGCGGGGTTGCATACAGGCACAAAAGCCACATAAACTATTAGTGTTTGCAACGACCCGGCCATCACCGGCGAGCAATTCGGAAGAACGGACCGCACCTGCGGGCACCCGCCAATCGCTGCGGCGAGGGTGTCTTAGCGGAAGAGATGTAGTCCCAGTAGAACCGGACGGTTAAGCCCGATATAGCTGTAATAAGCGACTGATACCCGCCCAACGCGCCGCTCTTCCGGTGGCTAGGTATCGCGGACACGCGACACCCCGCTAGCCCCGGGAGGGTTCGGTGCGTTGAGCTGTTAAATCAGTAAGCAAGGTGGTACCGCGCCGCATCCCGCCCCCCGGAACAGCCCGGGCAGGTCAGTGATGCCCAGGCGTCCTTGCACCCGTCATGTCAATCCTCACCCGCTGAAACGGTGCGGACGACGAGTGCTACGTACCCTGTCGCCCCAACCTCTCAGCGTTGAGAACAACAGATAAGGGCGCACAAACACATGTCCCATGTTTACCCCAAGGCGAGCGCCTTCGAAGCCGCAGGAAGCGGCGTCACCGCATCGCCCAAGTTCCCCGCACTCGAAGAGGCAGTCCTCGACTACTGGAAGAAGGACAACACCTTCTCCGCATCCGTCGAGAACCGCCCCGCAGGCGAAAACGGCGAAAACGAATTCGTCTTCTACGACGGCCCTCCCTTCGCTAACGGCCTGCCCCACTACGGCCACCTGCTCACCGGCTACGCCAAGGACCTCGTCGCACGCTACCAGACCCAGCGCGGCCACAAGGTAGAACGCCGCTTCGGCTGGGACACCCACGGCCTGCCCGCAGAACTCGAGGCAATGAAGCAGCTCGGCATGACCGACAAGCGCGAAATCCTCGAAATGGGCATCGACAACTTCAACGACGCTGCCCGCGCATCCGTGCTCAAGTACACCAACGAGTGGGAAAAGTACGTCACCCGCCAGGCACGCTGGGTCGACTTCGAAAACGACTACAAGACCCTGAACGTCGAGTACATGGAGTCCGTCATCTGGGCGTTCAAGCGCCTCTACGACAAGGGCCTGACCTACCAGGGCTTCCGCGTGCTGCCCTACTGCTGGAAGGACGAGACCCCCCTCTCCAACCACGAGCTGCGCATGGACGACGACGTGTACAAGGACCGCCAGGACCAGACCGTCACCGTCGCATTCCGCCTCACCGCAGACACCGCCCTCGGCGCTGACGAGAAGGTCGCCGCAGAACTCGACGGCGTCGAAGCACTCGCATGGACCACCACCCCCTGGACCCTGCCCACCAACCAGGCGCTCGCAGTCGGACCCGAGATTGAATACTCCGTCGTACCCGGCGCAGGCAAGTTCGAGGGCCGCTCCTTCCTGATCGCCTCCGAGCTGCTCGGCTCCTACGCCAAGGACCTCGGCTACGAAGGTGACCAGCCCGAAAAGGACGCAGACGCAGCCGTCACCGCACGCTACACCGGCTCCCAGCTCGAGCACGTACGCTACACCCCGCTCTGGGACTACTTCGCAGACGCCGAAAAGTGGGGCACCGAAACCTCCTGGCAGATCCTCGTCGCCGACTACGTCACCACCGGTGACGGTACCGGCATCGTCCACCAGGCACCCGCCTACGGTGAAGATGACCAGAAGGTCTGTGAAGGCTACGGCATCCCCGTGATCCTCTCCCTCGACGAAGGCGCAAAGTTCCTGAACCTCTTCGCCGAGCCCACCGCCTCCGGCTCTACCGCTCTGGCTGAGATTGCAGGCGTGCAGGCATTCGACGCGAACCGCACCATCATCAACGCCCTCAAGGCAGACGATGTGCTGATCCGCGAGAAGTCCTACGTGCACTCCTACCCGCACTGCTGGCGCTGCCGCACCCCGCTCATCTACCGTGCAATCACCTCCTGGTACGTGAAGGTCACCGACTTCAAGGACCGCATGTACGAGCTGAACAAGCAGATCAACTGGATCCCGGAAAACGTGAAGTACGGCCAGTTCGGCAAGTGGGTTGAGAACGCACGCGACTGGTCCATCTCCCGTAACCGCTTCTGGGGCTCCCCGATCCCCGTGTGGGTTTCGGACGACCCGAACTATCCGCGCATGGACGTGTACGGCTCCCTCGAAGAGCTCAAGGCAGACTTCGGCCGCCTGCCCCTGAACAAGGACGGCGAACCCGACCTGCACCGCCCGTACATTGACGAGCTGACCCGCCCGAACCCGGACGACCCGACCGGCAAGTCCACCATGCGCCGCGTGGAAGACGTGCTCGACGTCTGGTTCGACTCCGGCTCCATGCCCTACGCACAGGTGCACTACCCCTTCGAGAACCAGGAATGGTTCGAGAACCACTACCCGGCAGATTTCATCGTCGAGTACATCGGTCAGACCCGCGGCTGGTTCTACGTGCTGCACGTACTGGCGACCGCGCTCTTCGACCGCCCCGCGTTCAAGAACGTCATCAGCCACGGTATTGTGCTCGGCTCGGACGGTCAGAAGATGTCCAAGTCCCTGCGTAACTACCCGGACGTCTCCGAGGTCCTCGACCGCGACGGCTCCGACGCGATGCGCTGGTTCCTGATGTCCTCCCCGATCCTGCGCGGCGGCAACCTGATCGTGACCGAGCAGGGCATCCGCGAGGGTGTTCGCCAGGTCATGCTGCCGCTGTGGAACGTCTACCACTTCTTCGCCCTGTACGCTAACGCCGCCAACAACGGCGAAGGCTACAGCGCAAAGCTCAAGTACGACTCGCAGCACGTGATGGACCGTTTCATCCTCGGCAAGACCCGCGAACTCATCGAGCAGGTCACCGCAGCGATGGACTCCTACGACATCTGGAACGCCTGCGAATCCCTGCGCCAGTACGCCGACGCACTGACCAACTGGTACGTGCGCCGCTCCCGCGAGCGCTTCTTCAACGAAGACACCGACGCATTCGACACCCTCTACACCGCACTGGTGACCGTGTCGAAGGTTGCCGCGTCCCTGCTGCCGCTCAGCAGCGAGGAAATCTACCGTGGCCTCACCGGTGAACGCTCCGTGCACCTGGCTGACTGGCCCGAGGCATCCGCTTTCGCTGATGAGTCCGACCTGCTGGCTCTCATGCAGACCGTGCGTGAGGTCTGCTCCGCAGGTTCGGCACTGCGCAAGGAAAAGAAGATCCGCGTGCGCCAGCCGCTGCAGAAGATGACCGTGGCGATCGCACCTGAGCAGTTCGCAGCCCTGGGCACCGCTTTCGGTGAGAAGGGCGCGGAGTACTTCGCGAACATCGTCGAGGACGAGCTGAACCTGCGCCAGGTGGAGCTGGTCAGCGCCGACACCGTCGACCCCGCCGACTACGGTATCTCCCAGCAGCTGAAGGTCAACGCACGTGCGGCAGGTCCGCGCCTGGGCAAGCAGGTGCAGGTTGCCATTAAGGCATCCAAGTCCGGTGACTGGGCCGTGACCGAGGACGGTACCGTCCTGGTCGGCGTGGCAGCTCTGGACGGCGGCCTGGCTCTGGAAGAGGGCGAATACGAGCTGGCAACCGTGGTTGCCGCTGACGCTGAGGGTGCTGAGCACACTGCGGCTGCGGTTCTGCCCGGCGGCTTCCTGGTCCTCAACATTGAGCTGACCGACGAGCTGGTTGCCGAGGGTATCGCCCGCGATACCATCCGCGCTATTCAGCAGGCACGTAAGGACGCCGACCTGAACGTTGCGGACCGCATCAACCTGAGCATTGCGGCACCGGAGGAAACTCTGGCAGCTCTGCGCGCCAACGAAGCACTGGTGACCGGCGAAACCCTCGCCGTGTCCCTGCAGCTGAGCGAAGCAGCCGAGCTGAGCATTAGCGTAGCCAAGGCATAAAACGCCTGAATCGTACGGCCGTCCCGCCCCCTTGATTGGGTGGGGCGGCCCGTCGTCTATCCCGCCACACGGTGGGCACCTGCCGGCACCGGCCGGCTATCCCAGTGAGGAGAACAATGAGCGAGAAGAATTACCCCGCAATTCCCGACCCCGAGGGCGTGGAGCGGGTCTACGGTGAACTGCTGGCGCGAGCGCCCGAAAACAAGATGGCGCCGCGCCTGGACGCTGTGGCGCGCGCCGTCGAAATCCTTGGCGACGTGCACCGTGCCGCGCCGGTCATCCACATCACCGGCACGAACGGCAAGACCAGCACCGCCCGCATGATTGAGGCGCTACTGCTCGGCCACGACCTGCGCGTGGGCCGCTTTACCAGCCCGCACCTCGAAAGCGTCACCGAGCGTATCTGCATTAACGGCGCGCCCGTACCGGACGCCACCTTCGTGCGCATTTGGGAGGAAATCGCCCCCTACCTGCAGATTGTGGACGCAGAGATGACCTCCCGCGGCGAGCCCGCCCTGACCTTCTTCGAGTCCATTACCGTACTCGCCTTCGCGATTTTCGCGGACGAGCCGGTGGATGTGGTGGTGCTGGAGGTCGGTATCGGCGGCACCTGGGACTCCACGAACGTTGCCGACGGCGTGGTTTCCGTGGTCACCCCGATCGGTCTGGACCACACCGACATGCTGGGCGAAACCCTCGCCGAGATTGCGACCGAAAAGTCCGGCATTATCAAGCCCGGCGGCTTCCTGGTTTCTGCGGCACAGGACCCGGAAGCGGCGGACGTGCTGCTCGCCTCCGCCCGCGAGAAGGAAGCATCCTTTGCCTTCGAGGGCGTGGAGTTCGGCGTTGTCTCCCGTGAGCTTGCGGTCGGCGGTCAGCTGCTGACCCTGCGCGGCCTGGCGGGCGAGTACCCGGATGTGCCGCTGTCCCTGCACGGTGCGCATCAGGCGCAGAACGCCGTGGTGGCTCTTGCTGCCGTGGAGGCATTCTTCGGCGGCCAGCGTCAGCTGCCCGAGGACGTGGTGCGTACCGCGTTTGAGACGGTGCGCTCGCCGGGCCGTCTGGAGGTTGTGCGCACCGAGCCGCTGACCATCCTGGATGCGGGCCACAACCCGCACGGCGTGCGTGCGTCCGCGGCTGCGCTGACTGAGGCGTTCAAGCTGTCCCACCTGCATTCCGTGGTCGGTATTTTGGGTGAGAAGGATGCTCTGGGCATGTTTGAGACCATGCGCGAAGAGTACGTGGACGCTTCGGACGGTACCTTCCGCCTGTACCTGGCGGCGTCGGATTCGCCGCGTGCGATTGCGCCGGAGCGTCTGCACGAGCTGGCGCTGGATGCGGGCCTGGACGAAGACTCGATTGAGGCGTTTGAACACCTGGACGAGGCGATTGCCACCGCCATGGAGAACGCACTCTTTGAGCAGGAGTCGGCGGGCGTGCTGATTACCGGTTCGATTACGGTCATCGGTGAGGCACGTACCCTGCTGGCGGCGCATGAGCAGGCGAAGACCCCCGGCGCTGAGGCTGAAGAGCTGCCGGATGAGCTGGGCGCCGAGGGTGCCTATGCGGGTTCTGCGGGTGCGGCGTCGGCTTCGACCCTGGCTGCCGCGGCGGCTGCGGCTGCCTCTGCTGAGCCGGATGAGCTGCTGGACGGCATCATGGCTGAGCTGGGTGGCGAGTCAGCGGCGGGTTCTTCGCTGGAGGATTCGCTGGGTCTGCCGCTGGGCGATTCGTACACCGATGATTTCTTCGGTGACGATGATTCTGAGGACGATGCGGATCACTAAGGCGACCTGTTGAGGCTATCGACATGAGGCGGGGTGCCGCCCTCCGGTTGGTTTTACCGGCTGGGGGAGTGGCACCCCGTTTTTCGTGCCTCTGCCCTCGTGCTTTGCTCTCATATCCCCACTCGAACGCATGATTTCTCACGTGTTCCCATGGGCTCTCACCTAACCCCAATCGCCCGAATTTGACTGGCATCATCAGCCCTCACCCTCCCAAAAATCGAAAAGAACGAAAATTTGCGGGCACCGGGGCGCAAAACCGGGCGCGCCTTGGCGTCACGGTGCTATATTCGCTGAGGCGCCGGCCCCAACGCCTGAGGCCGCACCAACACACCCGCACACATACGCATACCAGCGACGGTATGCCACATAGTGAAAGGCACCCATCATGCCCGCACCCTTCACCGATTTGATTGGCACCGATTCGTTCACGGAGACGCTGCGTCAGGAGAACCTCGCCACCTGGCTTTCCGCCACGAATCACCGCTTTGTTGCTGAGCTTTTTGACGGCTCGATCGCCCCGCAGGTCATGGCGGGGTACCTGGTGCAGGACTACCGCTTCCTCGATACCTTCCTCGCCCTGATTGGTGGCGCGATTGCTAACGCTGATACTCTCGCGGGTCGTCTGCGCTTGGCGCAGTTTGCCGGCGAGATTGCGGGCGATGAGAACACCTACTTCCTGCGTTGTTTTGAAACTCTCGGCGTGACTGAGCATCAGCGTGATTCCATGCCCGATACGGAGGCGACCACCGGCTTCAAGCGTCTCTTCCTCGACGCGGCGGCTAGCGGCAGCTACGCGGCGATCCTGTCGGTGCTGGTGGTTTGCGAGGGCCTGTACCTGGATTGGGCGTCGAAGGCTCCCGCCAAGCGTCCTGAATCTTTTGTGCACCACGAGTGGATTAGCCTTCACGACTACCCGGAGTTTCGTGAGCTGGTTGATTTCCTGCGCCGCGAACTGGACCGTGTGGGCCCGTCGGATGCGCAGCGTGCCCGCGAGTTCTTTAGCCGCGCGGTGGAGCTGGAACAGCTGTTCTTTGATGAGTCGTACACCCACCCGCTGCCCTAGGTAATACCGCCCTAAGTGATGCCCCGGATAAAGCCCTAGAAAATATCCCGTTGAAACCCTCGGAAGGTTCCGCCCGCCGCTGAATTGCGGGCGCCTCCCGGGGGTTTCGCGTGCTCAAGACGCCCCGAAAGTGCCCGGAATGAGCCCCTGAAAATGCCCCGAAAGTGCACAGAAAACGCGCCCACCTGTGTAAAATAGCACGTCATAAAACGGAACATATAGGCTGATGGCGTGCCATTTGGCGGTGTGAGAGGCTAGGATAAATGGGGTACCGCTTCCGGGGTGCTGGCTATGCCGCGCCGGTATGTACCCGCTACTGCACGAGGTGAGGCGCACCCTTGAGGAACCTACCGGCACCTCCTCAGCCGTCCCCGGCGTCTGCCGCGTTGACGGTTGCATGCGCCCCTCAACACTACAGAGCTTAAGACGGTGCTGCTGGGACAGTACCACCGTAAAACACTATCTAAAGGAGTCGTATGAGTACCGCCGCATCGAGTACTACCGAGCCCCCCCACGCTGCAAAAGAAGCGCAGCACGGGCACGCGGGAACCCCGGGCAGCTACTCAGACCGACAGCTTGGATTCTGGCTGGTTGGCGCCGGCCTGATCGCACTCATTTCTTCAGCGATTCTGGTGTACGAGCGCCTGCAGATTTACATTGATGCCGGCCACTCCACGGTCTGCGATATCAACGCCCTGCTCAGCTGCGGCACGGTGATGCGCACCCCGCAGGCGGAAGCTTTCGGCTTCCCGAACCCGTTCATTGGTCTGGTGGGCTTCTCGATTGTGGTGACTATCGGTGCCGCAATCATGGCGGGTGCACAGTTCAAGAAGTGGTTCTGGGTCTGCATGAACATTGGTCTGGCTGCGGCAACCGCGTTCATCATGTGGCTGTGGTACCAGACGACGTTCCAGATCAACGCCCTGTGCCTGTTCTGCATGATCGTGTGGGTTATGACCATCACGCTTTTTGTGAAGACTACGGTCCGCAATATTTCGGCGGGTGTTATTCCGGCGTCGCAGTCGATGCGTGAGAGCGCTCGCGGCTGGTCGTGGTTTGCGATTAGCCTGTGGTTGATCCTGATTTTCGGCATTATTGTGATCCGCTTCTTCGAGGTCATTGTGAATATGATGCGCTAAGCAGTTGAGGGCTGATGCCCCGAACGTGCAACGCCCCGGTGCCTGTTGGTGCCGGGGCGTTGTTGCGTCTGCGGGTGGGTGAGGCTGCGCAGAATACGCCGGGCTGATCGTGCCGGGCAGAATACGCCTGGCTGGGGCGCCGGGTAGTGGGGGAGGCGCCGGTGACTTTGCCGGTGGCAGTCAGCGGGGAGGCGGCGCGGGTGCGTATAATGGTCAGGTATATTCTTGAGCGGCGTCAGCCGCAGCCGTCCGCGGGTTTTGCCTGCGGCGTTGACTGCCTGCCGTTCTGCTGGACACTAGATTCTTGATACCCCTTCGAGGAGAACCGTGAAGACTGCCGGAATTGCCGCAATGGGCGTTGCTGCCGTTATTTTTCTGACTGCCCTGCTGTTGCTGACCGCCGGTCACTTCTCGCTGCTGTGGGTGATTCTGCTGGTTGTTTCTCCGTTTGTTTTCATTCTGGGCGTTCCGTTTGCGACCGGTTCCGGTCCGGAGTACCTGCCGACCGACCCGAAGCTTGCTCAGCAGGCTCGTGAGGCGCGCGATGCGGAGCTGGGTCTGGACTAGCCCCTCCTCTGTGAAAGTTTTTGAAGCCGGGTGGTGCGTAGTGGCACGCCCGGCTTTGCTGTACCCGCCATGCGCCCGCCGCAGTGTGCCCGCGGCAATGTACTCGCGCATCCTGCCGGGAGGTGGAGCCCAGATAGGATGGGTGGGGTGGCTTAGAGGTACCCTCTACCGGGTATAATGGAACACGGTGTCTTGTGCGCCCCGCACGCGCATAAAGATCCCCACCAACGCATCGAGGGAGAGTACCCGAAGAGCGCCGGCTATAAGCCGCGGAGCATAACTGTCGCACCGCGCGGGCCGCCCGCCTCGGCGAAGAAACCCGAAGACCGGCAGGGCACCCAGGAAGGTGTGAGCGTGCCGTGCTCGAGAGCGAGGTGGCTGTGACCGTCGCGGCGCGCTCTGCGTTCCGCCCGCTCGCCCCCTACGGCAGAAGCACTGAACGAGATAGTGCCCGGTAGCGCTGATGAACGCGCGCCGTAGGGTGAGGCTTGAGCCGCGGTGACAGCAACTAGGCTTTGCGCTGTATGCGCGCTGTTAAAATCCTTGCGGTGCGGAGCAGGGTGTAACGAAAGAAGATTAATGTCTGACGAGAAGAACGTCGAACTTGGGGTTTTTGAGGCGCTGAACGCCCTCGCGGAGGAAAAGAACGCCTCTGCAGAGACCCGTGAAACTCTGCGTAAGAATGTTCGTGAGAGCTCTGACGCCCAGCAGGGTACTGAGCGCCGCCGTCCGGGTCGCCCGAAGAAGGAGAAAGCTCCTGAGGTTCCCCTGGATGAGGCGATTGCTGCTGGCCTGACCAACCTGCGTAACGCTAAGGCTAAGCACGCGCCGGCACCGAAGGTTGCCGCTCCCGCTGCATCTGAGACCGAGGTTGCTTCTACTCTGGATAGCCTGTTTGAGGCTGCTGAGAAGAAGGCGGCTGAGCCTGCTGTTGTGGAGAAGACCGCGAAGGTGGAGGAAGTTGTTTCCCCCGCCGCTGAGTCTGCTGAGCCCGCCGCTACTGAGCCCGCTGCCGAGTCTGCCGTTGAGGTGAAGGAAGAGACCGCCAAGGTTGAGGTCGTGCCCCCGGCACAGGCTGAGGAAGCTGAGAAGGCTGAGAAGACCGAGGCTACCGCTGAAGCTGCTGAGCAGCCCGCCGAGGCTACTGCGGTTGCTGAAGAATCCGCAACCGAAGAAGCTGTACCTGAGGCACCCGCCGCAGAAGAGTCTGCGGAGGAGCCCGCAGCTGAGGATCCCGCAGAAGCTCCCGAGCCGGTAAAGACCATTAGCGACCTGCAGCGCGAAAAGCTGCAGGAGCTGCGCTCGCGTACCCCCATGGGTGCGATGCCGCTGTTCATGGCACCCGAGCCGGAGGAGCTGAGCGAGCTCGCTGTTGCCGCCAAGCTGGAGCGTGAGGCACGCCGCGCCGCTGCCGAGGAGCAGAAGCGTAAGGAGCGCATGGAGCGCCGCCGCGAGGAGGCTGCCGCTGAGGCTGAGGTGACGAGCCACCGTCGTCGTCGCCGTCGCCGCGGTACCGAAGATATTGAGATTGAGGGCGGCGTTGATGATGAGGTTGAGACCGTCACCAAGGTGCGTGCGCCGCGCCTGGCTGACTCTCACGCGTCCAACACTGTGACCGGTGTGCGCGGTTCTACCCGCCTGGAGGCGAAGCGTGTGCGCCGCCGCGAGTCCCGCTCCTTGGGCCGCCGCCGCCACATCGTGACCGAGGCTGAGTTCTTGGCTCGCCGCGAGTCCGTGGACCGTCAGATGCTGGTTCGTCAGAAGGACGGCCGCATCCAGATTGGTGTGCTTGAGGACGGCGTGCTGGCTGAGCACTTCGTATCCAAGACCCAGCAGGATTCCCTGATTGGCAACGTGTACCTGGGTAAGGTGCAGAACGTCCTGCCCTCCATGGAAGCTGCGTTCGTTGACATTGGACGCGGCCGCAACGCTGTGCTGTACGCGGGCGAGGTCAACTGGGATGTCACCGGTCTGGACGGTGCGCCCCGCAAGATTGAGAACGCCCTGAAGCCCGGCGATTCGGTTCTGGTGCAGGTCACCAAGGACCCGATTGGTCACAAGGGTGCCCGCCTGACCAGCCAGGTTTCCCTGCCCGGTCGCTTCCTGGTGTACGTGCCGGGTGGTTCGATGACCGGTATTTCCCGTAAGTTGCCCGACACCGAGCGTGCGCGTCTGAAGAAGATTCTGAAGGACAAGCTGCCCGAGGGTGCTGGCGTGATTGTTCGTACCGCGGCGGAGGGCGCTTCTGAGGAGGAGCTGACCCACGACATTAACCGTCTGCGTGCGCAGTGGGAAGAGATTCAGGAGAAGGCTAACTCCCGCAAGGTATTGGCCCCCGAAATGCTCTACCAGGAGCCCGACCTGATGATTAAGACCGTGCGTGACGTCTTCAACGAGGACTTCACCGCGATGATCGTTCAGGGCGAGAATGCGTGGGATTCCATCGAGGCGTACGTGACGTACGTGGCGCCGGACCTGGTTTCCCGCCTGCAGCAGTGGGACGGCGATGACGACCTCTTCGACCACTACCGCATCAACGAGCAGCTGGCGAAGGCACTGGACCGTAAGGTGTACCTGCCTTCGGGTGGTTCGCTGGTGATTGACCGTACCGAAGCCATGACCGTGGTGGACGTGAACACCGGTAAGTTCACCGGTAGCGGCGGCAACCTGGAAGAGACTGTCACCAAGAACAACCTGGAAGCTGCTGAGGAGATTGTCCGTCAGCTGCGTCTGCGCGATATCGGCGGCATTATCGTCATTGACTTCATTGACATGGTGCTTGAGTCGAACCGTGACCTGGTTCTGCGTCGCCTGATTGAGTGCCTGGGCCGTGACCGTACCAAGCATCAGGTGGCTGAGGTGACTTCGCTGGGTCTGGTTCAGATGACCCGTAAGCGCCTGGGTACCGGTCTGCTTGAGGTCTTCTCGGAGCCCTGTGAGCATTGTGCCGGTCGTGGCCTGGTGGTTCACGATCAGCCGCTGAGCGGTCGTAGCGGTGGCGCGTCGGATTACATCCACCGCCATGAGCGTAATGACCGTAAGCGTAGCCGTGCCGCTGCCCGCGAGGATTCTCGTGACCAGCAGAAGCAGGATGCTCTGGAGTCGAAGAAGGCTGAGCGCCGTAACGCTATGGCTGCGGTGGCTGCCGCATCCGCTCAGAGCGAGGACGTTTCGGAGGAGACTGCTTCGACCCGCAAGAAGCGTAAGCGCCGCAAGCGTTCGCGCCGCGCGGAGACCGCTGAGCTTTCGCTTGAGCAGGAGATTCAGGGTATTGCCGAGGCCGCCAGCGAGCAGGCTCACGCGGAGGTTGCTCAGCGTGAGGACAAGGTCGCTGAGGTCACCGAGGGCAACTGGATTGGTGAGCAGGGCGGTTTCTCCCTGGAGCAGCTGGCGAGCGCGTTCGACCGCGTGGAGGAGGAGTCCGCTGAGGGTTCCTCGCAGGACTCCGCTGAGGGCCGTTCTGATCAGGAACGTTCGGAGGAGCGTCGTTCGTCCAAGCGTGGTGAGAAGAAGTCTTCTCGTAACCGTAAGCGCCGCGAGCTGACCGATGCGGATATTGCCGCTGTTGAGGATTCCGGCGCGGGTGCGCTGGAGGACGAGCACCACGTTGACCCGGAGCTCGACCCGCGCTTTAGCCGCTCTTCGGATCGTTTTGAGGCGATTCGCGCCGGTGAGGCGAAGGCTCGTGCTTCTCAGAAGGCTGGCCGTCTTGCCCGCGCTGAGGGTGAGTCGTTCCGTTCGGGCCGTGAGGATCGTTCGGAGGAGCGTCGTTCGTCCAAGCGCCAGGACCGTGAGCAGCAGAACGCTGAGGCAACCTCGGGTGTGCAGAAGGCTCAGGAGTCCAAGCGTGTTGAGCGTGAGGACCTGCGCATTGAGGATGTTCGCGAGACTCCGCGTGCCTCCCGCCGCCGTGCTCGTCGTGCCGCTGATGAGAAGCGCGCCGAGAAGGCAGCTGAGCAGAGCGTGGCATCCGAGCAGGCACCCGCAAAGGCTGATAAGGTTGAGAAGTCTGAGTCTCGCACGGTTGTGACCGGGGTGATTGGTGCTCCGGCGGTGACCGGTGTGGTGGGCGCAGCTCCCGCAGCGGTTGAGGCTCCGGTTGAGGAGGCTCAGAAGCCTGCGGCTCAGGTGCCCGGTTCGACCCCGCGTAAGCGTCGCACTCGCCGTGCGGCTTCGAGCGCCGGTGCCGGTGCTCAGGTCGTGACCGTGGACGCTTCCGAGCGTGCTGAGGGTTCCGTGGTTGCTTCCGCTTCTGTTGCGGATGTGACTCCGGTGTCTGATGACGCTTCGGCCCCTGTCTTGTTCGGCATTGGTGTTGCTGCTGCCGACATTAAGCGTGAAGGTAAGGACGATTAGTCTTTAGCTTCCGATCATCGGAAATCCGATGGTGTGTATGTTGCGCCCCGGCGTGGTGGAGTAATCCACCCCGCCGGGGTTTTTATGCCCGGTTTATCTGCGGTGTATCTGCCGGGGTTGAGTAGTATCACGTGCCGACTTCGGGTGTTCCGAAAATTTATCTATTGCGCGGCGCGTAGATCATGCCGTATCCTTAAGGACTGGTGTTTATCTCAGTGAAGCCCTATCGACGCAGGGCCAGCGGGAGACACCGCTCCCACCCGCATCGTCTTCGGCGCGGTCGAGTATTCGGCTGAGTTTGGAACGTGCGGGAGAGAGACACCACCGGTGAGCCTCGCGTGTTGGCTTCGGCGGGCAATCCCGTCGGAACGCACGGGCCGTTCCTCCTTGATCGCGGTCATTTGATTGGCGGGGGAGGGCGCACAGCAATGAAAGCGCAGGCTGCTCATTCGTGTGAGATCCAAGAAGCAAGTTGTCGAGAAAAGTGAGTCCCATAGTGGCATACGCGATTGTACGCGCTGGCGGCCGCCAGGAGAAGGTTTCCGTAGGCGACCTCGTTACCCTTGACCGTGTTGCAGGTGAGCCCGGCAGCACCATCGAGCTGCCCGTGCTGCTGCTCGTCGACGGTGACAAGGTCACCGCTGACGCAAAGTCCCTGGCTTCCGCCAAGGTTGTTGCTGAGAAGGTTGAGGACCTGCGCGGTCCGAAGATTGTTATTCAGAAGTACAAGAACAAGACCGGTTACAAGAAGCGTCAGGGCTTCCGCGCCGAGCTGACCACCGTCAAGATTACCGCTATCAACGCGTAATCGAAACGACCGGAATTCAACCCTAAGGTAGGAATACAGAATGGCACACAAGAAGGGCGCAAGCTCCACCCGTAACGGCCGTGACTCGAACCCCCAGTACCTCGGTGTTAAGCGCTACGGCGGCCAGTCCGTCAACGCAGGCGAGATTCTCGTTCGCCAGCGCGGCACCCACTTCCACCCCGGCCTGAACGTTGGCCGCGGTGGCGACGACACCCTGTTCGCTCTGGCAGCAGGCACCGTCGAATTCGGTACCCGCAAGGGCCGCAAGGTCGTTAACATCCTGGCAGCAGCTGAGTAATACTCACCGCTAGGGCAGAGGGGGTAGGCGTTAGTCTACCCCCTCTCGCTATGACCTCGAATGCCGTGGACGCCCGTGCTGGGCTCCACGATGAGGCGCACCCCAACCCGGTCGCGCCTGCTACCGCATCCGCAGCATGATTGGTGTGTGCCGTGCGGTGGCGAAGTGAAGATTTTCCAAGATAAGGAGAACCCGTGGCAGAATTCGTGGACCGCGTGGTCTTGCATGTATCTGGCGGTCGCGGAGGTAACGGCTGCGTCTCCGTGCGACGTGAAAAGTTTAAGCCCCTGGGCGGCCCTAACGGCGGTAACGGTGGTAATGGTGGCGCGGTGATTCTGCGCGTGGATAACCAGACCACGACCCTGTTGGAGTACCACCACAGCCCGCATCAGCACGCCCCGAATGGCGATATTGGTCGTGGCGATATGCACCACGGCTTCAACGGTGAGGACCTGATTCTGACCGTGCCGCAGGGTACTGTGGTGAAGGACCGCGAGGGTAATGTTTTGGCTGACCTGCTGCGTGTGGGCGACGAGTATGTTGCTGCCCGTGGCGGTATGGGCGGTCTGGGTAATGCTGCGTTGGCTTCGGCTAAGCGTAAGGCTCCCGGTTTTGCTCTGTTGGGCACCCCTGGTGAAGAGGCTGATATTGTTCTGGAGCTGAAGTCCATTGCGGATGTGGCTCTGGTGGGTTACCCGTCGGCTGGTAAGTCTTCGTTGATTGCTGCGATTTCTGCGGCGCGTCCGAAGATTGCTGATTACCCGTTCACCACTTTGATCCCGAACCTGGGTGTGGTGCAGGCGGGCGATGTTCGCTACACCGTTGCGGATGTTCCGGGTCTGATTGAGGGCGCTTCGGAGGGTCGCGGTCTGGGTCACCGCTTCCTGCGCCATGTGGAGCGTTCTTCGGCTCTGGTGCACGTGATTGACTGTGCGACCCTGGAGCCGGGCCGTGACCCGATTAGTGACTTTGAGGTGATCCGCGGCGAGCTGCAGAACTACGAGGTTGACCCGACTGCGGGTGTGACCGTGCCGCTGCATGAGCGTCCGCAGATTGTGGTGCTCAATAAGATTGACGTTCCTGAGGCTCGTGAGCTGGCGGAGTTTGTTCGCCCCGAGTTTGAGGAGATGGGCTTTAAGGTCTTCGAGATTTCGACTGCTTCCCATGAGGGTCTGAAGTCCCTGATCTTTGCGATGGCAAAGCTCGTGGAGGAGGACCGCGTGGCTCGTGCCGCTGCCGAGAAGGAAGCGGAGCGCGTGGTTGTTGAGGCTCCTGTGGTTCGTCCGAAGGGCTTCCGCGGTAAGAAGAAGCAGGAGTTCACTATTCGCCGCGAGGAGCGCAACCTTGAGCCGCTGTTCCGCGTGATTGGTGAGAAGCCTGAGCGTTGGATTCAGCAGACTGACTTCAATAATGATGAGGCTGTCGGCTACCTGGCGGACCGCCTGGCGCGCCTGGGTGTTGAGGATGAGCTGTTCAAGGCTGGTGCTCGTGCCGGTGACGCCGTGGTGATTGGTGAGAATGACAACTCGGTGATCTTCGATTGGGAGCCGACCATGGTCGGTGGCGCTGAGTTGCTGTCCTCCCCGCGTGGTACGGACGCTCGTCTGGAAGAGATCATTCGCCCGACTCGTGCGCAGAAGCGTGTGGAGTACAAGGAGCGTATGGACGCGAAGGCGGAGGCTCGTGCCGAGCTGGAGTCCGAGCGTGTTGCAGGCGTGTGGACCGAGTCGGTTGAGTACCGCAAGAAGTTGAAGGAAGGCAAGGTCGACGAGAATATCGACATGCCGAATATCGACGACTAGTAGCTGAAGCGTAGCTGTTGCCTAGACAGCTGTTTCATAGACAGTGAATGGTGCCGCGTACCGGGGTTTGGCTCCGGTGCGCGGCGCTTTCTTGTGTGCGGTGCTTTCTTTTGTGTTCTGTGGTTGCCGCTCGCGCCGGATGTGCGTGTCGGAACACGCGGGTGAGCCTGCGGTCGGGCGTGCTGGCTGGGTATTCCACTGGCGGCTTAGCTCACCCCCGTCATTTCGATGTTTTTGACCGTAAGCAGGTAGCATAGAGGAGAATGTACGCGGGCACCTTTTTCGGTGTTGCGTACCTTCTGTGTACCTGCCCGCATCCGCGCCTGTTGTGGCTTTTTAGCTGCCGTGGTGCGGCCTCTGTCCCCAGCAAGGACGGCATTTGTGACTGACCAGCCTGTTCACCTTGATTTTGGTGCTCCGAGCACCGAGTCGATTCCCCCGCGCACTCCCGGTCGGGTGCGTCTGGGCGTGATGGGTGGAACCTTCGACCCGATTCACCACGGACACCTGGTGGCAGCTAGTGAAGTTGCCGCCGTGTTCGACCTGGACGAGGTCGTGTTCGTTCCGACCGGTCAGCCCTGGCAGAAGGTGGGGGAGCGGCACGTGAGCGACGCTGAGCATCGCTACCTGATGACGGTGATTGCGACCGCGTCTAACCCGCGTTTTACGGTGAGCCGTATTGATATTGACCGTGGCGGTGCCACCTACACCTTTGATACGCTTAACGAGCTGCGCGCCCTGCGCCCGGATGCTGACCTGTTCTTCATTACCGGCGCGGACGCGATTAGCCAGATTATGACCTGGCGCAATGCCCATAAGCTGTGGGATTTGGCGACTTTTGTGGGCGTGACCCGCCCCGATCACGATCTGGATCCGCCGCTGGCTGAGGGTCGTCATATTACGACCCTGAAGATTCCTGCGATGGCGATTTCTTCGACCGATATTCGTCGCCGCGCAGCTGAAGATGCCCCCATCTGGTACCTGGTGCCGGATGGTGTGGTGCAGTACATTGCTAAGTACGGCCTGTACAAGAAGGACGCTTTGACGGCGTACCGTGACGGCTTGCCTCACGTGAAAGATGAGTCTGGGCAGGCACCCCAATCTACGAATAATGAGGGAACACATGAGTGAAGCTACGGGTTCGAAGCCCTATAGCGAGGACGAAGCGTACCTCTACGAGACGTACGTGACCGAGGACGGCATTGAGGTGCCGCCGCCTACTAAGGTGATGGGTCCGCGCCGTCTTGCCCGCTACCGTGAAGAAGTTGCCGAGTACCTGCGTGCAGCCCGCCGCGGTGAGCCCGCGAAACCTGTTGCGAATATGGGCTCCGTGATTCATGCGGACGCTATTGACCCGCAGGTTCTGGCTGTTCAGCGTCGTTTTGCGGCGCTGGCGGCGCAGGGCAAGATTGACACTGAGGCGAACGATGAGGAGAAGCTGCACGAGCCTGCTCCTCTGACCAGTAGCCTGCGTGTTCTGCGCCCCGAAGAGATCGCGCAGAACCGTGTGGATGCGACCAGCCCCTCCGCGGTGGATAACCCGATGACTTCTTCGATCCCGGTCATTGCCGTGGTCAAGGAGGAGAAGCCGGAACCCGAGCTGCACCAGTACCTGGTGCGCGATGAGCCGAAGGTTGAGGAGCTGGACAGCTCTGACGTTGAGGCTGAGCAGACCGAGGTTGCTTCCGTTGAGGAAGAGACCGTTGAGGTTGCTGAGGTTGAAGAGTCTGCTGACGAACTGCCCACCCGCGTGAGCGCAGTGAACGCGCAGGGTCTTGACCTGAGCGTGCTGGATAGCGCCTCCGCAGGGGATACCGTGGATTCGGTGGACGGCGACCCGACTGTTGCTCTGAGCCCGGATGAGGTTGAGGAGCTGCTGCAGCGCATGGTGGATCGTCAGGATCCCGAAGAGTCTGCTGCCCTGGTTGAAGAGGTTACCGAGGACGCTGAGGAGTCTGAGGAAGCCGCGAAGGATGCAGAGTCCAAGGTTGCTGATTCTAAGGTTGCTAAGTCCAAGTCTGCTCCGGTACCTTCCGCTGAGGCTTCCAAGGAGTCCGCTTCTAAGGGCGCTGTTGAGAAGGCTGAAGAGGTTCTGCAGCCTGCACAGAAGGCCTCCCTGGCGTGGCTGTGGATTGTGCTGCTGCTCGCCCTGGTCGTTGTTGGTCTGATTATGATTTTTGGCCCTAAGTAGGCCGTGAACAATGCACCCCTGTTGCGGGTGCTGCCGGCGGGTGTTCTGCCGGCAAGGAAGGAAAATATGACTGCTGCACAGTCCTCGATTGAGGCTCTGCGCATTGCCGCCCGCGCTGCGGAGGAGAAGCAGGGAACGAACCTGTTCGCTGTGGATGCATCCGACGCGATGGGTCTGATTGATGGCTTCCTGGTGGTTTCTGCCCACAATGAGCGCCTCGTGAACGCTGTTGCGGATGAGGTTGAGGACGCTCTGCGTGAGCAGGCTGACCTGAAGCCGGTCCGCCGTGAGGGTCGTTCCTCGGGTCGTTGGATTCTGCTGGACTTCGGCGATATTGTCGTGCATGTTCAGCATGAGGAGGACCGCGAGTTCTACGCTCTGGATCGTCTGTGGGCTGAGGCTCCGCGTATTGAGCTGGGGGTTGAGAACGAGGCTCCCTTCGACATTGAGGGTGAGACTGAGGAAGATGCTGCACGCATCATTCCCGCTCAGGATGAGGCGTAGGCTTCTGCTTGATTTTTAGCTGATGAGGGGTGGGCTCTGCTGGCGCTGTATGGTGCCGCGGGTCCGCCCTTCTTGCTTAGCCTTTGGCTTACCCGCCGGGAACTTTTTGGGTTTTTGGGTGCGCGGGTTTGCATCGCTGTCCGTGGTGTGTGTAATATATTCATGTTGCCTCGTTGAGGTCACTAACAGAATATGGGGATATGGCGCAGCTGGTAGCGCACCTGCATGGCATGCAGGGGGTCAGGGGTTCGAGTCCCCTTATCTCCACGTTTTCATCGGTTGAGGAGCTTATCGCCCGGTTCTTGTGAATTGGGCGATTTTGCTATCCACTGATAACTCTCGATAGTCAACAACGCAGTTCATAGTTGAGGAGAAGCGCATGGGAGCGCACGCACATCACGGCCACCACGGGCATCACCACGACCATTCGCATGCCCCGAGCCCGGAGGATGCCGCCTTGATGCGTCCGCGCCTGCTGATTGCGTTCAGCTTGGCGGTCGTTATTGTGTTGGCGCAGGCGATTGGTTCGTTGGTCACCGGAAGTCTCGCGTTGCTGACTGATACGGCGCACGCTGTTACGGATGCCTCCGGTCTGCTGGTGGCTCTCACGGCGGCTTCGCTGATGACGCGCCCGGCAACGTCCCGCCGCACGTGGGGTTTTCGCCGTATTGAGGTGCTTGCCGCCCTCGGGCAGTCGGTGCTGCTGCTGGCGGTGGGTATCTACACGGCGGTGGAGGGCGTGCATCGCCTGTTCGCCCCGCCGGAGGTGCCCGGCACCGAGCTGCTGATCTTTGGTGTGGTCGGCCTGGTGGCGAACGCTATCGGCATTGCGGTGCTGGCTACGGCGAGGAACGCGAGCTTCAATATGCGTGCCGCGTTCCTGGAGGTGCTCAATGACGCCCTGGGTTCGCTGGGTGTGATTGTGGCGGCTATCGTGATTTGGCTGACCGGCTTCTACCAGGCGGATGCCCTTGCCGGTCTGCTGATTGCGGCGCTGATTGTGCCGCGTGCGGCGCGTCTGATGAGGCAGACGACTGCGGTGCTCATGGAGTTCACCCCGGACGGCCTGGATTTGGACGCGATGCGTGAGCACATGCTGCGCGTTGAGGGTGTTGTGGAGGTGCACGATGTGCACGCTTCGATGGTGGCGACCGGTCTGCCGGTGGTGACCGCCCATGTGGTGGTTGCCGATTCGTGCTTCCATGACGGCTCTGCGGTGGCAATTCTGGACCGTATCCGCTCCTGCGTGGCGACCCATTTTGAGGTGTCGGTGGAGCATTCAACCTTCCAGCTGGAGACTGCCGAGTTGGGTGGTCGTGAGCCTGCTTCGATTCGCCACCCGTAAGCTGTGCCCGTAGGCTGGCTCGCATAGGTTTTGTCCGGGTTTCGTCGGCGGTTCTGCCCGCCGCGGTAAATTACGGCAGAAAACGGCATGCCAGAACAGGTACCAGAGCCTGAAATAGCGGGGGAGAAGTGACCGTTATATTTGGTGGCTTCAACACGCAAAAGATACACTCTTTAGGGAGCAAAAGGTGCTCCTCACCCACACACTTTGACAGGTCCGCTGGCTGGCTCTTTAGTTTGGTAGCCGCTGCAGCCTGCAACGATGAGCGCACCAGCCGGGCTGAAACGGAACAGCGGGCGGGCGCATCCTGGAATTTTTGACGAGAACAACCACGATTAGCAGCAGATACGGAACACTATGCATTCACCTATTGCCACTTACCTGACCGAGACCCTCGAGTCGGTCGCTTCTGATACCTCCGGTGAGTTGGCAAACTACATTCCGGAACTTGCCGCCGTGGACCCGAACAAGCTTGCCGCGTCTATCGCCATGGTTGATGGTGAGCAGTACGCCGCCGGTGACTCCGATGTGGAGTTCACGATTCAGTCGATTTCTAAGCCGTTCGTGTACGCCCTGGCGCTCGCGGACCGCGGCTATGATGACGTGCTTGCGAAGGTGGGCGTGGAGCCTTCCGGTGAGCCGTTCAACGAGCTGTCCTTGGAGGACGGCTCCGGTAAGCCGCTGAACCCGATGATTAACGCGGGTGCGATTACCACCCATTCGCTGGTGGGTCCTCCCGGTGCGACTCAGGGTGAGCGCATGGAGCGCGTCATTTCTGGTCTGTCTGCGTTTGCGGGCCGTCGCCTGTCGGTGAATAAGCGCGTGTACGAGTCTGAGCTGGAGCACGCGCACCGCAACTACGCGATTGCGCACATGCTGCGCGGCCACGGCATCCTGACCGGCGACCCGACCGTGGCGGTGCAGGGTTACACCCGCCAGTGCTCGCTCATGGTGACGGTCAAGGATTTGGCGCTGATGGCGGCGACCCTGGCGAACTACGGTGTGCATCCGGTGACGGGTGAGCAGGTGGTTCCTAAGACTGTGGTGCGTCAGGTGCTGAGTGTTATGTTCACCTGCGGCATGTATAACTCTGCGGGTGACTGGGCGACCCAGGTGGGTGTGCCGGCGAAGAGCGGCGTGGGCGGCGGCATCATTGGTGCGGTGCCCGGCCAGCTGGGCGTGGCGACGTTCTCCCCGCGCCTGGATGGTCACGGCAACAGCGTGCGCGGTGTGGAGCTGTTCGAGCAGTTCTCTGACGACATGGGCATGCATGTGATGAACGTTCCGACGGTGGCTCGTTCGGCGTTGCGCGCGAACTACCTGATTGGTTCGGGCGAGGATTCGATGCGCCTGATTCAGCTGCAGGGACGCATCCGTTTTGCGGGTGTGGAGCGCGTGATTCGCGAGATTGTGGAAGCCCCCATGGAGGGCTCGAAGGTCGCCCTGGACGTGACGCGCGTGTACGCGGTGGATGAGGTCGCTCAGAGCATGCTCCTGGAGCTGATGCGCCGTCTGCGGAATGACGGGTACAAGGTGTACCTGATTGATAATGACGAGACGATCACGAACACGGAAGCGCTGCGCAGCATGGGTGTGAAGATTCTAACGAACCCGGCGGCGGTTACTTCTGCCGAGTCGGATGCTGAGCGCGTGGCTGAGGCTGACGCTGAAGAGGCTGCGGAGGCGGCGGCCGCGCTGGAGGCGGGCGCATTGGAGGCGTTGGAGGCGCAGGCGTTGGAGTCTGCTGAGCTGCCTGCGGCTCCTGAGGCTGAGTAGGTTTCTTGCCGCGGCATCGGCTACACAATATATGTTTGAGTGCCCCTTTCCCGGGTGCGTGGTGAACGCGTTCTGGGGGAGGGGCCTTGCTGTGCTGTGGCTAGGGTTCCTACCGTGCGGCGCGGGTGCCTGTAGGGCAGTGCTGGTTCCTAGTGCGTGGCGTGGGTGTCTATAGTGCGGTGCTGTTTTCTGTCGCGCGGCGCAGGGTAGCGTAGGGCGCTGAGCGCGGTCTTCGGTGAGTGAACGGGCTGAAAGAGCGTAGAGGTTCTTTAATAGCGCCGTTGTTAATCATTAAGTAATATTTTGAATTTTTCGATAGCTAACAGTGGTCTCATCATACACTCGTAATATGAACACTGTTCCACACTCAGAAACACCTATCGCTCCTCGTCAATCCGCTATTACTGACCCCACCGCTGACCGGGCGGTGGTGGGTGCTTCTGCCCGCGCCTCCATGGGGCGACGGGAACTCTTGCATCACGTTGGTACCTTTGGTCTGGGCGCGGTGGGCTTCGGTGTGCTGGGGCTTGGCCTGACCGGTTGCACCCCGTCCGGTAGCGCCTCGGCGACTCCTTCGGCAAGCGCGGCGGCTAACCCTTCCGCATCTGGCTCCGCATCGGGTACCCCATCCCCGACCGCCGCGGCATCTCAGACGGCTTCTGCATCCGCAACCTCCTCGAACCCGGTCCCTGCGGCTCGTGCCTGGGACGGCCCGCAGACCGGCCTGCCCGGTGAGGGAAAGTACATTGCGTGGACGGTCGATGACGGTGCCGACCCGGAGGTGGTGCGCGCCTACGCGGAGTTCGCACACCGTACCGGCACGCGTCTGACGTTCTTTATCAACGGCCAGTATCCGGCGTTTAAGCAGCATCGTGACCTGTTGCTTCCGCTGGTGAAGAGCGGCCAGCTGCAGATTGCGAACCATACGTATAGTCATCCGGCGTTGACGAGCCTGACGGATGAGCAGATTGTTCAGGAGCTGACCCGTAATGATGAGGAGATTAGGCGGCTGTTTGGGGTGTCGTCGAAGCCGTATTTCCGCCCGCCGTACGGGTATTATGATGCGCGCGTGTTGGCGGCTGCGGCGTCGTGTGGTTTTACGCGCCCGGTGTTGTGGTACGGGTCGTTGGCGGATTCGTCTAATATTTCTTCGGCTGAGGTGTATGCCTATGCGGAGAAGTATGCGTTGGCTCAGCATATTGTGATTGGGCATTTGAATTATCGGGGTGTGGTGTCTGAGCTGGACCGTATTCGGGCGTTGTTGGATCGGCGCGGGTTGACGACGGTCACGATTCGTGACTATTACGGGTAGTGCGGGGGAGCCTTGGCGGGGGTTCCGGTGGGTATACTGGGAGGCATGATGAAGCTTCCTCAGAACCCTATCCTTCGGCAGGTGCACCGTTTCCGTGAGTCGCTGCTGCTTCTGCTGTATTACTCGCTGTCTTTTCTGGGTGTGCGGTGGATGCGCACGGGGCATCCGCGTGTGGCGGCGGTGTGGTCTGTGGGTTTGTGGCTGAATTTGGTGCTGCGTGGCATGGGCCAGGTGGTGCGTATGCTGGTGCCGGTCCTGCAGGATGCGGAGGCGCGCCGTGCTCGTGCTGAGCGTGCCCGCGCCTACCAGCCGCGCTAACCTCACCGACTGCTCTAACAGAACGAGGCTGATATGACGAAGCCCCCTCGTACTAGAAATAGTACGAGGGGGCTTCGCTACAAGGACAAACGGAAGCCTAGTGCTTCTTCTTCGGTTCGCACGCCACGCCGTCACCGTCTTTATCTAGACCCGGGCGGTAACCCGGCTCACCACGATGCAAGGGCGCCGCACCAGCCGCCTGTACCTCCGCACAATTCTTGTAGTAAACACTCGACTGCGCCGGAGCCTGCTGCACCGGCTGAGCAGGAGCCTCAGCCGCCGGAGCCTGCGCGGGCGCCTGCTGGACGGGCGCCTCCGTAGCTACCGGCGCCTGCTGAACAGGCTCAGCCTGTTGCGCGGGAGCCGCAGAAACCGGAGCCGCCGGCGCCTCCGCGGAAGGTGCCTCAGCCGCCGGTGCCTGCACGGGAGCCTCAGTCGTCGGAACCGCAGACGGGGTTACCGTCGGGGTAGGAGACTCCGAAGGAGTCGCAGACGCACTCGGAGAAGAACTAGGAGTAGCTGAAACCGAAGGGCTAGCAGAAACAGACGTCGACGATGACGTAGAAGGCACAGGCTTCGGAGCGCGAACAGACGAAGAGCAACCAGTCAGCAATAGAGCACCCGCAAGAACACCAGCGGTCGCGGTGTGAATTTTCAACACAATATTCCTTTATAAAGTGAGTGGACAAGGGTGTTCACCGTAGAACACACACTCAAGTGTAAATGAAAACGGTCCCATCCGCAGGTAATATTGAGCCCCCAAAAATTTCTGACAAGGGAAGATGTAGCGTGCGGGCATAGCAAAGCCCCCTCGTACTGGAAATAGTACGAGGGGGCTTTCGCCATATCTAGGGGTACTAGCCAGGGTGATAGGGAAGTAGCACCCCAGCCGCGCCTCGCTCAGCGGCTACTAAGAGCAGTTGCCGTTCACATCGCAGGACGGACCCGCCTCCGCAGCACCGTCACCTGCTGCGTCACCAGCCGCGCCCGCCAGAGGGTTCAAAAACTCAACACGGTGAGTCTCCTCCCACACCTGACGCAGCGCCTGCACCAGCATCTTCGCAGGCTGCGCACCACTGACCGCCCACTTCGACTCAATCAAGAAGAACGGCACACCATTAATGCCCAGCTGGCGCGCCAACTGCTCATCAGCACGCACATCCGCCGCGTAACGGTCGCTCTTCAACACCGCCTCAACCTCGGCGGTATCCAGGCCAATCTCAGAAGCAATATCCAGAATTGACTCGTGATCCTGCACCGAACGGCCCTGCGTAAAGTACGCCAGCTTAAACGCCTCCTGCGCTGCCGACGCCAAACCCTGCTCCGCCGCATAATGAATCACACGGTGCGCATCAAACGTGTTACCGTAACGCGCCTGACGCCAATTGAAATCCAAACCCACCTCGCGGGCACGCTCCGCCAACGACTCCTGGCTCGCAATCGCCTGCTCCAACGACATCTGATACTTACCGGCAATCATCTCAGGCAACGAACCGGCAGGATGCTCCGTAGCCGACGGGTCCAGCTCAAAACTATGCCACACCACCTCAACCTCGTCACGGTGCTCAAACTCGGCGAGCGCCTGCTCCAGGTTACGCTTGCCCACGTAGCAGAAGGGGCACACAATATCGGACCAAATATCAATACGCATGTTATCTATTCCTCTCATACTCGGATGCGGCACACTGCCGCCTGTATGCTCACCTAACGTCCCGGCTACCGTGTTTATTCCCGGCTATTCCCCAGCGGGTGTTCCCCAGGGTTTATTCCCGCCGGGTACGGCAAAGCCCCCTCGCGCCGGTTCGTACAGAATCTTCTGCACAGGAATATCCGTACAGGAACCGGGTCAAGGGGGCTTAGCACACGCGAAATACGCGACCCTATCGGCGGGCAGCCGCCGGTGCGGTAGTGGCAGTAGCCGCAGGTGCGGCGGTCGCACGAGCCGGCGGAGCCGTAGTGGTTGCCGCCGCAGGTGCAGTCGTAGCCTGCTGGGTAGCCGCTACCTCATCCTCATAGCGGGTAGTCGGCGCCTGAGTCGGAGCCTCAGTAGTCGGCTCCGGGGTAGGGGCCGGCGCCTCCGTAGTCGCCTCGGGGGAGGGGGTGTTCTCCTCCGGGGTGGGGGTCGGCGAAGGAGCCGCCGCCTTAATCTCTTCCTCGGATGCGTCACCGTAGTAGTCACGAACCGTCACCGCAGTCAGGCCGCGGTCATCGAGCAGTCCCTTCACCTTATCGAGGATCGGGATGATCGTCTCGTAGTTCAAGTGACCCAGCACAATCTGCTGCGGCAGCATGTAGCGGATGCAGCGCATGTAAATCACACGGGAGCTGGTCTTCGCCTCGTCGCCGGTAGTGCCGTTCCACATGACCGGGCGGGTAAAACCAATCTCACCGGCAGCCTTCAGCACCGCATCGTTGTAGCGGCCGTACGGCGGGCGGAAGTACGGCTTCGACGAGACACCGAACATGCTCATAATCTCGTCTTCGTTACGCTGCAGCTCTTCCTTCACACCCTCAGCATCCAGGGTGGTCAGGTCAGCGTGGTTGTACGTGTGGTTCGCAACCTGAATCTGGCCACTCTGAACCAGCGGACGCAGTAACGACACATGCTCCTTAAAACCGGTGTAAGAAGCGTTAATGAAGAACGTCAGGCGAGTATTCGTACGCTTCGAGAACTCAGCGTAGCCGCGAATCGCCTCCGGGCTTGCGCCGTCATCAACAGTCCACGCAACATACTTGCCGTCACCAATGAGGGAGTTGCCGATGCCGGGCCATTCGCGCGGCTTATCAACCGGGTTGCCAGCAGCGGCAACCGTCGGCGAATTCGTGGGTGCGGGGCGAGTAGCAGCAGAGGTCTCGCCGCCAGCCTGATACGGAGTGAAATTACCGCTGGTGCCGTCGTAGTCATTCGACTTCTTCGAGCAGGCAGCAATCAGCGGAAGCATAGCAGTGCCGAGCACAAAAAGTCGGCGGTTAGGCTGTGAGTGGGTCATACTCTCCAGGATAACGCCCCCACCTGCAAGGAACGAATCTGAACAGCGAATACACCCTAAATAATGTGCACATCACACCCTGCGCTCAGCACCACAGTATTAATAGGTATAAAAACTAGGTATAAGAACACAAAATCCTAAAGCCGCAAGCCGGTAACGCTCCGCTACACTAGTGGGATGGAGAATTTGGGCACTCACGAACTGCGCAACCTTGTGAACGATGCTGCCGACGAGGCAGTCAACATCGGCTATCGCGTTGCAGACCGGCTGCACAGGTGGCGCGAAAAGCGCGCCATCGCCGCCGGTCGCGAGCCTATCCTCGTGCCCACCGAAGGCTACGGCCGCGCCGCCTCCGAAGGAAACCCCGGCTGGGTCCGCATCATCGCCCGCGCACTCTACAAGACGGTCAACCTCGAACGCCTGCTACAGGTCGTAGAAGGCACCCAAGACACCGCCAACCCCATGCGCGGCTGGCGCTCCTTCACCGCAACCGCAATGTCCGACGCGCCCGTCACCATCGTCATCGACGGCACCAAGTATGAGGCGTACACCGACCGCGGCGGCGTACTCGACGTCAAACTCAGCATCGACCTGGACCCTGGCATGCACGAAGTCATCATGTACGTGCCCGGCTCCCGCGCCGTAGCAACCAGCGTCTACATCGTTCCCGAAAGCCAGAAGCTCGGCGTCATCATGGACGTCGACGACACCGTCATGGTCACCATGCTGCCGCGCCCCCTCGTCGCTGCCTGGAACTCCTTCATTCTCGACGAGCACGCACGCATCCCCACCCCCGGCATGGCGGTCATGACTGACCGTATCCGCCGCAGCCACCCGGATGCGCCGTTCATGTACCTGTCCACCGGCGCCTGGAACATCACCCCGACCCTGCGCCGCTTCCTCAGCCGCAACGGCTACCCGCGCGGCACGTTCCTGCTCACCGACTGGGGCCCCACCCCCGACCGCTGGTTCCGCTCCGGAACCAACCATAAGGTCGAGTCCCTGCGCCGCCTCGCCGAGGAATTCCCGCAGATGAAGTGGATCCTCGTCGGCGACGACGGGCAGCGCGACCCGTACATCTACAACGGCTTCGCGGTACGCTACCCGGACAACGTGGCGGCAATCGTCATCCGCAACCTGACCGTGGGGGAGACCATGCTCGCCTCCGGCCGCGTGTGGAGCGACTACCGCGCCGAACAGATGATGCGCTCGCCGCTGTGGATTGAAGCCACCGATGGCGTAACGCTCAGCAAGAAGCTGCGCGAGCTGGGCCTGATCGATTTCTAGCCGGTTACTGCTCACCGGTTGCTAAAACCAGCATGGATACCCAGTAAACCCACCGCAAATACCGCGAAATGCCGGTATATGCGGTGGGTTTTGGTGTTTCAGCGGAATTAACCAACTTAAACCCACGACACACCGGCTGCTGAAAAAGAGTTAAAAATCTTTTCTACAGCCTTAATCACATAGCTTAAACCCGCTCGAAGGGGGTTAACCCCCGCCTTTAAGAAAGTCCGTTCTGCTTTAAAACCGCGCCGTTCCGCGCAAGAACGGGTGAGAGCGGAAATCTCTTTAAAATCAAGCCCGAATCTGCCGGGTTTTATGCCCCCAAACGCATACATGAGGTTAACTGAACCTCAACTCAGCGGGCGAATGAACCCTTAAAAATCCTGACCAACTTAAACCCCACCTGTGGATAACCCGGCACACCCCGCGAAAATACGGCGAACTAGCCCCGCGGCAGGGTGTGGATAAGCTGTAGACACCCCCTCTTAAGTGGGTTCAACTGTGGGTTTATCGAACGAAACACGACCCTCGCACCACATCATCTTGTGGTGCAGAAAAATCTCGACACTAGATGTAGTATTAATACTCGGTTCCACCACTACGGCACTTTTAGGCGCCCTGCCCCAGAGCAGGAAACCGCCACGCCCCACTAGGAGGGGGCAGTGGACGGCACAGCGCCCGCCGTAAATAACACGTGGTGAACCACCGACGAAACACGCCAGATTCATTCACGAGATAAGCCCGCCCGAGCGGGAGAAAGTAAGAGGCACTCCCATGGTAGTGACCGTGTACACCAAGCCCCAGTGCGTCCAGTGCAACATGACCTACCGCGCCCTCGACGCGAAGGGTATCAGCTACACCAAGGTTGATATCACCGAAGACGCTCAGGCCCTCGAAATGGTCAAGTCCCTCGGCTACATGCAGGCACCCGTCGTCATCGCAGGCGACGAGCACTGGTCCGGCTTCCAGCCCGACAAGATCAACGCTCTGGCAGCGTAACAACCCTGCCGAAACCCGTACAAACGGAAAATCGGCACGGAACCACACCGGCCCACGAGAATAAGGAGTACAGATTGAGTACCGCCCTCACGCCCAACCCCGTCGACGAGCACGCAGAAATCCGCAAGATTCTTATGGATGCACGCAATGCTTCCGAGGGTCGAGCGACCGAGGACGAACTGGACGATACAGCGCCACTCATCGTGTACTTCTCCTCCATCTCCGGTAACACCCACAAGTTCGTGGAGAAGATCCGTGCCCGCCGCCTCCGCCTGCCGCTGCGCACCGGCGAAGACACCCTCATTCTTGATGAGCCGTTCGTGCTCATCGTCCCCACCTACGGCAAGCCCGAAGGCGCCGGTAACGTTCCCCCGCAGGTGGTTAAATTCCTGAACGTGGAGCAGAATCGCCACCACATACTCGGTGTGATTGGCTCCGGCAACACCAACTTTGGTCCGCTCTTCGGTATCGCGGCAGACATTGTCGCCAAGAAGTGCGATGTGCCCGTGCTCTTCAAATTTGAGCTCATGGGCACCGATTCAGATGTAGAAAAAGTCAACGAAGGATTGGAAGCATTTTGGACGCAAAACTGCCCTCAGCACTAGAAACTCTCGGTGCGAGCCACAACGGCAAGAGCGTGCCCGAGAAGTTCAAGGGTATGAGCTACCACGAGCTGAACGCACTGCTGAACCTCTACGATGAGAACGGCCAGATTCAGTTCGATGCAGACCGTCAGGCGGCACGTCAGTACTTCCTGCAGCACGTCAACAACAACACCGTCTTCTTCCACGACCTGGAAGAGAAGATCGAGTACCTGATCGAGAACCAGTACTACGAGCCGGAACTCTTCGACAAGTACAACTTCCAGTTCATTAAGAACCTGTTCAAGCGCGCCTACGCCGTGAAGTTCCGCTTCCCGACCTTCCTGGGTGCCTTCAAGTTCTACACCTCCTACGCGCTCAAGACCTTCGACGGTCAGCGCTACCTGGAGCGTTTCGAAGACCGCGTCTGCATGGTCGCACTGCTGCTGGCAGAAGGCAACGAGAAGCTCGCCGAAGACATCGTCGACGAGATTATCTCCGGCCGTTTCCAGCCGGCAACCCCCACCTTCCTCAACGCAGGTAAGCGTCAGCGCGGCGAGCTCGTCTCCTGCTTCCTGCTGCGCATGGAAGACAACATGGAGTCCATCGGCCGCTCCATCAACTCTGCACTGCAGCTCTCCAAGCGCGGCGGCGGCGTGGCATTCGCCCTGACCAACCTGCGCGAGTCCGGTGCGCCCATTAAGAAGATTGAGAACCAGTCCTCGGGCGTTATCCCCGTCATGAAGCTGCTGGAAGACGCCTTCTCCTACGCAAACCAGCTCGGCGCACGTCAGGGTGCCGGTGCCGTGTACCTGCACGCACACCACCCCGACATCTACGCCTTCCTGGACACCAAGCGTGAGAACGCTGACGAGAAGATCCGCATCAAGACCCTCTCCCTGGGCGTTGTCATCCCCGACATCACCTTCGAGCTGGCGAAGAAGAACGAGGACATGTACCTCTTCTCCCCGTACGATGTGGAACGCATCTATGGCGTGCCCTTCTCCGACATCAACGTCTCCGAGAAGTACTACGAAATGGTCGACGATGCACGCATCACCAAGACCAAGATCAACGCGCGTGAGTTCTTCCAGACCATCGCAGAGATTCAGTTCGAGTCCGGCTACCCGTACGTGATGTTCGAAGACACCGTCAACCGCGCGAACCCCATCGCCGGTAAGGTCATCATGTCCAACCTGTGCTCCGAGATCCTGCAGGTTTCTGAACCGTCCACCTACCACGCTGACCTCGGCTACGAGACCGTCGGTAAGGACATCTCCTGCAACCTCGGCTCGCTGAACATTGCACTGACCATGGACGGCGACGATTTCGGCAAGACCGTGGAAACTGCGATTCGTTCGCTGACCTCCGTCTCCGACCAGTCTGACATCCGCTCCGTACCCTCCATCGAGCGCGGCAACGGCATGAGCCACGCCGTGGGTCTGGGCCAGATGAACCTGCACGGCTACCTGGCACGCGAGCACGTCTACTACGGTTCCGAAGAAGCACTGGACTTCACCAACATGTACTTCTACACCGTCGCCTACCACGCAATCCGCGCCTCCATGCAGATTGCTAAGGAACGCGGCCAGCGTTTCGAGGGCTTCGAGAACTCGAAGTACGCGTCCGGTGAGTTCTTCGCAAAGTACATTGAGAAGGAATGGGCACCGCAGACCGAGCGTACCCGCGAACTGTTCGCTAAGCACCACATCCCCACCCGTGAAGAGTGGATTCAGCTGGCTGCTGACGTGGCACAGTACGGTATGTACAACCAGAACCTGCAGGCTGTTCCGCCGACCGGCTCCATCTCCTACATCAACGGTTCGACCTCTTCGATTCACCCGATCGCTTCGAAGATTGAGATCCGCAAGGAAGGCAAGCTCGGCCGCGTCTACTACCCGGCGCCGTACATGACCAACGAGAACCTGGACTACTACCAGGACTCCTACGAAATTGGTTACGAGAAGATCATCGACACCTACGCCGTGGCAACCCAGCACGTGGACCAGGGCCTGTCGCTGACCCTCTTCTTCCGCGATACCGCAACCACCCGCGATATCAACCGCGCCCAGATTTACGCATGGCGTAAGGGCATCAAGACCATCTACTACATCCGTCTGCGTCAGATGGCTCTTGAAGGTACCGAGGTTGAAGGCTGCGTATCCTGCATGCTCTAGCCCGAATGCTGTGACGCATTCAGCCTGAGCTGGCACACTATAACTAAAGACTGGAAGGGGCGGTTACGGTAAACACGCAAACCGCCTGCGCGACTGGCTGGCCGCGCGTGGCACCGTAACCGCCCCTTAAGAATCGGAGAATTACTAATGAGCGAAAAGGTGAAGCTCGTCGACCACGTGGTCGAGGCTATCAACTGGAACCGTATTGAGGACGAGAAGGACCTTGAGGTTTGGGATCGTCTGACCGGTAACTTCTGGCTGCCGGAGAAGGTGCCGCTGAGCAACGACGTGCCCTCCTGGAAGACCCTGACCGAGGAAGAGAAGCAGCTGACCATGCGCGTCTTCACCGGTCTGACCCTGCTGGACACCATCCAGGGTACCGTCGGTGCTGTGTCCCTGCTGCCGGACGCTGTGACCGCGCACGAAGAGGCCGTGTACACCAACATTGCGTTCATGGAGTCCGTGCACGCAAAGTCGTACTCCTCGATCTTCTCGACCCTCGCCTCCACTAAGGAGATTGACGAGGCGTTCCGCTGGGCTGCTGAGAATGAGCACCTGCAGAAGAAGGCGAAGATTGTTCTGTCCTACTACACCGGTGACGACCCGCTGAAGAAGAAGGTTGCCTCCACTCTGCTGGAGTCCTTCCTGTTCTACTCGGGCTTCTACCTGCCCATGTACTGGTCTTCGCACGCGAAGCTGACCAACACCGCTGACCTGATTCGTCTGATTATTCGTGACGAGGCAGTGCACGGCTACTACATTGGCTACAAGTTCCAGCGCGGCCTGGCGAAGGAGTCCGCGGAGCGTCAGGCAGAGCTGAAGGAGTACACCTTCAACCTACTGTACGAACTGTACGAGAACGAGGTGGCGTACACCCACTCCCTGTATGACGGTGTGGGTTGGAGTGAGGACGTGAAGAAGTTCCTGCACTACAACGCTAACAAGGCTCTGATGAACCTGGGCTACGAGCCGATGTTCCCGGCGTCCGTGACTAACGTGTCCCCGGCGATCCTGTCGGCGCTGTCCCCGAACGCGGATGAGAACCACGACTTCTTCTCCGGTTCCGGCTCTTCCTACGTGATCGGTAAGGCCGTGAACACCGAGGACGAGGACTGGGACTTCTAAGGCTGAAAGCTCTAAGGCTGAGACTTCTGAGCCCCCTTTCTTGCCTTTAGTTATGAGGCTGAGATGAACTGAGCGGAACCCCCGCGTGTCCACTGTGGATGCGCGGGGGTTCCGCCGTTTAACCGGGCTATTCAACGTGCCGGGAAGCGGGGGAGAGGCGGCGGAGAAGCAGGGGAGTAGGAGCGGTCTTTCTGGTTCCGGTTGTCGGAATTTTTACCTTCACCCCGTAGCATAAAAAATTATTGATATATCGGGGTGCGGGGCGTACTCTGATACGACTAACCATCAACGCAGATTTGAAAGGAACATCATGCGTTCAGTTGTTATGGAAGCCCCCGGCAAGGTCGTCGTCAACGAAGTTGAGAAGCCGACCCTCCTCGAACCCACCGACGCCATCATCAAGCTCGCAGCATCCTGCATCTGCGGCTCCG
>ERZ1674236.9-NODE-9-length-78499-cov-31.119843_pt1 | contig 78499 bp, 79 predicted proteins | sample MGYA00581210_ERZ1674236 | MGnify/ENA primary metagenome ERZ1674236 (study PRJEB41354, sample SAMEA4873328) | human saliva metagenome | biome: human-associated habitat [ENVO:00009003]; feature: mouth environment [ENVO:08000002]; material: saliva material...
GTACTGTCTGCGGCTTCGTCGCCTTGTCCTGATTTAAAGTTAATCCACTATACATCGTAGAGAGAGTATTCATTCATCGATGCAAAGAAAAATGGTAGGAAAGCTCACATTATACAAAGGTCGTCTGAAACTCAACTTTCAGACGACCTCTTTTTAACTTTGCAGCAAAGCTAAAAAATATTTCATCATTTCCTATTGGGAAAGTATGTTGTTCATAAATTGAGATTTATTGCTTAATCATTTATCCGTACAATCCGCCTCATCAAATATTTTAAGGAGGCAATGATGAAAAAAATGCCTGTATTGTTTGTCGGGCATGGCAGTCCGATGAATGTGCTGGATAAGGAAAATCCGTTCAACCAAAATCTCAGCCTGATTACGCAAAAGTTTGCCAAACCCAAAGCGATTTTGATGATTTCGGCACATTGGTACGGCAGCCATTTGCAGGTTACATCGGGCGAACATCCTGAAATGATTTACGATTTTTACGGATTTCCTGAAGAACTCAGCCAAGTGCAGTATCCGGCGCCCGGTTCGCCCGAATTAGCGGAGCAAGTTCGGTCGTTATTACAATCGGAAAATGTGGAGCTGAATCCGACACACGGTTTTGATCACGGCGCGTGGGCGGTGTTGAAATTTATGTATCCCGATGCCGATATTCCTGTGGTGCAGCTCAGCCTGAACCGTTTGCAGTCGGCGGAATGGCATTTCAATTTGGCGAAAAAATTATCTGCCTTGCGCGAACAGGGTGTGTTGATTATCGGCAGCGGCAATATTATCCATAATTTGAGCGTGATGAGCAGGGCGCATATCAATCAAATCGGCGCGGGTTATGATTGGGCGTTTGCGTTCCGCGAAGCGGTCAATCAGGCGATTGTCGAGCGGGATGTCGATACTTTGATTCATTACGAACGGCTGGGCGAAAAGGCGATGCTCTCCGTGCCGACTCCGGAACATTATCTGCCTTTTCTTTGCATCATGGCATTGCGCGAGCCGGATGATGCCATTACGTTTTTCAACGACAACCTTGTCGCCGGTTCGCTCAGTATGACTTCGCTTTTAGTGGGGTAAAAGAAAAAATATGGCAACGCTATTTCGGTCAGGTTATGATTCAATACAGCATATTTGATTGAAAATGCTAGGTTTATTGACGAGAGCTGTTTTTTTCAGTCAAAGAAACCAGTGTATCAGTTGGTTAAAAGGTCGTCTGAAAACCTGATTGGGCGTTTTCAGACGACCTTTGCTTTGCTGGTAAAGATTCGGGCTGCTTACGGACGGTTGGCTGCGATATGGTAGCGCGTTTCAAATACGGCTTCTTCTCCCGCGTTCAGCTTGATTAACCCTAAGCCGTTGTTAAAACAGTCGGGTGCGCCGCTGAGGTTTTCGATGGCGATGGTGTCGCGGGTCGATGGGGTGAAGATTTGCAGGTAGGGATAGGATGCGTCGGGGTAAATGCTCAGGGTCAGCCCGTTGCCTGAAAGCGTGCAGGCGGCGGGTTTGCTGCGTGCCAAAACAAAGCTGTTGTCCAATTCGATGCCTACCAGGCTTGAGGTCGTCTGAAAACGGGTGTCGTCGATCATGCTGCCGTCGGGAACCAAATCGGCATCGAAGCCCAAGCGTTTGCTGCTGTCGATTTCCAGCGACCAATCGTCGGTTTTGCCGCCGAGTGTGAAATAGGGGTGCCAGCCGTCTGCGAGCGGCATGGCGGTGGTGCCTTGGTTGCGGACGGTGGAGCGGATGCTTAAGCCGTCTGTACTGAGGCGGTAGCGGACGGTCAGGCTGAAAGGGAAGGGGTAGCCGCTGTCGTCTTGTGCGTAATCTGCGCGGATTTCAACTTCGGCGGATTGGTCGTCGGCATGGCTGTTGACGAGGGCGAACTCGCGGTCATACATCAAGCCGTGTGCCGCGTGTTCGGCGAGTTTGAATTTGCCGCACTGATACGCTTTGCCGTCAAAGCTGTATTTGCCGTGGCGCAGGCGGCAGGCGTACGGGCTGAGCTTGCCGCTGCGGAACCATTCGGTCAGGCTCTCGCGGGCGTGTTGCGGGGTATCGTAGGCTTTAACGATGTTGAACCATGTACCATCGGGGCGGCGGATTTCATAGCGGTTGAGCAGCCCGCCGTAAAGATAAATTTCCGCACACAAATCGGCTGAGGCGAGCAGCAGGCGGTCGTTGTCGGTTTTGAGTGTGAACATGAAGCGGCTCCTGATTGGGGTTGGGGCAGGGTGTATAAAAGGTCGTCTGAAAAGTTTTCAGACGACCTTTTGAGATTTTACTCTTTAACTAAAGGACCTGATGTTCCTCTGTGTCCGGCGGCGGTACGTACCAGTTGGAGAAATTCGGACTTCAGGCCGAACGGGTCATCGCCTTGGACTTTTTGTGCCATGTTTTCGATGTCTCTCCAATTGAGTTTGCCGTTGTATTCGCCGCCGCGCAAGGCTTGGGCATAGGAAGCGGCGGCAAGGGCGAGCAGGGTGTCTTTGTCGGCTTGGTCAAGCGGTTTGCTGCCGACGGGGACGGCTTGCTGCATCAATTGGCTGTCTTTTTGTCCGGGCAGTTTGTAGCGCACTTTGACAAAGGCGTATTCGTTTTTGCTGCCTTTGGCGGCTGGGGCTTTTTGATAGCGCGATTCTTCAAGCCAGCCTTGTTTGCCCTGCGGGATGATTTCATAGAGGGCGGTCACGCTGTGGCCTGCGCCGATGTCGCCCGCATCTACTCTGTCGTTGTTGAAGTCTTCATTGCGCAGGGTGCGGTTGGTATAGCCGACCAAGCGGTATTCTTTGACGGTGGCGGGGTTGAATTCGACTTGGATTTTGACATCCTGCGCTACGGTGGCGAGTGTGGAGGTCAGCTGCTGTTGCAGGACTTTTTTCGCTTCTTTTTCGTTGTCGATGTAGCTGTAATTGCCGTCGCCCGCATCGGCGATTTGTTCCATCATGTCTTCGTTGTAGTTGCCCATGCCGAAGCCCAAGGTACTGAGCGAAACGCCGCTTTTACGTTTTTCGGCAACCATGGATTTGAGGGTTTCGGTGTCGGATACGCCGACGTTAAAGTCGCCGTCGGTCGCCAGTAGGATGCGGTTGATGCCGTTGGGTACGAAGGCTTTTTGCGCTTGTTCATAAGCCATTTGCAGTGCGGATTCGCCGTCTGTCGCGCCGCCTGCACGCAGTTTGTCGATGGCGCTCAGGATGGTTTCTTTATCTGCACCTGAGGTGGGCGGAAGCACTAGATCTTCGCCTGACGCATAGGTAATCAGGGTCACTTTGTCTTGCGGACGTAATTGTTGGGTCAGGATGCGAAGGGTTTTTTGAACCAGCGGCAGTTTGTTTTCCTCATTCATACTGCCGGATACGTCCACAAGGAAAACGAGGTTGGCAGGCGGCAGGTCTTTTTTCGCGGTGTCTTGAGCCTGTATGCCGATTTTGATGAGTTTGGCTTCCGGTTGCCATGGAGAATCAATGGTTTCAGTGTGAACGGCAAATGGACGGTTGTCAGTAGGCAGTGGATAGTTGTAGGGGAAATAATTGACGATTTCCTCAATCCGTACAGCGTCTTTGGGTGGCTGTTCGCCATTGGTCAGGAATCTGCGGACGTTGGTGTAGCTTCCGGTATCGACATCGATGCTGAATGTGGATACAGGCTCTTGGGCAACGGATTTGACCGGTTGGTCAGGTTGGTCTTGGTAGCGTTCGGTGTTTTCTGCAAGAGACAGATTTTCTTCAGTAACGGCGGCAGTAGACAGTGCTGCGTTGGGTGGACTCTGAAGACCTTCAGGTGAAGAACTTGAGTGTTCGAGTGGACCGGAACACGCGGCCAAAGCTGCTAACGTGAGTATGGAAATGGTTTTTAGAAAAAAACGGGGCATGATTCAAGCTCCATAGAAATATCACATGCTGATTGTTAAAAGTATTGATAGCAGTGTATTGGCAGATTCAACGATAGCGCAGGGTCATTTTTTATTTGGATTTTAATGTGTGAATAGTGGGTTAAGTTTAAATCAGGACAAGGCGGAGCAATGCGGTACTGGTCTAAACTTAACCCACTATGTTTATGACTTGGGCAAGATTTTGTCGGGCTGAGACGATTTTGTAAAGGCCTCAACCCCGATTTATCTTACATTAACTTTTCTTCCGGCGGCGTTCGCCCGGCAACAGCATGTCCGCCCATTTGATGATGTTGGCGACTTCGGCGGGGTTGAGTTCGTAGAACTGTCCGCGTTTGAGGCGGTTGGGCAGGCCGATGGGGCCGAAGCCGACGCGCACGAGGCGGCTGACGGTGAGGCCTTGGCTTTCGAATATGCGGCGTACTTCGCGGTTGCGGCCTTCTTTAATCACGACGTTGTACCATTTGTTCGCGCCTTCGCCGCCTTGTTCGTAGATGCGTTCGACTTTTGCCAAGCCGTCTTCGAGCATCACGCCTTCTTCGGTGAGGCTGCGCATTTGTTCGGTGGTCAGCCCGCCCAGTACGCGCACGGCGTATTCGCGTTCGACTTCGAAGCTGGGGTGGGCGAAACGTTGGACGAGTTCGCCGGAGGTGGTCAGGATGAGCAGGCCGCTGGTGTTGATGTCCAAGCGCCCGATGGCGACCCAGCGGCTGCTGGCGGCCTGCGGCAGGCGGTCGAATATGCTGACGCGGCCTTGCGGGTCGTCGCGGGAAACGATTTCGCCTTCTTGTTTGTAATACAGGATGATGCGCGGCAGGCGGTCGGCCCATTTGAGTTTGATGATGCTGCCTTTGACGGTAACGTGGTCGTCGGGGGTGACTTTGTCGCCCAGTTGTGCGGTTTTGCCGTTGACCGTTACCCAGCCGTTGTTGATCCACTCTTCCATTTCGCGGCGCGAGCCGACACCGGATGCGGCAAGCACTTTTTGCAGGCGTTCGGGTTCCATGCGCGACAGGTCGCTGCGGCGCTCTTTCAAATCGCGCGCGCGTTCCATGATTTTTTGGTTGGGATTGCGGACGACGAGTTTTCTGGCTTTGGCGGCGCGCTGTTTGGGGGCATTTTGCGGCTTGAGGTCGTCTGAAACTTTTTGTCCGTAAGGTTTGGAAGCGGTTTTCCGCGTTTCGTCTTTGGGACGGGCTTTGCTTTTGAAAGGTTTGGCGGTTTTCTTGGCAGACGGGGCTGCGCCGTCGCGCCATTGGCGTTTGCTGGTGGGTTGCTTGGACATGGGGTTCTCCTAACGCGTTTCCTGATGATTGGAACGGTTCTTCTGCGGCGGTGGCGGCAGGAATAAGTTACGGATAAAAGGCCGCCTGAAAACGAATGAAACGAGTTTTGCTAAAACGTTTTTTATATTTCAGACGACCTTTTGCTGAGTCGGGATTTTACCCTATCGGCTTGAAGCCGTGGAAAGTTTAAGGCGACAGCCGCTCGCGTATCCAGTTGCCGTCAACCAAGCGGTATTGGATGCGGTCGTGCAGGCGGCTGGGGCGGCCCTGCCAGAATTCGATGCGGTCGGGGATGACGAGATAGCCGCCCCAATGCGGCGGACGCGGGACGTGCAGCGGGTGTTTCGCGCCCACTGCCGCCGCTTTGGCAACCAACATCGCCTTGCTCGACAACACTTCGCTTTGCGCGCTTGCCCATGCGCCGATGCGGCTGGTGTAGGGGCGGCTGTCGAAATATTCGTCCGAAGCGGCGGCATCCAGTTTTTCGATGCGCCCTTCAACGCGCACCTGCCGCTCCAGCTCCGGCCAGAAAAACGTCATGGCGGCAAACGGATGCGCGTCAAACGAGCGTCCTTTGCGGCTTAAGTAATTGCTGAAAAACACAAATCCCTGCGGATTGACTTCTTTCAGCAGCACCATGCGGCTGTTCGGTCTGCCGTCTTCGCCCACGGAAGCCACGTTAACGGCGGTCGGCTCGTTGACTTGCGAATGAATCGCCTCGTTCAGCCATTGCTCGAACTGGACAATCGGGTCGGCATGGCATTCCGATTCCGACAGTTCGCGCTTGCTGTAATCTTCGCGGATATTGTGCAAATCCATGATGTCCTCCGATATTCACATTTGTTTGAATGCATCATACCCCGTTTTTTCAGACGACTCCAACGATAGGGAGGGGGAAAATGTGTATAATCCGCGTCAAATCAAATGAAACGGAAAAAACCATGCAAACCGAAGTCGAACTGAAAATCCTCAATCCGAAAATGGCGGACAAACTGCCCGCCTACGCCACCCCGGGTTCCGCCGGACTCGACCTGCGCGCTTGTTTGGACGAAGCCGTGACCCTGCAACCGGGCGATACCTACCTTGTTCCGACCGGTCTGGCGGTGCACCTTGCCAATCCCGACTACGCCGCCGTTTTGCTGCCGCGTTCCGGTCTGGGGCACAAACACGGCATCGTCTTGGGCAACTTGGTCGGACTGATCGATTCGGACTATCAGGGCGAACTCAAAGTCTCTGTGTGGAACAGGGGCAAAGAAGCGTTTACCATCGAACCGATGGAACGCATCGCGCAAATGGTCATCGTTCCCGTCATCCAAGCCTCGTTTAAAGTCGTGGACGAATTTGCCGCCAGCGAACGCGGCGAAGGCGGCTTCGGCAGCACGGGCAAAGCGTAAACCGCCTGTTCAAATACAAAGGTCGTCTGAATTTGAGCTGTGTAGAGAATAACCGCGTTGTTCGCAGAACCCGGCCTACACGGAGCACTTGAATAGGCCCTTATTGAATGCCTAAGATTTAGGGGCAGTTCAGGATTCAGACGACCTTTTCTTTTTCCTCGTTCCAAAAATCATAAAAGTTAAACCATTGCAGCGGATTTTGCGCGCATTCTTGCGCCAAAATATCGGCGAAGCCCTGCATGGCGGCGGTAACGGCGGCTTCGCGGTTGCCGCGTTTCCAGTCGGAAGTATCGGTGAAGCGGCGCAGTTTCAAATGGTAGCGGCCGTTTTGCTTGACGCAAAACAGCGTGTTCACCTGCGTTTTCAAGAGTGCGGCCAAAAGCCATGCGCCTTGCGGCATGGGGGCGGTATGGCCTAGGAAATGGATGTCGGCGGTTTTCTCGCCGCGCACGGGTACGCGGTCGGCGGCAATGGCTATCCATTCGCCGTCTTCGATGCGGCGGTTCAGTTCCATCATCAGGGTGGGATCCAAATCCGTGACCTGAATCAGGCGGATGTGTTCCGCGCCCGCTTTTTGCAAGGCTTCGTTGAACGCCTGCGCGTGTTTGCTGTGTACCAATACATTGAGCCTGAAGCCTTTATGGTGCGACACCAGCGCGCGGCAGACTTCGGTGTTGCCCAAGTGCGAGCAGGCGAAAATCTGCCCGCGTACCGAATTGCTCACTTGCGTATAAACGTCGTCCGGGTCTTCGAGTACCAAATCTTCATAGCGGATTTTGCGCTGCCACACGGCAAATCGGTCGCACACTGCCTCGCCGAACGCGATAAATTGTTTGAATACGCCGTGTTTCGGCAAAACGGTATCGGGAAAGGCTGTCTGAAGACGGGTTTGATACCGCAGGATATGGCGGCGCGGTTTGGGCGCGGTGGCGTAGAAATACAGCACCACAAACCAGATGCACGGCCTCATCAGGAAGGCGGGCAGATAGCGCACCATCAGCGTGGTCAGGGCGAGAAACAGGCGGCTGCCGCGTTCGGGCTGCGCCGCCCAGTGGTTTTGCGTGTTGTCGGTCATGGTTTCAGACGGCCTTTCCGAATAAAGCGCCCAAACGACGCCGCAACATCCCTAAAAACAGCCGCGTGTGCATTTTGCTGATGCGCACGTTGTCGGCGAAGGCGTTGAAGTGGGACACGCCGTCGGCGGCGTATTGCACGGGTGTTTTAATCCAAACCGGCTTGACGCCGCGCCAGTACAGGCGGATGAGGATTTCCGTGTCGAAATCCATGCGGTCGCCCACGGTTTCTTCGCGGACGACCGAAAGCGCGGGGGCGAGCGGGTACAGGCGGAAGCCGCACATGCCGTCTTTGATGTCGCACGACCAAGTGTGCAGCATGTTCCAGAAATCGGTAATTTTGCGCCCGTACAGCCGCGCTTTGGGTGCGTCGCCGCCGTATTGCGGCCAGCCGCAGACGACGGCTTCGGGGTTTTGTTCCGCCGCCGCCAAGAGTTTGGGCGTGTCGTCCAGATGGTGCTGCCCGTCGGCATCGACCTGTAAAACATGGCTGTAACCGTTTTCTTCGGCGTATTTCAAACCGGTTTTGACCGCCGCGCCTTTGCCGCCGTTGATGGGGCGGTAAAGGACGTGGATGCCGTCTGAAACCAATGCCTGCAATACGGGTTTGCATTCTTCGCGCGAACCGTCGTCCACAATCAATACGTCCAAACCGAAGCCGTGCATGGTCTGTGCGACGCGGGCGATGGCGGCGGGGTGGTTGTAGTGGGGGATTAACACTAGGGTTTTCATGGGGATACCGTTTTTCAGACGACCTGCTCGCAGCGCAAGATGCTGTGTCCGCGTCCGATGCCGTCTGAAATTTCCGCCACTTTCAATCCGGCGTTTTCAACGCAGCGTATCAGGTCTTCGGAATGGAAGATTTTGCTGTTGCCGTTGGCCATGGCGGTGAAATACAGGCTGGTCATGGTCAGGCAGTAGGCGGCGGTTTCGTATTGCTGCCTGTCCCAGCAGGGCTCCATGATGTAGAGGCTGGTGTGCGCGCTCATGGAAGCGGCGGCGCGGCGCAGGATGCCGGTGACTTGTTCTTCGCTGAAACAGTCTAAAAACTGGCTCATCCAAATCGCGTCGAAGCCTGTCGGGAAGGGGACTTCGGGGTCGAGCAGGTTGGCGGGGTGGGCATGGATGCGTTCCGCGCCGGTTTTGCCCTTGGTCGCTTCGCGCATCAGGGCGATTTGTTGCGGCAAATCCATGATGGTAACTTCGACTTCGGCGTTGTAGCCGACGCATTGTTCCGCCCAGCGGCCGGTGTTGCCGCCGACGTCGAGCAGTTTTTTAACCGGTTTGGCGAACACGGTTTTCAAGGCTTCGGCAAAGGAATTGTCGGAATAATAGTGGTCGAAGGCAAACCATTTTTCCTGCGCGACGCTCGGTAGCGACGACAAGCCTTCGTAAATCGTCGGCCAGCTGCCGAAAACTTTCAGCCCTTCGGGTTTGCCCGTTTGCAGGGTTTTTTCCAAGTCGAACATGCCTTGGTAACAGATTTCCTGCGTGAAATCCATGTTCACGCGCGCCATTTTGTCTTTCAGTAAAAACCAGCCGGCTTTGCTGATGAAATAGCGGTTGTCGCGGGTATGCACCGTGCCGATGGAGAGCGAGGCTTCAAGCAGCACTTGCGCGGCGTAACCGCTGATTTGCGCTTTCTCGGCGATTTCGGCTTGAGTAAGGCCGTCTGAATGGTCGTTCAGCAAATCCAAAATGCCGAATTTCACCATCAGGCGGGATACTTGGAACACAATCGGCGCAAAGGCGATTTCCTGCGCCAAACGCTGCGCTTCGCCTGCGGACTGGTGTTCTTCGGAATAACGTTGTGCTAGTGCTGGAAAAAGTTGCATATTTTCTGTCTTTTCATTTGATTATGGGTTGTTATTAGGTTTGCGGCCATTTAAAAAAACAGGTCATGCCGAAGCCGCGTATTTTTGAGTGGGATTATCCCCGATTTGCAGGTTTTCCTCTTCCCGCAGGAGAGGGCGGAATCTAAAAATAAAAAAAGCATTTTCAGACGACCTCGAACACAATCCGACCCGATGCACAGGGATTGTCGCCGTTGCTGACTTTAAAGCTCAATTTGTTTTTGGCCTCATCGTATTTCAGCTCCACCGACACTTCGTCATGCGGACGGACGAACTGCTGGTATTTAAGGTTTTCCACACGGACAACGCGCTGCCTGCCCCACGGATGACGCGCCGCCAGATCGCGCACCCATTGCAGCTCGACTACGCCCGGTACGAGCGGGAAAGTGGCGAAATGGCCGCCGAAATAGACCAAATCGAGCGGCACGCGGCCGATGAAGGTTTCGGCGGCGGTTTCTTCTTCAGCTGATGTTTTTGACCAAACAGGTGAAGTTTGCGCGACGGTAAAGGCCGTCTGAAAATCGGCGGCGGCGATTTTAGCCTGAGCGTTGCGCGGCAGGCTGTCGGCGAAACGCCAGTAACGGGACAGGGCGATGGTGTCCTGCGTGGCGGCAAGGTGGCGTTTGAGCGCGTCGGCAACGGCGGCTCGGCCTTGGTCGCGCAGGGCGGCGATACCGTCCGCGTTCAACGCCGCCCATATGGCGATGCGCTGATGTTGCGGATGGCGGCCGCAATGGGCATCGGCAATCCACGGATGCCGTAAAAGTTCGTGTTCGATTTGGGTCAGCGACACGCGTTTGTCCTCAAATTTGATGATGCGGTCTTGGCGGCCGAGCAGCAGGAAACCGTCGTGCTGCGGCTCGATTAAATCGGCGGTCTGGCGGCGTTCGGGCGACCACGGCGAAGATGCCCACAATGCGCCTTCTTCGTTCTGCCCGATTTCCACGCCGGCAAACGGCCTCCATGCGCGGCTTTCCCGACGCGACGCAATCACGCCGGTTTCGGTGCTGCCGTATACTTCAAACGGGCGGACGGCAGCCTGTTGCAGCAAATCCGCCGTGGCTTCGGGCAGCGCGCCGCCCGCCGACACGATGCCCGCGATTTTATGGCCGATGCTCTGCCAGTTGCGGTTTTCGCCCAAGCGGTTGAGCACCGCCGGACTGGCAATCCACACTACTTTTTCATGCGCCGCCGTGCTGGCGAGCAGGTTTTCCGGATAAACCGCCTGCCGCCGCTCCATAGACCAGCCCATTGTCAGCGCAAGCGCGAAGCGGAAAGTGAAGCCGTAAAGGTGTTGCGGAATGACGCTGCCGATAACCGTTTCCCCGCCGCGCCCGAACGGCAGCGCATCCGCCAACATTAAGGCTTCCGCCTGCATCTGCGCGGCAGTTTTCACAATCACCTGCGCCTCGCCGCTGGAACCCGACGTTTTCAGCCACGCTTCGGCATGGTCGGAAATCAGATGGTTTTCAGGGGCGAGCGTCGGGTTTTCAGGCGACGTGTGTGTCAGCAAATCGGGCAGGTGCCACACGGGTGGGTTGGATTGCACATTCAACGGTTGTCCGGATTCATCGCGTTGTTCGGTTTGACTGCCCAACTTACTTTGCAAATCTTCGGAATCCGTCAAAAACACATCCGCCGTCCGCCCCCAATCCAAATTGTCCCGCGCCAGATTCGGCAGCAGCAACACCCGCCCGCCCGAATGCCACACCGCCAACACGGCACAGGCAAACAGCGCGGCATCGTCAAACCACAACGCGGCAGTTTGCACGTTTGCCGTTTTCAGACGACCTGACAGCCGGAAAACATCACGGTTGAAATCAGAGCGCGTCCAATTCGGATGGGTGGCGATAAGGTCTTGTTGGGGCAGGTCGGGGGATAGGATTTGGGTTAGGTGCATGGGCATATTTCATTGCAAGTTGACATGAAGTTAACTTAATTGGGAACGTAAAAAATTAACTAATGATTTATATTCACTTAGGTTGTTACTTGAAAGATGTTCGATAGTAATATCTATTAATTCCGCTCTGCCTTTATTTCGTTTTTTCAATTCAGTTTCTAAGATACTATAGAATTTTTTACCATTTTTATCTTTTGTTTTGTCAAATGTCTTTTCGTATTCTGTAGTTAAATCTTTTAGACTTTTTTGATGGAATATAAAGTCATTTAGTTTTCTAAATAGTTTATGGTCAACATTATCAATTAATTTGGTTTTTAAAAACTTTTCTAAGCTTTCAATAGGTAAATAATTTAATGGGATATTATTTTTAATATTGTGCTTTTTGATATAATCTTGAGCTTCAACTTCAACGTCTCTATCTAGAATTATACAAATTTTAGATAATTTCCCAGTTAAATTACTATTTACAACTTCATTTGCTAGGTCAATCGTATTTGTGTAGCCTCCGCAAGGAAGAACATGAATTAATTTGTTATTAATTAATGAATTATTTCTTATTATTTTATTTACAACTCCTCGAGCCAGGTCATCTTCCACCATAATTATGTAATCGTATCCCTCATGATCATATAAAATACGGGTGGCATAAGCTGGGTAGCAGGGATTTAATATTTCTATGGTATTGTCACTATGTCTTTCTAAGAAGAAAATGTTTTCAGGCTGGATATTGCTAATTAGTTCTATCGAGTGTGTGGAAAAGTATATTGCATAATTATAGGTTTCAGCCATTTCTTTCAAGAAAGAAATTAACCTTTTGAGTGATGAAGGATGTAAGGCTAATTCTATTTCATCTAGTAATAACAAGCAGGGGAAATCTTGATTTTCTCTATCTGTATTGCGTTTTAAAAGGGAATTTAAGACGCTTAGTAGAAGATTCTCTCCTGTAGACATGTGAAATTGGCTTACACGACTCTCACCTTTTTGATAATAGAAAATATCCCCACTGAATTCTTTATCAGTATCAGTATTCTGTAATTTAAGAATTTTTTCATAATAGTTCTCATTGTTGTGTAGAATCATTCCTAAATTTACTCTAATAAAATCGTCAACTGGTAAGAGTTTACTGTCATCAATTTTATCAAGTTTCATTAATAATTCATAATTTGTATTTCGGAATCTAGTACCGAAAATAATGCTTCCCTCATAAAACCCTTTTAGTTGGAATTTTCCTTCAAAATATTTTTTCCAACGACCAGATTGTTTTTTCCATATTTTCTTTCCATCATTCAATTGAAAGTGGATCTCAGCATTTTCTGGAGTTTTCCCAAGATATTCATTCATTCTCATGTTAAAAAAAGCAGATGCAGCACAAGTGATTAGAGTGCTTTTACCTGAAGCATTTTGTCCTGTAACTCCGTAAAGCCCTTTTTCTAATGGCAAGCAAATATCTAGTTCTTTAATTGATTTAATATTTTGAATATGTATTGATAAATTCATAGTAAAATTCCCTTAGTTAAAATTATCTGTATTGTATTAAGTTTCCCCACCAAAAAAAAACACTAAGAATCGTCTTTCAAATATCCAATACCAAGTTATATCAATGTACTGAGATTCGTAAACTCTTCGTTTTTAAAACCGTGTTTTTCTAAAACAATATCAGTTTTTTCAAACAAGTTATGATTTAATGAAATAGTTAATGTTTTTCAGACGACCTACACCTTCAATACGGCTTTCCGATACACCCACTCTCCGGCGAACAAAAGCCCCATTAACACATACGACACGATGCCGGTATAAGCCGCCCACCAGTCGTAATATTGCAAGCCTGCCAGAATGGCGGCGGTTGCGCCGTTGAGGATGAAGAAGCCGCACCAGATTTGCGTAACGCGGCGGGTGTGGCGCACGCCTTCGGGGGGAAGGTCGGGGTGTTGCAGTCGGGCGAGGCGTTCGATGACGGTTTGTTTGGCAAACAGGCTGCCGCCGAAAACGGCAAGCATCAGCGCGTTGACGATGACGGGATACCAATACATCGAATCAGGCCGTCTGAAAACCAGTACGGCGGCGAAAAAGGCGGCAAGAATAATGGCCGTAATGCGTTGGGCCGTGGTTTGCGGCATGGCGGCGCGTATCAGCCACAGAACGCACATGGCGGCGGCAAGCCAAAAAAATGCGCCGTTTTCCCTGCCGTAATACCATGGGAGCGGGTAGGCGATGCTGGCGAGGGTGAGCAGGAGTTTTCCTAATGTTTTCATGGTTGTTATTGATGTTCAGACGACCTTGCCGATTGACAAGGCCGTCTGAAAATATGCCGATTTAAATCAGAATCAGGAATCTTGTGCTTGTACTTTCAAAACCGCCTGAACCACGTCTTCTACGGTGCGCACGTTGCGGAAGTCTTCGGCTTGCAGTTTGCGGCCGGTTTCGCGTTTGATGTGGTCGATGAGGTCGATGGCGTCGATGCTGTCGATTTCCAAATCTTCGTAGAGGTTGGTCTCGGGTTTGATGCGCTCGGGTTCGATTTCAAACAGGTTGACCAGTGCATCGGTCAGAAGGGTGCGTACTTCTTGTTCGGTCATATCGCTTCTCCTTTTATGCCTGACGGCTTTTGACGAATTCTGCCAGTGTTTTGACGTTGGCGAAGTTTTCGCGCAGGTTGTCGTTTTCGCCGTCGAGCTGGAAGCCGAAGGTTTTTTGCACTGCCAAGCCGAGTTCCAGCGCGTCGACTGAATCCAGACCCAAGCCTTCGTCGCCGAAGAGCGGGTCTTCGCTGCCGATGTCGGCAGGGGTGATGTCTTCCAGTCCCAAGCTGTCGATGATCAATTCTTTGATTTGGTTTTCTAAGTTATTCATGTGGTTTTCCTTGTGAAATAGTCTTGAAGGTATTCGTTTAAACGCCTTGCGGCGATGGGTAAGGGTTTTTCCGCCAGCCATTCTTCGGGCAGGATGTCGTCGCCGACGGTGATTTCATAATGGATTTTGTGCGGCGGTATTTTGTACCAAGGCTGGCCTTTTTTGAAATTGGGCGGCGTCATTTTGATGCACACGGGGGTGATGACCGATGCGCTGCGCAAACCGAGCGATACCGCGCCACGGTGCATTTTAACCTGTCCGTCCCAGCCTGTGCGCGTGCCTTCGGGGAAAATCAGCATACTTTGCCCGCTTTTGAACACGGCGTCGATTTCTTCCAACATTTCCATGCTTTCGTCGTTGGGGATGTAGCCGGAAGCGATAATCTGGCTCTTCATGCTGGGGTTGTTCAACAGGTCTTTTTTGACCAGCACGTTCGGGTCGGGGAAGTGGCTGACCATCAAGACGACATCCAGCAGCGAGGGATGGTTGGCGAGGACGAGCTGCCCCGGCCTGCCGAGTTTTTCCAAGCCGTTGAAACGGACGCTCAATACGCCCGACCATTGCAGATAGCCGACGAAAAAGCGCCAGACTTTCCCTATCATGCGCCGCGCTTCAAGCTGGCGTTTGATGTCGCCTTTGGTGGATTTGAGCGTGTAGGGCAAAAGCGCGATTTTGAACAATACGCCTGCAACGCCGAAGAGGATGAAGCCGAACAGGGTGGCGAAGAAACGGCGGCAGTAGTCTAGGGTTTTCATGGTTTTTTGCACCATGTCCATCGGCGTTTTTCATGTTGCCATTCTGCCGAAAGGTCGTCTGAAAGTAAAAAACGGATCCAGTCGAGCGCACCCCAGTAATCGGCTGACAGCAGGTCGGACGGGTTTTCAGACGACGTGTCGTCAACATCGAGGCTGAGTGTGTAGCCGTCTCCCTGCGTCAGTACAAGCGACAGGGCGTAGGCAAACGGGGCGCGTGTGGCGTGGACGGGGTAGTCGTTGGACAAAGGGTCGTCGGCGATTAAGACCAACACGGATGGTGCGCCGTCTTGCAGCAGGGCATAGGCTTCTGCCAAAGTGGTTTCGAAATTGTCGCTGCCGGCGGCGAGGGCGGTGTGTTCGCTCATGTCGCCGCGCAGCATGGACCATTGTCCGGCGGGAGCGTTGTGGACGGACAGTCCGAAGGAGGTCGGTGAAACGCTGTCGGTTTGCAACAGTCCCAGCCATAATTCGAAACTGCGGTTGATTTCTCCGTCATGCGAGGCGTAAACCAACGGACTGCCGGGGTATTGTTCCGCCAATTCCCACGAGGCGTCGCAAATCAGGCGCGCGGCTTTGCCCAAACGGCGGCGTTGCAGTGCGGGCAGGAAGGCAAGCGCGGGTTTGTGGTCGGGCAGTCCGGCGGCGTCTAATGCGCCTGATGCCCATTGCCGCCATTGTTCGGGCGTGGCGATTTTACTGCTTGAGGCGTGCCAAGCGGCGATATTGAAAGAAAAACGGCAAATGTTGGATGACATGATGGTTTTCAAAAGTTTACATTGTGATGTATTTTAACGAAATAGCTTAACACATTCTAGGGTCTGATATAATCGCGCTATTCTAACGTATTCTGTTTTCAGACGACCTTTATGACTGTAAATTTAATTTGCCCCATTCATGATGTTGCTTCTTTATTGCCACACAGCGGCCATATGGTGTTGCTCGATTGTGTGACGGAATACAGCCCGAAACACGTTTGCGCCCAAGCCGGCGTGGGGGAAAAGCACATCTTGTTGGTTGACGGGGCATTGCCAGCGACATCGCTGATGGAAATCATGGCGCAGGGCATAGGCGCGTTTGCGGGCATACAGGCTTTGGAAGCGGGTGAGCCGGTGCGGCTTGGCTTTTTGCTGGGAACGCGCAAGCTGGAATTGTTTGCCGATAGTCTGCCCGTCGGAACGCAGATGAAGGTGGTCGCCAATCTGTCGATACAGGACCCGGGCGGCATGGGCGTATTCGATTGCGAACTGCATTGGACGGATGCGCCTGAAGATGCCCGCGCCAAGCTGCCCGCGGACGGGCTGGTGGCAAAAGCCTCGTTGAACGTGTACAGTCCGAAAGACGGAAAGGTCGTCTGAAAACAGTTTTCTCTATCCAGATGACCAATAAGCAGACCGCGCCAACCAATAGGAAACATTATGAGCGAAACCATCTTGATTACCGGCTCCAACCGGGGCATAGGCAAAGCCGTCGCACTCGGTTTGGCTGAGGACGGCTTTGATATCGTCGTCCATTGCCGCAGCCGCCGCGATGAAGCCGAAGCCGTAGCGGAAGAAATCCGCGCTTTGGGCAGACAGGCGAGGGTGTTGCAGTTTGACGTGTCCGACCGTGCAGCCTGCCGCGATATTTTGACTGCCGACATCGAAGCAAACGGCGCGTATTACGGCGTGGTGTTGAACGCCGGACTGACGCGCGACAATGCTTTCCCCGCGTTTTCAGACGACGATTGGGATTTGGTGCTGCGAACCAATTTGGACGGTTTTTATAATGTGTTGCACCCGTTGACCATGCCGATGATACGACGCCGCAAAGCCGGACGGATTGTGTGCATGGCGTCGGTGTCCGGCTTGACGGGCAACCGCGGGCAGGTCAATTACAGTGCGTCTAAGGCAGGCTTGATCGGCGCGGCGAAAGCCTTGGCGGTCGAACTGGCGAAACGCAAAATCACTGTCAACTGCGTGGCGCCGGGCTTAATCGATACGGACATCGTCGATGAAAATGTACCCGTTGAAGAAATTTTGAAAGCCGTCCCCGCCGCGCGTATGGGGCTGCCGGAAGAAGTGGCGCATGCGGTGCGCTTCCTGATGGATGAAAAAGCGGCGTACATCACGCGCCAAGTGATTGCGGTGAACGGAGGTTTGTGTTGAATACCAGAAGAGTCGTAGTAACGGGCATAGGCGGCATTACCGCCTTCGGCCGCGATTGGCAAAGCATACAGGCGGCGTTTAAAGCTGAAAAAAATGCCGTCAAATACATGGATTGGCGCGGACGTTTCCCCGAATTGGAAGCGCAACTGGGTGCGCCGATTGAAGGCTACACCCCGCCCGAACATTGGACGCGCAAGCAGCTCAGAAGCATGGGGCGCGTGTCGCACCTGTGTGTCGATGCGGCGGAGCAGGCACTGACGGATGCAGGTTTGCTTGGAGATGAAAGCATTACCGACGGACGTATGGGCGTGGCGTGCGGTTCGTCTGTCGGCAGTACCAAAGACATCGGCGATATGGGCGAACTTCTGAATACCGGCACATCGCGCAATTTCAACGCCAATACCTATGTGCGCATGATGCCGCATACGACCGCCGCCAATATTGGCATCTTTTTCGGATTGAAAGGGCGCATCATCCCGACATCGAGCGCGTGTTCGTCCGGCAGTCAAGGCATAGGCTATGCCTACGAAGCCATCAAATACGGCATGATAGACATGATGCTGGCTGGCGGCGGCGAAGAATTTTGTCCGTCCGAAGTTTATGTTTTCGACTCGCTCTATGCCGCCAGCCGCCGCAACGGCGAACCCGAACTGACCCCGCGTCCTTACGACAGCGGACGTGACGGCTTGGTCATCGGCGAAGGCGCAGGGATTTTTGTGTTGGAAGAATTGGAACACGCCAAACGGCGCGGTGCGAAAATCTATGCTGAACTCGTCGGCTACGGCGCCAACAGCGACGGCAGCCACGTTACCCAGCCGCAAAAAGAAACCATGCAGAAATGTATGGAACTCGCGCTGCAAGACGCGGGCATTACGCCCGACAAAGTCGGCTACGTCAGCGGTCATGGTACGGCGACCGAAAAAGGCGACATCGCCGAAACGCTGGCGACCGAAGCCGTGTTCGGATTCATTCCCATGAGTTCGCAAAAAAGCTATCTCGGCCATACGCTCGGCGCGTGCGGTGCGCTGGAAGCGTGGTTCACCATCGAAATGATGAACAGCGGCTGGTTTGCCCCGACCGTCAATCTGCACGACATCGACCCGCGTTGCGGCAAGGTGGACTATATTTTGAGCGGCGGCCGTGAAATCGAAACGGATTATGTGGTCAGCAACAATTTCGCTTTCGGCGGCGTGAATACTTCGCTGGTGTTCAAACGCTGGCGGGATGAAAACGATTAATCGCAGCCGCGTTATCACAAAATCAAAAAGGTCGTCTGAAACCGTTTGACTCAACGTTTCAGACGACCTTTTTAGTTTGTATAGTGGATTAACTTTAAACCAGTACGGCGTTGCCTCGCCTTGTCCTGATTTAAATTTAATCCACTATATAAAGCTATATCACGAAGTCCAGCAGGTAAAAGTCTTCTTTGCCCACGCCGCATTCGGGGCATTTCCAATCGTCGGGGATGTCATCGAATTTGGTGCCGGGGGCGATGCCGTGTTCGGGGTCGCCGAGGTCTTCGTCGTAAATCCAGCCGCAGGGGCCGCACATGTATTGTGCCATGGTGTGTTCCTTCTAATGGTTGAGGTCGTCTGAAAACGGTCGGCAAAAGGTTTTCAGACGACCCCTTGTTGGTCTGTTTCAGCCCTTATGCCGCTTCTAGCGCCGCGATTTCTTTGCGCAAGTGTTTCAACGCGGGGGTAACGATGGCGACGAACATGGCTTCGCGGACGCGGCGTTGGGCGGGGCTGCGCATGAGGTAGCCTTTGGCGCCGGCGTGTAAGGCGGCGGATTGGGCGGCGGCAAGCGTCAGTTCGGCGGCGGCGGCGCGCAGTTTCAGCGTGGCGAGGTTATCGGGCGTGTTGTTCCAAGCCAAGTCTGCCAGTCGTTCGGTGGTTTGCCATGCCTCGTCCAAGGCGGCCTTGAGGCTGTCGTAGCTGTCGTCGAGATAGCTGTTGACCTCGGCGTTGACGACGTTGGCGATGCGGATGATGCCGAGGCTGCCATCGATCACGCCTGCGCCGATGCCGATTTGCAGCAGGATGAAGCCGGACTTGATGGTGGCGATGTAGTCAGAGAACTGTTCGGGCGCGGCGATTACGTCTTCGTCAGGAATGAATACGTCTTTGAAATTCAGGCTGAACGTGCGCGTGCCTTCGAGGGCGCAAAATTCGGGGCAGGCTTGCAGGGTTACGCCTTCCCATTGTCCGCCAGTGATGAACATGACGTAGCCGTCGCCGATTTGGGCGGTATTCGCCCAGATGTGGTCTTCGCCGATGTTGGATACCCACGGCAGCGCGCCGTTGACTTTGTAGCCACCGTCCACGCGTTCGGCTTGAAGGTTGTGTTTTTCAATGCCGGCGAGGTGTTTGACGGTATTGGACATACCCGTACCCGCCAAGACTTTGCCTTGCAGGATGTCGGCGAGGTATTTGTCTTTGACGGCTTGGTTGGGTGTTTGGTGCAGATACCACGCGCAAGCCGCCTGACACCATGCGCTGAACGAGGTCGCGCCGCATTCTTTGCCGACTTCGCGCAGGACGGCGATTTGCGTCGCCAAACCTAAGCCGTTGCCGCCTTCCGCTTCCGTACCTACTGCGCCGAATCCTCCAATGGCGCCGAGTTCGCGCATAAAGTCTTCGGGATACAAACCATTGCGGTCGATTTCGTCCACTAAGGGTTTGAGTTTGGCTTTGACGAGTTCGGCAACTTGAGACAATAAGGTTTCACGGTTCATGGTCTTATCCTTGAAAATGTGTGCGGACGGCGCGGGAAGGGCGTTCCGTTTGAAAGGGGATGCGGTCCGTTACAGGGATAGCATTTTTGAAAAAGGTCGTCTGAAAACGGGCAAATGGTTTTGCCGCCGCTTTTCAGACGACCTTGGATCGGAATCAGGCGAACGCCTGCAATTCGGGGTTGATTTCTGTTTGCGCGACGTTGTTGACGTAGTTGCACAAAGTCGCCAAGGCAACGCCCATCACGACTTCGACAGCCTGCTGCTGGTTGTAGCCGGCGTCGAAGAAGGCTTTGAGTTCGGCATCGGATACCGCGCCTTTTTTCGCCATCACGGCTTGGGTAAACGCGGCGAGCGCGCCCAGTTTGGCATCGTCAAATTCGCCTGCCGCCAACGCGCGCGCGGCTTTGATGGATTGTTCGGACAGGAGCTTTTTCAGAGTTGCCAGCTTGGTGTGGCCTGCCACGCAGAAACCGCATTCGTTGGTGCGGGCGGCGATGATTTGGATGACTTCGACTTCACCGGGAGTCAGGCTGTTGGCGGCATTCAGTTTGCCGACTTCTTGATAGAACGCCAACGCTTCGGGCGCGTTGGCCAATACGCCAATGAGGTTGGGGATGAAGCCGTTGTTTTTCAGCGCGGCTTCGACGCGGGGTTTTGCTGCTTCGGGAGCGGTTTCGACGGTGTGTACGGTTAAGCGTGCCATATTGGTTTCCTTTTTATTTGCGATTTGTCAAAAGATGGAGGGCATAGTAGGGAAACAAATCCCAAAGTTGAAAGACCTGATAATTATTTTGATAAAACCAATAGTTATAAACGGCCAAGAAATTGATTAGATTTATATAATTATTTAATCACATCGATAGTTTTCAAATATAGATGTAAATGGAAGGAAATCAGGAATCAAAAGAAAGGTCGTCTGAAAACCAAAATACAGTTTTCAGAGGACCTTTTCTTGCGAACCGATTTTATTCGGCTTGTTCTTTCAATACGGCTTCAATCAATTCCTGTGCGCCGTCGTCCGCCAGCTTTTTGGCGACTGCGCGTCCGAGCGCGTCGGCGTAGGCAGCGGGGGCTTGTGCGTCTGCCTGCAAGATTACCGAGCCGTCGGGATGTCCGACCAGCCCGCGCAGGGTGAGCAGGCCGTTTTCTTCGGTACAATACGCGGCAAGCGGCACTTGGCAGCTTCCGCCCAAAGCGCGGGCGAGGGCGCGTTCGGCGGTCACGCAGGCGTGTGTGACATCGTGGTTTAAGGGTTTCAATACGTCGAGAAGGTCGGTGCGGTGTGCGGCGATTTCGATGCCCAACGCGCCTTGTCCTGCGGCGGGCAGGCTGTCGGCTTCGGAGAGAATCAGGCGGATGCGTTCGTCCAGTTCCAAACGCTGCAATCCGGCGGCAGCGAGGATGATGGCATCGTATTCGCCGTTGTCGAGTTTGGACAGGCGGGTTTGTACGTTGCCGCGCAGGGGCTTGATGACTAAGTGCGGATAGCGGGCGCGTAACTGGGCTTCGCGGCGCAGGCTGGATGTGCCGACGACGGCGCCTTTGGGCATTTCTTCCAAACGAGCGTACTGATTGGATACGAATGCGTCAAACGGATTGGCGCGCTCGCTGATGGCGGCAAGGGCGAAGCCTTCGGGCAAATCCATCGGCACGTCTTTAATCGAATGCACCGCCAAATCGGCGCGTCCGTCTTGCAAGGCTTGTTCCAACTCTTTGATAAACAGGCCTTTGCCGCCGATTTTCGACAGGGTTTTGTCCAAAATCTGGTCGCCGCGCGTGGTCATGCCTAAGATTTCGACTTCGCAGTCGGGATACAGGGTTTTCAGACGACCTTGGATATGTTTTGCCTGCCACATGGCAAGCAGGCTTTCGCGGCTGGCGATAACGAGTTTTTTCGGGTTCATTTGCGGTTTCTGATTTTCTAATTCATGAGGCGGGAAGTTCGACAGTCTAACACAAACTTTCTACGGTAACCGCCTGACTGTACTTGCCCAAAGGACCGAATCCGTTGCCTTGGTTTTGTTCTTTGGTCAGCACTTTTCCCTGAATGCAGACATTGTTCAGGGTAACGTTATATGAGCCGGAACTCAGGCGGTTTTTTTCTACTTGGTCCATCAGGCTTTCGCCTCCGTTGATGAAATAGGTCTTCCCGTCGGCGGTAAATTCAGCCTGCTCGAGCGAATAATGGACTGTCCCTGTCATTTTGACCGTATCGCCGCTGCTTTTTTCGACCTGAGTTTCCGTCGGTTTGGCAGCCGACGTTTCGATTTTGTTTTGCGGGGAGCAGGCTGTCAGGGCAATCAGTATGGGGAAAAGAAATTTGTTCATTTGCAATTACCGTGGTTGATAAAGGTATTCCGCTGCGAAGCTGTCGGAGAAGCCGTTGCACTATATCTGTTGCAACGAAATAAATTATAATGTGTACTGGTATGATGGTAGTTCATACTGCCGTAAAATAAAACTTATTCTCTAAAAACATTTTAACCCCAACAGCCTTACAGCATGAAACGCGCCAAAAAATATCCCTTCTTATCGTTGCAGCGGCAACGTTTCTGCCTGAATTTTGAAAACGCCTCAACCGCCGCCAATCTTCCGAGCGAACGCGATTTCTACCGCTGGGCATGGGCGGCGTTGAAAAACGAATACCGCCGCGCCGACATCAGCCTGATTCTGCTGGACGAAGAAGAAGCCCGCGCCTACAACCGCGATTACCGCGGCAAAGACTACGCCACCAATGTGTTGAGTTTTGCCTTGAACGAAGGCGAAATCCTGCCCGATCAGTTTTCAGACGAGCTTTGCGGCGATTTGATCATCTGCCCGCAAGTCGTATTGAAAGAAGCCGCCGAGCAGGGCAAAACCGCCGAGCAGCACTTTGCCCACCTGACCATGCACGGCACGCTGCACCTGATGGGCTACGACCACATCGAAGAGGCAGATGCCGAAGAAATGGAGGCGCTCGAAATCCGCCTGATGCAGGCGGCAGGTTATCCCAACCCCTACCAAGAGGACGAATACTGAAATGGACGACACCCGGTCGAAACCGACATTTTTCGAACGTTTGATTTCCCGACTTGCCGGCGAACCCGATTCCGCCGAAGACGTACTCAGCCTGCTGCGGCAGGCACACGAACAGGAAGTATTTGACGCGGATACACTTTTGCGGCTGGAAAAAGTCCTCGACTTTGCCGACTTGGAAGTGCGCGATGCCATGATTACCCGCAGCCACATGAACGTTTTGAAAGAAAACGACAGCATCGAGCGCATCACTGCCTACGTCATCGAAACCGCCCATTCCCGCTTCCCCGTCATCGGCGAAGACAAAGACGAAGTCCTAGGCATCCTGCACGCCAAAGACCTGCTCAAATTCATGTTCAATCCCGAGCAGTTCAACCTCAAATCCATCCTTCGTCCCGCCGTCTTTGTACCCGAAGGCAAATCGCTGAACGCGCTTTTGAAAGAATTCCGCGAGCAGCGCAACCACATGGCAATCGTTATCGACGAATACGGCGGCACGTCGGGTCTGGTAACTTTTGAAGACATCATCGAACAAATCGTCGGCGACATCGAAGACGAGTTTGACGAAGACGAAAGCGCGGACAATATCCACGCCGTTTCCACCGAACGTTGGCGTATCAATGCCGTAACCGAAATCGAAGACATCAACGCCTTTTTTGGCACGGATTACAGTAGCGAAGAAGCCGACAGCATCGGCGGGCTGGTCATTCAGGAATTGGGACACCTGCCCGTGCGCGGCGAAAAAGTCGTGATCGGCGGTTTGCAGTTCACCGTCGCCCGCGCCGACAACCGCCGGTTGCATACGTTAATGGCGACTAAGGTGAAATAACAATTTACCTGATGAACAAATGAAGCAAGGTCGTCTGAAAACTTGGCAACAGGTTCTCAGACGACCTTTTTGGTCTCGGATTAAGGCGAAATGGAACGGCGGTTATGTAGAAATGTAGATGATGAACAACCGCCGTTTTTTATCGCACCTGTCCGTTAAACAGCTTTTGAAGTTGGCCCAAAGACAGACTATTTAGCCTTGCTTCTGCCTTTGCGCTTGGTTGGCGCGGTATCCGGGGTTTTCACCTTGATTTTCACGCTTTTGCTTGGCTTCTTGTCTTTGCGTTTGGCTTTTTCCGTTGCCGTTTTGACTTTGGCGGTTTTCTTTTTGCCGTTTTCAGACGACGTTGCTGCGCTGTCCGGTTGGACTTTGCTGCGGCGTTTGGCGGCGGGTTTTTCTTGTTTTACAGGCGTTTTCATCGCGTCGTCGATTTCTTTCGCCGTCAGTTTGCGCTTGGTTTTCGAGCCGGTTTGGGCGGTGGTTTTGGCGCGGCGTTTTTTGCCGCTGCTTCCGCCGCTGATCAAGGTCAGGTCGATTTTGCTGGTGTCCAAATCGGCGCGCGTCACTCGGACGCTGACTTTGTCGCCCATGTTGAAACGGATGCCGCTGCGTTCGCCTTCTATCGCCATGATTTCGGGACGAAAGTTGAAATAGTCTTCGCCCAAATCGCTGATGTGTACCAAGCCGTCGATGTGGATGCCGTCTAAGGTAACGAAGAGGCCGAAGTTGGTCATGCCGGAGATTTTGCCTTCGAATATTTCGCCAACTTTATCGCGCATGTAATAGGTTTTCAGCCAGTTTTCCACGTCGCGGCTGGCATCGTCGGCGCGGCGTTCGCAGAACGAGGTATGTACGCCCAAAGCCTGCCAGCTTTTACTTGGCGTGTAGGTTTGCTGGTTCAACACGGCTTTGATGGCGCGGTGGACGGTCAGGTCGGGATAGCGGCGGATGGGGGAGGTGAAGTGGGCGTATGCTTCGTAGGCAAGGCCGAAGTGTCCGTCGCAATGCGGTTCGTAAACTGCCTGCTGCATGGAGCGCAGCATCATGACTTGCAGCAATTCGGCATCGGGTCTGCCTTTGAATTGTTCGGCAAGCGCAGCATAGTCTTTCGGTGTCGGGTTGTTGCCGCCGCCCAGTTGCAAACCCAATAAGCCGAGCTGCTCGCGCAGGGTGGCGAGTTTTTCGGGTGTCGGGCCCAAGTGATTGCGGAATAGTGCGACATGTTTATTTTTCATCAAAAACTCTGCCGCGCAGACGTTCGCCGCCAACATACATTCTTCAATCAGCTTGTGGGCTTCATTACGGACAACGGGAACGATTTTTTCGATTTTACCGTTATCGTCGAAAAGCATTTGGGTTTCGATGCTGTCAAACTCCACCGCGCCGCGTTCGAAGCGTTTTTTCTGAAGGATTTTGAAGAGTTTGTAGAGGGTGTCGATTTGGGCTTTGTGCGGATAGTCGAGACCGTCTGAAATCCAATCCCAGACTTGATTGTAAGTCAGACGGGCATGGGAACGCATAACCGCAGGGTAGAAGCGGTATTCTTTAATATTGCCCGCGTAAGTGATGACCATGTCGCACACCATGCACAAACGCTCGACATTAGGATTGAGCGAGCAGATGCCGTTGGACAGGTTTTCCGGCAGCATGGGAATCACGCGGCGCGGGAAGTAAACGCTGGTGCTGCGCTCCTGCGCGTCCGTGTCGATAGCGTCATCGGGGTGGACATAATGGCTGACATCGGCAATCGCCACGACCAAACGGTAATTGCGCCCGATTTTTTCGGCAAACACGGCATCGTCGAAATCGCGCGCCGTTTCGCCGTCTATGGTTACTAAAGGCAAATCGCGCAAATCGACGCGGCCTTTCAAATCGCTTTTACGAACACGGTCGGGGATTTTTTTTGCGGCTTTGGCACACGCTTCGCTGAATTGGTGCGGTAAATGGTGTTTGCGCACGGCGATTTCGATTTCCATGCCGCTGTCGGCATAATCGCCTAATACTTCGATGATTTTCGCCACAGCAGGGCGGTTTTGCTCAGGATAAGTCTCGATTTCGCCGACGATGACCTGACCGGATTCGGGTTTGAAATGCGCGACGCTGTCAGGTTCCAAAACAATGCTTTGGTTCAGGCGTTTGTCTTCCGCTTCCAAAATCGCTACGCCGCGATCCATATAGAAACGTCCGACCACTTTGCTTTGCGCGCGTTCGACAATATCTAAAACCGTTCCTTCGCGGCGGCCTTTGCGGTCAATGCCGGCAGGGCGGACGGTCACGATGTCGCCGTGCATGATGCCGCGCATTTGGCGTTCGTATAAAACAAAATCTCCGTCTTTGGTGGGCGTGAGCGGTACGGCGAAGCCGAAGCCGTCTTTGTGCGCCTCGACACGGCATTTGACCAAATCCAATTTGTCCGCCGCGCAAACCGCACCGCGACGGTTGATTAAAACCTGACCGTCCCGAGCCATCGCTTTCAGACGACGTTCAAAAAATTCGTACTCTTCTTCCGTAATCGACAACTCGCGTGCCAAGACTTCGATTTTCGACGGCACGCCTTTTTGCTCCAATAATTCAATGATCCACTCCCTGCTTGGCAGCGGATGTTCGTAACGTTGTTTCTCCCGTTTCAAAAACGGGTCTTTTTCTCGTAAATTTAAAGATTTAATATTTTTGTTCATTTTATTGGTTGACATTCTTTTTCTAAAATATATAATGACCGCTTCTTTGCGAAATAGTCAATCACTGTAACGCAAAACAGGAAATAAAGCAAAGCCCAGGTGGCGGAATTGGTAGACGCGCTAGCTTCAGGTGCTAGTGTCCTCACGGGCGTGGAAGTTCGAGTCTTCTCCTGGGCACCAAACCTTTTGGTCGCCGCTTTGCTTATCCATCCTAATTGCCCAGGTGGCGGAATTGGTAGACGCGCTAGCTTCAGGTGCTAGTATCCTCACGGGTGTGGAAGTTCGAGTCTTCTCCTGGGCACCAAATCAATTATCCGGCTTATCCGGATTTTTTATTGAATAGATTTATTTGTCTGATTAAGCTACAATATCAGACGACAAAATATGTTTGATTCCACAGAGAGGTGGATGAGTGGTTTAAGTCGCACGCCTGGAAAGCGTGTATACGTGAATAGCGTATCGAGGGTTCGAATCCCTTCCTCTCTGCCAGATTTTAAAAAGCCCGTCTTAATCAAGACGGGTTTTTTTCTTGCCTTCAATTCAGGCGGCAAGCTGCTTCAGTCTCTCTTTTAAAAAGAAATTACTTTTATTCTCAATTTGTTATACGTTTTGTTTCCATCTATACAAATCAGTTTTGCAGGTGTATCCTTCACTCCGTTATATACATTCATAAAAAATCCATCTTTAAAAAGGTCGTCTGAATACGCCGACCTGACACAAATCCAAGGATACTGCCATGACTGATTTTACCGTATGGGAAACCGCGCCGTTTGGTGCAACCATCGACCATATCCTGCAACGCTACCATGATGTGCACCGCGGGCAATTTGAAGAGCTGGTTCCGTTGGCTCAAAAAGTCGCGGAAGTTCATGCCGACAGTTTTCCGGTTGAAGTGCCGGAGTTGCTTGCCTATATGCAAAACGAACTGTTGATGCATATGATGAAGGAAGAGCGAATGCTGTTTCCAATGATCAAACAAGGCGTCGGCCGCGGAGCGGCAATGCCGATTAATGTAATGATGCACGAGCATGAGGAACACGACCAAGCCGTAGCCAAGCTGCTTGAGTTGACTAATAATCTGACCGTTCCCGAAAACGCTTGCGGAAGTTGGACGCGCCTGTATACATTGGCACGCGAAATGGTGGACGATTTGACCAACCATATCCATTTGGAAAATGAAATCCTGTTCCCGCGCGTATTGGCTTCTTAAAAATAAAGCTGGTCCAAAGGTCGTCTGAAAATTGTTTTTCAGACGACCTTAATGTTTTGCCAGTATGCAAAGAGGCTGTTTTCTGTTAGAAGAAATTACCATTTCCCTGTCAAACCGATGCGTAGGGTACGGCCCGGGGCGGGCATATAGGAGCGGCTCATGGGGTCGAGGTAATAGCGGTCGGTCAGGTTGCTGCCCGTTAGCTCTGCGCTGAAATGTTTGTTGAATTTGTAACGCACATAGGCATCCACGACAGTAACGGGCTGCCAGTTGGCGTTGCCGTTGTCGCTGTTGAAAGCTTTGCTGTTTGCGCCGTCACGTTGCAGGTAGTATTCGCGCCAGCGGGCGGACGGCTGTTGTTTGTCTTCAACGCGGCTGTGGAAGGTCAGGCGCGAACCGATTTCGAGTTTTTCGTTTAGGAACCTGCCGCCGAGGTTGGCAACGACCGACCAGCGCGGCTGGATGCGGTTGATCAGCCAACCGCTGGCGAAACCGCCGTTTTGACAGTAAGGTACGGGGAAGGTGCGGCCGTGCGAGACGTATTGGTCTACATCATATTGCTGCTCGATGGCGCGGCGGTCGCAGACTTCGTTTTTCATGTTGCGCACGACGGAAAGGTCGCCGAATACTCTGCCGTTGTCGAAGCGGGTTTGGAGTTCCAGTCCGCTGATGACTTGTTTGTCGTAATTGCTGATTTGCCAGGTGGCATAGTTGCGGTCGATGACGTTGTGGGTTTTGTTGTGGAAGTAGGTCAGCCGCACGTCCGCGTAACGCATTTTGGGCAGCAGGCGGGTGAAGTCGTGGCTGAGGGAGATTTCCCAGTTTTTGGCATGTTCGGGTTTGAGCGGGTTCAGGAGTCTGCCAAACGGGACGCTGAAACCTTTGGCGATGCTGTGGTTGCCGAAGCCGAATGTGCCTTCATACATGCTGGGGAAGCGTTTGAATTCGGTATAACGGGCGAACAGGCGGGTGTTGTCGCCGAGCTGGACGGTGGCGGAGAACATGGGAGCGAAGGCATGGCCGCGTTTGTTCCACATTTTGCGCAGTTCTTCTTCGGTCAGATGCCGGTATTCGATAGCGGGATTGTTGACATCGGTTGTTACGGCGGCAGCATAACGTTTTTCAACTTTGCCTGTGGCAGGGTTGATGCCGGTTTCATTTAAGAAATTGAGTGCGCCTGTCCGGACGGGGTTTTCTTCGGGATGCGAACGCCGCCAGTAGATACAGTTTCCATTTGCTTCGTTTTCGGTGCAGTTGGGTATTGATTTCCAGCCGCTGCTTAGATCTTCCGCTTCCATAAAACGGTTGCGCAGCTCTGTCAGTTTTTCGGGTTCTTCCGGAAGTTGGGGGTGATTATCTTGCCAGCGTTGTGTTTCTTCGGGTCGGTTATCTAATGCCCAGAGATATTCGGGAACGGGCAGGCTGTTTATCCAATTCCAAAAACGCTTGTCGTAGGCATCATATTCGGCTTTCGCCCGTATGGTCGCAGGGTCTTGGTCGTAAGCTTTTTGCGCGGCGTGATATTGGTCGGACAATTCTCGGTAGGCTCGGTATTCTTCAGGCGTGGCAAGCCGGCTCTGCAGATAGACGAAATCCCTGCTGTTGTCCGACAGTACGTCGAATTTGTTTTCTCTCTCCAACCATGTGCGATTTTTGTCGATGTATTCTCGGAGGAAGTTGTCGGTTTGGTGGTAGTCGGTGTAGCGGCCGCCTGCGTTCAGAGTCAGCCAGGAAGTGGGCTGATATTTGAAGTTGAAGCCAAGGTTCCATTCGTCGCGTTTGCCTTTACGCGGCATGGTCAGGGCGAAGTTGGAATTTAAGGTGGTCTCAGGGTCTTCCCAGAACAATTTTTGGGATTCTTCTTCGGGCAATGCAAGTATCCAACTGGTATCGCTGCTGCCTTTGAGTTTTTCGCGCTGGTAGTCGCCCATCAGGGTCAGTTCCAATTTATCGGATAATTTCATTTTATTGGACAGGTTGATGCCCAGGCGGTTGTTTTTGGCGCGGTAGGCGGCGGCATTAAAAACGTTGAAACGGTTGTTGGTATTGGGCGGCAGTTTGTCCCATTCGGGTTCTTTACCTTTGTAATACCAGTCTTCGGCGTATTTTTCGTTGAATATTTTGTCGAGAAACAGGGTGGATGCGGGATAGCCGCCGGTGGAATTGGTTTGCGAATTGTTAAACGTCCCCCAAATCCCCGCCTTCAAATCTATCCAGCGGTTGTTTTCGGGTTTCCATGTGTAGTCGAGGTTGACGGCGGTCTGTTTCACCCATGCCTGCGGCCATTCTGCCATCAGCGTGCCTTTGGTGAGCTTGCTCATGTCGGTTTGGGCGGAACCGTCCGGTTTGAGCATGCTGCCGCCGATGTTGCCGAACAGGATGCTGTACGGCATGATTTCGCCGAAACGGGCGTGGGTGCGGCGTATGCCGAGCTGTATTTTTTGATTGTCGGGCAATTTGAGCGTGCCTTTTGCCAGCCACGAACGCATATTTAGGGAGGTGTTGGCCACTTCGCCGGACGGATGGTAATACGAACCGATGTTGGCGGTATATTCCTGGATATCCGTAACTTTTTTAGTAAATTCTTCCTCGGTCATAGAGCTGGCATTGGGGAGGTAGCCGTAGCGTTCCGCCCCCTTGCTGCCGGTAAAATAATTGCCTTTGTCCCGCCATGCGTAGGCAATCAAGCCATCAAACACTTCGCCGCGCATACCGGCAGAAATGCGGAACGCGTTGTCTTTAAACAATTTGCCACGCCCGCCGAAACGCTGTTTCTGGCGGTCACTGTCGTCCAGCATAATCGCCCAGTCCATACGGTCGAAGGAGTAGGGACTCGGGTAGCGGCGGTAGTCTTTGTTCCATGATGCAGCATGGGCGTATTCGCGCTGTTTGATGCTGTTGTTGCCGGTTTCCATTTTGACTTCCATGCCGAATTTTTGGTCTTTCGGCACAACGTCATCAATTTCCAGCGTTTTCATGCTGACCGAGCCGCCTATACCGGTGCGGATGTCACGGTTTGTCGATGCGCCTTTTTCCACATACACGCTGCTGACGAGATTCGGGTCGATGTAGTTGCGGTTGGATACGCCTTCAAAACCGCGCCATACGCTGATGGCTTGTTCCGTACCGTCTAACGTTACCGGCACTTTGCCTTCGCCTTGAATGCCGCGTATGTTGGGGTCGAGCGCGCCGCTGTTGCGCGCGTCGCCGCTGTAAACTCCCGCCATGCCGCCGATTAAATCGGCTACGCTGCTGCCGCGGTAGGTTTCGATTTCCTGCTTGCCTTTGTACATATTGCTGATGTCACGGCTGTAGACTTGGGTGTAGCCGCTTTTATCCCGGTTGCGATGGGCTTTGACGGTAATGGTATCCATCTGCACGCTTTGGGTGGGGGTAGTATTTTCCGCCCATAACGGCGTATGCCACAGCATACTCAAGAATAAAACCAATATTTTGGGTGTAGAGGGGAATTCGACGGATTTGACAGGTTTCATGATGGATTTTCCTTTGTTCGCAACAGCTTGAAAATAGGCGAAATCTGAAATGCTTCCAGATGGCATCGGAAAATAAAACGCGAACCGAATGTAATGGGGTTGCAGCCAATTGATTAAACGGTTTGTTCGGACCGTTGATATGGATGCGCTTGCTTCACGAAAGGGAAGGGCATTTTGATAAAACAAAGGAAAATATCCGTAGGTTACCGATTGTGTGGAAAGGAACGGCGGAAAAAATGCTTTGTTTCTTTAGAGCTGCAAAATAACATAAATTGATTATGATTATTATTTATATAATAATTTTAACTAAAACCCGATAATGTGTAAACAGATGCCAAACAATACAACTTTGGCATTTGGGTACCTCGGAAAATCATATTTTTGAGTTTGGACGGGCCGGGGTTGTATTGGATTTCGTAAAAAGTTTGCTGAGTTTGAAGTTGATTGAATAATGGCTTGAATTTGATTTGCCGACATAGAAAGGTCGTCTGAAAATCCCGATTTCAGGTTTTCAGACGACCTTTGGCATGGGGCGGTCAAGGCAGTTTGGGTCTGACTTTGACGCTCAAAGGCAAGTGGTCGGAGAGGCGTTGCCAGTTTTTGCCGTTGTGGATTTGGGAGTCTAGGACTTCCAAGTTGCGGGTATAGACGCGGTCGAGGCTGAGGACGGGCAGGCGGGCGGGGAAGGTTTTGGGGCGTTTGCCGTTGCTGTCCACGAATACTTCGTTCAGGTTCAAGGCGTTGCCTAAGGATAGGGCAGATTTTTGCCGCCAGTCGTTGAAGTCGCCGGCGAGAATCAGCGGGCTTTGTGGATCGATGTGATGCACGACGTATTCGAAGATGGCGCGGTATTGTTTGGCGCGGTCGGGTTCGCGCAGGTTGAGGTGGGCGCACAGGCAGACGAGCGGGGTTTCCCAGCCTTCTGGCAGGACTTCGCAATGGAGTACGCCGCGCTGTTCGAGTTTGTTGACGCTGATGTTGAGGTTGTGGCGGGTTTCCAGCGGCAGGCGGCTGAGGATGGCGTTGCCGTGGTGGCGCTGCGGGTAAACGGCGTTTTTGCCGTAGCTGCGGTTGTAGGAGAGGCGGTCGCCGAGAATGTCGTAATGCGGTTGTTTGGGAAAATCAGGCAGCCTGCTGCTGCGGGTCAGGTGTTGACCTTGCACTTCCTGTAAAAACAGGACATCCGAGCCTATGCCGCGAAGCTCTTCCGCCATGCTGTCCACTTGGACTTTGCGGTTGAGCGCGGACATGCCTTTGTGCATGTTGTATGAGGTGATGGTAATCGGGCGGGGGGACATGATGTGTAACCGTAGTGTGTGAGTAGTTTGTCGTTGTATTGATAGTATAACACTGCAAGTGTTTGGTTTCCGTAAAGATTTGATGTGCGGACGGTTGCTTGACGGTAAAACGTCGTCTGAAAGGTTTCAGACGACGTTTAAGGGTGAAACGCGCAGAAAACGATTTATTTTATGAACTCGTCCATGCCGTCTTCGCAGCGGATTTTTTGTTCGGACAGCGTGGCTTTGAGCAGGGCGTCGTTTTGCGGCAGGGCGTCGCGTTCGGCTTCGTGGTGCCAGAGGTGGTAGGCGATGCCGGCAAATTTGAGGTTGTGGCGTTTCATGCCGTTATGGAAGAGGCGGGCGACGAACTCGCTGTCTTCGCGCCCCCAGCCGACAAAGCGGTTGTCGAAGCCGTTGACGGCGAGCGCATCGCTGCGGAAAAAGCCCATATTGCAGGTTTTGATGCCTTTGTGTTTGCGGTTGCTTTGTCTGCCGATCAGGGCGGACAGGCTGCGGCAGCGCAGGGCGGACAGGCGTTTTTCTATGCCTTGGCTGAACACTGACAAATCGGGCAATTCGCCGGAATCTAAAATTTCTTGGGTGCGGTCTTGGGTCAGGATAACACGCGAACCTTGTATCAGCCTGCCTTTGCGTGCGAGTTTGAGGTGGTCGGCGATGAAGGACGGGTCGAGTATCATGTCGCCGTCGATAAGGATGATGTAGTCGCTTTTTGCCTGCGCCAGCGCGCGGTTGCGCGATTCGGCGGCGCGGAAGCCGTCGTCCGGCCGCCAAGAATGTTTGACGGGGATGTCGGTGTGGCTGCGGATGAACTCGACGACTTCGGCGGTGTCTTGGCGCGAACCGTCGTCCGCGACGATGATTTCGTCGGGCAGGCGGGTTTGCGCGAGTGCGGATTTCAAAACCAGCTCCAGCGCGTCGGGACGGTTGTAGGTGGTTACAATCAGGGCGACGCTGATATTGCGGTTGCGTTCGTAAAGTTTGACATATTTGTAGTACGAACCTTGGGCATTGGCGATGGAAATGGTCAAGCCGTCCGCGCCGTAGGCGAAACCGCGTTTGAGCAGGTAGTTTTTGACAAACGATACGCTGCCGTGCAACAGGGCTTTGAAGGGCGAGCTGTCTTTTTTGTAGCGGTTTTCTTCGGCGTAGAGCGAGCTGTATTGCTGCATTTTTTGAATCAGCCCTTCGGCGTTTTCGAAGGAATAGTGTTTCAGACGACCTTCGAGCGGACGGACGTTTGCATCGGGCGGCAAAATCAGCGATTCATGCACCTGACGGTCGGAAAAACGGGTAAAACGGCGGTGGTAAAGGCGCGGGATAATGTCGGGATACCAGCCGCAGGCTTTGATCAGGCGGCCGTTGTAGTGGTTCAGGCGCGAGAGCGAGAAGATGTTTTGTTCTTTGTTTTCCGCCACGGCTTTGCGGATGGCGGCAATCAGTTCGCCATCTGCCACTTCGTCGCTGTCTATGCTGAATATCCAATTGTTTTGCGCGAGGCGGGCGGCGAGGTTTTTCATCGGACCGAAGCCGATGAAGTCGTATTTGTAATAACTGACGTTGGTGAAGCGTTCGGCGATTTCAAAGGTACGGTCGGTCGAGCCGTTGTCGAGCAGCAAAACTTCGTCGAAGTCTTGAAGTGCGGTCAAAACTTCGTGCAGATAGCGTTCCGAATTTTTGACCAACATGGCTGCTGTGGCGGGAATTTTCGGGTTCATGATGAGGTCGTCTGAAAAGGGGTCGTCTGAAAAATCAAAATCGGGAAATCAAGGCAGTTCGGCGATGGCGGCGGTCAGTTCTTCGTGGAAAGCGTGTATTTTAACCGATATACCGCTACAATACGCATTTCCTTTTTTCAGACGACCTCCTCTGATATGCAGCTTATCCTTGCGCCCATGCAGGGGCTTTGAAGATGGGTTTTATGTTTCAATAGAATCAATGAATTGTAATTTTATTGAAGATTATGGTGTAAATATGGTTCAAAAAAGACGCCATTATCAAATCATATCGAATGAGCATGTTTTGTGGATGTGTGATTGCAAAATTGTGAATCTGAAATTGCATACAGTCAGGCAGTCAGGTTACGGTTGTTTGGGTACAGAAAACCAAGTAAACTAAAACAGTTTGATTGGAAAATGCTCCGCAAGGAGGAAATTATGTTCAAAAAATCACTTTATAAGGCTGCTTTGGCGTATTTCGGCGATAAGGTTGGGAGTCAGGAGAAAAAAGCGATTGCAGAAGGCATTGCTGCCGCTGCCCGCAATAGTGCTGAATTTGAACGGAAAAAGGCTTTGGTTGAAAAGGAAATCCGGGATGGAACGGCAAGAAGTAGAGGAAAACTGCCTGTATGATTTTATCTACATCAATCATCTTGAGGTTGCTCTGAATAAAATTGAGGCCGTCTGAATTTCAGACGGCCTTTTTGTTATCCATGTATTTTCCGCCATTCGGTTTTTGCCTGCTGTTCGCGTTGGTCTAGCCAGTCGGCGATGGCGGTAAGACTGACGAATTGGCTGCTTTTTTGACTGTTGTCCGTATTGATGACCGGCCATGGGAGGGTTTGGGTTTTGGCGCGGCGGCGGGCGGTTTTTTCGTTTATGTGCGGTAACCAGTCGGCAGTGGCCTGTTCGAGGGTGATGTGGGTTTTGCCGTAGATGAGCATGAGCCGTTGGCGGGTAGGTAGGTTTTCCATTTTTAGTGTGCCTTGTGTTGTTGTCTGATTCTTTCTGCGTAGTCTTCCGCGTCTGTTCGGGTGGTGAATTCTTTCAGAACTTTGGTGCTTCGTCGTCTGCCTGCATTATTCTTTGTCCAGTGTTTTTTGTTATATTGGGGAGGCTGGTATTCTATTACCTGCCATTTGCCGTCGTGATGCCGGAAGCCTATATTGGGTTGGGTGTTAATTTGGGTATGCTGTATGCGGTCTGTCAGGGTCATTTTGTGTCTTTCGTGGTGCCGTCCGCCCATCGTTTGAATTTAATGCCGGTGGTGCGCTCGGTGATGATTTGAAGGATGATTAGTATCAGGGCAATGATGGGCGGCATTATTCTTCTTCTTGGAAGAGGATTTCTAGTATTTTTGTAATTCGGTTCTGTACCATTATTTCTACTGTCAACATGATGAGTGCAGCCATCAGTACGGCAATAATAATAATGGCGGTGGCGATGTTGATGATGTTTTCCATATTTACTCTCCGTAAACGATGCCGCGCATACGTTCTTCTGTGGTCATGCGTTCGTAGGTTTTTTCAAGTTGCAGGGTTGCGAAGTCGGCAGCGTCCTGTTGTTGGCGGATGAGGCGTTGGGCTTCGGTTTCTTGAGAAGGTTGAGGTGTGGTGCAGGCTGCAAGTATGGCAAGCACGACTGCTCCGATTGGGGCTTTCATTTCATACTCCGTCAGCAGGCTTTTTGCAGATCGTTTTGAGTTAGGGTTGTCAGTGCTTGTTTGACTGCCGCCATGGGAGTTTTGTACTCGGGAACAAGTCCGACAATGAGTTCGCCGTCGGTGTTGATGATGTCGCAGCCATAGTGCTCTACGGGGTGGCCGTAGGCAGTGCGGGTGGTTTCGGCGGTTACTCGGATGTCGATGGAGTATTCTTCTGTGATGGTCATTTTGGGGTCTTTCTGGGTTGGGTTTTTGTGGAGGTCGTCTGAAGGTTCACGCTTCAGACGACCTTTTTTTTAGGCGATTACGCCGAAATAGATGTCGATTTCAGGGAAGGCTTTTTGTACGGCTTCGGAAATGTCTTTTGCCGCTTGTTCGATTACAGCATCGATTTGCTGCAATTCGTACCACAGGACGAGTGCGCCGCTGTTTTTGTCGATGCGGAATTTCAACAGGGCTTCAACAAAGTAGGATGCGCCGCCTTGATGCGGGGTGAACTCGATGCCGAAACGTTCAAACATTTTGAGGTTTTTCTCTGTTTGCCCTGAGTCTTCGGATTGGAAGGTAAAGTTGATTCTGCCATCCTGTTCACGATAGCCTTGTTTGAAGGTGGTTTTTTCGGTGTACTCGAGATTGAGCGCAAAATCCAATACTTCGGCTGCGGTCGGGTAAACGGCATTTTCGTTGCCGGGATTTTTGGATACGATGTTGCGGGCATTGTTGGTCAGGAAATGGGAAAATTCCATCTGATTCATGCGGTGCGCATTGTTGGCCAGCCAGTTGGATGCCGATGTAGTGCGTTGCGGGGTATATACGGCATAAAAATCGAGCCAGCCTGGAGCTTGTTGCGTATGACCGTTGATGACGGCGCTAACATCAATACGCCCTGATTTGAAATCGGCATCAATGTAGATTTGTGTGCCGTCCTGTTTGTGTTTCTGTACAAACTTAATAAGACTGGCGGTATCGTGCATGAGGAATTTGCCGCACTTGCGGTACGGGTTTTGCATCAATTCGGGGTGTGCTTTGTATCGCCAGCCACCGTCTTGGTCTGGGGTGAATACAAGCGGAGTATTGTTCGGTGCAACCTCAAAAAAAGGTTTTTGAGCTGCCTGTAAGGCGGTTTTAATCATGTTTTCTTGGGTTTCCATTTTGGATTTCCTTTTGGGCTTGAGTTAGTTGGAGCTGACCATTTTCAGCGTGCTTGACGTATTGGGAACTTGTTTGAGTTCCAATTTTCCTTGTGCCGGATCGTCGGCTTGGATGTTGCCGTCAGGTGTAGCAAAGACGATGCCGCCTTCGCGTTTTTCTTTGGGTAGTTTGGTTGCCACATCGTGGCTGATTTTTACCGTTCCGCTTTGGATGTTTTGGGGTTGGATTTTGAGCTTGACGGTAATTTCTGCCTGTTTACCGTGAGCAAGGCAGGCGCGCACCGCATCACTCATGGCTTCGCCTAATTCACGGTCTAACCAGCCGCTATTTACGGTCGGTATTTGCTTGGAGGCAGGAACAAATTTCTTTTCTTGGGTTTCCATTTTTGATTTTCCTTTAATGAGGGGTTAGTCAGGTTGCCGGTATCACGGAATGACAATACCGAGGAGGTTATTTAATTTTGAGAATTTCCAAAGATTCCACGGCGGTGCGGGCTATTCCAAATTCGTTAAGTGCGGCAAGGCCTTTGCTGGTATGGCGGATGCTCCGTAATTGATTTTTGGAATAAAATTTTCGTTCAGGGCGACGGCGGTTCTTGCGAGATTTAGCAAAGCGTCGAAATTTTCTTTAGAGATGGTGATGGTTTCCATGTCGTTACTCCATGTGGCTGTTGTTTGTTTCGATGGATGTAGTTTAGTAAACACTTAATCCACAGTCAAGTAAAAAGTTTATTGTTTGTTCAATAAATATTAAATTATCTGATTTTTAAGGGAATTTAATTTGCAAAAAAAACCTAACAGGGACTGGTGTAGGTGGTTTCGGATGTCTAGGTGAAAGAAAACCGCCCAGTGGGCGGTTTTTTCAAAGTGAATTTAGGCTGAGGTGTTGGGATTGTTATGAGTGGTAAGGAAGCCAAGAAAAAAACAGAGGGTGGCTCTCGGAGAGAATATGGTTGTGTGTTTTCATTCTTACATAAATACGGTCACCGTTAGAAACGGGAAGGCCGCTAACTGTTTGGTGCAGCATGAATGAAATACTTTCTTCTTGACCGACACTATCATACGGCGGGATTTCAAAATTGGAAATTACATCGTCGTTGTGAACAATCTCTAAAAAGATTGGTTGGGTTTGCAATGTCTGCATATACTCATCTTCGGCGTAAAATGAAATAGACAGGCATAGACGACCTAAAATAGATTGTTGCGCCGGGATATGGCATATATCGGGAAATATACCTATTAGACTGTATTTGTCATTTTCCGCATGGCGGATGATTTCATCGCAATAGTGGACATTTAAGTGAATCATGCCTGCTCCATATATTCGTACTGCTGTTCAAACGCTGCGCGAACTTCAAGCGGGGAAACGCCTAATGCGTTTGCCAGTTTTTGTACAGTCTCATTATGTAGGGATTGTTTGCTGTTTTCGATGCGGGACAGATAGGGTTGACGCAATCCTGCGGCGGCTGCCAATTCAGACTGGGTAAACCCCTTTTTCATCCTCAGGCTGACAAATGTCTCCCCGCCTGCTTTGAGGGCTATTTTATCGGCAATTTTCGCTGCCGCCCTGTCCATCGCTGCTTTGCGGCGCGGATTTTTCCGTACATGTTCAATATGCTCTGCGGCGGGGGTAGTGTTGGGGCTGATCGGTTTGATGCATTTAATCTGCCCGTTTATCCGCAGGCAGTTTATGTGGGTGACGGGGGTGGCGGATGTAGGTGTTGATACTGTGCAGGCGGCCACGGCAACAGTGAGTGTTGCACCCATTTGAAACCATGTGCCGTTAGTTGGAGTACAGTTCTTCATAGTCTTTGATAATCCGTTTTGTGATTGGGTGTTCTGCCTGATAGTCAAATTTGTCTGTCTTCTTGTTTACAACAGCCAATATATCTATGCGGCGGATATACGCGCCGTTTGGCTGTTTTTCATGGCATGGTGCGTAAATTATTCTGTATCCGGCGGCTTCTTCGCTGCCAAATCGGACGCGCAAAACTTTGATGTCTTTTTCCCATAATGACAATATGGGTTTCACTTCCAAGTCAATCGGGCCTATGGGTTCGCCATATTCTCTGAAGTATCTGTTTTTGTATAAGCCATCAAAAATAGCAGAGTCCGCCTGAATCATCTCAATGACGGTATCGAGATAACCGACCGCGTCTTCGTCTTTTTCAAAGAGGCGGTCTAAATCCTGCTCGGCGTTAAAGTGGACGGTCAGCTCCATGCGTGCCCTTTTTTATATATTATATCTTTTTAGTTATACCGCGCAATATGCGGTAATAAATCAGTTGTTCAAGTATTTTAAATCCATAGCCTTCTGCCGGTAACAGTCTTTTTTCTGCTACATCTCTTCGAGCTTCCACGCGCCTTTGATTTTGCCGCAGATTTTAAGCTGTTCAAGGTCATGCTTCTCTACAGTTTCGGTTTCGTAGCGTTTGTTGTCGCTTAGAATTTTGACGCCGCCGGTAACGGTACGTTGCAGGCGTTTGGCGCGCAGGCCGTCGGAGACGTGAATAAGGTACACACCGTCTTCCACCATTTCAGTAACGGCGGTATCGACAAATATAACGTCGCCTTCATCAATAGTTCCTGCCATGCTGTCGCCGCGTGCGGTGATGATTTTGATGTGGGACAGGTTTCCGCCGAATTTGTCTTTTGCCCACAGGCGCGATACGTTGACGTAATCGACGACTTCCGCGGGCAAGTTTTCGATACCATTGCCGCATGCAGCTTCGATGTTGAGGCGTTCAAAGCGGATTTGTTGATCGTCATCTGAACCAATCGGACTGTTTGGCGTGGAGTCCAAATAATATGATCCCATGCCGTAGTCTTCTTCCAGTCGCCTGCTGACTTTTTCGCCAAAAGATGCTTTGCCGCTCATCAATTGGGACAAAAGGCTTTTGTCTTTTGTCGGTAGGGTTTTGTCTTCAAAGAATTTTTTTAAATTCTCAATCCGTATTTCTTTTAATTCTGACTTATTCATAGCTATCTCCCAGCAGTAATATTCATATTCTATTTAGTTTCTACTAAACAAACAAATAATAAATATATTTGCTTTTGCGTTTAATGACTGCTAAACTTGTTTAATGTTTGAAAATGGAGCAGATATGACTCACGCTGAATTTATTAAAACGCTTTCGACTAAGCGTGGAGCAAGGTCGGAATATGCCCAAAAGTTGGGTTTGTCTCTGTCGTTTTTGTGGCAAATCGAAAACCGAAGGGCGGTAACACCGAAGCGGTGCTATGAAAATGTAATTTTGCTTACCAATGGTCGGGTTTCTGTATCCGATCTGATTTCAGAAACGAGATCGTAGTCTTGGTACGGATTTCTAATTTTCCCCCCATTACTGATTAACGCGCAATCAGTGATTCAGCCTGCCCTCTCAAGGGGGGGGCAGGCCTTTTTTATGCCTAAAAAATATGCAGGACAAACGGATATGGAAAACAAACTGGATTTTAAAACGGTTGCCGATGCGGCTTTGAATGCGGTGGACAACCTGCTTGCGGAATGGCTGCCGTCGGGCAAATATAAAGGGCATGAGTTCTTCGCTCTGAATCCGACTCGGGCGGATAAGCATCTTGGCAGTTTTGCGGTCAATACGCATTCGGGCGCGTGGGCGGATTATGCGACGAACGATGCAGGCGGCGATTTGGTCAGCCTCTATGCCTATCTTTTCTGCAACGGACGGCAGGGCGACGCGCTAAAAGCGGTCGCCGAGCGGCTGCGCATCGGCAATTTCGGAGCGGTCGAAAGGAAGGAATGGGACGGCGAGCCGAAGACGGGCAAGTCGAAACGGGAAAGCTGGCAGCCTATTGCGCCGTTCGATGAAGGCCGTCTGAAATATCTGGAAGGCAGTCAGGTTTACCGTCTTTGTAAAAATGAGCGGGCGGAAGGCTTGCGGGCAGTGTACCGCGATGCGGACGGCAAGCCGCTTTGCGTTGTGCAGCGCTTTATCGACCAGGACGGCGGAAAATCCGATTTGCCGTTTGTGTGGGCGAAAAACAGCGAGGGTGTAGAGAAGTGGACAAGCCGCCGCCTAAAGGATCCACAGCCGCTGTTCGGGTTGGATGCTTTGGCGGAAAGACCTGATGCGCCTGTTTTGATTGTCGAGGGCGAAAAGTGCAAGCTGGCGGCAGAGGCGTATTTTGATTTGAAGGGCTGGGTTGCCGTGTCTTGGCTGGGCGGTTGCAACGGCTGGAAAAAGGCGGATTGGTCGCCGCTTGCCGGGCGCAATGTGCTGATTTGGCCTGACTGCGATTCCCAGCGGGAAAAGCTGTCGAAGAAGGATGAGGCGGCGGGTGTGAAGCCGTCGGATATGCCGTATCTGCCGTGGCGCGGACAGCCCGGCATGAAGGCGGCGCTGGGGATTGCCCAAGTTCTCAAGGAGTCGGGCTGTACGGTCAAAATCGTGAATATTCCGAATCCGGGCGTGTGGCCTTCGGGCTACGATATTGCAGACGTGATTTCGGATACCGAGCCGCTGACGACGGTGCGTGAAATGATGGCGGATATGCTGGTTTTCCCGTTTTCAGACGACATTGACGGGCAGCCTTTCCCGCGCCTATCCGATAAGGAGCGTGCGGCGCAAAATGCGCCCACGGCAACGAAAGGGGGCGGCGGGGACGGCGATGATGCGGAATACGACGGAGAAAATCCGCGTTTGGCGGAATTGTTGAAAAATTACGCGCAAATCGGGTTAAAAGAGAAGGTTTTAAACTTGGAAACAGGGGAATCTTTCAGCCGAAGCCAGTTGGAAAAAGTGTTTTCGCGTCCTGCCGTGCTGACTTGGTTTCATCTGCACGATAGAAACAAGCTATCGGAGCTTGAGGCGGGGATTTTAATCAAACAGAAAAAATTGGAGGCGATGGCGGATGTCAGCCCCGTTTTTAAAAACGCGCTTGCCCGCTATATCTACCTGGACGGGACGACGGACGCCTACGACAGGCAGTTGGAAGCCATCGTGTCGCTGGCGGCGGTCAAGGCTGCCGTGCCTGAAGAATTTGACGACTGGAGCAAGTCGCCCGCTCGCCTCGTCTGTCCGATGAGCAATTATGTGTTTGAGCCGGATATGCCGCAAGGTGTGGTGTATAAAAACGAGAAATTAAGCCATATCAATGCGTTCAAGGGCTTGCCGAAAAAGGCTGAAGCGCCTGAAAAGCCGTTCGCGCCGGAAACGCCGCTGGCTGAATTGGAAAAACATTTTCCGAAATGTGCAAACATTATCGGGCTGGTACGGCATTTGTGTTCGGGCAACGGCAATTTGAGCGAGGCTTGCACGGAATGGGTTCTGAACTGGCTTGCCTGCCGTTTCAGGCGGCCAGCCGAAAAGCCCGCTACCGCATTGGTGTTTATCTCCGAAACGCAGGGCGTGGGCAAATCGACGTTTGGCGAGAAGGTCGTCAAAGAGCTTTTCGGCGAGTATCTGCGCCAACTCGACCAAAACGCGCTGGAATCGCGCTTCAATGCGTCGCTGCTGTTTGCACTGGTTACGATATTCGAGGAAATCAGTCCGTCAGACGAGCGGCTGAACGTCATCGGCAAACTGAAAAACATGATTACGTCGGATGTGATTATGGTGGAGCGTAAAGGGCGCGATGCGGAAAAACACAACGACTTCAATTCTTTTATCATTTTCTCGAACGACGAGCGGTCTATCCCCATCGAAAGCAACGACAGGCGGTTTATGGTCTTGTCGTGCAACCGCAAGTATTCGGACGCGCAATACGAGGCATTGCAGGCGGAAATCGACAACGGCGGAGTGGACGAATTCGCGCGGTTTCTCTATGCGCTGCCGCTGATGTATTCGGACGGTGATACGCGGCGGGCATTCACGCCGCATACCAAGCCGCTGACGACAGAAATCAAACGGCGGATGATCAACCTGAACAAGCCTTCTTGGGAAGCGTTTCTGGACGACTGGTGGCGCGGCGATTTGGGCTTGCCCTTTATTTCCTGCGCGGCGGGCGATTTGTGGTCGGCATACAAGAAATGGTGCATAGATACCAAGACTTTCCATATGCAGCAGAAGAATTTTTATGCAAATATGGCAAAACGCTTGGCGGATTTGCGAAGCACGGTTACAATCCACGGACAGCCGAAAAAAGTACGGTTTTTCGCCGTGCCGCATTCGTGGCTGTCGCCCGAAAATCAGGAGAAGTTTCCGCCGCCGAATACCGACAAGACCGAACGTGGTTCTGAAGGGTCGGTTTCCAAGGCAGATTATTACGGCAGGCAGATAGAAGCATTTGCCCTTGCCTCGGATTCTGACCGGTTTTAGGCGTTTGGACGGGGTTGGACACCGTTTGGACGGGGTAAGAGTCGGAAAAAATCCCTTTAAAAACATCGTTTAGACCGTTTGGACGGTTTGGACAGGGTAGTTATCCCATACGCGCGAAGATATACATTTATCTTCGCGCTTTTATTTTTTCTTTTTTATACACCTTGTCATATTTTGTTTTTATTTTTTTCTTCTTATACGCGGATTTTTATAAAAAAGTATGTCCAAACGGTCTAAACGATGATTTTAAAGGGAAAAAAGGTGTTTTAAAAGTTGTCCTACCCCGTCCAGCCCTGTCCAAATCTTGATTTTTAAGGTTTTTTTAAATTTCCTGCTTCATTGTCGATAAAAAAAGCCGTCTGAAATTTCAGACGGCCTGTTTAACCTTAAATCTTCTTAATACTTTCTTCCCACTGCAAACGCTCCTCCTCTTCAATCGCCCGCTTTTCGGCTTCTTCTTTTTCCTTTTTCTCGTCCTGAAGCCTATTCTCTATTTTCTCCACTTCATCGGATACATTTTTGTCATAAACCATAATGGATACTGCATCATCAGGGCATCTTCTTCGATCATACAAATATAGATCTGTCTCACTTAACGGATTTCCTGACAAATTATCTAAAAAGTTTTCGAATATGCCCGCATTCACGCCCTCTATGGAAGGTAATACAATGCTAAATCTCTCCGCCTCTTTTACATGAATGCAACTTGGGCTGTTTATCTCTTCTTTCTGGGCAAATTCAGTACCGTACTTATCTACCAAAGCCTTAGCAATATGGAAAACCTCATCCCTATCTTCAACAGCCCTTGCAACATCACCCCTATCTCTAAGGTTATACGCATCAAGCGTATAATTTACTGCTATGTGGTACAACCTGCCTTGATGAAACCTCATCAATATTATTGGAGCGGTAAAATCTTCGGTCAAAGCCAAATCTTCATACAACCATACGTAAGACGACGGATAAAGGTCATCTCCTTTCAAAAGCCTCGGCTTCTTACCCTGTTTCTTGGCAATCATTTGTTTGACGTACTGCTCGGAATCACCAATCTTCAGAAAACCGATACCGTCCACCAATGGTTGCGCAACCGTAGCAGCAGATACCAAACAACCAACTACCAAAGCTGCAAAGCGTTTCATCTTTACTTTTCCTTGCGTGATTTAATCGAATTTCATCATGCCAAATTATATTTCCCTTGACAAGCATTTTCTTTTTGCTTTACATTCCGCTTTACGAGGCGTCGAAAACCTCAAAACAAGCGGCATTCACCCCGTCAGCGTGAATTTTTTACGTCCATAGATTTCATCGGTTTCCTTTGTTTTTTGTTTCGATAACACCGAAGTTTCCTATGGCCGCGAGGGCTGAGAATACAAGACCTGCTTCGGCAGGGAATAATCACGGCCTTTCTTGTTTAGGTTTTCGAACCTCGCGGCCGCCCGACTTGGGCAAACTTCGAAATCAAAACAAGGAAACTTCATCATGAACGCAGCATCTCTTTCTTTTAAAAATACCCATTTCCAAATTACCGACATCAACGGTCAGCCTTGGCTAAGGGGCTTCCAAATTGGAAGTGCCTTGGGCTATAAAAATCCATCATCGGATATTGCCAAACTCTACGACCGCAACACCGACGAGTTTACCGACAGCATGACCCGCGTCATCGAACTGACTACCGCAGGCGGCAAACAGCAGGTGCGCGTATTCAGTCTGCGCGGCGCACACCTTTTGGGTATGTTGGCGCGAACCAAAGCAGCCAAAGAGTTCCGCCACTGGGTGCTGGATGTACTGGAGCGGGAAAGCAACCGCCCGCGCGAACAGCTTACCGTCCCCGCGATTCCCGATCCGTTCCGCATCAAAGAGGAGGATGCGCGCCATGAGATGCAGAAAATCTTTTTCACCATCGAGTCGGCGCTGCATGATAACGGTGTGATGCACCCGGATACGTTCCGCGATTACAGCCATGGGAAAACGGGCAAGCGGGTCATCGGTTTGAACTTCTGGAAAATGTCGCTGGTCATCCGCCGTATCATTGAGGATATTCCGAAAATGGTTATCGACCGCAGCCCTGAAGTGCGCCGCCTGATTGATGAGGCGCGATATGATTTGAACTGCGATGCGCTGCTCGCGCCGGAAGAAAATCAGTCTGCTGCTCCTAAGAAGCCTGCCGATTCAAGCGATGCCCAATGCAGAAAACGCGAGATTGCGGAAAGCCACAAATCCGCTATCGCCCGCCTGCTGACATACGACGGAGACAAATCGGCAATCGGGCTGGCGGAATGCGCGGCGGCAAACGAAATCATCAACCTGTCCAGGGTAGTCAGCGACGCCTACGAAAACTTTATGTTCTCCAATGAAAACCAAAATTTGACGGACGAGGATTTCAAATGTGCGATGCTTGAATTGGCGCGCCTGAAAAATACGGTGATGGAGCTGTCCTGCTGCTGATTTTTTGCTGTCCGATTATGCCGTCTGATAGGTTTCAGACGGCATTTTTGTTATAATATGCGCTTAAAAATTAAAGCCCTGCGGACTCCGACGGGGCTAGGGATGGTCGGTGCGCGAAGAAATCGACTGATAAATGACTATTGATGATTTGCTTGCCCGTTGGGGCTTTTGGCGTTCGGTTCGGGATGATAACGGACTGGGTTATGCAACCAGTGCGGCAAACCGTGCAATGGCAGGTGATGCGAATACGGGCGGAACGCGTCCGTTGCTGCCTTATGGGGTGGACGCGGATTCGGTGTTTTCTGCGGTGGACAGGGTGGTGATGGGTTTGCCGCGCTTCCATCAAGAGGTGCTTAAGGTGCAGTATTCGGGCGGATTCGCTACCCGTAGTGCGAAAGTCAAGGAATGCGGGTGCAGCGGGGCTTCGTTCTACCGCTATCTTTCGGACGCTGAGGCTATGCTGACTGTGCGTTTGATGGACGGTGAGGTGGGCAGGCTGTTAAGCGGCCGTTAAAAAAGGCTTGCAATCTTGAGACTGGAATGTTTAAATTATGGAAAACTGCGGTTTCGTGCGTTCAGGTGCGATGCCGCTTTTTTTGTTCGTCATTTGTTGAATCCTTATCTGTTATTAAAGGTCGTCTGAATTTCAGACGACCTTTCTTTTTGGAGATGTCATGCCGGCAATTCGTGTCGATGTCAGCAAAATGGTCGCACGCTTGGATGATGTCCAACGCCGACAAGTCCCGTTTGCCGCTAAAAATGCGGTGAACAAACTTGCTGCACAGGCAATCGGCAATCTGCAAGATGAAATGAGGGATTCGTTCTTCAACCCGAAGCCGTGGACGTTGAACAGTCTGTTTGTCAGACAGTATGCAACCAAGGAGGAATTGACCGCCGTGGTCGATTTCAAGGACGGTGCAAAGGATAGAAGCGCGGGCAAATATCTGACGGCGCAAATTTATGGTGGAAGCCGTCGGGCGAAAGGTATCGAGGCGTTTCTGGTTGCGCGGGGATTGATGCCCGCGGGGTATCGGATTGTGCCGTCAGATGCGGTAAGGCTTGACCGTTTCGGCAATATCACGCTGGCTGCGTTTCGGGCAATGGTGCGCGGATTGAACGACGGGACGCATTTCGCCCTGCTTAAACGACGCGGCAAGCTGCCTGCGGGAATTTACAAACGGCAAAAGAGAAAAGTAAAAGCATTGGTTGTGTATGTGTCAGCGGCACAGTATGAAAAACGTCTCCGGTATTTTGAGGTTGCGGAACAAGCTGTCGTCAGTAATCAGCAGGCTGTCTTTGCCGAAGAACTCGAAAAAGCATTAGCCACAGCCCGATAAGGTACTTCCTGGACTTTCAGCCACGCGGGTAATTCGAGCCGCGATTTCTGTTAAGCGACAGGTTTGTATGGGTTGCTTGCTGGGTTAATGAGGAACTGACATGAAAGTGAATAAAAGACAGCTTGCCGATATTGTCGGTGTTACGGAACAGGCTTTGACCAACTGGCAGAAAGAAGGTCTGCCGGTGGCGGCCTATGCAGATAAAAACGGGCTTGCGAATGAATACGATACCGTTGCGGTTATCCGCTGGCTGTTGCAGCGGGAACTGGAACGGCTGAACAAGGAAAAGCCGCGCGACCGGCTGGACAGGGTGAAGGCTGAATTGGCTGAACTAGAGCGGGACGAAAAATTAGGACAGCTTGCGCCAGCCGCGATGTTTGAGCGCGCATGGGGCGACCATGTTTTAGCGGCGCGGACGGAATTTTTAACGATGCCCGAGCAGTTGGCGGCTGAACTGACGGCGACGTCGGGCGTGGAAATCGACCCTGATACCATTGCGGCGTACATCAACAGGGCGTTGGAAAAATTATCGAATTACGGAGCAGAAAACGATGGAGATGACAGCCGCAACCATGCAGGCGCGGATGGCTGAAACGGTGGCGCGGGTGTTGCGGCAGGCGTGCCGGAAATGGGCGCCGCCGCGCAAAATTAAAACCCGCGACTGGGCGAACAAGTACCGCTATCTTTCCAGCATAGAGGCCGCCCGACCGGGCAAATACGTTTTGGACGTAACACCGTATCTGGCATGGGAAAACAGCCCGCTTGATGCGCTGGACGACCCGTCCGTGCAAGTGGTTGTTTGCCAGAAATCGGCGCAAGTGGCGTGGACTTCGGGTGTGCTGGGTAACTTTTTGGGCAAATCCATCGATGCCGAACCCAGTCCGATACTGGTTCTGTTCCCGAAAGAGGGGGCGGCTAAAGAGTACATGGACGAAAAATTCGTTCCGATGGTCGAAGCGACGCCCGCCTTGCGCGAGAAAGTCGATACCCGTATCCGTGCGCAAGGGCAGCGGCAGTTGTTCAAAAAATTCCCCGGAGGTTTTCTGAAGCTGGTGGGCAGTAACAGCCCCGCCAGTGTGAAATCGTCGCCGGTACCGATTGTGTGCGTGGAGGAGCCGGACGACTGTAACCTGAACCTGCGCGGTCAGGGCGACAGTATCAAGCTGGCGAAGGAGCGAACCAAAACTTACCGCCGCCCGAAAATCGTATTAGGCGGCACGCCGACTATTGCGGGCGTCTCGACAATCGCCGCCGAAATGGAGTTGTCGGATAAGCGCGTCGGCATGGTGCCGTGCCACGAATGCGGCGAAGCCCATGTGTTGAGCTTTGATTACCTTTCCTGCGACGAAGACCCGAACGGCAACCATCCCGTTTTCGGCAAAAAGCTGCCGGAAACGGCGCATTACACCTGCCCGAACTGCGGCGCGGTGTGGAACGACATGCAGAAAAACCGTAATGTGCGTCGCGGTTGGTGGCAGGCGACCGCGCCTTTTCACGGCACGGCGGGTTTTTACCTGAACGAGCTATACAGCCCGTTCCCCGGCAGTGTGTTTTCCGAACTGATGAAAAAATGGTTGACCGCGCAATACGAAGCGGACAACGGCGATATATCGCCGATGATTGCCTTCGTCAATTCGTCCATCGGAATCCCGTTCGAAATGACCAATGACGGCGTGAAGGAAGACGACCTGGCAGAACGCGGCGAAGACTACGCCGAAAACACCGTTCCGCGCGGCGGTCTGATTCTGACTATGGGCGTGGACGTGCAACATGACCGGCTGGCCGTCGTCATCCGCGCATGGGGGCGCGGCGAGGAAAGCTGGCTGGTTTGGTGGGGAGAAATCCACGGCAACACGGTGGACGTCAAATCCGACGTGTGGCGCAAACTGGCCGAGATGATTTTTCAGACGGCCTACAAACACGAAACCGGCGCGGGAATGAAGATTGCGGCGGTATCGATAGACAGTTCGGACGGCAATACCTCCGACGCGGTGTATCACTTTGTGCGCGGCTGCCGCGGCGTGAAAGCGGTGAATGTGATGGCGGTCAAGGGCAGCACCAACCCCGATAAAGAGATTTTCAGTCGGGCGCGGGCGATTGACTTGAAGCACAAAAACACCAAGGCCGACAAATTCGGCGTGCAGGTGTACAGCGTCGGCGTATCGCGGGCGAAGGACTTGCTGATAGACGAGCATGCGCGCATCAATCTGGAAGGAAGCGGGGCAGGGCGGATGCACTTTTACAAAGATGTCCGCGCCGACTACTGCGGCCAGTTGTTGAGCGAAGTCAAAGTACCCAGCCGCATGAACAAGCACAAAAAGGTTTGGCAGAAAAAAGTCGGCGTACGAAACGAGGCATTGGACTGCGAAGTCTATGCCCTGCACGCCGCCCGCTCGGTCGGCACGCATACCATGTCGGCGGCAAAATGGGCGTTATACGAAAACGCGCTGTTGCAGTCGGAACTGTTTGCCGAACCGAAACCCACCGAACAGGTACAGGAAAAAACGAAGGCGGACAGCGGCAGCGGTTTTGCGGCAACCAGACGCCGTAAGGGCGGTAACTTCGTTACCAATTATTGATTCAGGCCGTCTGAATAGATGGCTGTCCAGCCGGTTAAGCGTCAACCGGACGTCAGAAAACGCTTTTCTGCTACATTTCAGATTAGGGCTTGATACGACGTTGCCCGAAGTTAGAGGGTGCGGCCAAGGTTTGCGGCCGCCTTTTAAGTGCAAACCAAGAAAAAGGCCGTCTGAACAGCAGATTTCAGACGGCCTTTATACGGCTGTAACCATGAACGAAAAAGAACAGGTTCTATCACACATTCGGACGCATCCGGGTTGCACATCGACCGGTGTTGCCAATGAGGTGTATGGAAAGCAGAAGTGGAGCGGCTGGATTTTTGCCCGCCGCGATATTGATACGCTGATTGAGGAAGGCTTGGTGGAAGAGCGTTTCGAGGAAGGCGTCAGTAAATTTTATGCAAAAGAGGCCGTCTGAAAATGAACGGTAATGACTATGCGGTAGAGCTTGAAGAAGCACGAGAAATTCTGAACAGCCTTCGAAAAGCCTACAAGGAACATGCGGCAGGCAGGGGCATGACCAAGCGGTACAAAATCAAAGACCGCGAAATGGAATTTTCCAGCCTTGCCGATTTATTGAAGCAGATACGGTTCTGGCAGCAGGAAATCAAGCGGCTGGAAGCGGCGGCGGGTATTTCCCCGCGCCGTTCAGGCCGTATCATCACGCGATTTTAGGATGAGCTATGGCAAAACAATCAAATGCCGCGCCGCAAAAGCGCGGTTTTTTTGCGCGTTTGTTCGGCAGGCGGGAAGCCGTCCCGAAAACAGCCCGCCGCAACTTTGCAGGGGCGCGTCCAGTCGGGTCGCTGGCTTCGTGGCAGCCGCAAAACTGGTCGGCGGACGCTTTGGCGCGGTCAGACCTTGACCGCCTGCGCGCCCGCGCCCGCAGCCTTGCTCGCGACAACGACTACATGCGCAAGTTTTTGAACATGGTCGAAAGCAACGTTATCGGGCGCGACGGTTTTGCCCTGCAAATGCGTGTTTTGCTGGATAACGCCGAAAAGCCCGATGCCTTGGCGAACAAGGCCATCGAAGCAGCGTTTTCCCGCTGGGCGCGGCGCGGCGTGTGCGACGTTACCGGCCAGATGTCTTTTACCGACCTGCAACGGCTGCTGATTCGCAGCGTGGCGCGGGACGGCGAAGTGCTGATTCGTCATATTTCAGGGTTTGACAATGATTACGGCTATGCGTTGCAGGTGCTGGATATTGACCGTTTGGATACGGGATACAACGTTCCGCAGCAAAACGGGCGTAACGCCGTGCGCATGGGTGTCGAGCTAAACAGCTATTCCCGTCCTGTGGCGTACTGGTTGCGGACGGCGCATCCGGGCGAATCATACGGACAGACGAATACGGGCAATTTGCGCGAACGGGTGCCGGCAGCGCAAATCAGCCATATTTTCCTGCATGACCGCCCAGAGCAGCGGCGCGGCTTTCCGTGGGTGGCTTCGGCCATCATCGGCCTGCAAAATCTGTCGGGCTATCAGGAAGCGGCCATTATCGCTGCCCGTGTCGGTGCATCGAAAATGGGCTTTTTCAAACAGACGGAAGATGCCGACAACTTCATGCCGCCGATTGACGGGCAAGAGGTCGATAACGGGCGCGGCAGCATCGATTTAATCGATTCGGTCGAGCCGGGTACGTTCCACGAACTGCCGCAGGGTTACGACTTTACGCCGTTCGACCCGGATTACCCGCACGCCAATTACGACGCATTCGTCAAAGCCAGCCTGCGCGGTATCGCCAGCGGTCTGAACGTGGCTTATCACAGCTTGGCGAACGACCTTGAGGGCGTGAACTTTTCCAGTATCCGCAGCGGGACGCTGGAGGAACGCGACACATGGATGACGTTGCAAAACTGGTTTGCCGAAGCGTTCTTGTATGACGTATTCGATCGCTGGATTGAGGCGGCGTTGCTAATGGGCGCAATCAAGATGCCGTCCGGCAAATCGCTGCCTGCCGGCAAGCTGGACAAGTTCAAGGCCTGCAACTGGCAGGGGCGCCGCTGGTCGTGGGTTGACCCGCTGAAAGATATTAATGCGCATAAAGAGGCAGTGGCGCTGGCGGTCAAATCCCGCCGCGATATTTGCGCGGAAATGGGTTTGGATTTTGAAGATGTTATTACCCAAATCGAACAGGAAAACCAGATGTTGGCAGGAAAAGGAATCATTGCCGACGTAAAACCGGCCGCATCGGCGGCAGAACCGGAATCGGAGGATAACCCGAATGAAGAAAATGAAGCCTGATAAGGCGCAAATGCAGCAAATGAGCCGCTTTGCCGTATTTCAGCGCGAAAGTGTTGATGTTGAAAAACGGACGGTCGAAGTAGCGTTTTCCAGCGAAGAGCCGGTAGAACGCTGGTTCGGCGAAGAAGTATTAAGTCATGCGGCGGGTGCCGTTGACTTAAGCCGTCTGAACGACGGTGGCGCGGTGCTGTTCAATCATGGCTGGAGCGACCAAATCGGCGTCATCGAACGTGCTTGGATTGATGCCGACAAGCGCGGCCGTGCCTTGGTACGTTTTGGCAACGGTGCGAAAGCGGCGGAAAAATTCCAAGACGTGCAAGACGGCATCCTACGCCATATCAGCGTCGGCTACCGCGTGGAAGACATGGTATTGGACAATCCCGATGCAGACGATGAGGACTACCGTTACATCGTTACCCGCTGGATGCCGTATGAAATCAGTTTTGTAACCGTTCCGGCAGACCCGACAGTAGGTGTCGGCAGATCGGCGGAACCATTTATTGAAAACCCTGTAAACCCAACCCCTGAAAAAGGAAATCGAAACATGGATAAAAATCAAATTCCCGCCGCGGCGGAAACTCCCGCTGCTGCAATCCCTGCCATCGCAGCAACCGATACCAACAACACCGCCGAACGCGGTATGCAGAACGAACGCGCGCGCGTTTCCGAACTGCTGGCCATTGGTCGCAGTTACGCCGCCCACGGCGGTATCGAAGCAGCCGAAAAGGTTATTAAAGAGGGCGGCAGTGAAGCCCAATTACGCGCCGCCATCATGGCAAACATGCAGACGAAGCCGACCGTTACCGCCGGTGAAATCGGCATGACTGATAAAGAACAGCGTGAATTTTCCCTTCTGCGCGCCATGTCTGCCGCCGCAACCGGCAAATGGGACAAAGCGGGCTTGGAACGCGAAGTGTCGGAAGAGTTGGAAAAACGACATGGTCGCGCAGCGGCAGGCTTCTTTGTGCCGACTGATTTGATTGCCCGCGCTTACAGCAAAGGCAATGCGGCAAACGGCGGCAACGTCATCGAAAACGACTTCCGCGAAGACTTGTTCATCGAACTGCTGCGCAACCGACTTGCTGTTGCCCAGTTGGGCGCCACCGTACTGGACGGCTTGGTCGGCGACATCACTATTCCGAAACATCTGACCGGAAACACCGTTCAATGGGTGGATGAAAACGGCAGTGCGACCGAATCGAACGCCACTTTCGGACAAATGAGCCTGAAACCGAAAACCGTTACCGCCAATACCGAATTGAGCCGCAAATTCATTTTGCAATCCTCGCTGTCTGCCGAACAGTTCGCCCGCAGCGAATTGTTGAAAGCGATGATGCTGGGTATCGATTTGGCGGCCATCAATGGCAAAGGTACCGGCAACGAACCGACCGGCATCCTGAACACTGCCGGCATCGGCGCGGTGGAAATCGGTGCGAACGGCGGTGCGCCCGAATGGAAGCATATCGTCGCTTTGGAAAGTGCCATTGCCGCCGCCAATGCCGACATCGGCGATTTGGCATACATCACCAATGCCCGCGTGCGCGGTTTGCTGAAAACCAAGCTGAAGGCCGACGGCGTGTCCGGCTACATCTGGCAGGACGGCGCAACGCCGTTGAACGGCTACCGTTGCGCGGTATCAAACCAAATTCCGTCCAACCTGACCAAAGGCACGGCGGCCAACAAATGCAGCCCGCTGATTTTTGGTAACTGGTCTGATCTGATGATTGCGCACTGGGGCGTTTTGGATGTGATTGTTGATCCGTACACCAAATCTACTACGGGCGCGGTACGCATCACCACGTTGCAAGATGTGGATATTGCCGTCCGTCATGTTGAATCCTTTGCCGCCATTAAAGACATTGTGGCTGCTTGATTGTGAAACCCAAGGTCGTCTGAATTTCAGACGACCTTATTAATTGAGGTATTAAAAATGGCAAAAATCAAAATTATCCCGACCCGTAGTTTTTTCGATGGTGAACAGACGTTTGCCGCAGGGAAAAAATATTCGGTGGACGAATCGGCGGCGGCTGTCTATATCCGCGAAGGTTGGGCGGCAGAAGCGCCTGCCAAAGAGGCCGAATCCTCTGTTGTCGATGGCGGCGAAGCTGAAGATAGCGGTAACGCATCCGGTGAGGGCGGTGAGGACGGCAGTGTTTAACGAGCCGCTGAACGTGTTTACCAATCCTGCTGATTTCGGTGAAACCGTGATGATTGACGGTAAAGAGGTAAACGCGATATTTGACCGTGAATTTATAACGGATAGCGGGTTTGGCGTTGCCGTTGCCAATGCCGACCCGCAAATCATCGTTACTGAAGACGACCTGCCGGAAGACGTGAAGTCGGTGGTTGTTACCGTGCGCGGCAAACGTTATGCGGTGGCAGAAACCGATTTTGACGGTTGCGGAATGGTTGTTGTGCAATTGAGGGCGATACATGACAAGCCGACTTACTGAAATCCGCAATGCGGCGACAGATGTGCTGAAAACGAAGTTCCAGCGCGTGTATTCCGGGCGTGGTTTCGCGCCTGCGCAATCGCAGTTGCCGTGTGTTGTGGTGTACGTTGACAGTCGCCGAACTGAACAGGAAACGTTTGATTTTCCGCCTACCTACCGGCATACGGTGCGGCTGGTTACGCTGGTTTGCGTGCAGGCTGCTGCCGGCGCGGACGAACTGGCGGAAGAGATGCTGTCCTTGATTGGGCAGTTGTTTGCCGAACATTCCGATTTGGGTGTTGGTGATTTGGAAAATCTGGTACCTGATTTGCTGAATATCGATTCTGACGAAAGCGGTGAAGCCGTTACCGTCTATTATCAGCAAGGATGGCAGGCAATTTATTTTGATACGGCAGTCTGATTTCAGATTGCCTTTAATTTGGAGTTGAAGTATGGCAGTGAAATTACCGAACGGTGCGACCGTTCACATTGCGACCGCTTTGGCGGCGGAGAAAAAAGTTACGGTGGCAACTAATGCTGCCGAATGCGTCCTGACGGTAACAGGACACGGGTTTGCCAACGGCGATTTGGTTTTGTTTAAAAGCGGCTGGGGAAAGTTGAATGAACGCGTTTTCCAGATTGGCGACGTCAAAACCGATACATTCAAGCTGACCGGCATTGATACTTCCAATGCAGATGAGTTTCCGGCAGGCAGCGGTATTGGTGCTGTTCAGAAAATTACCGATTGGGTGCAAGTTTCGCAAATTGTAGAATTTTCGACCAGTGGCGGCGAGCAGCAATATGTGGATTTTGGTTTTCTGGAGGATGATTTTGACCAGCAAATTCCGTCCACGAAATCAGCTATGTCAATGTCGATTAAGATCGCTGACGATACTTCGCTGCCCGGCTACAAGGCGGCTGCAAAATGCAGCGATAAAGGCGGCAAGTGGCCTTTGAAAGTGGTTTTGAAAGGTGGTGGGCTGATTTGCTATAACGGTTATCCCAGCATGAATAAAACCCCCGAATTGGTTCGTAACCAAGTAATGGCTGTAACGTTGTCCTACGCCATTTCCGGCGAAGTAAACCGTTATTGATTTTATCGGCATATCAAGGTTGTCCGAGTTGCTCGGGCAACCTTATTTATTTGGAGTATTGAAATGGCAAAACTCACTTTGAAGCCTGATGCAACTTTCCGACATACCGTGAAAATCCCTGTTCCCGGTGCAGAGCCTGCGGACGTCGAATTTGAATTTAAGGCGCGCGGCCGCAAGGCGATGAAAGAATTTACCGAAAAGCATAAAGACGGCTGGACGGCAGATACCGTCTTGGATTGTGTTCAAGGCTGGGATTTGGAAGAAGCATTCGACCGGCAGAATGTCGAAATCCTGCTGGATAGCTATCCGATGGCGGTGTTTGCCGTCGTCAACGGCTATGTTGAGGAAGTCTTCAATGCCCGCGAGGGAAACTGATTGCCGCCGCGCGTGCGCTTTATGAGAAGCAGCCTGACGCGGCGGAATTGAATGTATTCGGATTTTCGGCGGACGATTTTTCAGAAGAGGAGACCACTTTTGGCGTATGGCCGTGCAACTGGCAGGCGGTGCAACTGTTTATTGCAGTATCGACGCAGTGGCGTATCGGAATGTCGGGTGCGACGGGGTTGGATTATTCCGCCGTCGCAGCGGTTATGGAATGCGGCAATATCAAGCCGAAGAAACGGAAAACACTGTTGGAGAAAGTCCGCATGATGGAGCTTGAAGTGTTGTCAATGTGGGCAGGCGAACATGAATAACGAAACCAAGATTTATATTACCGCCGAAACAGGCGGTGTCGTCAGCGGCGTAGAAAAGGCGAAACAATCCATCAAGTCGTTGGGGGATGTAGCATCTTCCCAGGGGCGGCGTATTTCTGACGGATTGGTACATAGTGGCGACGGCGCGGAGAAATCGTCAACGGTAGTGTCGGCGGCATCGAAGCGGACGGAACGGTCTTTGGCTTCTCTGGAAAATGCCATCCGTCGCGATATAGCCGTTAAGATTGCAGGCGGTAAGGCAAACCGAGAGTATTACGAAGAGCTTGCGCGTCAGCGCGGTATCGATATTGCACGGCTTAATCCGCTACTGTCCCAATTGGACAGGCATAATACGCAGACCAATCGCGCTACACAGTCTGTCAAGCAGTTCAATAACGCATTGCGGCAAACCCCGGCACAAATTACCGACATCGTTACCCAGCTTGCAGGCGGGCAAAGCCCGTTTCTGATCATGATGCAACAGGGTGGGCAGTTGCGTGATATGTATGGCGGCTTCGGCGGTATGCTTAAGGGGCTGGCCACGGTCATTTCCCCTATGCGCCTTGCTGTTGCGGGGTTGGGTGGCGGCATTGCGGCATTGGGTTATGCGATGTATCAGGGTGCAGAGGAATCGCGCGAATACCGTAAAGCCTTGATACTTGCCGGAGATGCAGCAGGGATTACTGCAGACAGGATGCAGGAGATCGCTGTTTCGGTCGGGGCAGCGACGGGCGGCTATGCTGATGCGCGTGCTGCAATTACGGCCTTGGTCTCAAGCGGCAAGGTTGCAGCGGACAATTACGAACAGTTCGCCCGGAGTATTACCCTCCAGTCGCAGGCAACGGGACAAAGTATTGACGATTTGGTTGAGAAATATACTGAAATCGCCAAAGACCCGCTGAAAGCCGTGGTAGCCCTATCAGCCAACTACCGGACAATGACTGCCGATGTTTACGAGCAGGTCAAGGCTTTGCAGGCACAAGGTCGGGAACAGGACGCGGTTGCATTGGTGCAGCGGAAATTTTCCGAAGAGTCGGAGGATATGGCAAAACGCGTACTGGGCAATCTTGGGTTGATTGAGCGGGCGTGGAAGGATATTAAAGAAAGTGCGTCGGAAGCATGGGATGCTGTTAAATCCATAGGTAGGGAGAAGACCAAGCTGGATGAAATTGCCGCGCTGGATTCGTTTATTTCCCAAATCGAAACCAACAAAAAACATCCGGTTACGCAATTGTTTTGGGGTGAAGAGGGCGAGCGTAAGCTGCAGGAAGCCTATGCGCGGCGTGCCCGGTTGCTTGCCGAAATCGACAAGGATGCAGCCGCTGCTGAAGCTTTGCGGAAGAAACAGAAGCAGAACCAAAACCGAACTGAAGGTAAGGCCGAATTGGCTGCTATTTCGGAACGTTATGCCACTCGAGAGCAGCAAAAGCAACGCGAACTGCAGAAAAACGACAAAGCACGGGAAAAGGCGTTGGACGGCATCACGGATGCGAAAGAACGGCAGGTGATTATTGACGAGTACGCCACCAACAGACGGCGGATTAACGAGAGTTATGCCGATAAAAGACCCGCCCAACAGAAAGAAAAAACGGATAAAACGAGCTACCCCACTGTTTCGAACGGCTTGAGGATTAAACCGGGAGCCGAAGCGGGCGGCAAAGCGCTAGGCGGGACATATGCCTTCGCGCATGCCATGCAGCAGATGCTGGGAGACCGTCTGTTCCGTTTCGGCGCCTTCCGAGATCGATACCACATTGGGAAAAACAGCCTGCATAACAGTGGATTGGCATTTGATGCTACTCCTTCTCCCAGTATGGGGATGAAGCAGAAACAGGAAGTTGTCGCCCAAATGACCCGTTATCTTGAGTCGTTGGGGTTTAAAAACGGGCAGGATTTTAACCTTAAACTGGAACTTGCCGGACAGCGCAATAAAAACGGTACGGTAGCAACCGGCGACCACTGGCATTTCAACTGGCGTTCTCAAGAGGCGGCTGCGCGATTTGCCGTCGGTGTTGATGGTCAGGCGAAAAATATGGCGCACCTCGGGTTGTTTAAGGGAGTGGAGAAAGAACCTCTTTCCGGCTACGAAAAATGGCACGAGGATTTTGACCGTCGGGCGGCGGAGGCGGGAGCGAGGCGGGTGCTGGAAATTTTAAACGGCAACCGCGCCATCGGCGAACAGTTGAAGTTGTTGTCCGACCCGACTTTCGGCGAATGGACGCTGAAGCAGCAGGCCGATGCCCGCGAGCTGGCGGAGAAGGCCGACGCGCAGGATAGTTTGACGGCCGCCTCCAAAAAATATTCCGACATAGTGAAGCAAATGACCGACGATTCGAAAGAAAAGTTGGATGACAGGCTGTTTGAAATTTCGCTTATCGGCAAAACCCGTGAAGAAATCGAGAAACTGACGCTGGCGAGACTGTGGGACAGACAGATAGCGAAAGCCCGTGAAGAAGGTGCGCCGTTGGAAAGTATCGATTTATTAGAGCGCGGCAAGGCGGAAGGGATGAGCAATCTTTCTCAAATGCAGAAGGCGCGTGCAGACAGCGACAATGATTGGCGCGGCGGTATCGAGTCCGGCTTGAAAAGCTACATCGATTCATTCGGAACAATGAGGCAGGCGATGGAAAATGCCACCGTACAAACCTTCGACAAAATGGGGGATGCGCTGGCAGACTTTGTTGCCACAGGCAAACTTGATTTTCGAAGCCTGACTGTTTCCATTTTGCAGGATTTGTCAAAAATGCTGATTAAAATGGCGATTGTCAATGCAATGAAGTCGGCTTTGGGTTATGCCGACGGCGGTATTGTCGGCGGTGGGAGTACGCAGTTCGACGCGTTGTTTTCCGGCGGCGGTTATACCGGCTACGGCGGGAAGTATGAGCCTGCCGGCATTGTTCACAAGGGCGAAGTCGTATTTTCCCAGCGGGACGTACGTAATCACGGCGGCGTTGCGGCTGTCGAGCGGCTGCGGTTGAATGGTTATGCCGGTGGCGGAGCAGTAGGGCTGCCGTCTGTTTTGACCGGAGTCCGTTCGGCCGGGTCTGGAGGCATGCAGGTCAACATCACTATAAATCGGGACGGTAGCACCGAATCGGACAGCAGTGCCGATACGGAGATGGCGAAGCATCTTGCCGCCGCCATACCGGGCATGGTGGAACAGTGGTATGTCAAGAATGTGTACCGTGAAAACGGTACTTACCATAAATAGGTCGTCTGAAAGGAACCGATCATGACTGAAACATTCCGATGGCGTGTTGCTTCGGATAATAAGGCTGTACATAAATTCGATGTCCGTTCCGTCCGCTTTGGCGACGGCTACGAGCAACGGCAGCCTAAATCTTTGAAACCGAAGCTGCGAAGCTGGGAGATCAAGATAGTCGGACAAAAGGCTTTGATGGCAGAAATCAAAGCCTTTTTTGATGCCCGGCGCGGTGTTGAGCCGTTTAATTGGAGACCGCCCGACGGCGTGCCTGTATTGGTCAAGGTATCGGAATATCAGGAAACGGCGAAGGGTGGCAAAGCCTACGAATTGAGCTGTACGTTTGAGGAGGTGCTTTCATGAATCCGCGTATAAAGGCCATGTCGGGCGTGATGCTGCAAGCCTTGTCTGCCGCGCAGCAGGATGTTTTGGTCGATTTGTGGCAAGTGGACTTGCGGCCGCTGGGTGGTCGGGTTTTCTATTTCTGCAATCAGGTCAACGAGCGGGGTACGGCGGTTGTCTGGCAGGGACAGGCATATGAGCCTTATCCGATTAAGGCGGACGGCTTTGAATCAACTTCGCAAGGGGCGGGCAACCGTCCGACGCTGACGGTATCGAATCTCTTGGGTTTGATTACGGGCGCGGCGGATCAGTTCGGTCAGCTCGTCGGCGTACTGGTTGTGCGCCGTCAAACCTATGCCAAGTTTTTAGATGCGGTCAATTTCCAGTCCGGGCGCAATCCGACCGCAGACCCGATGCAGGAAGTCGTCGGCAAATATTTGGTTGAACGGATGACGGCATTGAATGCAGAAACGGCAACCTTCGAACTTGCCGCGCCGTCCGAATCGGATGGTTCGGTCATTCCCGCCCGTATTATGCTGGCAAATACCTGCTGTTGGCAGTATCGCGGCGAAGGGTGCGGTTATACGGGGCGGGCGGTTGCCGACCGTTTCGATATGCCCACGGACGATGCGTCCAAAGACGTATGCAGCAAAACACTGACAGGATGTAGGGCGCGGTTTGGTGCGACGGCGGTTTTGCCGTTCGGCGGTTTCCCGTCTAGCGACAAGGTAACGACATGATGGATTTGAATTTGTTAAGTGAAGAAGTACGGCGCAAAATGCTGGCGTGTGCTGAAGAAGCCGTACCGTCTGAAATGTGCGGGGTTTTGGTTTTCAGTTATGAAGGCTATGAGTTTCTGCCTTTGTCCAATTGCGCCGAAAGCCCGCATGAAACCTTTGAGATTTCCGCTGACGACTGGATGGCGGCGGAGCGCGTCGGCGAGATTGTGGCAGTCGTGCATTCCCATCCGCGCGGCGAGCCGTTTTTATCGGGTGCGGACAGACAGATGCAGGTCGAAACGGGCTTGCCTTGGATTTTGGTTACACAAGGTCGTCTGAAACTGTTCCGCCCCGTTCCGCATTTGCGCGGGCGTGTCTTCGAATACGGCAAGACGGATTGCGGCGCGCTGGTGCGCGATGCCTTCATGTTGATGGGGCTGGTTTTCCCCGACCATCCGCGCGGTGATATAGATGAGGACGCGTCGGCGGGCTTTTGGGAAAAGCATTTGGAAAACTGCGGGTTTTCCCGTATTTCAGACGGCCTTTGCGCCGGTGATGTGGTCTTGACGGCAACGGGCGGGCATGCGTCCCATGCCGTCCTGTATTTGGGCAACGACTGGATGCTGCACCATGCCTATAATCAATTGAGCTGCCGTGTACCTTATACCCGCTATTGGGCGGATGTTACGCACAGCGTTTGGCGGCATCCCGATTTCGAGCCGGCTATGATGCAGGCACTTGAGAACGATTTTATCGTATTTCCTTTCGGTTGAAACCCCGCCCTTTAGGGCGGTAGAATCAGAATTTATTTGGGAGGGGCGTAACCCCTTCCAAATCAGGACGGCACATAGGGCGACGCTTTATGTGTCGTCCTGTGTGTTGAAACATCCATAAGGAGCAAGCATGATTACTGTTTGTCTGTACGGCGGCCTGCGCGAATACGGCCGCCGTTTTGTTTTGCACGTCGAGACGCCCGCCGAAGCCCTGCACGCTCTGTTTACCCAAATCAAAGGCTTGCGTCGGCGGATTCGGGACGGGGTGTATCAGGTGCGGTTTGCCGGCAAAGACCAGTCGGAAGAAACGATAAGTAGCGTGTTCAGACGGCCTGCTGACGGTGTATTGCACATTGTTCCGCGCGTACAGGGCGCAGGTAAAAATGGCGGGTTGATTCAAACCGTTATCGGAGCGGTTTTGATTGTAGTCGGCGCGTTTACGAGTTGGGCCGGTGGTACGCAGCTTATCGCCGTCGGTATCGGCATGGTGGCGGGCGGTGTCGCCCAAATGTTGACCAAGCAGCCCAAATTGAATGCCGGCGGCAAGGGGGTGGAAGAGAGTAAGAATTCTGCTTTTTCCAACCTTGCCAATACAGCGGCACAGGGTCGCCCTGTGCCGTTGGCTTACGGGCTTTGCTACTGCGGCAGCCGTGTTGTATCGCAGGGTGTGCAGTCCCGCCGTATCGAACCGTCATCGACGGCGGCTTCGTCAGGTGCGGTGTTGAATTTGGGTTTGTCCAAGACATTCGTTCAAGGTGTAGCAGCAACCGCGCCGAACGGGCAGAAATACCGTACCGACTTTTCAGACGACAGCGTGCGGGCGCGCAATTATAAGGCGGCGTTTTCGGGCTGAAACGTCGTCTGAAAAATCGAAACGCCGCGAAGGGGCAAACTTCGCGGCGTGTCTGTTTTTGTTTGTGTATTTTTGGGCTTTGATCGGTATTCTGAATACCGTGAAGTAAGGTTTTGAATCAGGAAAGGAAATAGTATGGGCGGCAAATCGGGCGGAGGACAACGGACACCTTATGAAGCCCCAAACAGTTTATCCAGCGCCCAGTCGCTGCGGATTATTGATGCGGTGTCCGAAGGTGTGGTTTCGGGGTTTGCCAACGGCGATGATGCGCCGTTCAAAAGCGTGTATTTTGATGACACTCCTGTCCAAAATTCCGACGGCAGCTACAATTTTAATGGAGTTACGGGTTATTTTCAGCGTGGCGAGCAAGACCAGTCCTATGTTCCGGGTTTCGATGCTTCCGAGCGCACCGTAGCCGTTTCGGCTGCGGTGAAGCAGAATCAGCCGATTGTTCGCGCCGTTACCGACGAATTGGTCAGCCGTTTGCGGATTACGGTCGCTGTCGAGCGGAATGCGCAAGTTGAAGACAATGGCGACACCGTGCCTGCTGATACCTTAATGCGTGTTGAGTTGATAAACAGCAATGGTGTGCAGGCATCAAATCAGGTGCGTTTCAATGAAAAATCCAGCGGGACATATTATCAGGATGTCGAATTTGATGTGGTGCCGCAAGTGCCGTTCAATATCCGTGTTTTCCGAATTTCGCCTGATTCCAAGACCGATAAGGTCAGCAACAATACCTATTTTTCGTCCTACGTTGAAATCGTTGATGCGAAATTGAGCTATCCGCATACTGCGTTTGCGGCATTGTCGATTGATTCGGCGCAATTCGGGAATCAGATTCCGCGTCGCAATTATTTGATGAAAGGCCGCTTGGTCAAAGTGCCGTCCAATTACAATCCTGAAACCCGCCAATATACGGGTGGAACATGGGATGGCAGTTTCAAAACCGCATGGACAAACAACCCGGCATGGGTTTTTTACGATGTGCTGACCCAGCCGAGATTTTCCACGCTGGCACGTCGTCTGAATGTGGCAGACATAGACAAATGGAGTCTGTACCAAATCGGGAAATATTGCGACGAGCCGGTCGATGACGGCTTCGGCGGCAAAGAGCCGCGTTTCGTCTGCAATGCCTACATTACCGACCTGATGCAGGCAGGTGAATTTTTGAACAATCTTGCCAGCGTCTTTACCGGTTTACCGGTTTGGAACGGACAGCAAGTATCCGTCGTCATGGATGCCGACGCCGATCCGGTGGCGCAATATACCAATGCCAATGTTAAAGACGGCCTGTTTAATTATGCGGGTGCAGCGTTGAAGTCCATTCATACTGCTGTTCATGTGCAGTATATAGACAAATACGATGGCTATCGCACCAAGACGGAATATGCAGCCGACAACGAAGCCATCGCCCGCTATGGTTTGAATATCAAGCAGATTACTGCGTTCGGCTGCGATTCGCGCGGGCAGGCGGCACGTTTCGGCGCATGGACGCTGCAAACTGAGTTGCGGCAGCAGAACGCCGTAACGTTTGAAATCGGGCGTGAGGGGTTGAAGCATCTGCCTTACGACATCGTGCAGATTATGGACAATCAATACGCGGGTGCAGAGTTGTCTGGACGTGTTGCCGCCATTTCGGGCAATGTGCTGACGCTGGATCGGCCTGTATCCGATGCGGTCGGAGCCTTGGTGTTTTATTCTGAAGGCGGTAGTCTGAAATCAGCGAAGATAACTGCGGCAGCAGGCAATAAAGTTACTTTGGAGCGTGAGGTGCCGTTGCAGGCTGGCGATACGTGGGTTTTATCCGGCAAAGTCAAGCCGCGCCTCTACCGTGCCATCGGCATCAAAGAGAATACGGATGCTGGTACTTATACCGTTACCGCGTTGCTGCATGACCCGAAAAAATATGCTGCGGTGGATAGTTTTGCGCATTTTGACCATGAAATTACCACGCTGCACAACACCGCCCCTGTGTTGACCGATGCGGCTGTCAATACCGACGGTGGGACAGTTGTGATGACATGGGACAACCTGGCCGCAAACGGTCAGGTTTTAACTTACGATATTAAGATTTACCGTAACAACAGCCTATACCGCCATATCCCTGATGCACAGACAGCGGAAATTCGTCTGGAAAATCTGCCGAACGGCAATTATCGGGCGGAAATGCGCGGCCGTAATGCACGGGGTGTGCTGTCTGCACCGTTGGTTAAGGCTTGGAGTATCGACTATGCCGTTACCGGATTGAGGACGACGCCGAAAACACTGTCTGTGGCCGTGGATTGGGTATTGCCGCAAACCGTTGTTTCCGAGTTGGTTTCCGAGCTTTGGTATAGCAAGACCAACAATCTTCAGACGGCAACGAAACTCGCGTCGCTGGCGTATCCGCAAAACAGTTATACCTTAACCGGCGTCGGCGTTGCCGACGTTTATTATTTCTGGGTGCGCATTCGTGATATTGCAGGAAATACGGGGGAATTTACCGCTGCCGTACAGGGTAGGGCAGACAACAATCCTGCGCCGATAGTGCAGCAGATTCAGGGGGCAATCGGGAAGTCTGCATTAAGCAGGGAGCTGATAGATACGCTGAATCGGGATATGGCTGCGGCAGCGGGATTGAAAGTGTCAGCAGAGGCGGCGGAACGTGCTAAAGCCTTACAGGCAGAATCGTCTGCCCGCACGGCGGCAATACAGGCAGAATCGTCTGCCCGGACTGCCGAGCTTGCTAGAAAGTCATCTGAAATCGGTACGCGTATTGCCGCAACAGAAGCTGTCAATGAGCAGCAGGCGCAGCAAATCCAAACTGTTACGTCTGCGCAAGGCAATACCGCCGCCGGGCTGGAAGCCGAAAAAAAAGCCCGTACCGATGGCGACAGAGCCGAGGCGCAGGCGCGTGAAACACTGGCTGTCAGACTTGGTAATGCAGAAAGCGGTATTTCGGCATTGCGGGAAACCGTAACGCGCCAGGATGCTGCCCGGTCGTCTGAAATCAACACGTTGACGGCGAAGCTGGAGAGTGTTGAAGTCGGCGGACGGAACTACGCCTTATCGACGGCTGCGGCGGATAAAATTCTTACGGTAAGCGGCAACAATCAGACCAAATCCGTTACATTGGATGTGTCTTCAAGTTTGGATTTAAAACAAGGGGACGCGCTGATTATTGCTTGTGATCTCGACATTGTTAATGCGACGTCCATGTTCGGCAAACCGTATCCGCGCATCGGTGTTGAGCTTTCTGTCACTTATTCGGACAACACGATAGGCTACTTTAGCGCATGGTATGACGAAGCAGTCAAAGATGCACCGAAGACGCTGAAGCGTCGTCTGGTTGCAAAACATACGGTGGCGAAAGATGTGAAGGCCGTCCGCGGGTTGATTGTGCAGGCACGTTATCAGACGTCTGATTCCATCAAGGTTTCGGGTGTAAAACTGGAGCGCGGCACGGTAGCAACTGACTGGAGTCCTGCACCGGAGGACAGTAACGCCGATGCGTCTGCGTTATCGGCTTTGTCGGCTGAATTGACTGCCTATAAAGCAGCACAGGTTGAAACCGATAAGGCGCAAACCGAAGAAATTCGTGCGGCTAAGGCAGTAGCATCCGGAAATCAGGCAGAGATCACACGATTGCAGACTGCCAAGGCGGAAAAGGACGAAGTTGCCACTATCGCCCGCAGCGCATTGTCGGCAGAATGGAAGCGTGATGCTGATAATGCCAAAACGGCGGCGGTTGCAGCGGCAGTGGCAGATGCCAAAGTTAAGGCAGATGCAGCACAGGCGGCGGCAGAAAGAGCAGCACAGGCCAAAGCAGATGCAGCACAGGCGGCAGCGGCGGCGGATGCCAAGAACAAGTCTGATGCGGCCAAGGCGGCGGCAATTGCCGATGCGGCAGCCAAAGATGCACAAATCAAGCGCGAAGCGGCGGCAGATGCCAAAGCCAAAGCAGATAAAGCCTTGGCGGATGCCAAGTCCTACTCGGATACGGCATCGGCAAAAATTGACCGTCTTGCAGAAACCGTCAGTCGAAATGATGCTGCCCGGTCGTCTGAAATCAACACGTTGACGGCGAAGCTGGAGAATGTTGAAGTCGGCGGCCGGAACTACGCCTTATCGACGGCTGCGGCGGATAAGGTTCTTACGGTAAGCGGCAACAATCAGACCAAAAACGTTACTATCGACGTTTCGTCTGCTTTGGAACTGAAGCAAGGCGATAGTTTGATTATCTCGTGCGATATCGAACTGGTAAACGCCACATCGCCTTATGGCAAACCGTATCCGCGCATCGGTGTTGAGCTTTCTGTCACTTATTCGGACAACACGATAGGCTACTTTAGCGCATGGTATGACGAAGCAGTCAAAGATGCACCGAAGACGCTGAAGCGTCGTCTGGTTGCAAAACATACGGTGGCGAAAGATGTGAAGGCCGTCCGCGGGTTGATTGTGCAGGCACGTTATCAGACGTCTGATTCCATCAAGGTTTCGGGTGTAAAACTGGAGCGCGGCACGGTAGCAACTGACTGGAGTCCCGCGCCGGAGGACAGTAACGCCGATACGTCTGCTTTGACGGCCTTGTCGGCTAAAGTTCAGCAGGCCAGTTCTGCTGTTGCAGAGATAGGAGGGAAAATACAGTCTTTGTACACGCTGAAGACTGAGGCAATAGCAGGCGGCCGTCGTGCAGTTGCAGGGGTTGCAGTGGGAGCCGATGGAAAGACGGGAAGCGGTGAAATCCTTCTGATGGCAGATAAAGTTGCTTATGTCGATCCGAAAGATAAGACGGTTACGCCCGCTTTCGTTACCGTTATCGAAAACGGCAGGGCGAAGCAGGCGTTGAACGGTGATTTGTTTGCTTCGGGTTCTGTTTTGGCGAAGCATCTTGCCGCCAACCTAACCGTCGAGGCGCCGACGTTGAATGGTGCAACCGTCAATGCAGGTTTGATCAACGGCGGTACGATCCGCGGCGCGAGAATCGAAGCCGTGGATTTGGAGGCCGCTAATATCATCGGAGATGTCGTGGCAGTCAGGACGTTTGAGCTGAAGCAATCGCCATTAGGCTATCAGGAATTGATATGCCAAATCCCTGATAGCCGAAAAGCACGCCGGACGGTCATCGTCCCGCCGGTTTTTGCTGTTGCAGAAAACGGTGCGGTTGTCAGCCTGCAACTGTACATTGATGGTGTGATTCAGCGGGAGATTACGATTCAGTCGCCTGAAAAGAGGATAGAGCGTAACGAAAAATTTTCCGTATGGGTTCCGGGTGGGCCGCCGTTGTATATGAGGACTCCGCAAGATGTGCCTCTTAGTTTTTCCGTCCCATTCCATCTGCCAAAGATAGGCAGTATATCTTTCCAGAAGGGTATCGATGGTGCAGCGCATTCGTTGCATATCCTCTGCCGCATTAGCGGCAATTTTGATTATTCGCCCTTGGGCGATCTATCGGGTATCGTCTGTCTTATTGTTTAAATTTTAGCCGTCCGAAAGGGCGGCTTTTTTCTGCCTGCCTGAAGGGTGGGCTTTTTTTATGGAGGTTTATTATGGATCAGGCAAAACGTACAGCCTATGTTAAAATCATTAACGCTTTATTCGACGGAGCTGTCAAGGTACAGCCCGGTCAAATTACCGAAACCGTCGTTGATATGGCGGACAAGATGTTTGACGAAATTGCGACCTGCCATGAGCGCATCAAGCCGATGGCGGTGTTGGCAGACGGTATTGCAGGAAGTATTGTCAAACTTGCGCCAAACGAAATTCCGCTTATTTTTGGGAATTCGTCGTTTGGAAGCTATCTGAAAAGTAAAACCCGTGATGAAGTGTTTAAAGTGTTGAAGCAAAGCAAGGTTAATAATGCCGTTAAAGTCCTTGAGGCATTTTACGAAAGCTGGTTAAAGTACACTGCAAAAGACCGCCGTCTGAAAGTCTGCATCGTAACCGCGCAATCCCGTTGGCGTTCGCGCTTTGAAATCGAATTGCTGGGAATTTAAACAGGAGCAGAAGTAAATGAAAGCAGTCAGGGATATAGCCTTATGGCTGGCAGTAACGGTTTGGATCAACTTTTTCCCCGACAGTTACCGCTATGATACCGTTCCACAGGGACGGCACGGATACTGGCATGCAGACCATCCGTGGTATCCCTATGCGCGCTTTCTGCTGCCTTTATTTTTAGCCTGTATCCTTTTCTACCGTCATTTTCGGAAACGGAAATAGATACGGCTGCAAAACCGAAACCGTCTGAATGGTTCAGACGGTCTTTTTTTATCCAAAGGAAACCATCATGTCAAAAGACAAAAATCAAATCATCGTCGGAATCAACCGTGAAATCATCGATACCGAAACCGACAGTTCTGCCGAGTTTCACGTCATCCGGCATGTATCGCTGGATTATGCAACCGGCTTTAATGTGGTGTCGTTAGACAGCTATGTGCGCAAATCGACATTTGAACGTCGCGGGCGTTCGGTCGGTTCGATGCAGTTGAATATTTCGGGCGTGCCGCCGCGCGGTACGGATGTATTGGACTGGGCATACCAGGCTGTTGTGGCAGCGGTTGAAGAGGGCGCGGTCGATGCCTACGGTCAGCCTATTGCCGCCAACAGCCTGACCGGCGCGGAGTTGGTCTATGCCGATTTGCCTGAAGCAGCCATCTGATTCATAACACGGAAGGTCGTCTGAAAAACAGTTTCAGACGACCTTCGCATAAGGGAAAAGAAAATGTCTGAACCGATTATTACCCCTGCCGCCGTTTATACTTTCGGCGGTGTGGTCGGCGCAGGTCATCTGTTGGGGATGCCTGTCGATGCAGTCGTGCTGGGCGCGGTGGCTTCGGCGGCGGTAACGATGATAAGCGAGCCGAAAAGCCGCTGGATGGTAGTGGCCTATATCGTTATCGGCGGGCTTTTGGGTGGCGCTTTTGCCCCACCGCTGACGCATTTCTTAATCGGCGAAGTAGTTGGCAGCCATCCGTCGCTGGGTGAGCAGCGCATACAGTTTGCACATGCCTTTGCCCCCGTCGTTGTCGGCTTGTTGTGGCAGGTATTGTTGAGATTTGCCCGCGCCGTCTGGCCATCGTTCGAAAAGCATGCAGACGATATTGTGGAGTGGCTGCTGAACCTTCTGCCGTGGAGACCGAAAAAATGAAATTACTTTTGATTCTTTCTGCCGCCCCATCACTGATTTCGGCGTACTTGATGATTTGTCGTCTGAATGGGCGCAAGTGGAGTGCATTGTCGCCGGAGGCGTGGGCGTATCTCGCCTTTTTAGGTGGAGCGATCTATACCTTTTACATAGTCTTTGCTTACGGACTAACGCCGAGCTTAGGCAAATTTATGATGGATATTGCCGCCTGTGTATATTTCGGCAGCCGTTCGGTACGGGTTGTCAAATGGCAGCATCGGCATGGTTTGAAATAGTTTGCCTGAAAAAAGTAAAACGTCGCGGAGTATATAGAGCTTTGCGGCGTTTTCGTATCAAAACTTTGTATGCAGAATTATTGAGATAGCCGCCTGTTGTTTAGGCGGCTTTTTATTTGAAAAGAACATGGAGAACCGAAATGCAAGTTACCAAAAATTTCAGTCTGCGCGAGTTGACACGCAGTGAAACCGCTCGTCGCGCAGGAGTGCCGAACGAACCGTCGCCCGCCGAAATGGACAACATTTATTACACCGCACAGCAGCTTGAAAAAATCCGCGAATACGTCGGTCGCCCGATTATCGTAACAAGCTGCTTCCGCAGCGAGCGGGTAAACAAATTGGTCGGTGGCAGCCCGACATCGGCACACCGACACGGACTTGCCGCCGATTGCGACGCATCGGGCATGACCTCGCTGGCATTTGCCAAACTGTTAATCAAAATGCGTGATGAAGGCGCGCTGAAATTCGACCAGTTGATACTCGAATTTCCCGAGCGCGGGGAAGGCGCATGGGTACACATCGGTTTCCGACGCAACAGCCCGCAACGCAACCAGATACTGACCGCAACCAAGAAAAACGGCAAAACCGTGTATCTGCCCGGGCTGCATCCTTGAGGTCGTCTGAAATGGATATTTTATTGAAATACTGGAAGCCGGTAGGCGTATTGCTGCTGATAGTCCTGATTTTTACCGCATGGCATTTCGACCGTGCCGAAAAATACCGCATGGGACGGGAGGCTGCTGCTGCCGAAATTTCGAATCGTCTGAAAGACGGCTATATCGAGCAGGCAAAGCAGGCGCGTTCTGTCGAGCAGAAAGCCGCCGCCGCGTTTGCCGAACAACAAACCAAATTAGAAGAGGAAAAACAAAATGCTGAAAAAACTGTTGCCGCTATGCGTCTTGAGCTTAACCGCCTGCGCCACTACGCCGCCGCCCAAAATCGCAGCAGAAACCTGCCCGCAACCACTACCGCCGCCCCCGCATCTCATGGCGCGTCAGATTCCCAAGGCTGGCTATTATTCGGACAGTGCGCTGAAAAATATGCAGGACTGGCAGAAACAGCCGACGGACATGCAGCCGATTTAAGGGAATGGCAGGCATATGGTCATGCAGTAAGCAGCCAGCGTGCCGAATAAGCAACCGCCCGAACCTGTAAGAAAAGATTACAGGTTCGGGCGGTTTTGGCATTTAATCGAATAAGACGGCGCCGATGCGCGCCAGCACATCGTCCAGCACATAATCGGGTACAGTTTCTTTAAAAGAAGCCTTGCGGATTTGCCAGTCCAGAGATTTGAGCTGGTGGCAGTGGACATTGCCCTGCGTTTCCGTTCCTGCACCGAGTAAGGTTGAAATCATACCGCTGCTTCGTGCAGCCGCTGCATTCCCCTGTGAAATGGGGCAGGCAAAAACCAATCCCGTTGCGCGGTTGAATGCTTTTGGAGACAGAGCCAGCGCAAACCGCCCGCCCTTGATTTCCTTGCCGCTGGAAGGGTCGAAATTCAAATGGAAAATATCGCCTTTGTCGGGAATATACATTTCAGACGACCTCGTTGCCGGCATCATCCAAGATTTCCCAGCCTTCTACGCGCGGCGGGGTTTCTTCCATTTCGGCAAGCAGGTCTGCCAAGCGGAAACGTCGGGCAGCACGCACACGGAGTTCGCCGTTATGTATTTCCGCTACCAAAGCGTCGCCGATTTTAAAATCCAATTGTTTCAGCATGTCGGCAGGCAGTCGGACGGCCGCCGAATTTCCCCATTTTTGGACACGCAACATAATCTTTACCTTTATTGTATCTACAAAGTAGATACATATTACCATAAAATTTCAGTTGTTCAAATACTTGTGCAGAATACGCCAAAAGCCGTCCGAAACAGTTCGGACGGCTTGTTCCATTGCCATCAGCAGCAGATCAGTTCCATTATCGTATTTTGCAGGCGCGTCAATTCAAGCATCGCACATTTGAAATTGTCGTCGGTTTGATTTTGGTTTTCCTTGCAGAACATAAAGTTCTCATAGGCATCGCTGACTATTTTGGTCAGGTTGACGATTTCGTTTGCCGCCGCGCATTCCGCCAGCTCGATTTCCGACGTATCGCCGTCGTATGTCAGCAGGCGGGCGATGGCGGAATTGTGGCTTTCCGCAATCTCGCGTTTTCTGCATTGGGCATCGCTTGAATCGGCAGCTTTGACCACAACAGGCGCGGGGAGTTGCTTTTTCTCCTCTGCCGCCAGTATTGCGGGCAGGCTTTCAGCCTGTTGCGACAGGGATGCGCCGAGGCCGAAGGGTTTGACGGGGCAGTTTACGCCGGCAACGATGGGGCGGCCGGCTACGGTTTGGGTCTGTTTGTGCAGCCAGCGGATGATGTTGATAAGTTCGTCATACGTCGATTCTCGCGGGGTTTTGTTGAATTTGCCGGAGAGATGGTCGTCAAAGTTGCCCCATCCCCAGCCGTGGATTTCGCGCAGGCGGTCGCCCAGCATGTAGATGACTTGGATGAGTTCGTCGCGGGTTGGAAGCTGGTCTTTGACGGACGGGGTAGATTTGGCTTGGTAGCCGCCTGTTTTGCGGATGGTCGGGATGACCTCTTCAAAAATCCAGTCTTGGAATTTAATGGCTTCGGCTTTATTGGAACGGAAAATCACGCGGTACAGGTTGGGTTCGCTGATGAAAGTCAGCTCTTGATCCCCGCCCCTGGTAGGGGTGTACATTTTATGTACACCCTTTTCATTCAGATTGAATCGGCTCGAATTTGTATTTTTTATTTCAAGAATTTGTGCAACGTCGGTTAAGCAAAACAGTGGTTCACCATTGTGCATTTCCACGCGAACTTGAGATTGATTGAAGTTGAAGTGTTGAACTTGGTTCATTTTGATAGTCCTGTAGAAGTTTTCTAAATGCCCGAATCGGGCGACCGCGTGGTTAGAAACCCTCTACAGTAGGGCGGACTTATTCCCCGAAAACGGGTCTTGTATTCGTCGCCCACGCGGTCATAGAAACTTCCTGCTATCGAAACAAACAACAAGAAAGAAAATTCTAGACACAAAAAAATCACATTGACGGAGTGATTGCCGCTGTAGTGTGGTTTCTACGCCACGGATGAAACTTTAGATGAATGCTGCCGCGCCGTCAAGGGGAATTTTCAGACGCTTTCCTAATTTGTCGGTGAGGTACATTTTATGTACCCCATCTTCTTTCAAATTAAAACATCAAAAACGTCGTCTGAATTTTCAGACGACCTTATATTTCTCAATTGCACTTCTTGGCATTTTCCAACGCCTCAACAAAATCGAGCCGGCGCGGGCGGCGGCGTATATTGGTATAAACCCGCATGCTTTCCCAGTCCCCGTGTAGCGTAACCTGCTGCATCAGCGGGATGGACAGCCCGTCTTCGGCAAGGCGCGTCGCCCCTTCGTGCCGTAAATCGTGAAACCTTAAATCTTCAATATGCAAGGCGCGGCAGGCGTTGGTAAATAGTGCGCTGATTGTTTTCGATTGATACCCGCCCAAAAGCAAATCGGGGTTTCCCTGCATCTGTCTTCTGATTTTCTCGCTCTGCAAAGCCTCTATCAGCGGTATTAACTCGTCCCTGACTTCAAATTTCTTATGATTTCCCTTGCTTCCGCGCGGGTGTTTTACATCTTTTACCAGCCATTGACGCGTTTCCAAATCCAAATCCGCCCATGCCAGCCGTCCGATTTCTGCCTGCCTGCGACAGGAGTATATGGCAAACCACATAATCAGGTGCATAGGCACGCGCATATCGTTTGAGCTTCTGCGGTTCCACGAAAAATAAAAGTAATCTGTCAGCTTCTGCAATTCTTCTGATGTCGGCAGTCTGTCGCGCTTTTCTGCTTTGCCGATGACCCGCGCGCGCCGTAGGCCTTCAATCGCAATATCGATTTCAGACCAAGTAACTGGATAGCCCCAAACAAAGTGGGCGTGCTTCAAAATCGAGCGCAAATATTGCAGGTCTGAATTGATGGTGGATGGCTTGACCGGAAGCAGACCCAATTCATCCGATCCGCGTTGGCGGATAAAGGCATAAGACGTGAAATCCTCGCGACGCAACCGGTCGATGCGCTTGTCGGCAATCTCAAAATTCATCACAAAATTCAGTGTCCTGAACTTCGAATCACTATACTCTGTTCGCACCTCGTCCGCATACCGCTTGGCGGCTTCCCGAAGGGTGGGGCATAATGTTTGCCGTTTCTCGCGGAAAAGCAGTTCAGGGTGCATTTCAAGCTCTGCCTCTCTTAATTTCAGCCATTCGACTGCCATAGCCTTTTTAGAAAAGGTACGACTTTCCGAGAAATCAGGGTAGCCCGCCTTTTTAATCCGTATCTGTGCCCGATATACGATAGCACCTGACGGATTGGTTCGTTTTGTTATCGTTCCCATTATTTGCACCATATCCAAATTAAATAAAAATGGTGCATATATGGTACATTGAAAATGCTAAAACGTGCAGAAATAGGGCGGAATAATACAAAATAAACACTTTTAAAAATTAAATAAAATCCAATGAAAACAATCAAATGACTGAATTTAAAGAAAAATGCAGAATTGTGCTTGCTCCGATGCAGGGGCTGGTGGACGATGTGATGCGCGATTTGCTGACCCGTATCGGCGGCTACGACGAATGCGTCAGCGAGTTCGTCCGCATTACCCACACCGTCCATTCCCGTTCCACCTGGCTCAAATACGCCCCCGAAATCGCCAACGGCAACAAGACCCCCGCCGGTACGCCCTGTACCGTCCAGCTTTTGGGTAGCGATGCCGACAATATGGCGGTCAACGCCTTGGAAGCCGTCCGCTTCGGCGCGGACAAAATCGACCTCAATTTCGGCTGTCCCGCCCCCACAGTCAACAAACACAAAGGCGGCGCCGTCCTGCTCAAAGAGCCCGACCTCATCCACCATATAGTCAAAACCCTGCGCCAACGCCTGCCCGAACATATCCCGCTCACCGGCAAAATGCGGCTCGGTTACGAAGACAAAAGCCTTGCGCTCGAATGTGCCGCCGCCATTGCCGAAGGCGGAGCTTGCGCCCTGACCGTACACGCCCGCACCAAAGTCGAAGGCTACGAACCACCCGCGCATTGGGAATGGATACGCAAAATCCGCGAACACGTCGCCATCCCCGTAACCGCCAACGGCGACGTGTTCAGCCTCAAAGACTATATCGGCATTAAAGAGATGACGGGCTGCAACAGCGTCATGCTCGGTCGCGGCGCCGTCATCCGCCCCGATTTGGCGCGCCAAATCAAACAATACGAAAACGGCGGAACCGTCCGCGATACCGATTTCGCCGAAGTTTCGGTGTGGATAAACCAATTTTTCCATTTGTGTCTCGCCAAAGAAGCGAACAACAAATACCCCGTCGCCCGCCTGAAGCAATGGCTGGGCATGATGAAGAAAGAATTTGGAGAAGCGCAGGAATTGTTTGATGCGGTAAGGGCGGTTAAAGACGCGGAAGAAGTCGCGCGGATTTTGGCTGCGTTTGAAGACAAGATGAATGCCTGATAATGATGAGGTCGTCTGAAACCAGATTTCAGACGACCTTTTTGTATGAAACATCAGAATTTGTCATCAGGCCAGCGCGTGCTTTGCAAAATACCGGCGTCAACGTCCTGAATATTGCGATAGCCGGTAAACGCCATGGATATGTCCATTTCCTTATACAGGATTTCCAGTGCGCGGGTAACGCCTTCTTCGCCGTATGCGCCCAAGCCGTAGAGGAACGCGCGGCCTATCATCGTGCCTTTTGCGCCCAAAGCCCATGCTTTAAGGACGTCCTGACCGCTGCGGATGCCGCTGTCCATCCAAACTTCGATGTCGCTGCCGACTGCGCTGACGATGTCGGGCAAGGCTTTGATGGAGGATACGGTATCGTCGAGCTGGCGGCCGCCGTGGTTGGAAACGACCAATGCGTCCGCGCCGCTTTTCGCTGCTTTTTCCGCATCTTCAGGTTCCATAATGCCTTTGATAATCAGCTTGCTGCCCCACAAATCTTTAATGCGGGCGACGTCGTCCCAGCTCAGGCGCGGGTCGAATTGTTCGGAAGTCCATGAAGACAGCGAAGACAAATCGCCGACATTTTTAGCGTGTCCGACGATATTGCGGAACGTGCGGCGTTCCGTGTTCAGCATTTTCATGCACCATTCGGGCTTGGTCGCCAGATTGATTAAATTGGCGATGGTCGGTTTCGGCGGTGCGGACAGACCGTTTTTGATATCTTTGTGGCGTTGGCCTAAAACCTGCAAATCGGCGGTCAATACCAATGCCGAACATTTGGCATCCTTCGCGCGCTTAATCAGGTTTTCCATAAACTCGCGGTCGCGCATCACATAAAGCTGAAACCAAAACGGCGCGCTGGTGTTTTCGGCAACGTCTTCAATCGAGCAGATGGACATGGTGGACAGCGTAAAAGGAATGCCGAACTTCTCCGCCGCCCGCGCCGCCAAGATTTCGCCGTCGGCGTGTGCCATGCCAGTAAAGCCAGTCGGCGCAATCGCCACCGGCATCTTCACGTCCTGACCGATCATTTTGGTTTCCAGGCTGCGGCCTTCCATATTGACCAATACCTTTTGGCGGAAGCGGATGTCTTTGAAATCCGAAGTGTTTTCGCGGTAGGTAGTTTCCGTCCAAGAACCTGAATCGATGTAATCGTAAAACATGCGCGGCATCTTGCGCTTGGCGACAAGGCGCAGGTCTTCGATACAGGTCATTTTGCTCAAATCGCGTTTCATTGTTGATTGCCTCTGTTAAGGGGTTGCTTATGGCTTGGGTCGTCTGAAACGAGCAGGGCGGTTTCAGACGACCTTTTGCAATACCATAATGATTTAGTATGAATTAGATAATCTATATCAATCGCAATTATAAAGCAAATGGTTTTAACCCCGCCAAAAGCAGGGTAATAGCACTTTTCAGACGACCTCGGATTCAAGTTTCAGATAAAAAAAGAGAAATCTTCAGGCAGATAAAAATCCATTCGCCCAGCCATTTAAACAAACAATCGGAAGACGCCCGAATATACTTGACTGAATCACTCAGATATTAGACAATCGCACCACTATAAAAAAGCCGACACAGGCACCTACCATGAGACTGACCACAAAAGGGCGTTTTGCCGTTACCGCCATGATCGATTTGGCGATGAACGCGCAAACCGGCGCTGTCAAACTCAGCGCCATCAGCGAACGCCAAAGCATTTCGCTTTCCTATCTCGAACAACTATTCAGCAAACTGCGGCGCGCCGGGCTGGTTGAAAGCCTGCGCGGCCCCGGCGGCGGCTACATCCTCGCCGCCCCTCCCGCACAAATCAATATCGCCCAAATCATTTCCGCCGCCGAAGACAAGCTGGACGCCACCCAATGCAGCAGCAAAGCCAACTGCCACCACGGCGCGCCTTGCCTGACGCACGACCTTTGGGAAAACCTGAACAAAACCATCAACGATTACCTCAGCAGCGTTACCCTGCAAAGCATCATCGAACAGAAAAATAGCGATGACGGCAGCCAAGTCATCCAATTTACACATATCCATTAAGTACATTACAGAAAAAGAAAGAGCAAACCATGACCGTCAAAACCCCCGTTTATCTCGACTACGCCGCCACCACCCCCGTTGACAAACGCGTTGCCGAAAAAATGATTCCCTATCTGACCGAAACCTTCGGCAACCCCGCTTCCAACAGCCACGCATTCGGCTGGGAAGCAGAAGAAGCCGTCGAAAAAGCCCGCGCCGACATTGCCGCCCTGATTAACGCCGACTCCAAAGAAATCGTCTTCACCAGCGGCGCGACCGAGTCCGACAACCTCGCCATCAAAGGCGCGGCAAACTTCTACAAAACCAAAGGCAAACACCTCATCACCGTCAAAACCGAACACAAAGCCGTGCTCGACACCATGCGCGAACTCGAACGCCAAGGCTTTGAAGTAACCTACCTCGGCGTACAAGAAAACGGCCTGATTGATTTGGAAGAACTCAAAGCAGCCATCCGCGACGACACCATCCTGATTTCCGTAATGTGGGTGAACAACGAAATCGGCGTAGTGCAAGACATTCCCGCCATCGGCGAAATCTGCCGCGAACGCAAAATCATCTTCCACGTCGATGCCGCCCAAGCCTGCGGCAAAGTGCCTGTGGACGTTGAAGCCGCCAAAATCGACCTGCTGTCCATGTCCGGCCACAAAGTGTACGGCCCCAAAGGCATCGGCGCACTGTACGTCCGCCGCAAACCCCGCGTCCGCCTCGAAGCCCAAATGCACGGCGGCGGCCACGAACGCGGCTTCCGCAGCGGCACCCTGCCGACCCACCAAATCGTCGGCATGGGCGAAGCCTTCCGCATCGCCAAAGAAGAACTCGAGCAAGACATGGCGCACTACCGCAAACTGCGCGACATCTTCCTCAAAGGCATCGAAGGCATCGAGGAAGTCTATATCAACGGCGACCTCGAACACCGCGCCCCAAACAACCTGAACGTCAGCTTCAACTTCGTCGAAGGCGAAAGCCTGATTATGGCCGTGAAAGAACTCGCCGTATCCAGCGGCTCCGCCTGCACCTCCGCCTCGCTTGAACCCAGCTACGTCCTGCGCGCGCTCGGCCGCAACGACGAACTGGCGCACTCATCCCTGCGTATCACCTTCGGCCGCATGACTACCGAAGAAGAAGTCAAATTCGCCGCCGAACTGATCAAATCCAAAATCGGCAAACTGCGCGAACTGTCGCCGCTGTGGGAAATGTTCAAAGACGGGATTGATTTGAACTCGATTGAATGGGCGGCGCATTAAAGGCTGTTTGAAATAGAGCAATGAAACGCGAATGTATGCGTTCGCGTTTTAAAAGGAGTAAAAATGAGTACTAAAAAAGTAACATGGTATGAGAAAACTGTCGAATATGCGTTTGTGCGAAGATTTTTAGAAGTTGCAGCGATGCCGTTATCGGGTACTGCGGAAAAGGTTGGTGATACGATATTTCATAAAGAAAACTCATTTTATATTATTGAATTTAAACGTGGTTTGGATGTAAAAAAAGAGAAGAAAGATGAACAAGAGAAATATCTTAATATTATAGAATCTGTAAAAAGAATATTAAAGCATGGAGCTTGTATATCGCATTACGTTGTTTTAGGCTATCTAGATGAAAAACAAGAATTTGGACTAAAGGCGCAATAC
>ERZ1674236.11-NODE-11-length-77072-cov-17.055533_pt1 | contig 77072 bp, 62 predicted proteins | sample MGYA00581210_ERZ1674236 | MGnify/ENA primary metagenome ERZ1674236 (study PRJEB41354, sample SAMEA4873328) | human saliva metagenome | biome: human-associated habitat [ENVO:00009003]; feature: mouth environment [ENVO:08000002]; material: saliva material...
AAGAAAACTCTTCGTTTTTTCCTCCTCGCCGCGGCGACTCATACAACTATACAGACCCCCAAACGCCCCTGCAACCCGAAATAGAGTGAACTAGGACACAAACAGGGCCTTGAAAGGGTCTCAAACACCCCTCCAGGCACCAAACCGCCTAGTCAGTGTGTTTTATGGGTGCTAAAAAATCTTCAAAAAACTTCCAAAAAACCTCAAAAATCTGCGAATTCCCCTCTCGGGAGCCCCAAAACAGGGTCGAACGGCGCCTAAAGCCCTCGCCAACAAAGACAAACCAAGAAAACCCAGAGCCAGAGGGCAGCAGAACGATACAAGAAGAGCCCCTCCTGACGGAGGAGCTCTGTGTGTATAGGGAATGTATATAGGGAACAGAAAAGGAGGGGCACTCCCCCGCCGAACATTCAGTACCGAACACTCAATACTAAACACTCAGCAGAGAAGCACCCCTCCCCCTCTATATGTATAGAGAAAGTCAGAAAAGACTAGATCAGCTCCACAGCGCCCTGGTTCTTCTTGCCACGGCGAACCATCGCAAAACGACCGTGCAGCAGATCATCCTTAGAAATAGCTGCGTCCTCACCCTGAACCTTCACGCCGTTCACCGAAGCGCCGCCCTCCTTCAGAATGCGACGAGCCTCAGAGTTAGACTTCGCAAAGCCCAGCTCAGTCAGAACAGAAATCATGTCCAGACGGTCCTCGGACAGCTTAGCCGAAGGAAGCTCAGCAACCACAGACTCCAAGGTAGCCTCATCCAGAGCAGCGAAATCGCCCTTACCGAACAAAGCCTCCGAAGCAGCCACAGCCTGATCAGTAGCCTCAGTACCGTGAACCAGCGAAGTCACCAGGTACGCCAGAGTCTTCTGAGCCTCACGCTTAAACGGCTCCTTCTCAACCTTCTCCGCAAACTCGGCAATCTCAGCACGAGTCAAGAAAGTAAAGACCTTCAGGCGATCCAGCACATCCGCATCCGCAGTGTTCAGCCAGAACTGGTAGAAAGCGTACGGCGAGCACATCTGCGGGTTCAGCCAAATAGCGTTGCCCTCGCTCTTACCGAACTTAGTGCCATCAGAGTTAGTAATCAGCGGAGTACCAATAGCGTGAACGCTCTTACCCTCCACCTTACGAATCAGCTCGGTACCGCTGGTCAGGTTACCCCACTGATCAGAACCACCGGTCTGCAGAGTACAACCGAAACGACGGTTCAGCTCCAAGAAGTCCAAGCCCTGCAGAATCTGGTACGAGAACTCGGTGTACGAAATGCCCTCATCAGAGTTCAGGCGCTTCGCAACAATCTCCTTCTTCACCATGGTGCCCACGCGGAAATGCTTACCAACATCGCGCAGCAACTGCAGAGCAGACATCTGACCGCTCCAGTCCAAGTTATTCACCATACGAGCAGCGTTCTCACCCTCGAAAGACAGGAAACGCTCAATCTGAGCACGCAGAGACTTAACCCACTCAGCAACAACCTCAGGAGAGTTCAGCACACGCTCAGACGTCTGACGCGGATCACCAATCAAACCGGTGAAACCACCCACCAGACCCAGCGGCTTGTGACCGGCAAGCTGCAGACGACGCATCACCAGCAGCTGCACCAAGTGACCCAGGTGCAAAGAAGCCGCAGTCGGATCATAACCCGTATAGAAAGTCAGGCTCTCCTCGCTCAGCGCCTTCTCCAAAGCAGCCTCGTCAGTGCTCACGTGCACCAGGCCGCGCCACTTCAGCTCCTGCCAAATATTCTCGAAGGTATCGTCATTATGCTGCGCGTTGAGGATCTCGGCAGACATGCTTCTCCCATTCACAAGGTAACAACGCCCGAAGGCGCTCGAACAAAATATGTAACAAGCCTAGCACCGCACCAGCCCAAACGCTCAGAAAAACCCAAGCGAGCGCCCAAACCGGTGCGGCACCGGCTCAAAGAAATAACAGATAGAGGCTACACGAGCCGCAAGGCTACAGACCCGCGGGCATCCGCGAGCCCACCATGTGCAGGCGCTGAGTCGGACGAGTCATCGACACGTACAAATCGCCCACAGCACCATCAGCATCATCAATCAGCTGCTGCGGCTCAACAATCACCACAACATCAAACTCCAGGCCCTTCGCCTCCCACGGAGTCAGAACCAGCACCTGATTCTCCAACGCAGTCTGCGCGGTACCCGTACGATCAGCATGAGCACGAGCCACGGCCTGAGCCGTCTGAACATACAGGCTCGGCGGGCACACCACACCAATCAGAGCACCACCCGAATGAGCGACCTCCTCGCTGACCACGGACACGGTCTGCTCCACAACAGACTCGGCGGCAACCTCATGAACCAGCGGAGGCCACTGACCCTCACGCACCGCACGAGGCGCAGACACCTCATAGCCAGCAGCCTGAGCAACCGACACCGCTGCCTCAGCAATCTGAGCCGGAGTACGGTAATTAATCGTCAGCTCCTCCAGAGTGAAACGCTCACCCACAAACGGCTCCAACGCCTGCGACCACGAGGAAGCAACCGCAGCAGAAGAAGCCTGAGCAATATCGCCCACAATCGTGAACGACTTCATCGGGCAACGACGCATCAGCAAACGCCACTGCATGGGCGAGAGCTCCTGGGCCTCATCCACCACAATATGGCCATACGCCCACGTACGATCAGCAGAAGCCGCAGCCGCAGCAGTCATACGTTCGCCACGAACCTCATTCATCATCGCAATCTGCTCAGGAGTAATCACACCATCAGCGCCAATATCCTCCAGCGACTGGTGGACATTCTCCAAAGCTTTCGCCGCATTCTCAAGGTTCGCACGATGCTCCGCCGCAGCACGAGCCGCAGCAGCCGCACCGGTCACCTTCGAAAAATCACCCAAAAGCTCAGCAGCCTCATCCAGCAGAGGAACATCAGCCTCCGTGAAGGGGGCGTCCGCCGGGCGAGCCAGCAGCTCACGCTCAGCCTTCGACAACTCACGAGTCGCAGACTCCAGATAGTGAGGCTTCGAGAACAGCGAGCGCAACAGAGTCTCCGGCGACAGCGGCATCCATGCCAGGTTCAAGGCACGGCGCACATCCATCGAAGCACGCACATCATCCTGCAGATACGGACGCTCCACCACACGACCCGCCGCACGGTTCAGCTGATCATCCAGCTTCGCGGTCAGCTCCTTCAACAGAATCTTCACGAACGTCTCACGAGCCTCATTATGCGGCTTGCCCGTTGAACGAGCACGAGAACGAGCCGAACGAACCATCTCCGGAGTCAGCTCAACATCAGTACCCTCAACGTTCAGACGCTGAACCTGAGCCGGCACCTTCTGACGATCCGCCACCGCACGCTTAATAACCTTCACCATGCGCAAATCGCCCTTCAGGGCGGCAACCGCGCGGTCCTTCTCAGGCACAGCACGCAGACCCGGGTACAGGGTCGCCAACGAAGCCATCACCACGCCGGTCTCACCCAGCGAAGGAAGCACACGCTCGATATACCACATGAACGAATTCGACGGACCAACCACCAGCACGCCAGCCTTCGACAGGCGCTCACGGTTCGTATACAGCAGGTACGCCGCACGATGCAGCGCCACAGCAGTCTTACCGGTACCGGGACCACCCTGCACAACACGCACACCCGGCAGCTCCGAGCGGATAATCGCATCCTGCTCAGCCTGAATCGTCGCCACAATATCGCCCATGCGGCCGGTACGCTTCTTATTCAGCGCCGCCAACAGAGCACCCTCACCGTGGAGGGTGTTCTCATCCTGCAGCATCTCCGAATCGAAGACCTCATCCTCAATATTTACGACAGTGCGGCCCTCAAGCATCAGGTGACGGCGGCGGCGCACACCCATCGAGTGGAAAGCAGTCGCCTGATAGAACGTACCCGCCTCCGGGGCACGCCAGTCCATCAGCAGACGCTGCTGATTGCTATCCGTAATACCAATACGACCGATATAACGCACCGCATCAGCGCCCTCACGGTCCATATCCAGTCGGCCAAACGTCAGACGAGAATCCACAGCATTCAGCTGCGCCAAACGATCCTCATAGTGAGTAGCAAAAGAGTCACGCTCCGAACGGTTCTGATGACCGCCCACCGCCTGATTCTTACGCACAGCAGCCAGCTTCTCAGCCGTCTCCTCGCGGAGCTCATCCAGGCGAGCATACACGCGAGCAACATACTCACGCTCCGCAGCCATCTGCTCAGCAAACAGCTTCTCAGCCGCCGAAGAATCAGCAGACTGCTGGGGCAAAGATTCAGATGACACGTAAGCTCCTTAAACCTATGGTGTCTCAAAGACAGGATGCGACAGGCACCCAAAAATACGGGTCACTATTTTACAGGACAGGCTCCGAAGGGCAGAAATATTACCCCCGTAGAAAACCTGCACCGGCATACACAGAAAAGTGCCCCACCGGCTCAACCGGCAGGGCACCCCTCATCAATATCGGCTACACACGCCCAACCGGCGGCAAGCCTCAAACTCTATAAAACTACTTCGACGGCAGCGGGTACTCAGACACCAAGCTCAGCGTCTCAAGACGGTAACCGTCCAGCGCCTCACGACCGCCCAGACCCTCCAGCTCCAGAAGAGCTCCAACGCCGGCAACCTTCAGGTTCGCGCGCTCCACCAGCTTCGCGGCAGCCACCAGAGTACCGCCAGTCGCCAACAGATCATCCAGCAGAAGAACACGAGTGCCCGGCGCGAAATCATTACAGTGAATCTCAATCGCCGCGCTACCGTACTCCAGCGCATACTCCTCACGGTACGTCTCACGCGGAAGCTTACCCGCCTTACGAACCGTCATAATGCCGGTGCCAGTAGCGTACGCGAGCGCAGAAGCCAACAAGAAACCGCGAGCCTCAACACCAGCCACCACATCAAACTGACCCTCAAAACGAGTAGCCAGCTCATCAATGCACGCCTTGAACACCTCAGCATTAGCGAAGAGAGTGGTCACATCGTAAAAGAGGATGCCCTCATGCGGGTAATTCGGAATCGTAGCGCAAGCAGCCGGAATCAACTGCTCAATAGGGGTTCGCGAAGCCTCAGAAGCGGGAACGCTCATGCTCTCTCTTTCGTGAAGGGGATAGCCCCGGAAAAAACGTCCGGGAACAATAACGCGGTAGAAGCCGCCTACAAAATTCTACCCTCTTCACCCGCTCTTGTCCTCAGATGAGCGACAAGAACCATCTGCCGGGATTAGCCTCTCTGAATCACAACCCGCAAGTCACGCTTAAGAATCTTGCCGGTCGGCCCCAGCGGCATGCTCTCCACCATCACGTAGCGGCGAGGATACTTATACGCCGCCAAACGAGTACGCGCCAACGCATTCAACTCCGCCTGCAGCACGCCCTCATCAGCACCCGGACGCGGCATCACCACGGCGACAACCTCCTCGCCCACACGCTCATCCGGCACGCCCAACACAGCTACCGACTGCACCTGCTCATGAGTATAGAGAACATCCTCAATCTCACGCGGATATACCGAATAGCCGTTACGCAGAACCATGTCCTTAATACGGTCCACAATAAAAATATTGCCCTGCTCATCAACACGAGCAACATCGCCGGTCGCAAACCACTCGCCGTCAAAAACCTCAGCAGTAGCCGCAGGATTATTCCAGTAGCCAGCCATCACGTTCTCGCCGCGTACCCACAGCTGACCGCTCACACCCGGCGCGCACTCGGAACCCTGCGGGCAACGGACCTGCACCTGCACACCCGGCAACACACGACCCACCGAACCGAGCACCATGCCAAACTCCGCCTGATTAAACGAAACTACCGGCGAAGTCTCACTCAAACCGTAGCCCTCATACACCGGGCACTCAATCAGCGTTTTCAACGCAGAATGCACCGGCGCAGGCAGCGGCGAACCACCCGAAATACCGAAACGGATGCGACCACGCAGCGAGCGCGCACGCTCAGGCTCAGCCTCCAGCGCCGCCGCCAACGACACATACATGCTCGGGACTGCAGCCAACACCGACACCCCGGCACGCTCTATCAGATTCAGCGCGCCATCAGGGGTAAAACGCGATAGCAAAGCCACCGTAGCCGACGCCGCAAACGCCGCGTTCATCGACACCGTCTGACCAAACGCGTGGAACAGCGGAAGACCACCAAAAATGACATCATCAGCGGTGAAACCAAAAACGCTCACGCAGCTACGAGCATTCGAGAGGATATTCGCGTGAGTCAGCGTCGCGCCCTTAGGTTTGCCCGTCGTACCCGAAGTGTACAGAATAATCGCCGGATTACTCGCCGCCACCGGGACAGGCTCCAGAACAGCAGCCGCCGGAACAGCGTCCGACAGCGCACTATCGGCAGGCGCATCAAAAGGAGCCACCGGTGAGCCCTCTCCCCCGGTGAAAATCTCGCAACGAACCGAACCGTTCTTCACCGGCACCGTCGAGGTTGCCTCCGACGCCAGACGAGTACCCGCAAAAGCAAAAAGCACCTTCGCCCCGCTATCGCGCAGATTATACTCCAGCTCAGCACCCGACAACAGCGGATTCAACGGAACACAAATCGCGCCCGCAGCCACAATGCCGTAATACAACGCCGGCATCAACGCCACATTCGGCATAGACAACGCCACCCGGTCACCACGCTCAACACCGAGCGCCGCCAGATGACGCTGAACCTGCGCAGCAGCAGATGCCAACTGCGCGTAGCTCACCACCTGCATATCAGCAGAGTCAGAAGCCGGAATCGTCAAAGCCGCCTTAGCCCCAGAATCAGAACCGGAACCAGCCTCCGCCAAAAGGTAGGCAATATTGTTCGCTGAATCGTGCATTTCAGACATGATAGAAAACTCTCACCACAGAAAAATCGGTATATCTAGAAAAAGAGAAGCCGAGCTAGAAGCCCGCAAAAAGAGCCCGAAGACAGCAGAAGGGCGTACCTTCAACCGCTCCCCCGAAACATCAGAAGAACAGCGCAAGATACGCCCCAGCTACTACTGAGCAGCAGACCAATCTAAGAAGCTCTCGGCAAGCGCAGCCCCACCATTGGGGTCACGAGTAATCACTATTACCGTATCGTCACCGGCAATAGTGCCCATAATCGCTTCAAGACCGCCCTGATCAATAGACGAAGCCAAGAACTGCGCAGCACCCGGAGGAGTACGCAGAACCGTAATATTCGCCGAACCCTCAGCGGTAATCAGCAGCTCCTTAAACAGGGAAATCATACGGGCATCAGGTGCAGTGCCGCCGCCACGACGAGCAGGGTAATTCGGCACAGCATAAATCAAGCCGGCGCCTTCATCACGGATGCGCTCAGCGCCAATTTCAACAAGATCACGGGAAAGGGTCGCCTGAGTAACCTTCATACCATCATCGGTCAGGTACTGCGCCAGTTCAGCCTGGGAGCGGACACGTCGGGTCTGCAGCAATTCAACGATGCGTGCCTGACGCGCGATCTTGGTCGAGGGGAAAGGCATAATATCTCTTCTTCCTACGGTGCCAATCACGAATTCAGAACGGAGCTGCCCAACGGTGGCGCAGCGCAACATTCTTTACTACCCAAGATAATACATATGCACATAAATATGCGCGCCAAATATGGATTATTCCAAGATATGGGGGAATTTTCAGGGTTTATCTCACCAGCTGTCACACAAAACGCCGCGAATGTAGCGTGTATCTACACATTCGGGCGCATAACCTCGCAATGAATGCATAGCGTGCAAGAACATTGTGGGCTAGTGCGTTGTGCCGGTCAAGAGACCTTCTGGTAGGCGAGCGCGAAAAAGGAGCCCGCCTCCAGCAACACCACGTGCGCCAGAAACAGGCTCCCTCAACAAAACGTCAACCGGTCAATCCTCAAGATTCAGAAACGCCTAGCGCTCGTCCTCCACCAGACCATCCAGGTCCTCATACTCGACATCGCGCGAACGGCGGTTCAGCCACACAGCAAAACCCATACCCAGCAGAAGCACCAGCACCGCACCAACAATACTTGCGATACCGGCAAAACGCTCAGCATTCACGCTGTCCTCAGTCACAGGCTTCAACGTGCCCTTCTCAGCGGTGTAGACGACCTCAAGAGTGCCGCCCTTCTCCACCAACAGGCCATCCACCTCACGCGGGAACTCGGAAGGAACATCGCCAGTCTGCGAACCACGGAACTCAATCGGAGCGCCCGAAGTCACCTGATACTTATCCTTCAGGTTCGACACATAGGTCTTACCATTCAGCGCGTCATCAGCCGGCAGGTTGCCCTTATAACGAGCCACATTACCCTTCGTAATCAGGTCAGGAGTCAAATCCTGGTAGGTACCCTGAATGACCCAGCTCTTACCGGCATACTCGGCGTTATTATTCACCGACGCAAACGCGCGGACACCCACAACAGCCAAAACAATGGAAAGAATAACCGCAACCGCCGCAGAAAGAACCGACAGCCAGTTTACGCCCGGGCGGTCATCCAGCTCTTCCTCACTCATCGCGAAAAGGGAGGAGTTCTCTTCCTCATCGTCGTAATCCTCGTACTCGTCGTACTCGTCGTACTCCTCATATTCAGAATCCTCGTACTCAGAATCCTCAAAGTAGGTTTCTTCGACCTCAGTAGACTGCGACAGCTCATCCTGTTCGCGCGAGTTCTCTCGATTAGCCATTACTCTCTCCCTCACTTCATCTATCTTCTAGGGTACCCATAACCACATGAGTTCACCACTGAAAGCGCTTATCAACGCTTCATAAACCAACCCAACAGGTAAACCCACCACGCAACGCCAAAAGCTACGGGGTGGGAGCCAACAACTCCCACCCCGTCAGCACTAGGCATTACGCCATAGGGTTAGACCCGGTTAGACACGCGGTTCCGCACCCAGCTGCTCAACAGTCGCAGCCACAGCAGCCTCACGAGAAGCCGACGCCTCATCAGCAGTCAGCGTACGATCCGGCGCGCGGAAACGCAGAGCAAACGCCAAAGACTTCTTCGACTCATCAATACCGACACCGCGGTAATCATCAAAGACGCGGATGTCCTCCAGCAGCTCGCCAGCGCCCTCACGCAGAACACGCTCCACCTCAGAAGCAGGCAGATCGCGGTCCACCAGAAGCGCCACATCCTGAGTAGCAGCCGGGAAAGTCAGTACCGGAGTAGCCTGACGCGCCTCAACACGACCAGCAAACAGCGCCGAGAAATCCAGCTCAAACGCGCAGGTGCGCTCAGGCAGGTTCAGCTCCTGCAGCAGCTTCGGGTGCAGCTCGCCAGCGAAACCAACACGCTCACCGGCAACGTTCAGAACCTCAGCCACACGACCCGGGTGGAACGCAGTGTGCACACCGTTACGGACCTGAATCTCAGCCGAAACAGCGGCAGCCACCAGACGCACAGCGTCCAGAGCATCACGCCAATCGTAAGCGCGCGGAGCGGCACCCGGCATCACTTCATGCTCAGTACCTGCAAACAGACCAGCAATGAAAGTAGGCTGCTGCGGAATACCGGCATTCAAATCAGCCAGAACCTCATCCGAAGGACGAGCACCCAGCGGCGGAATAGACTCCGAACCCAGCTGCTCACCCGGAATGAACACGTGACCCGCCTCGAAAATAGCCAGGTTCTTGAAACCACGAGACAGGTTACGCTTCAGTACCTCAACCAGGCCCGGCAGCAGCGAGCGGCGCATCCAGCCCTCAGCCGAAGAAATCGGGTTCTCCAGGCGAACCGAAGGAACCTCAGTCACCGGGTTCTCAGGGGTGCTCACCCACGGAGCCGACCACAGGTTGTTCGCATCAGCCGACACGAAGGGGTACGCGAAAACCTCAGTCAGGCCCGAAGCCGCCAACGCATTCAGCGCACGACGCTTACCCGCCTGCTCCGGAGTGTAACCGCGACCCGCAGGAGCCACCGGCAGAGTCGAGGGGATGTTCTCGTAACCGTCAATACGTGCGATTTCCTCAGTCAGGTCCTCCTTCGCACGCAGGTCAGTACGCCACGACGGGACAGTCACCGCGTAACCAGACTCGGTACGCTCCACCGAGCAGCCAATCTCACGCAGGCAAGACTCAATCTGCTCCGGCGAGTAATCCACGCCAATACGACCGGCAGTGTAGTCAGCAGGCAGATCAATCACGACCGGCTCATAACCGAGCGACACATCAGTAACGCCCGGCTCAACCTGAGCACCAGCCAGCTCAACCAGCAGCTCAACCGCACGCTGAGCAGCCGCAGCCTGAATCTGCGGATCCACGCCACGCTCAAAACGCTTCGAGGACTCAGAAATCAGCTTGTGACGGCGAGCGGTACGAGCCACCGACACTTCATCAAAACGAGCAGACTCCACCAGAATGCGGGTGGTCGAATCGGTCACCTCAGTCGAAGCGCCACCCATCACACCGGCAAGACCAATCACGCCGGAATCATCAGCAATGACAATATCCTCGGGGTGCAGAGTACGCTCAACACCGTCCAGGGTCACCAGCTTCTCGCCAGCAGCGGCGCGACGCACCACAATCTCACCCTGAACCTTGTCAGCATCGTAGAAGTGCAGCGGCTGGCCGGTCTCCAGCATCACGTAGTTCGAAATATCCACCGGCAGCGACAGCGAGCGCACACCCGCCAGACGCAGACGCGAAGACATCCAGGTCGGAACCGGCGCGTCCGCCTTCACGCCCGACACCTCACGCATCACGAAACGAGTGCATGCGGGGTTACCGTGAATTGGGGCCTCATCACGCAGAGAAACCGGGTGACCGGACTCGTTCGCCTCCGGGGCGCGCTCGCCGTATGCCAGCACAAAATCCTCGAAGGAAGAACCGGTCGCGTGGCACCACTCGCGAGCAATACCGCGCAGGGAGAACGCGTAACCGCGGTCCGGGGTCACGTTCACCTCGGCAGCCTGATCGTACAGGCCCAGCAGCTCCATCGCATCGGTGCCAAGCTCCGGGTCCAGGCCCAGAGTCGAAAGCACCAGAATGCCACCGTGATCATCACCAATACCCAGCTCACGAGTCGAGGCAATCATGCCAGCCGACTTGTGGCCATAGGTCTTACGAGCGGTAATCGCGAAACCACCGGGCAGAACAGCGCCGGGCAGGGTCACAACAACCTTGTCGCCGGGCTTGAAATTGTGGGCACCACAAATAATGCCCTGAACACCGGAAGGCTCAATGCCCTTACCGGTCAGAGTCTGCTCCTGACCCTCCGGAACCACACGCACCTGGCACCAGTTCACGGTCTTGCCGTTCGAGTGGGTCTCCGGCTCCATAGAGAGCACCTGACCAACCACAATCGGGCCAGACAGCTCATCAGAGGGGCGGTGAACGTCTTCTTCTTCCAGGCCAACCTTCACCAGGGTTGCCATCAAATCTTCAGCCGAAGCATCCTCGGCTACAGGCACGAACTCGCGCAGCCATGACAGGGGTACACGCATAATTTAGATCTCCATCCCGAACTGCTCAGAGAAACGGATGTCGCCTTCAACCATGTCATGCATGTCAGCGACGTTGTTACGGAACATGAGGGTACGTTCAATACCCATACCGAAAGCGAAGCCCGAGTACTCCTCAGGATCAATACCCGCAGCACGCAGAACATTCGGGTTCACCATGCCGCAGCCGCCCCACTCAATCCACTGCGGGCCGCCCTTAGCGTTCGGGTGCCACAAATCCAGCTCAGCGGAAGGCTCAGTGAAGGGGAAGAAGTTCGGGCGCAGGCGAATCTTAGCCTCTTCGCCGAACATGGCGCGTGCCATGTACTCCAGGGTGCCCTTCAGGTCAGCCATGGTCAGGCCCTTATCCACGGCCAGGCCCTCAATCTGGTGGAAGACCGGGGTGTGGGTCGCGTCCAGCTCATCGGTGCGGTACACCTGGCCGGGGCACACAATGTACAGCGGCAGCTCACGCGAAAGTAGCGAACGCATCTGCACCGGGGAGGTGTGGGTGCGCAGCAGCAGGTGAGCGTTCTTCGGCTCAACGTAGAAGGTGTCCTGCATTTCGCGCGCCGGGTGGTCCGGCTTAATGTTCAGAGCGTCAAAGTTGTACCACTCAGACTCCAGCTCCGGGCCGTCAGCAACTTCCCAACCCATACCGACGAAAATATCGGTCAGGCGCTCCTGCATCAGAGCAATCGGGTGGCGGCCGCCCAGGGAACGGCGAGGCGAAGCAGCAGAAACGTCCACAGCTTCCTCAGCCAGGATGCGAGCCTCACGCTCAGCCTCCAGCTCAGCGGTACGAGCCTCAATAGCCTCAGTCAGGGCTGCACGAGCCTGACCCATCAGCTTACCCACCGGGCCCTTGTGCTGGTTCTGAAGATCACGCATCTGGCGGTTAGCGATGCTCATGATGCCCTTCTCACCGAAGAAGCTCAGGCGCACCTCCTTGAGGCTGTCAAAGTCCTTAGCCTTCTCGCGAATCTCATGCTTGGCACGCTCATGCTCAGCCTCAAAAGCCTCACGGATAGCGTCCAAACCGTTCTCGGGGTTCTCCTCCAGAACCTGCGCAATGCGGGCGAGAACCTGAGCCGGGCCGTTAAGACCCTCGTGTTCCTGCACGGAATCGGTCATTGTCACTCTTCTCTGCATACCACCGGCACTATGCCGGCTGGCTCGTTATACACCTTAGGTAGCACCGTCTGCTCTCCCCCGGCTACCCACACAGGGTGCGGAACAGGGGGGAAGGCGACGGGCGCATATCCTATCCATTTTAGACCAGAGAAGGAATCGTAAACAGCAGAACGCCCGGATAGTCCATCCGGGCGTTCTAGAGTATATCTTTTCAATAACAGGGTTGAAGAGAGCGCTTCTACTTCAGAGCCTGCTTCACAGCCGGGTCAAAAGAAGCACGAATCCACAGCACGTTCGCAATGAACCATGCCGCGTACAGGGGCACGAAGCCGTAGCGCTGAGCGTCAATGACATTACCAATCAGAGACATAATCGCCACGAACGCACCCAGAATTGCAAAAATCAGACCAACGGTCAGGCCCAGACGCTTGCCCTTCTGAATCGTGAAGTACACCCAAATGTACACAACCGCAGAAACAACCAGCAGGCCGATACCGCCTGCAACGCCGAACTCCGGCAGACCCTTCAGCGGGGACAGGTTATCCGGTGCGAACGAGGAAATAACACCGTGGATCAAGCAGAGCAGCGCGGAGACAATCATAATCTCCTGCAGACGCAGAATCTTCGGGTGCTTGGTCGGCGAGTGGAACAGAATTCCGCGCGGCTCAGCGCCGCCTTCCTGAATATAAATAGCTTGAGTGTCCGAGGGAACCGCGTCGGAGCGGTAGGCACCCGGATCAAACGGGGGTTGAGCAGTCATCATTGTCTCCCAATACGTATGTGATTTCTCCCTCAATACTACCCGCCTACCGATTGGTTTCCAAAGTATGTATCCGTGTCGAACCCATATATGACAAAATCCTCTCCCCAACAAATACACAAGTCAAAATCATATGGCGCATAAATCGCCCTCAAAATATGAATAAAGGCGGGACTCCCCACAGGGAATCCCGCCTTCAAACAGTGTCAAAAAAGATAGAGAAAATTTATCCTGTTACCGCCGCGAACGTGTCACACAACGGCGAATTAGCCTCGCAACGAACTAGCGCAGAGCATTAGGTCAGACCTTGGGTCTAGGCCTCACCAGTGCCAGTGTCCTGCAGCTGCTGCAGAAGAGTCACAACAATCGGCAAATCCGCCGGAATCCACGGCAAACCCAGCAAATCATCGTACGCCTGCGCGTCATCCTTAGACTTCGGCAACGGCATCCACCGCAGCGCGCTGTGATCTTCCAAAGTATCCGGAGTACCCGAAAGAATCTCCGCAAAGAACACGCGCATCGCCAGACGCTCGCTCAGACGCCAGCCCTGCGGGTACGCGCCGGGCACCTCAGCACCCAAACGCGCCTGCACGCCCAGCTCCTCCTTCAGCTCACGCACCAGCGCCTGCTCGCAGCTCTCCCCCGGCTCGACCTTACCGCCCGGGAACTCCCACATGCCGGCAACAGTCTGCGGCTCAGAACGCTGAGCCACCAGCATACGGGTCGGAGCCTCCAAAGAATCAACCACGGCGGCGCCAACCACCTGAACCTCAAACGAGGGCGACACTTCACTCATCTTTCTCTACCTTCTTCTACGCTTTAGAATCCTTCGTCGGATGCGCATCCTCAGCAGCGTGCTCCGCTACTTCCTTCTTAGCATCCTCAGTATCCCCCGGCTCAGGAGCTTCCTCCACGCCTTCCTGCCACTCTTCTTCCGTATTATTCATGTTCGAGGCCTCAGCCACCTCACGGCGAATATTAGTGCCGTCATTCAGCAGAATCAGAAGGCGGTTACCGTTCTTGAACTCCATGAGGAAGACATCCTCAAGCTCGACCTCAGCGGCACGCAACTGTAGGTACACCCAATCCTCGGTCTTGTGCGCATCCGCGATATCGCGAGTGACCAAGCTACCCTTCACAATCAGAGCAAAGTTCGGCACACCGTCACCCTTACGGATCACGCTCAGCGCACCGTTCGGTTCAATCTGAGCGAACTCAATGTCTTCCAGGTCGTAAATACCCTGCGCACGAAGGTCAGCAATCAGGCGCATCGGATCAAGAACCACATCTGCCTGCTGGAAGCTCTTAATATCGATATCACCATCCGTAATGACCGGCACGCGCTGCTCACGCACCGCCATATGCAGAAAACGAATCTTCGTGGTCGCCACGTTCAGCAGCTGAATCATGCACAGCGTAAACACCATGTAGATGACAAAGTAGAACAGGCTAATCTGCTTGCTGTACAACACGCCACCGAACACACCACCGATGACAAAGTTACCGATGGTATCAATCGGGGTCTGGTGCCCCGCCTGAGAACGGTGAGTCAGACGCAGGTACACCAAAAGAATGATCAGGCCAACGAAAATCTTTAGCAAACCATCAACGATCATCTCAACGGTCATAACAAAAATCTCCTAGAGCTAGGCCCGGAAAATATCCGGTTCCAGATAAATGATGCGTGCCGCAGGAACAGCCTCGCGAATACGAACCTCAGCCGCGTCAATCTCATCAGCCACAGCGCGGCCGGTGTCGGCATCGTGAATACGAATCTTCGCCGCCACCAGAATCTCCTCGGGACCCAAGTGCACGGTCTTAATGTGGATAATGCGCTCGCTATCGCCATCCTCAATCGCCGCACGAATCTTCGCCAAATCCTCCGGAGAAGCCGCCTCACCCAAAATCAGAGACTTCATCTCCACCGCAAGGAACACGGCAATAAAGACCAGCAGCACGCCAATAGCCAGGGTGCCGAATGCATCCCACAGACCATTACCGGTCAACAGAGTCAGACCCACGCCAAAGAGCGCGAAAATCAGACCCAGCAGCGCACCCGCATCCTCCAGCAGAAGCACCGGAAGCTCCGGGTTCTTCGAAGTACGCAAGAAACGCATCCAGCTCTGCTTGCCCTTCAGATCACGCGACTCCTTCACCGCCACGCGGAACGAATTACCCTCCAGCAGAATCGAACCCACCAGAACAGCCACCGGAACCCACTGCCACTCAGTAATACCGTGCGGGTCATGCAGCTTCTCATAACCCTCATACAGAGCGAACAAGCCACCCAGGGCAAAGATAATAATCGAAACAATAAACGCGTAAATATAGCGGTTACGGCCATAACCAAACGGATGTTCCTCATCAGCCTGCTTCTGCGAAGCGCGACCGCCCAAAAGAAGCAGAAGCTGATTACCCGAGTCAGCCACCGAGTGAATAGCCTCCGCCAACATCGACGAAGAACGAGTCAGCGCAAAAGCCAAAAACTTCAGCACCGCAATACCCAGGTTCGCACCCAGCGCGGCAATAATCGCGCCCGAACCCGAATGACCAGAAGGAGCAGACATAATTTCCCTTTCTCAGCCCTAAACTAAAACTCTAAAACCATGAGGCGAAGGCGGCCCGCCGCTGCACAACAGCCGTGAACCGCCCAACCTAGAAAAACTAGCGGGACACGCCGCGCTGAGCCATCGCCGAAGCATACAGGCACACAGCAGCAGCCGTACCCACATTCAAAGACTCAGCCGAACCATAGACAGGAACAGCCACGCGCATCGTAGCGGCAGCCTTCTCTTCAGCGTTCAAGCCCTGCGCCTCATTCCCGAAAAGCCACATCGTCGGCTTAGAAAGATCAAAATTACCCTTCACACCGGAAGGAGCACTCGCCTCCACACCGGCACGACGAGCCGCAGTGTACTCGCTCAGCTCCTGCAGATTCACCGCACCATAGCCGTCAGCAGCCAGCACAGCAGTACCCTGAGACTTCACATCCTCCGCGAAATCCTCCAGCTGCACGCCCTGAATAATCGGCACATGGAACAGCGAACCCGCAGTAGAACGCACCGTCTTCGGGTTATACAAATCCACCGAACCCTTAGTCGTAATCACCAAGTCAGCACCGGCCGCATCAGCCACACGCAGAATAGTGCCCGCATTACCCGGATCCTGCACACGAGACAGCACAGCAATCAACTTCGGGTTCAACGCGCCCTCACCCCACAGCAGCGAGAATGACGCATCCACCATAAAGGAAACCGCAATAATACCCTGCGGGCTCACCGAATCAGCCATCGCCTCCAGCACCTCATCGGTCACCACACGCATAAAGACGCGGCGACCCTCCTCCGGAGTGGGAGTGCCGTACACCTGCTCCAGTAGCTCAGCAATATCCTCATGACGGTCAAAAGCCGCCTCCGTAACGTAGACAGCATCCAGAATCGGCTTCTTCAGATGCGCCTTCAACGCCTCACGCACAGCCTGCGGACCTTCCACCAGGAACTGGCCCTTCTTCGTACGGGCAGCGCGGGTACGCAGCTTCGCAATATCGCGCACACGATCTGCCTGCGGATTGGACATCACAACGGGGGTACTAATACGTTCAAAAAAGTTCACTCTTAAAGGGTACAGGCAAAGGCACACCCAAAAAACGCAGAACAGTCACCAGCGCCCCCCAGATACGCAGAAAGCGGCCGCCCACACTCAAAAGTGCAGACGGCCGCTCACGACGCTTAAGCATCCTACCCCGAACCTAGATCTTCGAGGTAAGAACACAACCTAGGCTAATTAAGCCTTGGGAGCCGAGGTGTCCTCGGGCAGGTTGTTCTTAGCAATCTCAACCAGTGCGTTGAAGGCAGCGGGCTCGTTAACAGCCAGCTCAGCCAGCATACGGCGGTCAACCTCAACACCAGCAGCCTTCAGGCCCTGGATGAAGCGGTTGTAGGTCAGGCCCTGTGCGCGGGAAGCAGCGTTAATACGCTGAATCCACAGGCGACGGAAGTCACCCTTCTTCTTACGACGGTGGTCGTAGCTGTAAACCAGCGAGTGAGTGACCTGCTCCTTAGCCTTACGGTACAGGCGAGAACGCTGACCGCGGTAGCCGGATGCACGATCGAGAATAGTACGGCGCTTCTTGTGCGCGTTAACCGCGCGCTTCACACGTGCCACGTGTGTCTCCTTCGTCTTATGTCCTGAACAGCTCACATATCACGCTGAACAGGAGCGAGTCTTTAATCAGTGCGCACCACTATCGGTGCGCCAGGTGCAGAGAGTAAGCGTTGCTTACTTACCCAGCATCTTCTTGACAACCTTTGCCTGGCCGCCGGTAACGATCTGGTCAGAAGCCAGACGACGGGTCAGACGAGAGGACTTGTGCTCCAGGTAGTGGCGACGGTTCGCCTGCTGGCGCTTAACCTTGCCGCTACCGGTGAGCTTGAAGCGCTTCTTAGCACCAGAGTGGGTCTTCTGCTTCGGCATAGCTGCCGTTCTCCTTACATTCATCCCCCGCCACAACAGCGGGGTAGCTTAGTGGGGTTGAGCGATACACGCATCAGCCCCAAGGACCAAAGGTGAGGCACCCCTGACGAGGTGCCTCGGAACCGGCACCGGGTGAACCCGCAACACCACCCAACGGTGGAGGCGCGTGCCCATCCTAAAGTGACGACCCGGTTCCCTACTCGGCGGAAGCCTGTGCCTTCAACTCGGCAGGCATAGCGTCTGCCAAAGAATTAGTTACGGGCTTCGCCTTGGTCGTGTCAATACGCTCGCGACCCTTGCGACCGCCGGCGCCCTGCTCACGGCGAGCCTCTGCCTTACCGCGAAGCGGAGCCAGAACCATCACCATGTTGCGGCCATCCTGACGGGGGCGAGACTCAACGGTGCTCACCTCAGCCAGCTCAGCCGCCAGACGCTCCAGCAGACGCACACCCATCTCGGGGCGCTGCTGCTCACGACCACGGAACTGAATCATTGCCTTGACCTTGTCACCACCGGAAAGGAAACGACGAGCGTGTCCAACCTTGGTTTCGTAGTCGTGGGTATCAATCTTCAGGCGGAAACGGATCTCCTTCAGAACGGCATTAGCCTGCTTCTTGCGGGATTCACGAGCCTTGATTGCGGCTTCGTACTTGTACTTACCGTAATCCATGAGCTTGCACACGGGCGGCTTCGCGTTCGGGGCAACCTCGACCAGGTCGAGTTCGGCGTCCTCAGCCAGACGCAGAGCGTCCTTCAGAGGGACAACGCCTACCTGCTCGCCACCGGGACCGACAAGACGGACCTCGGGAACGCGGATACGATCGTTAATGCGTGGTTCGCTAATGACTAGCTCCTGTGCTCTGTGGGTTTCCCCGTGAATACTATCCGTTGCGGGCACTAAAAAAGCCCCCGCAGTTACACAAGCGGAGGCACAAACCAGCGTACGCCGAAAGCGGCGGACAAACCCGTTCACCTCAAAACTCGCAAACAAACGCCTGCGGCGGTCAACCGGGTGGGAGGCATGCTCCACTTGCAAACTGCCTATAACCATACCGCAGAATCCCCGACAGACGCAAGGAAATAGACGCAAAACACCATAAAAATTGCGGGGACTCCTCCAGAAAGTCCCCAGAAGTGCCCACTCTTAAGGACGCATTTACCGAAACAAACGAAATATGAGATTCTAAGACTATGAGCACTGAAAACACGAACTTCCGCTTCACCGCGGAAGAAGAAACCCCCGTACACGGCCACACCGAACTCACCGAAGAGCAGGTCGAAGCCGTCAACGAACAGCTGCGCGACATCGCAGACGTACCCGCCATCGAAATCATCAGCTCCGCAGCCATCCACATGATGAGCGCTGCAGCCGTCAAGTGCGGCCTGGCAGCAGACGAAAACGCCGACGACCTCAAGGACCTCGACGAAGCACGCAAGCTTATCACCGCACTGGCAGGCCTCGTCACCGCCGCAGCACCCGAAATCGGCTCCCAGCACGCAGCACCCCTGCGCGACGGCCTGCGCACCCTGCAGCTCGCCTTCCGCGAAGCATCCCCCTTCCCGGACGAACCCGGCAAGGGCCCCGGCGAAAAGCTCACCGGCCCGGTGTACTAAACCAGCACGTGTACTAAACCAGGATGCACGCTAAACCAGCTGGTCCACTAAGCCGCCCCTGGTTTATGTCATCACGAAGCCCCGCCTCCCTCGTACTGAGGAAGACGGGGCTTCGTCACATATAAAGCCTGTGCGAGCCTGTGCGGATAAGAAATCTACGCGGGCTAGATAAGCGGACTAGCGCGAACCGGTAGCTTTAGCGGGAACCAGCAACCTCAAGAGCCTGCTCAAAACTAAAGTTGCCCACATACAGCGCCTTACCAAGCACCACGCCCTCCAAACCATGAGGCACCATAGAACGAAGCTTCTCAAGATCAGCCAGCGACGCCACACCACCGGACGCCACCACCCGGCAGGCAGTCTGAGCCAGCACCTCATCCAGCAGCTCCGCACCGGGACCCGCCAGGGAACCGTCCTTGCTCACATCCGTGACGATATAGCGGCGCACACCCGCGCTCTCCAGCCACGCCAGCGCCTCCGCCAAATCAGGGCCCGACCAGTCGGTACCGCGAGCCACCGTCACCCAGTCCCGCTCAGGGTTATAGCGGGCATCGAGGCCAAGAGCCAGAAGATCAGAATCGGCGTAACGAGCCAGAGTGCCTTCAAGCCAGGAAGAATCCGCTAGAGCCGCGCTGGTCACGTTCACGCGATCCGGGTTCAGGCTCAGGGCGCGCTCCAGACTCTCAGCATTACGCACACCGCCGCTGACCTGAATACGAACCGGAGCGGAGCCGCGGGCATTCTCGGCACGGACGGCGGCAATCACCTCAGCCAGAACCTCAGTATTCGTGCCGCGACCAAATGCCAAATCAAGGTCAACCAGGTGAATCCAGCGAGCACCAGACTTCACCCAGGTCAGAGCCGCCTCAACAGGGTCGAGGCGCTGCTCACCACCGGACAGGGTGCCACCCACCGGGCGCACCGCGTAACCTTCAGAAATATCAACAGCGGGCAGAAGTTCAAGAACGGGTGCAGACATTAGTTACCTCCCGCAGCAGTAGCGGAGTCGCCAGAAGACAGAGACCCAGAAGACAGGCGACCGGTCACCGCCAGGGACGCAACCCAGCGGCGCATAAAATCCGCCCCCAGCTCGCCAGAGCCCACCGGGCAGAACTGCACCGCCGTCAGCGGACCGTTCTCAACCGCCGCGATATAGGCGGGCTCGGTGACAGTCCAAGTCACTGCCGGAGGGGCAATATATTCAATGCTCTGATCAAAAGCCCACTCAAAAACGCCGTGCTCAGATTTGAAGTGAGCCTCGCCCTCAAGATCCTTGAGCAGCGCACTATCGGAGGAAGAACGCAGGGTAGAAACACCGGGCACCAAGTCGCGGGTAGAAAGCTCCACGCTCTCACCGGGCCACTCCCCCATACACTGCACCTGAACCTGCCCCATCTGCGGATGCTCCACCGTAACCGAATCGAAGAGGCAGCTCAGTGCCGCACCGGCAGCCAACACCGGACGACCACCAGCAACACGGCGACCAATCACGCGCTCAGCGTCCTTAGCTTTCAGATCTTCGTACGCCTCAAGAGAGCTCGCACCGCCGGTAACCACCATGCCGTCAGCCTCACGCAGCTGCTCGGGCACAGCGGTTACGATGACATCCGCCCCCGCATCCTGAAGAAGCTTCACCAGGGCGCCACGAGTTCCGGGCTCCCCCAAAACGGCAACCACAGGACGAGCGGTCTGAGCACTCTGTACAGATTCAGTTTCGACGGGTGTGGATTCAACGGGAACAGGCATCGGTGCGCTCCTATTTCATAGGCTCAAGAATTCGGCTCAAGCGCTCTAGCTTGAGAGATAGAGGATTCGGAGTCAAGACATCAACCTCATGCAGAAGCCAACCACACGCGGGTCCATGCTTAGCGCTGAGTCTGAGGAATTTCCAGACGCTGACCGGCATCAACAGAGGTGCTGGTCAACGAGTTCAACTCCATAATACGAACCACAGTATCACGGGTGTCACCTTGCGGATCCACCGCCTGAGCAATATCCCACAGGGTCTCACCGTGCTTGACCACAACGACGGTTCGACTCACCGAAGCGTTCTCCACGGAGGCAGAAGCCGCCGGACCAAAGAAGCTAATAGCGCCGAGCACAATCAGTGCCGCCAAGGTCAGCAGAGGCAGGCCCTTCAGGAAACCGCGTACAGTGCCAAGACGACGAATAGAACCGGGAACCGAGCGCAGAAGCTCGCCTCCCTTAGCCAGAAGAACACTCTTCGCTCCAGGCGCCTGAGCCACAGAAGATGTCTGAGCAGAAACGGCGGGGGTAGAAGCAGCAGAGGCAGAAACAGCGGGAGCGTGGGCGGGCTGAGCAACCTGCGCAGGACGGGGTGCATGAGCCGCACGAGAAGAGCGAACAGACTGCGAAGACGCAGGCACACGAGAACGCCCCTGCACGGTGCGGGCGGACACGGTGCTGGCGGACGCAGTGCGGGCGGGGTGAAGTACCACCAAACCTGCCGGAAGGTGTGCAGAAGTGCCACGAGAAGCAATAGGTGCTGCAGTAGTCATTGTGGTTCCTTTCTCTCAGCTCGCCCCGGGGTTACCCCGCGGGTCTAGCAATGCCGAGCGATACCCGCTCGGAGGTCCTAGTTGAGTGATAACTATGGAGTGGTGATTGTTAGGCGATAACTATTGGGTAGCTATTCTCTAGTTAGGTCAGAGCGTCGGATGCACCGGGCTGTGCTGGGTTACCCCGGAGCCCCATCCCCTGCGCTCTCTCTTCGCCAGATGCTCCCTAGAGCATCCGAGGTAGATCATGCGAAGAGAGGCAGAGGATTCGAATACATTCGAACACTCATTCACTTTCCTCTCCCGGAAGACCCCGGGTCGAATCTTCGAATATTTTTCGAACATCCACCCGCAAATCCTGAATTTCAGGAGAGATTCAAGAGTATATACGAACTCTTGTTCTAAAGTCTAGCAGAGATGTACTAAAAATTTCTTCGAGTTTCGAAGAAAAAATCTAGAATATTTGTTTGAGTTTTTCGGTGTAGTGTTCTACACTGGTGTCAAGAGACGTTCCACACGCTCCTGATGAGCCCTACTCACAGCAGGTTTCTGTACCCGTTACAGCTTGGTTCTGTATCGAATGCAGGTGCTGCTGGCTGAGTTTTATAGGGCGGAGGCGCATACTCGTTGCCTGCGTATCGCTCCGGTATCGCTCCGGCACGGATAGAATTCCTCCACCCCCTGACGAGATAAGACCCATTTCGGCAGAACCAAAAAATTTTTAGGACACCACCAGAAAACGTGTGAAGCACCCATCCGTGCCCCGACCCGAATACAAAGGCCGGAGTACAGACCGAAGGAAAAGAAATGGCAACAGCACCCCGTCCGGCGCTGACCGCGCGCCAGCAGAAGATTCTTGACGCGATCCGCACCGAGATTGAACAAAAGGGTTACCCGCCGTCCATGCGCCAGATTGGTGACATGGTGGGCCTTGCGTCCCTGTCCTCGGTCACTCACCAGCTCGGTCGCCTCGAGACCATGGGCTACATTCGCCGCGATCCCAAGCTCCCCCGCGCCATTGAGGTGCTGGATGAGAACGGCGTCGGCATCCACGGTAGCGCTTCCTCTTCCCTGCCCGAGCTGCCGAACTTCGAAGTCGGCGATGAAGACCTCGTACCCGTTCCCCTGGTTGGACGAATTGCAGCGGGCGGCCCCATTACCGCCGAGCAGTCCGTGGAGGATGTGCTCGCCCTACCCCGCCAGCTGGTAGGTAACGGCAAGCTCTTCATGCTCAAGGTCAAGGGCGATTCCATGATCGATGCCGCAATCTGCGACGGCGACTGGGTGGTTGTCCGCGAGCAGCACACCGCAGACAACGGCGATATCGTAGCTGCGCTGCTCGACGATGAAGCAACCGTGAAGGTGTTCCGTCAGGTCGACGGCCACACCTGGCTCATGCCGCGCAACTCCAACTACGAGCCGATTATGGGCGACCGCGCAACCGTCATGGGTAAGGTCGTCTCCGTGCTGCGCAGTCTCTAGAAGACCACAAGTCTCTAGAAAACGCGGGCTCTAAACAGTCACAGCTTCTCGTAGAAGCTGCTTTAAACAACGTTGCTATAAACAACACAGCCTCTAAAAGACATAGCCGCGAGGCTTTTAGCTCTATATAGAAATCACCCCGGTGATATGTGAACGTTCACGTATCACCGGGGTGATTTCTATATTTCTACAGCGAGTATTTTCAAAGCGGCTATTTCCACAGCGGATATTCCTAAATCAGAGCGCGGCGCAGCCAGGAATGGAATCCACCCGAGCTAACGCTCAATACTCGCCGAAAGACGAGCCAGCGCGCCGGTCACCGCGGCCTTATTCTGCGTTGACCACATCGGCGGCATCGCCTTCATCAAGAAACCGCCGTAGCGTTTAGTCGCCACACGCGAATCCAGCACAGCCACCACGCCGCGGTCAGACACCGAACGGATCAGGCGACCCGCGCCCTGCGCCATACGAATCGCCGCGTGGTGAGCAGAAACCGCCATAAAGCCGTTACCGCGGTGACGGTTCACCGCCTCCGTACGAGCCTGCGCAATCGGGTCATCCGGGCGCGGGAACGGAATGCGGTCCATCACCACCAGGCGGCAAGAGTCACCGGGAACGTCCACACCCTGCCACAGGCTCATCGTTCCGAACAGGCATGAGTCAACGTCCTCGCTGAACTCCTCCACCAGGGCCTTGAGTGAAGACTCACCCTGCAGAAGAATGTTCAGGTCGCTGTGCTCACGCATGTACTCGGCGGCACGCTCGGCGGCTCGCTTCGAGGAGAACAGACCCAGGGCGCCGCCCTCCGACGCCTCGCACAGCTCACGCAGGCGCTCCAGCTGGCCCTCGTGCACTCCAAATCCCGGAGGTTTCAAATCCCCGGCAACATACATGATGCCCTGCTTGCGGTAGTCGAAAGGCGAACCCACGTCGATGCTCGTCCAGCGCGGCGCGCCCTCGCCCAGCAGTCCCAGGGCACCGGCGGCAACGTCAAAAGAGTCACCCACCGTCAGGGTCGCACTCGTCAGAATCACGGTGCGGTCAGCGAACAGGCCGTCACGTAGCTGTAGGCCAACGCTCAGCGGGGCGATGTTCAGGGTCGCCGGGTCGGTATCGGAAGCAGCCACATAGCGGCCGTTCTCCCAACCACCCTGACGAGAAATCCACAGAACGTCCTGCTCGCCCGAAGCCTCCAGAATGCGGTTACTCATATCGTGTACCTCAGAGACACGCGAGCGCGCCATCTGCAGGCCGGCGTCAACGTCCTGACCGTCTGGTTTGGTATCGGACAGGGCGGTGCGGGCGGCATCGTTGACCGCAGAAATAGCGGTCAAAAGGCGACCGTCCAGGCCCTTCAGCAGGCCCTCGGCAAGACCCTCGAACGCGGCCTCCAGGGTGCCGGCTGCCATTTCCAGTGCGCCGGAATCAGCCTTCGAATGCTTCTTCACGCTACGGGCCGCACGGCGAACCATCGCAACCGTCAAAGAACCAGACACGGCACCGGTCACGCGGTCCACCAGCTCATGAGCCTCATCAATAATGACCGTCTCATGTTCGGGCAGAACCTTCATGCCTTCGAAAGCGTTAATCGCCAGCAGGGCGTGGTTCGTGATGACGATATCAGCCTCAGCGGCGCGGCTACGCGCCATCTCGCTAAAGCACTCTTCCACCAGCGGGCAGCGGCGGCCCAGACACTCGGCGGCGCTCACCGATACCTGAGCCCATGCGCGGTCGGAGACGCCGGGCTTCAGCTCGTCACGGTCGCCGGTCTCCGTGCGGTCGGCCCACTCGCGCAGGCGCACCACTTCCTCACCCACGCGGGAAGTCGAAGAAGGCATGTCAAAGAGAGCATCCGGCTCGTCTTCCGGGTAGCCGCCCTCCAGCTTGTGCAGGCAGAGGTAGTTATTGCGGCCCTTGAGCAGAGCCACCTGCGCCTGCGATTCCGGGCGCGGCTCCAGTGCTTCCAGGAGGTGCGGAATATCGCGGTTCACGATCTGCGCCTGCAGGGCGAGGGTCGCCGTCGCAACCACAATCGGCTGATCGGACTCCCCCACCCGCGCCAGGGCAGGAACCAGGTAGCCCAGGGACTTACCGGTACCGGTACCCGCTTGGACCAGCAGGTGACGCTGCAGTTCAAGAGCCTGCGCCACATGCGCCGCCATGGTGCGCTGACCGGCACGATTCTGACCGCCAGTGGCGGCAACCGCCTCATCCAGCAGGGTCAGGGCGTCCTTCGCACCGGGCAGGGTCTCAAGCTCCTGCCCGGTGAATCGGGTGCCATCGGTTGCCGGTTCGGGTGCAGTTCCCGGGGCGTTTTTAGGCGCGTTGATGCTCTCGGTCACGCTCATCCGCCCTTAGAGAGCCTCAGAGGTAGAGGGCTGCTCGGAAACAGATGCGGTCGCTTCAGCCAGGGCGTGTGCCTCCGCAAGTTCCTCTTCCAGAACCTCCAGCAGGTCGCCCTCCAGCACATACTCGGACAGTTCGGAGGCGACATCCTCACGAACCAGCGCCACCACGAAGGTGCCGTCCGATACGAAATCGGTGCTCTTAATTTCGGCGTCCCACTCGTGCAGGCGCGAAATAATCTCACCGTGCGAATACGGAATCAGCAGCTTCACCTCAATGGAGGGGCGCGGAATGGTGTCCGCAATCTTCTGCTTCAGCTCCTCAATGCCCTCACCGGTACGCGCCGAAACGATCACGTGCTCCGGCTCGCGCTGGCGCATACGCTCCAGCACGAACGGGTCAGCAGCGTCCGCCTTATTCAGCACAATGATCTCGGGGATATGGCGGGCGTCAACCTCCGCGATGACCTCGCGGACGGCACGAATCTGCCCCTCCGGGTCCGGGTGCGAAGCATCCACCACGTGCAGGATGACGTCAGCGTCAGCGACCTCTTCCAGGGTGGAGCGGAACGCCTCCACCAGCTGGGTCGGCAGCGAACGCACGAAACCCACCGTGTCAGAGAGGGTGTAGCCGATACCGTCCGGGGTCTGCGCCTTACGGACGGTCGGGTCCAGGGTCGCAAACAGGGCGTTCTCCACGAGCACGCCGGCGTCGGTCAGGCGGTTCAGCAGGGAGGACTTACCCGCGTTCGTGTACCCGGCGATAGCCACCGAAGGCACGCGGTTACGGCGACGGTTCAGACGCTTCGTCTCACGCGCCGGCGCCATCGCAGCGATCTCACGCTTAAGCTTCGCCATGCGAGCGCGCAGGCGGCGGCGGTCCATCTCAATCTTAGTTTCACCGGGACCACGCGAACCGATACCCTCACCGGCTGCGGCACGGCCACCCGCCTGACGGGACAGGGACGCACCCCAACCACGCAGACGCGGCAGCATGTACTCCAGCTGAGCCAGCTCAACCTGTGCCTTACCCTCGCGGGATTTAGCGTGCTGAGCGAAAATGTCGAGAATCAGGGCAGTGCGGTCAATGACCTTGACCTTCACGATGTCTTCGAGGGCACGACGCTGCGAGGGAGCCAGTTCGGAGTCGACGATCACGGTGTCAGCGCCGGTCGCCTCCACAATGTCCTTGAGTTCCAGCGCCTTACCTGAGCCGAGGAAGGTGCCGGGGTCCGGCTTGAGGCGGCGCTGAACCAGGCCGTCCAGAACCTCGGAACCTGCGGTTTCAGCCAGTGCCGCGAGCTCACGCAGGGAGTTCTCTGCGTCCTCTACGGTGCCTTCAGTCCACAGACCAGCCAGCACCACGCGTTCCAGGCGCAGCTGGCGGTACTCGACCTCGGTGACGTCTTCAAGTTCGGTGGAGAGGTTCGCGATACGGCGCAGTGCGCGGCGCTCAGCGAGGTCTTCCTGGTCACCGTCATATTCGGAGTGTTCGCGCTGAACGTCAGAAATTTCGCGCGCGCGAGTATCCAGCACACGGCGGCTATTGTTGCCGTGGGTGCTGGAAGAATTATCGCTGTGATGCGCGGTACCGGCGGCGTCATACGTAGTGACGGAGGCGGCGGCCTGGGAGCGCCCCAGAACGCGGTCTACGGTGCGGCGCAGCTGCTCATCACTGGGCAGCTTTTCGGTATCAGATACGGGGATGTTCTTAGAATTCATACGACTCTAATTCTACCGCCGTTGCCCGCATCAGGTAGGGGGTTCGGTCGCCTGTGCGCTCAGGGCGTGTAAGCTGCTGACCCGCCCCGTGCATTCTCTGCCCGTGTGCGGCGGGTTCTTGCCCTACCGGTACACTGGATAGCATGAGCGAGCAGCATTATTTCTCTGAAACCCCCGAGACCGAATTCAAGCCCCGCCCCATGCAGGTGGAGCTTGCCGGCCGCAAGGTCACCGTCACCACAGCTAACGGCATTTTCAGCCCCTCCGGTATTGATAAGGGCACCGCTATTTTGCTGCAGGAAGCACCCGACCCGCAGGGCGAACGTATGCTCGACATCGGCTGCGGTTGGGGCCCCATCACCCTGACTTTGGCGATGCTCGCGCCGCAGGCGCAGGTGCACGCGGTGGATGTGAACTCCCGCTCCATTAGCCTGACCGAACGCAACGCCGCCGCTCTCGGCCTGTCCAACGTCACTGTAGGAACCCCCGAATCGGTTGACCCCGAACTACGTTTTGACACCATCTGGTCGAACCCGCCAATTCGCGTGGGCAAGGAGGTTCTGCACGAAATCCTGCTGACCTGGCTGCCTCGCCTGGCGCCCGATGGTAACGCCTACCTGGTGGTTCAGAAGAACCTGGGCTCCGATTCTTTGCAGAAGTGGATGGACGCGCAGCTTGAGGAGCTGCACCCCGGCGAGTTTGAGGTGTCGCGCTATGCGACTTCGAAGGGTTTCCGTATTCTGCAGGTGCACCGCTACGAGGACTAAAACCTCTGGCGCTAAATCCTCTGGCGCTCATTGCTTAAAAATATAAAAGCGGCGGGTGTTTTCTGAATGTGTTGTCAGAAAACACCCGCCGCTTTTGTCTATAAAATCTCTGTTCTAAAACAGCACGTTATCGCAGCACGACGGTCGAAACCATCTGCGCCGGACCAGCCAGAACAACATGCTCCAGGTCGTCCGGACCCAGCACGAAAGTCACCGCGAGGGTGCCGCCGGGCACATGGACCAGCCACTCATCCGGTGCTTCCTCGCCGCCCCAGAAACGGGTCGCCGCAGCCGCCGCACACGCACCGGTACCGCACGACAGAGTCTCGCCCACGCCGCGTTCGTGCACGCGCATACGGATAGCGCCCACATGCGCGCCGCTCTCAACGTCCAGGTCGACCGGCACCACAAACTCAACGTTCGTGCCGTTGACCGGGGCGGGGTTCACCTGAGGCAGGCTGTGCAGGTCCAGGCCGTCCAGCTTACCGTCAGAGCCGAGCATCACCACGGTGTGTGGGTTACCCATCGAAATGGACAGGCCAGCACGCGGAGTCTTCAGGCCGCGAGCAGACACCAGGCAGTCCTCGCCACCCTCGCGGGCAGCCTCACCGTGAATGAAGCTCCACGGACCCATATCAATCGCGTAACCCTCTTCGGTGCGCGCCACAGTCTTCACACCGGCACGGGTACCAATCTTGACGGTCTCGCCCACCTCAAGCTCAATCAGGCCCTCAGTGCGCAGGTACTCCACGAACGCGCGCACACCGTTGCCACACATTTCAGCGATAGAGCCGTCACCGTTGCGGTAGTCCATGAACCAGACAGCGTCCGGGTGCTCCTCGAGCAGCTTCTGACCCGCGCGGGAGGCGGTGCTGCGGGCAGCACGAATGAAGCCGTCCGCGCCAATGCCGAAGTGTCGGTCGCAGGCGCGGGCTACCAGCTCGGGGGTGAGAGCAATTTCTGCGTTCTCGTCCGTCAGAAAGATGAAGTCGTTACCGGTGCCGTGACCCTTGGTGAGGGTCAGGCCTGCCAGCTCGCCCCAGATGGAAGGGTTCTCGCTCATATGCTGTCCTTAAGGTTGGTGACCTGTCCGTTTATGATTTTACCGCGCCAGATGGTGAACCAGGCATTCTTCCTCGGAAATACTTCTGCGGCTCCCGGTTCACTTGATGAGTTCGTCAAGATTACCGAAAGCCGCAGAAATAGGCGGGATACTTTTACCGGTTTATGAAGATGCCGCTACGGCGTCTGCAGAGCGATCGCGACGAATACGCAGAAGCTTGCGGTCCTTCAAAGCCAGCGCCGGCTTCTCAACATACAGCCAAGACAGCCACGCCAGACCAATGGTAATCACGAAAGTGATGATGGCATTCAGAACCCAGCCCAGCGATGCACTACCGAAAATTGTCAACATAATCTGCACTGGGAACGCGTAGATGTACACGCCATACGAAATATCGTTATGTCGGCACAGGTCGGTCTTAATCGCAGCGCTGAGAGCCAGGATTCCGTAAGCCACAGGCAGGTGCATGTACTGGGCAATACCAGGTGCAAACCATTGCAGAGCAAATCCTAGAATCGTGACCACAATAGCCACAGTAGCGTTATAGCGAATACGCTTACCCCACATGTAGAGAATGACACCTGCGAAAAAGTAAGGATGCAGACGAAGAATATGCTCTACAAAACGATTAGGTTCACGCCCCATCAGTTCAAAAATCTGGTGCCCGAAAAATAGCCCAGCATAGATGACAGGAACCAACCATTTTGCGTTCTTACGAATAAACCCAATGTAGAAAATCGGGATAAGCGCTAGATAAGCGAGGAATTCAAAACCCAGGGTCCAGGCTGACCCATTCCATGCGTGGGTGAAAGGGATGCCAATGGGACCACCAAAAAGGGGGTATTGCAGATTGAAAAGGTCAAAATTGCGCGCGATGTATCCGCCTGCACCTTTCAGTGAATAGGGCTCTGCCGTGTGTCCGGTGGCTACAGCAATCGGTGCGCACAGGAAGACAACAAATAGAATGGATACCCAGTAGCCGGGGAAAATTCTTAGGGCACGACGCTTAACATAGCCGGAGATAGTACCCCGTTGCGCGCTATGAGCAATCAGGAATCCTGAGATGCAAAAGAACATGTTCACAGCCCATTCACCCAAAGTGCCGATATGTTCGGGAACAGGAATTCCGAGAATTCCAGCGTTAAAACCGACAAGAGGGGCAGCATGGGCCACGATAACTAACGAGGCCAATGAGAGGCGAAGAAAGTTCAGTGAATTCGTTCCGCCCAGAATGGCATCGTAGAGGGAACGCGGAGTGGATTCTGCCGCAGACAGAGTGGCAGAATTTTTCGTATGTGATGTGAGTGACATATTTCCTCTATAATTGAGTTCAATATGTCCCTAGAGTAACCTCAATTTCCCAGCTTTAGTACGTCCATTTGCTTATTTTTGCAAAATTGTAGCCAACGCCTCATCTGCAAGGGTGGGTGAGAGCGCATCTAGCCACTGCACGCGCGGGTCCGCACGGAACCAGGTCAGCTGGCGGCGCGCAAACTGGCGGGTCGCAATGGTCGTATCCTCAATCGCCTGCTCCACGCTGTAGTCTGCATCCTCAAGGGCGCGAGCGAACTGCGCGTAACCAATCGCGCGGGAGGCAGTCTTACCCTCCTGCAGTCCCTGCTCGTTCAGGGTACGAATCTCATCGAGCAGACCCTGCTCGTGCATCAGCTCCACACGGCGGTGCAGACGCTCGTGCAGCAGGGCACGATCCATATCCAGACCAATCTGAATACTCTCCGTCACGTACTCGCGCACCGGCATGAACGCCGAGAACGGGCGGCCCGTCACCTCGAATACCTCCAGGGCTCGAATAATGCGGCGCTCATCCTTCACCCGCGCAGCCGACTCCGGGTCGACCTCCGCCAGGCGGGCGTGTAGAACACCAATACCCTCGGTACGCGCCTGCTCCTCCAGGCGCTCACGCACCCGCGCATCCGTGCCGGGAAACTCCAACTTATCCAGGGCGGCACGCACATACAGACCGGAACCACCCACCAGAATCGGGTAGCGGCCGCGGGCGCGAATCCGCTCGATCAGCTCGCGGCTGCGCTCCTGAAACTCCGCTACGGAGGCCTCGTCCCGCACGTCCATGATGTCCAGCAGGTGGTGCGGAACACCGCGCATCTCCTCCGCCGTGATTTTTGCGGTGCCGATATCCATGCCCCGGTAGAACTGCATAGAATCAGCGTTAATGCACTCACCGTTCAGACGCAGAGCCAGCTCAATGGCGAGCGCGCTCTTACCGGTGCCGGTCGGGCCCACAATAGCGATAACGGGCAGAGTTTCGGAGATAGTCATGCGCCCCATTCTACCGGTTCCCCCACCCCCACTTGCGGTGGCGGCAAGAGCCCGAAGAACAGGGCGCATGATTCGATATAGGTTTTAGGGGCGCAGACCGATGGTCGGCATGCCCAGACCCACCGGCGCACCGGGCACCTGGGTGGTGCCGGTACCGCAAGAGTCAGCCTGGGAGCGGTCCCACGCGTCACCGGCGCGGGTGCGGCGCAGCTGGTACTGCTCGGCGGTCGGGTCAGAAATCAGGTGGAAGGAACCAGCCTCGGTAATCGGTACGGTGACCATGTCGCCGGGGCGCGGAGTCTCGCAGCCCTCGGGCACGGAGAAGTGCACGAGGCGCTGGTCCGGGCCACGACCGGAGAGGCGGTGAGTCTGCTCAGCCTTACGACCTGCCTCCGCAACGACCATCAGCTCAACGGTCTTACCGAGCTGCTTGCGGTTCTCCTCACCGGCGATACGGTCCTGTAGGGCAATCAGACGCTCGTAGCGTTCCTGCACGACCTCCTTCGGAATCTGGTTCTCCATGGTCGCCGCCGGGGTGCCGGGGCGGATCGAGTACTGGAAGGTGAACGCGGAGGAGAAACGAGCCTGCTCCACAACCTTCAGAGTGTCCTGGAAGTCCTCTTCAGTCTCGCCGGGGAAGCCCACAATGATGTCGGTGGTAATCACGGCGTTCGGGATGCGCTCGCGCACCTTGTCCAGAATGTTCAGGAACTTCTTGGAACGGTAGGAGCGGCGCATGTCCTTGAGCACCTTGTCGGAGCCGGACTGCAGCGGCATGTGCAGCACGGGCATGACGTTCGGGGTCTCCGCCATCGCGTCAATCACGTCGTCGGTGAACATTGCCGGGTGCGGGGAGGTGAAGCGTACACGCTCCAGGCCCTCAATCTCACCGCAGGCACGCAGCAGCTTGGAGAACGCCTGGCGGTCGCCGAACTCCACACCGTAGGAGTTCACGTTCTGGCCGAGCAGGGTCACCTCAATAGCGCCGTCATCGACCAGCGCCTGAACCTCAGCGAGAATGTCGCCGGGGCGGCGGTCCTTCTCCTTACCGCGCAGAGACGGCACGATGCAGAAGGTGCAGGTGTTGTTACAGCCAACCGAGATGGACACCCAGCCGGAGTACACGTGGTCGCGCTTAGTCGGCAGGGTGGAGGGGAAAACTTCGAGGGATTCGAGCAGTTCTGCCTGCGCCTCGTGGTTGTGGCGGGCACGCTCCAGCAGGGTGGGGAGGGCACCAATGTTGTGGGTACCGAACACGACGTCCACCCAGGGTGCCTTCTCAATGATGGCGTCCTGGTCCTTCTGCGCCAGGCAGCCGCCCACAGCGATCTGCATGCCCTTGTGGGCGCGCTTGACCGGTGCCAGCTGACCGAGGTTGCCGTACAGGCGGTTGGAAGCGTTTTCGCGGACCGCGCAGGTGTTGAAAACCACCAGGTCGGGCTGGGTGCCTTCCTCAGCGCGAACGTAGCCGTTAGCCTCCAGCAGGCCGGACATTCGTTCGGAGTCGTGCACGTTCATCTGGCAGCCGAAAGTGCGCACTTCGTAGGTGCGGGGGCTGGTTTCGGGGGTCTGGGCGGAATCGCTGAGGGTCGAAGTCATGCCCTATAGGGTATCCGATAGGGGATAATGGCTCTATGCAGGTTTCCCTTAGTAGTAACTTTCCGGCTCTGTCACCGAACGATTCTTCCGCCCCCGCCCCTGACGGGGAGCTTCTAAACACCCTCATCGAGGAGGCGATTGCCGCCTACTCTCCCGTGCCGCCTCAGGCGAGCGCTGATTCTGCCTCGATGCGTCAGACCCTGATGCAGCTGCTCAGCTGGGCGCATTCTTTGGATCAGGTAGCTGCCCGTGCGGTTGAGCGCGTGCAGATTCTGGGCACCGGCATGCGTTCCGTTGTGGTGCGTGTCGTGTATGAGCCTGCCGCCGAGTCTGCACAGTCTTTCGAGTCTACACAGTCTTTGCCGACCTCGATTATTGTGAAGCGTTACCGCCGTAAGGATTCGACGGTGAACGCGGGCGGTTTCGGGTACCTGCGTGAGCGCTACGGTTTGGAGGCGCTGAACCGGCAGGTTCCGGGTCTGTTCCCGCAGCTCTATGGCGCGGACGCTGAGCTGCGCGTGCTGGCGCTGGAAGATGTGAGCGCCGGAACCGTTGAGGGCGAGCAGTATTCGGTCGCCCACGCCCTACTGGAGGGCACCGAACAGCAGGCGCTGGACGCGCTGAACTACTACATTGAGGCGTACCGTTCCCTTGCCGCCAGCGGCATTATGGGTGAGGCGGTGGAGGATTACCGCCTGAACCTGGCGCGTGCCGACCGCAAGGCACAGTTCCCGGGCGCTATTGCCTCGCCGGGTTTGGCCGAGCGCGGTTTGAAGAAGCTGTACGGTGTGGCTGACGAGGCGCGCACCCCCGAGCACGATGCTGACAGCCCGGCTTCCAGCTCTGCCGCGCATGAGGACGCGCCCGTTCTTCCCGCCGCCGTTGAGGAGCTGTCCTTCCGTTTCCGCCGCGTTCTGCAACCTTTCTTTACCAAGCGCCCGCCGGTACCCGAGCAGTTCAAGCTCAACCGCGGCAGGGTGTATATGCTCTCTTCGGGCGATTTTTCGCCGCAGAACGTGCTGATCGGTTCGGCAGACGGCGCGCAGGTGCGCATGGTCGATGCGGAAGGCACCTGCCTGCATCACCGCGGCTTCCCCTTCGTTGAGGCGATGCTGGGTTTCCCCTCCTCGCCGGAGTACCCGCGCTACCGGGTGGACCGCAAGAAGGCGCTGCCGGCGCTGTACTCTGCCCTCTTTGAGGACGCCCCGCTGGATGAGCACCTGGCGGAGGATTTGGCGGTGTGCACAGCGGTGACCGTGTGCGCCCTGTTGGAGCTGTACTCCTCTTCGGCGCGTTCCGATCTGTTGCCTCGTATTCGCCGTGAAGGTGCGCAACTGATGCGCCTGCTGCTTGAGATTGCCGGTTCTCAGGATGCAACCCTCGCCGAGTTCGCGAACCGTCTGGGAGCCGCTGAATAAGCAGCAGAGTAAACAGCGGATATAGCCTCCGACAAGGCTTTTTATAAAGATCAAAAACATAAGGGTGAGCCCGCCACAGAGTATGTCTGTAGCGGGCTCACCCTTTATTGTGCCTATTTTTACGGTCACCCCAGCATGGGTCTATCCGTGCGTGCGGACCGTCTTTATTCACCCTCTACCAGAGCTCGTCCTCCGCACCGTAGACGGCGAGTTCCTCACGAATCACCGACATCGACACCGAGGAGGAGTACCCGCGGCGAGCCAGCATCCCCAGCAGTCGGCGGGTCACCCTATCCTTTTCAGCGCGGTCGCTCAAATCCATGCCAGGGCGCAGCTTCTTACGCACCAGCTCGGCGGCGTCCTCACGTTCCTGCTCGTCGGTGCGCTGAGCCAGTGCATTCTCCGCCTCTTCACCGCGCACCCCGCGTTCAGCGAGCTCACGGCGCAACGCGGCGCGGGAGAGCTTCTTGGTGCGGCTCTTCTGCGCCACAAACGTTTGGGCGTATTCGGCATCGTCAATGAGTTTTGCAGCCTCGAACTTATCGAGTAGCGGCTCAATGAGCTCCGCGTCGAAGCCTTCTGCCTGCAGCTTCTTACGCAGCTGGCCTCGGGTTTTTGCCGAGTACGCCAGCTGGTTGTACACGATGGTTTTAGCGCGCGTGTAGGGGTCTGTTTCTTCCGCGGCTCGGGCTGCACGCACCTTCTGCTTCCAGGAAGGCACGTTGCTTTCCGACGGCGAGGAGGCATGTCCCATCTGAGAGCCGCCCGGCTGGGAGCCGCGTGCTCGAGAACCGCCCTTTGGGGATCCCGCCGAAGCGGCACGGCGCTTTCCGGTACCGACGCCCTGCGCCTCCTCCTCGGCAATACCGCGGATGAGTGCTTCTTCGGCGGGGGTGAGTTCTTCGTTCAAGCTACTTCCCTCCCTAAATAGGTTGCTCCCCGAGCCGCGGCGCGTGGGACTCTTGCGGGTTTCCTCATCGTCACTTCGAGCCCCGAAGGCGGGCGCGTAGGGCGAACGGCTCCGCATTTTCTCTTGCTGCACCGCACTCATGCGGCGGAAACCACGCTTGTAGTCGGTGTTCTTGGAGGCACGCGAAGACTTGCGTTTCTTCTGCTTAGCCCGCTGAGCGGCTTGCCTCTCGATCTCTTCCTTCTCTTCGGCAGTGAGCCCCGATCCGATGGATGCGGCACCCGCTCGACTCATGCGCCCCGCCGCCATAGGGCGCGGCTCAGCACCGCCGGGGGTGAAGGCGCGTTGGGGCGCTTCGTCAATAGAGACGGCGGGCAGGTTCGGGTCAACGAGCAGGCTGCGGCGCGGGGACTCGCTACCTTCCTCAGAACTGCCATCTTCAAAGTTGCCGGGCACAGCCTGCAGGGGCAGCTCGGGTACGCGGAACTCCCCGGCGTAGTCGCCGCCGTTATCGCGGGCGATGCTTTCTTCAACAAAGCCGTGCGCGGCGGGGTGCCAGTCCGGGAACTCCTCAGCGGCTACCGAATCCGCGGCCCTGTTCCGCGCCCACTTTTTGGGTGCGTTTTCTGTGGCCGCTGACTTCTTCCGAGGCGCTGGCTTTTCAGCCTGCCACGCTTTCAGCTTGGGTTTTTGGGGTGCGGTTTCTTGGCCCCCACGCTGCTCCGCTATCGCTTCTGCGGGTGTCGCTTCGTCCGAGGGTACCCAATATTCCCCCGCGTACTCTGCTTCAGGGTACTCTGTTTCAGGGTACAAAGGCCCTGCCGGATACGCAGGTTCGTCCTCGTAGGGAGGCTCGTCGGGGTATGAGGGTTCGTCAGAGTATGGGGGCTCTTCAACAGAAGGAGGCGCAACAGCGGCAGGCACCTCCCAGCTGAGGGTAGGCTCCGCCAGGGCGGCGGGCGTCTCAAAATTGAGCGCCTCGAAGCCGCCTACCTCAACCGGAGGGGCGGTAGATTCAAACGAACCAGTAGCTTCAAAGGAAATAGCGGGCGCAAGAGATACAACGGGTTCAAAGGAAACAGGCGCAGAGAAAGTCGAGTCCTCGAAGGCTAACCCCTGCAGAGCGGAGGAACCGAAGTGCGGCTCGGTTGCATCCAGCGCCGCAAAACCGGCGTCGCCGTCACGCGCGCTGTTTCGCTCGCGCTCTTCATGGCCGTTCTGCTCCGTCATGTTCAGTTCCTCCTCTCCCCTGTGTTGGGTCGCTTGATGAGTTGGGTCGCTGATGACCCGTGCGCCGGGTTATACGGTGCTCCCCTATTCTAGCTAGGCGCTGTCTCCGCCCCCCCCGATACGCCCGTTAACACGCTTCTTCCGTTAACGACAGATTGCCGTGCACCGTGCGGAATGCACAGCACACGGCAATCAGTCGTGGCGTTAGCAAGAAGCTACGCGGGCGGGTTTAGAACTCCTCAGCCAGCTCGTCCAGCGGGTCGTTACCCTCGGAGTCAGCAGCTGCCTGCTCCTCAGCTTCTTCCTCAATGATGCCCAGCTTCACCAGAACCTTGTACTGCAGTTCCTCGGTGAGCTCGGGGTTGTCCTTGAGCAGCTTACGAACGTTCTCGCGGCCCTGGCCCAGCTGCTCACCATCGTAGGTGAACCATGCGCCGGACTTCTTGACGATGTCGTTCTCCACCGCCAGGTCCAGGATGCCGCCCTCAACGGAGATGCCCTCACCGTAGAGGATGTCGAACTCAGCCTGCTTGAAGGGCGGAGCCATCTTGTTCTTCACGATCTTGGCGCGGGTGCGGTTACCGATTGGGTTAGCGCCGTCCTTGAGGGTCTCAACGCGGCGGATGTCGATACGGACCGAAGCGTAGAACTTCAGCGCCTTACCACCGGTGGTGGTTTCGGGAGAGCCGAAGAAGACACCAATCTTCTCACGCAGCTGGTTGATGAAGATTGCGGTGGTGCCGGTTGCGGAGAGGCGGCCGGTAATCTTACGCAGTGCCTGGCTCATGAGGCGAGCCTGCAGACCCACGTGGGAGTCACCCATGTCGCCTTCAATTTCGGCGCGGGGTACCAGTGCTGCAACGGAGTCGACGACCACGATATCAACGGCGCCGGAACCAACCAGCATGTCCATGATTTCCAGCGCCTGCTCGCCGGTGTCGGGCTGAGAGACCAGCAGCTGGTCGATGTCCACGCCCAGCTTTGCCGCGTAGATCGGGTCCAGCGCGTGCTCGGCGTCGATGAATGCTGCCACGCCGCCTGCCTTCTGAACGTTCGCTACAGCGTGCAGTGCAACGGTGGTCTTACCGGAGGACTCGGGACCGTAAATCTCGATGACGCGGCCGCGGGGCAGACCGCCAATACCCAGAGCGGCATCCAGGGCGATAGCGCCGGTGGAGATAACCTCGGTCTTGGTGATTTCCTTATCGCCCAGGCGCATGACTGCACCCTTGCCGTAGTTCTTGTCGATCTGTGCCATCACGGCTTCAAGTGCCTTGGCGCGACCCTCTTCGGGAACGCGAGCTACGCTCTGAGACTTGGTGTTCTTAGCCACGGTAGTACCTCGTTCTTTGTGTTGTCAGTGGTTGACGGGAGTAATGTTTCTTCGGAATCGGTGGGACTCGTGATCGAGACCTTGAAGGTTTTGGCCTACCGGTTCCTTCTGAGACTACTCTAGGGTCACAGCCTGACAGGATAAGGCCATTTTTTAAAATCTGTGGAAAACTTTGAAGATTTTCCGAAAAATTCCTGATGTGGAAAAGTCTAGCACGAGTCGAACAAAATTACGACCCGGTTTCGAATAAATCGGATAGGGTTTCGGCATATATTTTCGAAAAACCCCGGATTATCGGCTAATTATTCGAAAATACCTCCCGCGCAGGCGCTAGCACTCGAACAAACGGCAGGCCCCGCCCCTACGCGAGAAAGCGCCAGACTTACCGACTAGCGCAACGGCTCCTTATCGGGTCCCAGGCGGCGCTCCTGCGGAATCTCCTGCTCCTCACAGATTGCAAGCCACACATCCTTCGGGTTAACGCCCTGGTCCAGCGCCTCCGCAGCGGTCACATGCCCCAGCGACCCCAGCACCAAGTCACGCGCCAGCACCGGCGCGTACCCGGCACCAAACTCATACTCCATGCACGCCCAAAATTCGCTCAGCTTCACAAGCACTCCTTACGCTTCGCCGCTAGATCGCTTCATAATTCGTCACATCGCCCACATCTCGCCCGAGAGTACCCCCCCCAGAATAAACCCGAGAATAAGCGATGCCGCACACCCACCTTACGGGGATGCACGGCATCGCTTCACGTTTAGCGCGGCATGTGCCGCTTCTCGTTACTTCGAGAGAATGTAGTAATCGCTCTTGTACTGCTCAGACATTTCAGCCGGAACAGTATCCGGAATCTGAACGCCCTCGAGAACCGCCATACGGTCGGCGACCTCACGCAGCATCTGGGACATCGGAATGTCCAGAGCCTGGCAAATCCACGCCAGCAGTTCGGAGGATGCTTCCTTCTGACCGCGCTCAACTTCGCTCAGGTAACCGAGGGAAACACGGGCACGCTGGGAAACCTCGCGCAGGGTGCGGCCCTGACGCTGGCGAACATCGCGAAGAACCTCACCGATTGCCTGTCGCAGGGGAACAACCTTAGCTTCCTCAACGACCGGGGCGACCTGTCGGGGGGTCTCCTCGATTTCCTTCCACTTAGTAATGCCATTAATCGATACGCGCTGCTTAGCCATGAGCTTCTATATCACTTTCCTGAGTAGGTATTCCCGACCTGCGGGACTGTACAGAGTTAAGCCTAACTGATTTTTGGAGCGTGAGCTAGGGGCCCCGCCATTTTCGTCCTCTTCTTATGGCTTGTATCTATTCAAACAGGCGAACCTATGCCTTTATTCCTGCGGAGCTGAAAGAACCCTGTGAATATATTTGAACCGTAAATTTTTTTAGGTAGGCGCCGCACCGACGACGACACAGCCGTTCCAGGCGCCGCACAGCCCGGCACGCTACGCCAGCTCGTCCTTCAGAACCCCACCGGCGCCGCCGCGCACCGCACGCGCCAGCAAAGCAATCGCATCCGCGCTCGCCGCCGCACGAATCTGCGCCCGATCTCCCGAATAGTGGCGCTCAAACACCTCAGAACCGCCAGGGGAACACACGCCGATATAGACCGTACCCACCGGCTGGCCATCCGCAGGATCAGGACCGGCAACACCCGTGGTAGACACCGCATAATCGGCACCGCACACACGCGCCGCACCGACCGCCATCTGCACCGCCACCGCAGGATGCACCGCACCCTCACGCGCCAGCAGCTGAGCGTCCACGCCCAGCACCTGAGCCTTCACCTCGTAGGCATAGGAAATCACGCCGCCGCGGTAATACGCGGATGCGCCCGGCACCGTACAAATCGCGCCGCCCACATCCCCGCCGGTCAGCGACTCAGCTGTAGCCACCAGCACCGGGCCCTCCTGGGCGGCGCGCAACTGCACCGCATCACGTAGCAACAGCGCCGCCGCCTCCGGGGTACCGGAGAAAACCTCAGCGGAGGAAAGCTCAGAGGACAGAGCATCTTCAAGTACGAGGGGAACCATTATTCTCTCCTTTCAGCGGCGAACCACCGCCCAAAACCTCACGCGGCACACAACGCACCGCAGGTACAGCGAAGGGGAGCAGCACACGCCACTCCCCTCGCCTCTACTTACCGCCGCTCTGGGAGGCCTGAGCCTGCAACCAGTTACGACGCAAAATATACGCATCACGCACATACACCAGGCCGGTCCACACGGTAATCGCGGTGACCGCGCCCATCAGAACCCAACCAGGAATCAGCCAGCCAAGACCCAGCTGACCCAGCGGCAGAAGCATCAGCACCAGCGCCACCGTCTGCAGCACGGTCTTAATCTTGCCGCCCTTACTAGCGGCCATCACACCGTACTTAATGACGAACAGACGCATGATCGTAATGCCCCACTCGCGCAGCAGAATCACAATCGTGACCCACCACCACAGCTCACCCAGCGCCGACAGCACAATGAACGCCGCGCCGGTGAGGAACTTATCGGCAATCGGGTCAGCAATCTTGCCGAAGCTCGTAATCAGGTTACGCGAGCGCGCCAGGTAGCCATCCGCCCAGTCCGTGAGCATGGCAAGAATGAAAATAATCCACGCCAGCCAGCGGTGCGTCGAATCAGCGGCACCAAAAGTACCGCCCGCAACCAGGGCAACAATGAAGAAAGGAACCGCAATAATACGCAGAACCGTCAACACATTCGGCACATTCCAGTTCGAAGGCTTCGCTGTGCTGACCGCACCGGCGGATGCGGAATTGCGAGCTTCACTCATAACGGCTCCTTACGGGTAGATGGCTTTCGACGGTGAGAGACCGCGTACGCACCGACACCTAAACGTATCGGGGATACGCAAACACCCCGTACCGTCCATTATACGTGTGCCGTAGCAGACATCACAGGGACGATACGGGGTGCATGTCGCGCACTCACTCAGCCGAATGGACTCAGCCGAATGGATAGGGCGCTGAAGGGCTAGCGGCCGGTCAGCTGCCAGGCGTCCTCGGAGCCCCCATCATCGGGCTCATCAAAATAGTCGGTGACCGCCTCGCCCGGGTCCACCGCGTTCGCGTACGGGTCGGCAGCCGGAGGCTCCTCACCGCGAATACGCGCCAGGGTCGTCTGCAGGTCATCCGGGCGGATGAGCACCTCACGTGCCTTCGAGCCCTCCGAGGGGCCCACCACGCCCTGCGACTCCAGCAGGTCCATGATGCGGCCCGCCTTCGCGAAGCCCATGCGCAGCTTACGCTGCAGCATCGAGGTCGAACCGAACTGGGTCGTAATCACAATCTCTGCCGCCTGCAGCAGATCGTCGAGGTCATCGCCGATTTCCTCATCAATCTGCTTCTTCGCGGCAGAGACCATCACGTCCTCACGGTAGATGGTCGGCGCCTGCTTCTTCACGTGCTCAACCACGGCGTGAATCTCAGACTCAGACACCCACGCACCCTGAACACGCATCGGCTTCGAGGCACCCATCGGCAGGAAGAGCGCGTCACCCTGACCAATCAGCTTCTCAGCGCCGGGCTGATCCAGCACCACGCGAGAGTCAGTGACCGAGGAGGTCGCAAACGCCATACGAGACGGAACGTTCGCCTTAATCAGACCGGTCACCACATCCACCGAAGGACGCTGGGTTGCCAGCACCAGGTGAATACCCGCCGCACGTGCCAGCTGCGTAATACGAACAATCGCCTCTTCCACGTCACGCGGGGCGACCATCATCAGGTCGGCGAGCTCGTCCACAATCACCAGCAGGTACGGGTACTCGTGCACCGTGCGCTTGCTACCGGGATCGGGCTGAACCTTACCCTCACGCACCGCCTTGTTGAAGTCGTCCACGTGCTTGTAGCCGTAGTGGGCGAGGTCATCGTAGCGGGCATCCATCTCACGAACCACCCACTGCAGGGCCTCAGCAGCCTTCTTCGGGTTCGTAATGATGGGCGTAATCAGGTGCGGAATACCCTCATAGGCGGTCAGCTCCACACGCTTCGGGTCGACCATCACCAGGCGCACCTGGTCCGGGGTTGCGCGCATCAGAATCGAGGTAATCATCGAGTTCACGAACGAAGACTTACCGGCACCGGTCGCACCAGCGACCAGCATATGCGGCATCTTCGCGAGGTTCGCCAGCACGAAGCCACCCTCAACGTCCTTACCCACACCCATGACCATCGGGTGGTGGTTCGCGTGAGCCTGCGGGGAACGCAGCACGTCGCCCAGCGCAACGGTCTCACGGTCCGTATTCGGAATCTCAATACCAATCGCGGACTTACCCGGAATCGGGGACAGAATACGAACATCCGGGCTCGCCACAGCGTACGCAATATTCTTGCTCAGCGCGGTCACACGCTCCACCTTCGTGGCGGGACCCAGCTCAATCTCGTAGCGGGTCACGGTCGGGCCACGTGAGAAGCCGGTGACCTGCGCATCCACCTTGAACTGCTCCAGCACGTTCGTCAGAGCCTCAACCACGTGCTCGTTGACCTCGGAGGATTCCTTAGCGGGCGGGCCAGAAACCAGCATCTCCTCAGAAGGCAGCACGTACGCGCCGCGGGAGGATTGCACAACCTGCTCGCCGCGCGCCCGCTCGGTGGTCGCCACCTGAGTATTATTCTGCAGCGGGCGGGATGCGCCAGCCTCGGGCGCTCGCGAAGCCGCGGGAGCCGCGTTCTTCGGGTGCGCACCCGGCGAGTGCATGCGGGTCGGAATCGGATGCTGAGCCGCGGGTGCGGCAGGAGCCTGGGATGCGGGCCGTGCTACAGACTGCGCAGGGTTCACCACCTGGTGCGGCTTAGTCTGCGGTGCAGCTTCCTCAGAAGCGCCGAAGCCGTCATATGCCTCAACGTCAAAGAGGGGCTCCTCGCCAGGAATACGGTTCACGCGGCCGTTCGCCACGGCGGCGCGCTGCACCTGATCCAGGCGGGCTGCGGGCGCATCCGATGCCTCAACGTCAAAGAGGTCAGGGCTACTCGAATAAGCACCGTTCTGCGCAGAAGTGCCCTGTGCAGACGTACCCTGCGCGGCCGGTGCCTGGTTGAGGCGACCGGGCAGACGGGACAGGCGGTTCGGTTTAGCCGCAGGGCGTGCCTGCTGAGCGGATCCCTGCGCAGAATCCTGTGCAGAGTCCTCCGGCTGTACCGGCATCTGCGTGGTCTCCGGGTGAGTCTCATCCACCACGGCGCTCACGAATGCTTCATCACCGGCGTACTCATCCAGGGAAGAATCGGTCGACGCAGCGGGAGCAAAGCCCAACCAACCGCGCAGACGAGAGAACAGGCCACCAGACTTCTGAGCCGTGCGCGCCGGCTTCTCATCCTCGTACAGGTAGCTGCGGTCGTGCTCCTCAGCGTTCAGGTCCACGGTCTGAGTCGCATCCGAAGGGCTATCCTTCGCGGAGGTTCGAGTCGTGCCGTTCGGCTTCTCACCCAGAGCCAGACCGACCAGGTGCAGGGTACGCGGCACTACCTGACGAATCGGAGTGTTCGTCAGAACCATCAGACCGGCAATGCCCAGCAGCAGGTGAATCAGAATCTCAACGAACGCGATACCGCCGCTCACACGCACAATGGGGGTACCCAACAGCACGCCAGCCACGCCTCCGCCAGCCCAGACGGCATCAAAACCATCCGCGAAGGTCGGGTGACCCGCATGCCGAGCAAAGAACAAGGAGGTCGCCACCAGAATGATGAAGGAGCCCAACGCCACGCGGTTATTACGTTTAATCAGGTCGGGTCCACGGAAAACACACCACGCCATGATGAGGCAGAGCACCGGGACTAGCAGGGCGCCCTGACCGAAAATACCGCCCAGCATGGTGTGCCAGGCGTCCAGGGGCGCACGCAACAAACCGAGGGAGGTGTGGGCACGCCAGTTGTACCACTCCACTCCGGCGCTAATCAGGCCGAATAGCAGGATGGTAAGCGCGCCACCGTCACGGCGGTCTTCGGGCGCAAGGTCGGTGCGCACCGCGCCAATGGAGCGGAAGAGCCCACCGATAGCGTGAGCGATGCTCAGCCAGACGGAGGAGATAGCGCCCGCTACAGGGTTCGCCGCGTTGGCACCGCGCTGGGCACCGCCTCGGGAGGTGGTGCGCTTGCGGGTGGTCTTCTTAGTGTTTGCTTTAGTAGAGGTCGTGTTACGACCCTTCGTGGTCCGTGGAGCCATACCTTTTAGGGTATCAACCTTCCCGTTAATGTACCGATTCTTTCGTTATCAGTGAGCTAAAAAGTGTGCCCCACGCGGTGCCTGTGAGGGCGTTGATAGGGCGCTGATGAGACGCTTCTCCCCCACCGCGTTCGCTTTCACGTTTTCGCCCGTACGTTCGGCAGATACACAGCAGGCGGGGCCGACACAACGTATCGACCCCGCCTTTTCGCTATGACAGGCAGCTAGCCTCGCGCAGAGTGTTAGTTCTTCGCGGCCTTCGAGGTGTTCTCAACAACCACGGGAACGATCATGGGCTTGCGGCGCAGACGGCGAGAAATCCAGGCACCGATGGTGCGGCGCACAATCTGCTGCAGCTGCTGCACGGTGTGCACCTTCTCGGGTGCGCGGTGCAGAGCATCTTCCAGAGCGGCGGTAATCTTCGGAACAATCTCGTCAAAGACCGAGTCGTCCTCAGCGATACCGCGAGCGTGAATATCCGGGCCGGTCACCACGCGCTTAGTTGCGCGGTCAATGACGGTCACGATGGACACGAAGCCCTCTTCACCCAGGATGCGGCGGTCCTTCAGGTCGCTCTCGGTGACCTCACCGACGGAGCGTCCGTCAACGTACAGGTACTCGCAGGGAACCTCGCCCACCACGGACGCCACGCCATCGCGCAGGTCCACGACGGTGCCGGACTCGCAGAGCAGCACGTTCTTCTTCGGAACGCCGGTCTCCATCGCCAGGTCGCCGCTAGCAATCAGATGGCGAACCTCGCCGTGAACCGGCATAACGTTCTTCGGCTTGAGAATGTTGTAGCAGTACAGCAGCTCACCCGCGGCAGCGTGACCGGACACGTGAACCTTCGCGTTGCCCTTGTGCACCACGTTAGCGCCCAGCTTCATGAGGGCGTTAATGATGCGGAAGACGCTGGTCTCGTTACCGGGAATCAGCGAGGATGCGAGCACCACGGTGTCACCGGGCTCAATCTGAATCTTGTGGTCACCGTTCGCCATGCGCGACAGTGCCGCCATCGGCTCGCCCTGCGAACCGGTGCACATCATCACAATCTGGTCGGGGCGGTAGTCGTCAACCTTCTTCAGATCCACTAGCACGTTGGCAGGGACCTTCAGGTAGCCCAGCTTCTCGGCAATGGTCATGTTACGCACCATGGAGCGGCCCACGAGTACGACCTTGCGGCCACGCTCAGCGGCTGCGTCCAGCACCTGCTGCACGCGGTGAACGTGCGAGGAGAAGGACGCCACAATGATGCGGCCGCTTGCGTCACGGAAAACGTTCGACAGCACCGGACCGATGTGCTTCTCGGTCGGGGTGAAGCCGGGAACCTCAGCGTTGGTGGAGTCCGGCAGGAACAGGTCCACGCCCTCCTCGCCCAGGCGAGCGAAGTGGCGCAGGTCGGTGATGCGGCCATCCAGCGGCAGCTGGTCCATCTTGAAGTCACCGGTGTGCAGAACCTTGCCTGCCTTGGTGCGGATGTAGACAGCCAGCGCATCCGGAATCGAGTGGTTCACAGCAACGAACTCACACTCGAACGGACCGAAACGCTCCACCTGGTGCTCCTTCACCGCGAGGGTGTAGGGCTTGATGCGGTGCTCGGCGAGCTTTGCCTCAACCAGCGCCAGGGTCAGTTCGGAACCGACCAGGGGGATGTCGGGGCGGCGGCGCAGCAGGTAGGGAACTGCGCCGATGTGGTCCTCGTGGCCGTGGGTCAGCACCATGGCAACCACGTCGTCCAGACGGTCAACAATGTAGCTGAAGTCGGGCAGAATCAGGTCCACGCCGGGCTGGGACTCTTCGGGGAAGAGCACGCCGCAGTCAACAATCAGCAGCTTGCCGTTGATTTCGTACACGGTCATGTTACGACCGACTTCGCCCAGGCCGCCCAGGGGCACCACGCGCAGGGTGTCCTTCTTCAGGCGGGGAGGGAGGGGAAGATTCGCTTCAAAGACGCTCATCGTGTGTCTCCTCTTTCTTCTATGTTTTCTTGTGATGTCTGTGATTCGTAGGCGACGCTTCGTACCGCAAGCGCTCCCGCCGGTTCGGCTCTCACATGCCGAGGAGGTGGGGTGCTGCCGGTGCGTCCAAATCACCGAAAGTATTCAAAAGTATTCGGGGCGTAGTGCGCGGGTGCCTCTACCTAAGCTGGGCCCCTGTCTGAGTGGTGGGCCGAATCATTGGGCGGTAAACCGCGGCAATACGCCAGAGCGGACCCCTCACCTAGTGTTAGGTGTGGAGTCCGCATCCGTTGGCTACATCATGCGCCCGAAGTCGGGGTGTAACGGTAGCCGAAGTCCTCTATATATACGCGCTCTGCACGATAAGTTGTGCAGGTTCTGCGTTAAAGTTTAGGCGTTCTTCAGGGTGTGAGCGATGCTCGAGGAGAGCAGGTCAGCTCGCATAGCCTGGGCAACCTCCGGCTCGGAGAGTACGTGCGGCAGGCGAACGACGGGCTGATCCAGCACACCCTGCCAGGAAAGAATTTCCTTGGCGGCAACGCAACCGGGGGCACGGCCCATGGTTGCTCGGACAATCGGAGTCAGTTCCAGGTGAAGACGCTGAGCCTCCACCAGGTCCTGTGCAACGACAGCATCAATCAGGGCACGGAAGAATGCGGGTGCCACGTGTGCGGTCACCGAAACGAGGCCAACAGCGCCCATTGCCATCCAGGGAAGGGTCAGTCCGTCGTCGCCGCTGTAGTAGTGCAGGTCGGTGGTTGCCATAACTTCGGTTGCGGCACCGAAGTCTGCCTTGGCGTCTTTCACCGCTACAATACTATCAATTTCTGCAAGGCGGCGGTAGGTTTCGGGTGCGATGGGGATGCCCGCACGACCCGGAATATCGTAAAGCATGACGGGGGTCTCAGTTGCTTGAGCAACGGTCGCAAAATGGGCGTAGACACCCGGCTGAGTCGGCTTGTTGTAGTACGGGGTCACGACCAGCAGGCCGTCCACACCAATCTTTTCGGCGCGGTGCGCCAGCTCAATAGTATGCGCCGTATCGTTTGAACCAACACCGGCAATAATCTTCGCGCGAGAACCGACGGTGTCCTTCACAATCTGGAAGACACGCTCGTTCTCGCCATCGGTCATGGTGGAGTATTCGCCGGTGGTACCGCAGACCACCAGACCATCGTGGCCATTCTCCACAAGGTGGTTCGCCAGGTCTGCGACCTGCTTTTCGTCAACGGAGCCGTCCTTCGCAAAGGGGGTCACCATTGCGGTTAGGAGGCGACCGAAGACAGGCTCAACAAAAGTACCGGGGTTCGAAAGGTTCTCAGACATATGTCCAGAGTACGCGCCGAATGCAGGTTTTTTCTATAGAATGCATAAATTCTCATGCGTGTTCTACTATTCGGACTCTTTCAAACCCGCGGTACTTCCACGAGAGCCTATGAAACCGGGCACATAGCCTCGGCGTTATCAGTCTCATACCGAAAATAAATGTGGCATTGACTAGGGATCGCAGGGTCAGAGCCTAACGCATGCCCTTCGCCTGACCACCCGAACGCAACGCCCACGCGTTACGCATCGCCGCACGAGCACGCTTACGCTCGCCGCCCGCATCGTACATGCACGCCAGGTTGAACCACGCCTTCCAGCTATTCGGCTCCTGCTCCACTGCCGCCGCGAAGCTCTCAAACTCCACCGCCGCAGCCTCACGGTCCACACGACCCGCCGGGGTGCGCGGCAGGGTATCCTCCACCAGCTCACCCGAAGCAGCCAGCTCCTGAGCCATACGCTGAATACGAGCGCCGAAAAGCACCTCACGCACCAGCGCCCACGCACCCAGAATCGGCAGCAGAATCATACCTGCGCCGAGCACCATGCCAGCTGCCGAACCGGAGGTGAGCATCACGAACCCCTGCTGCGCAATATGCACCAGGTACAGTGCCAACAGTGCGCAGGTCAGCGCCGCGAAAGTCTTACCCCAGCCGCCTGCATCCACCGTCACGAAGACAGCGCTAAAAATCAGCACACCCAAAATAGAGGCACGCGCCGCCAAAGGCAACGGAAGAATCAGCACGGTCAGCACCATCAGCACGCACGCACAGATAGTCCACAGACGCAGTGAAGTCCACCAGGGGCTATGAGCCTCGGAAGATACCTGCGAGGCGTCGGGTGAAGTCTGTTCAGACATAACGCTCCCCTACGACAAATCCATGTAGGCATCCAAGCCCACGCTCAAACCCGGATGCGCCGCCACCTCACGCACACCCAACAGAACGCCGGGCATGAAGGAGGCACGGTCAAAGGAATCGTGACGAATCACGAGCTGCTGACCGGGATCGCCCAGCAGAATCTCCTGATGCGCCACCATGCCGCGCAGACGCACCGCATGTACGTGAATATCGTCGATTACGGCGCCGCGCGAACCCAAAGGGTCGGAGGTGGTGGCGTCCGGGCTTGCACCCACGCCAGCCTCCGCGCGGGCGGCAGCCACCTTACGGGCGGTGTGCACAGCGGTACCGGAGGGGGCGTCCACCTTATTTGGGTGGTGAATCTCGATAATCTCTACAGACTCGAAGTAGCGTGCCGCCTTCGCCGCGAACTCGGTGGCGAGAATCGAACCAATCGCAAAGTTCGGGGCGATGAGCACACCCACCTCGGGGTGCTCAGCCAGCAGTTCGCGCAGGGAGTTCAGACGCTCGGGGGTCCAACCGGTCGTACCAACCACCGCGTGCATACCGTGCTCCACCGCGAAACGCACATTCGCCTCGCTGGAATCGGGAACGGTCAGGTCAATAACAATCTCTGCACCAGCATCGACCAGCTCCTGCAGGTCGTCGCCGCGGCCCAGTGCCGCCACCAGGTCCATGTCTGCGGAGGTGTTGACGGCGCGCACCGCCTCAGAACCCATACGGCCCGCGGCACCGAGTACCGCTACCTTCCAGATTTTTTCGTTACCCTCGCGGGCCATCTTCTCTCCTCCGTAACTTATGAGCACCCCGACGATGGGGCAGACGCTGTGACGTACAGCCTCTATTATCCCCGTGTGAACGCGGTACACGCCATCGCACACGCTGGGTGAGATGCCCTGCGGAACCTCAGCGGCATGAAAAGCGAAGTAATCTAACCGTCATACAAGCCGTTTAATACGTTATCTAAAGTTAGCAACCATATAATTAGGAAGTATTTCTATAATTTCCATCCTACGGAGTGCTTTGACAGTATGAAGTCCCTCTTTACCTCCTCCGTGCGTCCAGATGAGGCTAACCGGCGTTATATTCTGCCGGGTCTGGACGGTCTGCGAGCAATCGCTGTGCTCCTCGTGATGGTGTACCATTTCTGGCCCACCGTACTACCCGGCGGCATGATCGGCGTGGATATTTTCTTCGTCATCTCCGGTTTCCTGATTACCTCCCTGCTTCTGCGTGAAGGTGCTCTCACCGGCAAAATTGCCCTGGGCAACTTCTGGATTCGCCGTGCCCGCCGACTACTTCCCGCCATTACCCTGCTGATTCTGGTCATGGGACCGGTCAGCCTGCTCATTGGCGGCGATATTCAGGTGAACCTCGGCCGACAGCTCGCCGGTGCGGCGACCTTCTCGTCCAACTGGATTTCCATTTTTGCCGGTAATGACTACTTCGCGCAGACCTCCCCGGAGCTCTTCACAAACTTCTGGTCCCTGGCAGTGGAAGAACAGTTCTACGTGGTGTGGCCGCTGCTCATTGTTGGCGCCGGCGTGCTGTTGCGCCGTTCGTGGCGTCGCTTCAGCGTGGTTATGGTGCTGGGCATTATTGCGTCACTGAGCGTTGCTACCGCTCTTCTGATGTCCGGCGCACCCATTAGCCGCGTCTACTACGGCACCGATACTCACCTGTACGGCCTGCTGCTCGGCGCCCTGCTGGCGTTTGCGCGCCCCTGGTCGCTGTACCCGCCGCTGCAGCAGTCCGTGCTGTACCGCGTGGCTCAGCCCTTCGGACTGGTCGCTTTCGCCCGCGTCATGATCAGCTGGCTGTCCCTGTTCGCGCTGATTCCCTACGCAATCCTCGTTCCCGAGTCGGCACCCGGCGCGATTCCCTGGGGCCTGTTTGGTGCCTCCCTGCTGGCACTGGGCGTGATTCAGGGCATGCTTCCCGACATGCTTGCTGGCGCCTCCGAGGTGCTGCGCCGCCTGCTGAACTTCGCTCCCCTACGCTGGGTGGGCGAACGTTCCTACGGCCTGTACCTGTGGCACTGGCCGCTCGCCGTGGTCATGCACTACGCCCTGGGCGCTGACCGCTCCCCGCTGGTAAACGTGGGCGTTCTGGTGGCGACCTTCGCTATTGCGGAGATGTCGTACCGCTGGGTTGAGACCCCGATTCGCCGCTACGGTTTCCGCGGTAGCACTAACCGTGTGGTGGCGGCTTTCCAGTCCTCGCGCACTAAGTTCCTGCCGGTTTCGGTGGCTCTTGCCGCTGTTGTGGCGGCTGCTTCGACCGGTCTGGCGGTGCACACCGCTCCGGCGATGACTACCGCCCAGCAGTCTGTTGAGGACGGCAAGCGTGCTGCCGCTGAGCGTATGAAGGCTCGTCAGGAGGCGCAGGCTGCGAGCGCATCGGCAAGCCCAAGCGCAACGGGTAAGGACGCGAAGGCATCGGCAAACCCCTCGGCGTCGAAGGATGCAACCGGTTCGGTGAACTCTTCGCAGGTGACCATTGTGGGTGACTCCATTGTGGTGGCGGTATCCCCCGAGCTGTACGACAAGATGCCCGAAGCGTCCATCGATGCGGCTGAGGCACGCACCATCGCCAAGGCCCTGCCGATTATTAAGTCCATGGGTGCCAACGGCCAGATTCGTAAGACCTTCGTGCTGTCGGTGACCGCGAACTCGACCATTCTAGACGGTCAGCTCGATGAGGTTCTGGCGGCTATGCCTGCCGATTCTAAGCTGGTGCTGGTCACCGGTTACGGTCCGCGCAACCTGACCTGGATTGACTACTCGAACGGTAAGATTCGTGAGTTTGCGGCTCAGCATTCTGATCGTGTAATTATTGCGGATTGGAATTCTACGATTCGCCAGGCTCTGCAGACTCAGAGCGGTCTGCTGGCCTCTGACGGTGTTCACCCGGAGGCTGCCGGTCAGGAGCTCTACGCCCAGGTGCTGATGGAAGCTATCGCCAAGGCACAGAAGTAGTAGCTCTCAGCAGTAGCTCTCAGAAGCAGTGTTCTGGGGTAGCTCTGAGCAGTAGCTTTTCGGGTTCTGCCGCTCATGCTGAGCGTCAAGAGCATGGGCGGCAGAGCGCCCGGAAGCACTTCTTGGAGGCATCTCTTTGATAGGTGCCGATACATACAAAATGCCCGTCCCCTCCCCCGATTTAGTGGGGTGTGGGAACGGGCATTCTATGCCTTATTCGCGTTGAGGGTTAGCGCACGATGGTGGTAATCATCTGCTGCTGCCCCAGGTACGCCGCCAGGTCACGAACCTCCTCCAGGGAGACCGCACGGATCTTCTCCAGCAGCTCATCGGTGCTGGTGAACAGTCCAGAGTCCAGCTCGGCGCGGCCCAGGCGGGACATGCGCGAGCCCGAATCCTCGCTACCGAGCACGGTGGAGCCAGCCAGCTGGCCGCGGACCTTCGTCAGCTCCTCCTCGGTAATACCGGCGGTGGCGAGCTTATCGAACTCGTAGCCCATAACCTCGCGCACTTGCTCGGTCTTAGCGGGCAGGCAGCCCGCGTACATGCCGAAGTAGCCGGCATCCGAGTACGCGCCGGAGAACGCGAACGTGCTGTAGGCGAGACCGCGCTTCTCACGAATCTCCTGGAACAGGCGCGAGGACATGCCCGCACCGAACGCGCTGGTCAGCACGCTCATCGCGTAGCGGCGGTCGTCACCGGCGATAATGCTCGGGCAGCCCATCACAATGTTGGTCTGTTCGAAGCCCTTCTCCACCTCACGCAGCTCACTCAGCGGAACAATGCCGCTGTCGGTGCGTACGCGACGCGGTGCCGGTGCCACGCCCTCCTGCAGGTTCCAGCCGTAGCGGGTCAGCGCCTCCAGCACGAGGCGGACCATGGTGCTGTGCTCCAGCGAACCGGCGGCAGAGATGACCAGGCGGTCCGGGGTGTAGTAGCGCTTGTAGTGCTCCCACACGGCGTCACGCGGCACCTCAGTAATCTCCTGCGGGGTACCGCCGATGGGTCGGCCCAGCGGGTTCTCACCCATGAGCTGCTCCACGAAGTTTTCGAAAGCGACGTCGGTCGGGTCGTCCTGGTCCATGGCGATCTCTTCGAGGATCACGCCGCGTTCCTGTTCCAGGTGAGCCGGGTCCAGCAGGGCGTTGGTGACCATGTCGGTGATGACGTCCACCGCCATGGGCGCGTCATCGTCGAGCACACGCGCGTAGTAGCAGGTGTGCTCCTTAGCGGTCAGGGCGTTGGATTCGCCGCCTACCGCGTCGAAGGAGGATGCGATGTCCAGGGCGGTGCGGGTGCCGGTGCCCTTGAACAGCAGGTGCTCCAGGAAGTGGGTGGAGCCGAGCATGCCGGGGGCCTCGTCACGCGAGCCCACGCCCACCCAGAAACCGATAGACACGCCGCGGGTACCGGGCATCTTTTCGGTAATGACGCGCACGCCACCGGGCAGGATGGAGCGGCGCACCTCGTTGCCGCCCGCGCCCTCGTAGATGAGGCGGCCACGCTCGTAGTCGAGCTCCTCGGCAATGGCGTCAAGCTCGACGGGCAGGGAAATAGACATTCAGTGTCCTTCGATGTGAGTTCGGTTAGCTAATCTTTTGTTCAATGGGACGCGGCAGGGTAAAGAGCGGAATCCGGAGCTTTCGTGCGCAGTACCCCAGCAGCAGCGAGGCGAGGATCGCAAAGATCGTACCGCCCACCAGGAACAGAGGTACCGAGAAAAGACCAGACTTCGTCAGTACGAAACGGAAAGCGGCACCGCACACGATGTGCGCGATAAAGATTTCCAGGGAGTGGCGTCCCAGGTAGACGAGCCAGCCGCTCCACGGAGCCCGTGCCAGCAGGTAGGAGATCGAGAGCACCGCCAGCGACGACAGCAGGGAGGCGACAATACCGACAGCAACGGCCGCCGGGTTGTTCGCAAAGTACGGCACGACGGTCGGCGGAGCGGCCTGCACATTCACCAGGATGACGGTGTAGACGACCAAACCAACGACCGCGATAACGGCATGAACCGCCAGCGATACAGACTCCATCATAGCTTGGAACTTCTCGTGGCCAAGAGCCACGCCAAGCATGAAGAAGACCGCCAGGGAGATACCCTGCGTTCCCACGTAGTCACCGCTGTAGCCCCAGAACGCAACGGCAAGGATTCCGCAGACCGCCACAATAACGTAGGCCTTGACGTCCTTCTGCCAGACGCGCCCCAGCACAGCGATGACGGTGACAATCATGAGCCAGGGGAAGAACCAAAGCTGCCCCTCAGGCTTCCACAGCTCCAGCAGGCTCATCACAGTCGTCTTATCGGAAGAATTAGACGGAAGTACAAGCTTCATACCCACCTGCAGAACCTGCCAAATAACGTAGAGGTATCCGAAGAGGATCAGCCGCTTCGTCAGGTATGAGGAGGGGGTAGTCTTCGTTGCTCCTCGCGCGACAAAAAGGCCGCTCAGAAAAGCAAAAACTACCAGGTGCCAGAAATAAACCCCATAATCCAGCATATGCTTGTAGGGGCGCAGGGCCTCGGTGCCCAACCCTGATGCCCACATTCCTCGATGAATATGCCCAAAAACAATCGCAATAATCGCGATGCCCTTGGCAATATCAATCGTCGTATCTCGTCGAGTCGACAATTCCGATATTCCTTTCATAGTGAGAACAGCGGGCTGCATTCCGCTGGTCTCCAACCTCATGAGATAAGGGGCGCCCGGTGCATCCGGCGGGGAGTGAACCGCACCGGGTGCGCCGAACGCCCCTCATCATTTAGCGGGGGTTACGACTACTCGTCGTCGCCACCCTCAACGACCGGTGCCAGCGAGAGCTTGCCGCGGTCATCAATCTTGGTGATCTCCACCTGGACCTTCTGGCCCACGGAGACAACGTCCTCAGCGTCAACAACGCGCTTGCCGCCGTTGAGCTTACGCATCTCGGAGATGTGCAGCAGGCCGTCCTTACCGGGAGTCAGGGAGATGAACGCACCGAAGTCGGTCACCTTCACCACGGTACCCAGGTAGCGTTCGCCCACTTCGGGAACCTGCGGGTTAGCGATAGCGTTCACTGCCGAACGTGCAGCCTCGGCGGAGGGGCCGTCAGCTGCGCCGATGTACACGGTGCCGTCGTCCTCAATGGAGATGTCTGCGCCGGTGTCTTCCTGAATCTGGTTGATCATCTTACCCTTGGGGCCGATAACCTCACCGATCTTGGCAACCGGGATCTTCACGGAAATAATGCGCGGTGCGAACTCGCTCATCTCATCCGGTGCGTCAATCGCGCTGACGAGTACCTCGAGGATGTGCAGGCGAGCCTCGCGTGCCTGGGTCAGTGCGCCAGCGAGCACGGATGCGGGGATACCGTCGAGCTTGGTGTCCAGCTGGATAGCGGTCACGAACTCGGAGGTACCTGCAACCTTGAAGTCCATATCACCCAGTGCGTCTTCCGCGCCGAGGATGTCGGTCAGGGCTGCGTAGCGGGTCTCGCCGTCAACCTCGTCAGAGACCAGGCCCATTGCGATACCTGCAACGGGTGCGCGCAGCGGCACACCGGCGTTCAGCAGGGACAGGGTCGATGCACAGACCGAACCCATGGAGGTCGAGCCGTTGGAGCCCAGAGCCTCAGAGACCTGACGGATTGCGTAGGGGAACTCTTCGCGGGAGGGCAGCACCGGGGTGATTGCGCGCTCTGCGAGTGCACCGTGGCCGATTTCGCGGCGCTTGGGCGAACCCACGCGGCCGGTCTCACCGGTGGAGTACGGCGGGAAGTTGTAGTGGTGGATGTAGCGCTTGGACTTGACCGGGTGCAGGGAGTCCAGCTGCTGCTCCATCTTGAGCATGTTCAGGGTGGTGATACCCATAATCTGGGTTTCGCCGCGCTCGAAGAGAGCGGAACCGTGAACGCGGGGCAGGATTTCAACCTCAGCGGTGAGCTGGCGGATGTCGGTCAGGCCGCGGCCGTCAATACGGACCTGCTCGGTGAGGATGCGCTGGCGAACCACGTGCTTGGTCAGGGCAGCGAATGCTACGGAGACCTCGTTGGAGCGCTCTTCGAATTCCTTACCTTCGCCGGTGAGAGCTTCCATGAGCTCTTCCTGCAGCTCGGCTGCTGCTGCTTCGCGTTCCTGCTTGCCAGCGATGGAGTACACCTCTGCCAGGCGGTCTGCTGCGAATGCCTCAACTGCTGCGTCGACGTCCTCACCGTGGCCGCCGAAGAAGGGCAGTTCCAGGGCGGGCTTGCCTGCGCGAGCCACCAGGTCAGCCTGTGCCTTGCACAGTGCTGCGATGAAGGGCTTAGCTGCTTCCAGGCCCTCCGCGACAATCTCTTCGGTGGGAGCGGTCTGGCCGTCTTCCTTGATGAGCTTCCAGGAGTTGTCGGTTGCTTCTGCCTCGACCATCATGATGGCGACGTCTTCGGTACCGTCAGCCTTGGTGACGATACGACCTGCAACAGCCATGTCGAACACAGCGTTTTCCAGCTGGGAGTACTTGGGGAAGCAGACCCACTGGCCGTCGATCAGTGCCATGCGCACGCCACCGATGGGGCCGTTGAACGGCGCACCGGACAGGGAGGTCGATGCGGATGCAGCGTTAATTGCGAAGGTGTTGTAGATTTCGTCCGGCTCGTAGGTCAGGACGGTCACAACGACCTGAACCTCGTTGCGGATGCCCTTGGTGAAGGCGGGGCGCAGCGGGCGGTCAATCAGGCGTGCAGCCAGGATTGCTTCGGTGCTGGGGCGGCCTTCGCGGCGGAAGTACGATGCGGGAATCTTGCCGCCTGCGTACATGCGCTCTTCCACGTCCACGGTCAGCGGGAAGAAGTCGAAGCCCTCACGGGGAGACTTGCCGATTGCGGTTGCGGAGAGCAGGGTGGTCTCGTCATCGATGGTGACGAGGACGGAGCCGGCAGCCTGCTTTGCGAGGCGGCCGGTTTCAAAGCGCACGTGGCGCTTACCGTGAATGCCGTTGTCGATTTCGACTTCAGCAAACTTGATTTCGGGACCTTCCACGGTTCCTTCTTTCTTCTTGGCAGGCCGTACGGCGCACGAGTCGGCCTTCGATAGGAAACCACGGCATCTCTCCCCCGCCTTTTCGTGAGCTCGACGTGTGTCGGCACGGTTGTGGGGGTGGTGTTGTTCCGTAATTCGCTACCGAGGACCGCGGCGTGTGTGCCAGTACGGCCTTCTGTTCTTTCTTTCAGGTGGGACGGCATCTTCTCGCGTAGCTTTCGAATCTAGCCAGACATCTAGCGAGCGGAAGATGCGCCCCTCAACGCGGCAGTACGGACGCGCTGGCGCTACCCGCCTCCGTATTGGAGGGTTGGTAGTGCTGACAGCACGTCCGCACACACCGCCTAAAGGCGATTAATCACCACAAAAGCGTCAAGACGCTCCTGTTTTATCGGCGCAGACCCAGGCGCTCGATCAGCGAACGGTAACGCTCGATGTCGACGCTCTTCAGGTAGCCGAGCATGTTGCGGCGACGACCAACGAGGATCATCAGGCCACGACGGGAGTGGTGATCGTGCTTGTGGAACTTCAGGTGCTCGGTCAGGTCGGCGATACGACGAGACAGAACTGCAATCTGAACCTCGGGCGAACCGGTGTCGCCCTCGTGGGTTGCGTATTCCTTGATGATTGCCTGCTTGACAGCGGGATCCAGTGCCACTTTTAACTCCTAGAGTTAGTACCGCATACGTCCCGTACGGACGGTTGCCGCCGGGTGGTGGGCTTACGCCCTGTAATACACGTCGTCTACTGCGGACTGCAGACGCGTTCTTCCCATTCTACGCTACCGGGGCGCTTTCGTGGAAGGGTGAGCAGAAGCCCGGCGACAAGTAGCTCATCACACTACCGGTCGCCGGGCTTCACAGCCGGATTCTTGCACCGGATTCTTGCGCCGGGCTCTACGTTTATTCAGTGGGCTCTACTGTTTATTCTGTGTTTACGCTTCAGCGCGAGCGCGCACCACCACGAGGCGGTAGTAGACCAGCAGGAACAGGCACCAGATTGCGCCCATCACCAGCGCCAGCTGGGTGTCCGCAAAGCAGCCGAAGAGCACCACGATAAAGATCATGAACGCCAACGCCAGGTAGCTCAGCCACAGGGGCTGGCGTACCGGCTGCGCCTCGGTATCGGCGCCGCTGCGCTTGAAGGCAATGTGCGCCAGCAGAATCATGACCCACACGAATACGGTCGCGAAGGTTGCCAGGGAGGCGACCACCTCGAACGCGTTCTCGAAGAGCACGTTCACGATCACGCCGACCGCCATGACCAGCACCATGATGAGGGTGGTCATCCAGGGCGCACCGTTCTTCGTAACCTTCGCAAAGGAAGCCGGCGCCAGGTTCTGCTTCGCCAGGCCGTACATCATGCGGCCGGCACCGTACACGTCCGCGTTCAGCGCAGAGATGGCGGCGGTAATGATGACCACGTTCAGAATTGAAGCAGCAGCCGGAATGCCCAGACCCTCAAAGATCTGCACGAACGGCGAGTTTGCCTTCGTCACCGAGTACCAGGGGTACAGGGACATGATGACCGACAGGGTCAGAATGTAGAAGATGAGGATGCGGAACGGCACCGTGCGAATCGCCTTGGGGATCGAGGTGCGCGGGTCCTTCGCCTCACCGGCGGCAATACCGATGTTCTCGATACCGCCGAACGCAAACATCACCACGGTAAAGCAGGCGAGGAAGCCGGTAAATCCGTTCGCGAAGAAGCCGCCTTCAAGAGCCCAGAGGTTCGTGACGGAGGGCGATACAGAGTCGTGCGCCTGCACACCCACGAAGAGCAGGGCGATACCGCCAACAATCATGGCGATAATGGCGCTGACCTTCACGAGCGTGAACCAAAATTCGGTTTCGCCGAACGCCTTGACCTTCGCCAGGTTAATGGCGAGCAGAATCAGCAGGACCGAGACGATCCAGATCCAGGAGGGGCTGTTCGGGAACCAGAACTTCATGTACACGGCAAAGGCGGTGACGTCCGCGATGGCGACCAGCGCCATTTCCAGGGCGTAGGTCCAGCCGGTCACAAAACCAGCCCAGCGTCCGAGGTAGCGGGTGGCATATTCGGAGAACGCTCCGGAGACCGGGTGCGCCAGGGCGAGTTCGCCCATTGCGCGCATCACCATGAACACTGCAGCGCCGCCAATAACGTAGGCAAGCAGCACGGAGGGGCCAGCCAGCTGAATGGCGGATGCAGAGCCGTAGAACAGGCCGGTGCCGATGGCGGAGCCGAGGGCGATGAACATGATGTGACGCAGGGAGAGTCCACGCGCTAGCTGCGGGCTCTCGGAGGCTGCTGCTCCCTGCTGTACCGGGGATGAGTCCGGAGTGGTATTCATCTTCTTCTTTTCCTTTACCTCGTGGGGTGTACCCGCCGGTGGCGGGGAAACTTATCGGGCGGTGCCGCAGCTCAGCAGGTGACTGAGAGCGGTACCGGTTGATTCACTCCCCATCGAGTGATGGGGCGATGCGCAGAAGATGTTGCCTTCGCGCGTCGCCCCGTCGCATCCCTACCCAACCGGTACGGTGGGTGGGAACGCAAAAGACGGCGGGAAGGCAACGTTGCCTTTCCGCCGTCTTTTCGTCAAAGACTACTTCTGTCGCTTACGTCCAATGACGATAGAGCACAGAGCGGTTGCAGCAGTCACGGTGTAGACTGCAGGCCACGCGCCAAGCTTCTTGGCGAGCGGATGAGCGGCGCCAAACGCGCCGAGGTAGACAGCGGTGAGGAAGGTGGCACGGCCTGCGCCAGCCTTACGCTTCCAATTCTTGTAAGCCACGGCACCGCACAGTGCCAGGACAGCGCCACCGAGCGGGCGGATGCCGGTGCTAGATGCAACCTTGTAGCCACCGAGCAGACCGGTGACGGAGGCGAGAGTCGGGCAGAACTTCACGACGTACTCCTCTGTGAGATCGGACAGTTTCCTCATTCATAGTACTCCACGACACACAGAATGTATATTCACCACGGTTAATATTTCTGCGTTTCTTACGGACCGGGTACATCAAAGTGCCTGATCAGAAAAAGACTGGGGTACAAAAACCAGTACAAAAAGACCGGCACAAAAGGACCGGGGCACAAAAGGACCGGGGCGCAAACCCGTCAGGTTCACGCCCCGGCACTTGCCGCATGCGAGCTCATATCGTGCCGCATGCTCTAGAGCTTTAGAGAGCCAGCTCCAGCGCCTCCAGCTGCGCTTCGGTCCACAGCTCAGCAGCCAGCTGCAGAGCGTAACGAGCCGAACGAGGAGCCACCACGTCCACGGAGAGGTGGAAGTCCTGGTCAGCCTCCGGGCCGCACAGATCAGACACGCAACGCACTCCGATAAACGGAATCTCGTAGTTGTGGCAGACCTGCGCAATAGCGGTGGTCTCCATGTCGGTGCTGATGGCGCCCTCAAACGCCTCGCGGGTGTCCTTCACGTTGTGGGCGGTTACGAAGGAGTTACCCGCCAGCATCTGGCCGCGGCGCACCTCCCACGGGCTCTCAGCCTGCTCACGCACCGGCTCCAGTGCGGCGAGCGCATGCTCCAGAGCATCCTGCCACTCATCCGCCTGACCGTCGTAGCTTTCGGGCATGCCCGGAACCTGACCGCGCGCGTAACCGAACGCGGTCGCGTCGGCGTCAGTGTAGGTGTAGTTCTCGCCAATCAGCACGTCGCCCACGTTAATGCCGCGAGCCAAACCGCCAGCGGTACCTGCGCTGATGACGCCCAGGCAGTTCGAGGAGTAGCTGATCGCCTCGGTGACGGCGCTCGCCGCGTTCACCAGACCAATCTTGGAGCGAACCAGCAGCAGCGGAACCTGGTCCTCGCCCACCTGCAGGTAACGCGGGTGGAATACTGCGGCGCCCTCGGTGAAGGACGGCTGCAGCTCCTCGGTGACCTTCAGGAAGGGTGCGAGCTCCTCATCCATAGCCACCTGAATGATGATGGCGTTAGACATGCCGTCCATCAGCTCAAACATGCTGTTGAACGCCTCAGCCGGGTCGAAAGCATTCGGGTCAAAGTCCACCGGGTTGAAGGCGGATGCGAAAGCGTCAGGAATCTGTGCGCTCATTATGCCATCACCTGCGCCCACTCATCGCGTGCCGCGAGGAACTCGCGAGCCGCAGCCTGCGCACCTTCGAGGGTGTGGTTGGCGCCCCAACCGCACTGCACCTCGTTCGCTGCCGGAACCTCGGTCGCGTTGAGGATGTCGTTGAGGGTTGCTTCCAGGATGGGGAAGAACTCCTCCGGCTCCAGGCCCAGGGTCAGCGCGTAGAAACCGGTCTGGCAGCCCATCGGGGAGAAGTCAATCAGACGGTCGGTGTGGTTGCGCATGTGCTCGGCGCTCAGGTGCTCGATGGAGTGCACGGTCGGCATTTCCAGGTGCGCGGTGTTCGGCTGGGTGAAGCGGATATCGTACTTGATGAGGGTGTCGCCACCGGGCAGGACCTTGCGGTCTGCGATACGCACGTAGGGTGCTGCTACGGCGCGGTGGTCGAGGTTGAAGGATTCGACGTTCATTTTTTCCATGACTCTATCTTCTCTTAAAACGGGGGCGACTAAAACAGGGGTGCCTCACGGAAGGCGCAGGACATCAAGGCGTGCGGCGCAGGAGGTTTCACCGGAAGGCGCAGGCGGCCAGGCGCGAAGAAGATGCCCGCTTTTGCGCATCCGGTCGGGCACGCAAAAGCCCCGGCGGCAGATCCGAAAATCTTACCGCCGGGGCTTCAAAGCCCTTAAAGGCAAAAGCTATGAGCGCAGGATGCTGCTCTTAGAAGTGGGGATGCTTCACTTCCGCCTGCACCGGGCACTCCGGCGGGCAGTAGTTCTTCGCGTCCTCAGCCAGCACCTCACGGGTCTGCACCACATCATCGTTAATCTGCTCAATCAGCGCCTCAACACCGGTGTACGCCACCATGGGGCGCAGACGCTTCACGAACTCAATCAGCACACGCTGACCGTACAGGTTGAAATCCTCCACGCGCTCTTCCGGGCGGTCAATCACGTGCGCCTCAACCTGGCGGTGCTCAATACCGTCAAAGGTCGGGTTCGTACCCACCGAAATAGCGGAGGGGTGACGGTTACCGGATTCGTCCACGAGCCAACCGGCGTACACGCCGTCGGCGGGAATCAGGCCGCGCGCCTCAAGCTCAAGGTTCGCGGTCGGGAAGCCCAACTCGCGGCCGCGCGCCAGACCGTGTACGACCTCACCAGCCATCATGTGGTGGCGGCCCAGCAGCTCGGTTGCGGCGGGCATATCGCCCTCCAGCAGCAGCTGGCGGATGCGGGTCGAGGAGCAGCGGGTGTTCTCATCCACCATCAGGTCCTCAACGACAACCACCTCAAAGCCGTACTTCTCCCCCAGCTCACGCATGGTGTTCAGGTCGCCGGAGTTGTTCTTACCAAAGCGCACGTCGTCACCGATGACCACGAAACGCGCGTTCAGCGCATCCACAAAGGTGGACTTCACGAACTCCTCGGGGGTCTGCGCAGCGAACTCCAGGTTATAGTTCAGCAGCAGGTAGTCGTTCAGACCCAGCAGGCACATGAAGTAGCGGCGCGAACCCTGACCCATAATGTCGTGGTGGGCCGCCTCGGGACGGTGCACCTGCATCGGGTGCGGGTCAAAAGAGACCGCGATAGAGCTCAAACCGTGCTCTTCAGCAAGGGAGACCACGCGCGAAATCACGCGGGCATGTCCACGGTGCACGCCGTCAAAATTGCCGATGGTCACGACCGAGGGGCCGTAGCCGGCGGGGACCTCGCTCAAAGCGGTGTAGAGGGTCACGGGCTCTCCTGAAAAAGATAAATGTACCTAACCATCCTAGACCACAGGCGGCAGGATGCAGAATTCAAAACGGGAATCAACAGGGAATGGAACGGAGCCCCTCGCAGGCGGTGCCTTCTCCCCTACCTTTGCGGATACGGCGGGGTATCTGACACGCAACTGTGCAACCTCCGCACCTGGAAAATCCATGCGCAGCACCCGCCCATAAGAAAGCCCGGGCAGGCACCCCACCGTGCGGCAGGAACCTTCCCGGGCGTTACGACTACTTACGAGCCTGGTTACGAGAAGCCTTCAGCATCTCCTCGCGAATCTTATTGGACTTGTTAATCCAGCCGTACCACACCAGCAGGCACGGAGGAATCACAAGCTCAGTCACCATCAGCACGATCAGCGACCAGTGCGGGGTGCCGAAGAACGCCCACGACAGGATACGACCCACACCGCCCAGGAAAACCACCAGGCAGGAGAACGCGAGCATGTTCACCCACTTGAACTTAATGGCAATGAACACGAAGGACAGGCCCACACCCACATAGGTTGCCGCGAAGAACACGTAGTTCGACTGCACCGAGGGGTTCGCAAAGTCCTGAGGCGCATCCGGAATGACGCGGATACCGCCCAGAACCTGCCACACACCGTACGCAATCATGAACAGACCGTACAGCGCCACCGCCGCGCGGAACGCTGCACGGTTCTGAGGCTTAGCAGCCTCCTCAATGCTCTTGGGGCGGGCAAACGCCTCGCGGGTTGCCTTCTTCTCAGCCTTCTTATCGGCCTTCTGCGACGCCTTATCACCGGACGCCGGTGCGGCTACGCGAACACCCTCGGGTGCCTTCGCCGCAGAAATAGGCTCAGCGGTCTTAGCGTCGGAAGCCTTCGCGGCACCGCCCTGAGTAGCAGCTCCGGTCGCAGCAGCCCCGGTTACGGTAGCTTCAGCCTGTGCAGACTCCACGCGGGGTACCGGCGCGGTACGAGGCTCACTAGCCTTCTTAGCGGAGCTCTGGTTCTCGCTCATCTTCTCTCCTTCAGCAGGGCCGGGCGGCACCCGCACGAGTAGTCATGTGTGTTCAGGGGTTGTTTACGTTAGCGTGTTGAATGAATAGGGCGCACATTCGGTAAGGCGCACGTTCAATATGCGCTGAATCGATCAGGATTGAAGGATTCAGTTTTGGGCAAATCAGCTTTGGGTAGGCACAAACACCGAACCCTCTTCGCCCATCATAAGCCTTCAACGCCTAGTTGAAGGAACGATTCGCCTCAAAAACCAACACCGGGGCGGCCTGCACCTTCCCGCGCTGCTTCCTATTCTCCAGGAGGGCAACCAGGGTACCGTCCGGGGCGAAGCCCGCCACAATACCCTCAACGCTGGCATGCTGCACCGCGCCGGACTCATCCGCGCTCGCGTGCACGGAACGCTTCACCACGGAGCCGTCACCGCTGGGGCTAATACGGCGGCCGTAGGAAATATCGCTCGCCTCCGCGGCAGAGAGCTCACGCGCACCAAAGATGCGGCGTGCCGCCTCCTCCAGGGGAAGCAACGGCAAATCTTCCAGCGGTGCTTCCGACTCTTCACGGCGCTGCTTCAACTGCGCCAAATCGGCTGCATCCTCAAGCACCACAGCACCCACACGGGTACGGCGAAGAGCCGTCAGGTGGCCACCGGTGCCCAGAATCTTGCCCAAATCACGTGCCAGGGCACGAATATAGGTGCCCGAGGAACACGAAACCGTCACCTTGCAGTCAATCACGGGAACCGAGGTTGCCGCGTGTTCGCCCTCGTTCTCGGGGTCCTCAATCACGTACTCGGCAAAACCGGCAGTCACAGAATGCACCGTGAACTCGCTAATCGTCACCGGACGCGCCGCCAACTCAACCTGCTCACCGCTACGCACACGCGCATACGAACGAACACCGTTGATCTTAATAGCGGACACCGCAGAAGGAACCTGCAGAATATCGCCACTTAGCTGCGCCACAGACTCCAGGATGCGCGCACGCATCTGCTCAGCGTCCAAACCGGTCAGCGCCTCAACGGCATCCGGATGCGCGGCGGTGTGCTCACCCTCGGCGTCCTCAGTCAGCGTCTCAATGCCCAGGCGAATCGTCGCGTCATAGGTTTTATCCTGACCGACCAGGTAGGTCAGCAGCTTCGTTGCCTTATTGATGCCCAAAATCAGCACACCGGTCGCGGCGGGATCCAGCGTACCGGCGTGACCAACCCGCCGGGTGCCAGCAACACGACGCATCTGAGAGACTGCGTCGTGGCTACTCATCCCGGCGGGCTTATCAATGACCATCAGGCCGGACGGGCCCTGAGGTTGCTTCTTCGCCACTTAGGCGTCCTCACCCTCGGCAGGCTCGTCCTTCTTGTAGGGGTCAGCCTCACCAGCGTACTCGGCGCCCTCAGCTGCAGCAGCCAGGGCGGCGTCGCGCTCGCGAGTCTCACGCAGAAGCGCCTCAATGTGGAAGGCGTTCTCGGGAACCTCGTCAGCGACGAAAGTCAGGGTGGGGGTCAGGCGGGCAGTGATGTTCTTGCCCACCTCGGCGCGCAGAATACCCTTAGCGGATTCCAGCGCCTTCTTGGTGTTTGCGGCGTCCTCTTCGGAGCCGAACACGGTGTAGTAGAGGGTTGCGTGCTGCAGGTCGTTGGTCACGCGGGCATCGGTAATGGTTACAAAACCGAGGCGGGGATCCTTAACACGACGCTCCAGCGCCTTCGCCACAATTACCTTGATGCGGTCGGCAAGTCGTGCCGCGCGGGCTGCATCAGCCATGTGTTTCTCCTTGAAATATCGTGGCGCCTTCCGCGAACACTCGGGGTGTTACGGAGGCGTTCCAGGTAATGCGGAAGCGCCCGCCCCGCCAGCGTCCGCCCCGCAGGCTCCAGTTTTAGAAGCCTACGGGTGCGGGAACACTAGCGGGTGACGGGCGCATCAGCGTGTGAGTCTTAGACACGCGGCTTTTCGCGCATCTCCCAAGTCTCGATAATGTCGCCTTCCTTGATGTCGTTGAAGGAGCCGAGGCCAATACCACACTCGAAACCTTCGCGAACCTCGGTAGCGTCGTCCTTGAAACGGCGCAGCGACTCGATGGTGAGGTTGTCTGCCACCACGGAACCGTCGCGCACCAGGCGTGCCTTGGCGTTGCGCTTGATGATGCCGTTCTTGACGATCGAACCTGCGATGTTGCCCCACTTGGAGGAGCGGAAGACCTCGCGGATCTCTGCGGAGCCGAGCTCCACTTCCTCGTACTCGGGCTTGAGCATACCCTTGACGGCCTGCTCAATTTCCTCAATCGCACGGTAGATGACCGAGTAGAACTTCATCTCGACGCCTTCGCGGTCGGCAAGTTCTGCAACGCGCTCTGCCGGGCGGACGTTGAAGCCGATGATGACCGCGTTGTCCACGGTAGCCAGGTTCACGTCGTTCTGGGTAATAGCACCCACACCGCGGTGGATGACGCGCAGCTGAACCTCGTCGCCACCGGCGTCGATCTTCATCAGGGACTCTTCCAGCGCTTCGACAGCACCGGAGACGTCACCCTTAATGATCAGGTTCAGGGTGTCCATCTTGCCCTCAGCCACAGCGGCGTCGAAGGACTCGAGGGTCACGCGCTTACGACGCTTAGCCAGCTGAGCGTTACGATCAGCAGCCTCACGCTTCTCAGCAATCTGACGAGCAGTGCGCTCTTCCTCGGTGGAGAGGAAGGTGTCGCCTGCACGAGGAACGGTGGACAGACCCAGCACCTGAACGGGGCGGGACGGGCCAGCTTCCTTCACAGCCTGACCGTTCTCATCGAACATTGCACGAACGCGACCGTGAGCAACACCGGCAACGATAGCGTCACCGACGTGCAGGGTACCGGACTGAACCAGGACGGTGGAAACCGCACCGCGGCCCTTGTCCAGGTTTGCTTCAATAGCAACGCCGCGTGCTTCCTTGTTCGGGTTAGCGGTCAGTTCGAGCACGTCAGCGGTCAGGGTGACAGCCTCAAGCAGCTCGTCGATGTTGGTGCCGTTGCGAGCGGAGACGTCCACGAACATGGTGTCGCCACCGTACTCTTCGGGGATCAGACCGTACTCGGTGAGCTGGCCGCGGATCTTGTCCGGGGACGCGCCTTCCTTATCGATCTTGTTCACAGCAACCACGATCGGCACGTTAGCTGCCTGTGCGTGGTTCAGTGCCTCAACGGTCTGGGGCATAACGCCGTCATCAGCTGCGACCACGAGGATTGCCACGTCGGTGACCTTCGCACCACGGGCACGCATAGCGGTGAACGCCTCGTGACCGGGGGTATCGATGAAGGTAATCGCGCGGTCTTCACCCTCAACGGTGGTGTGGACCTGGTATGCACCAATGTGCTGGGTAATGCCGCCGGCCTCACCCTCAATGACGTTGGTGTTACGGATAGCGTCCAGCAGGCGGGTCTTACCGTGGTCAACGTGACCCATGACGGTAACAACCGGGGGACGAACCTCCAGGACATCCTCGCCCTCAGCTTCTGCTTCGGCTTCGAGGTTGATGTCGAAGGACTCGAGCAGCTCGCGCTCCTCATCCTCCGGGGAAACGATCTTGATGACGTAGCCCAGTTCGGCACCCAGCAGCTCGAAGGTCTCCTCGTCCAGGGACTGAGTCTGGGTAGCCATCTCACCCAGGTGGAAGAGAACCGTAATCAGCGATGCCGGGTTTGCGCCAATCTTCTCAGCGAAGTCCATGATGGACGCGCCACGGCGCAGACGAATCTCGGTCGAGCCGTCGCCGCGAGGAACAACCACGCCACCGGGTGCCGGTGCGTTCAGCTGCTCCTGCTCATGGCGGCGAGCTGCCTTGGACTTGCGGCCCTTACGCTTGGAGCCGCCGCGACCGAACGCACCCTGTGCATTACCGCGACCGCCGGGGCCGGGACGACCCGGACCGCGGTTGAAGCCGCCGGAACCGCCGCCGCGACGTGCGCCGCCGCCGTTACCGCCACCGTTGTTGGAACCGGACGCGCCGCCACCAACGTTGGAAACCTTGGGCATCATCGAGGGGTTCGGGCGTGCGCCGCCGCCACCAGCCGGACGGGGTGCACCGGGACGTGCGCCACCTGCGGGGCGGGGACCGCCGTTACCGCCGGGGCGTGCGCCACCTGCGGGGCGGGGACCGCCGTTACCGCCGGGGCGTGCGCCACCGTTGCCACCGGGACGACCGTTACGTGCCGGACGGGGACCGCCGGAACGCTGGGAGTCGCCGCCGCCACGCTTCATGCCCTGCTGGGATGCGAAGGGGTTGTTACCGGGGCGAGGACCGGGCTTGGGGCCGGGCTTCGGAGCGGCAGGCTTGGGTGCTGCCGGCTTCGGTGCTGCCTCGGGGCGTGCCATGCCCTGCTGGGATGCGAAGGGGTTGTTACCCGGGCGGGGGCCACCGGGCTTGGGTGCTGCTGCCGGCTTTGCGGCGGGCTTAGCTGCTGCAGGCTTGGGAGCTGCGCTCTCAGCTGCGGGCTTGGGTGCCGGCTTAGCGGCAGGCTTTGCCGCTGCGGGCTTGGGTGCCGGCTTAGCGGCAGGCTTAGCCGCTGCGGGCTTGGGAGCCGGCTTAGCGGCCGACTCTGCGGGACCTGCCTTTGCGGCAGGCTTAGCGGCTGCGGCGGGGAATTCCGCGCGCAGCTTCTTCAGAACCATGGGGTTCAGGGTGGAAGAGGAGCTCTTAACGAACTCGCCCATATCCTTGAGCTTGGCGATAACTTCCTTGGAAGGTACGCCTACTTCTTTAGCAAACTCGTGTACTCGAGGCTGAGCCAAATTTTCTCCATTCCCGGTCCGCACCGGGAATGGTGCGGACACTAATGTTTACGGGGTGCACGCCCGAAGGCGCGCCAATTCGTGAAATTGCCGGTGGGTGAGCACGAAAGGGTACTCATTTCGCGGCACTCATTAGATATCCATCAGTTTTCTGACTCGCTTTCAGATAAGAAGTCGTCAAACTCGTTGACTTACAGAGGGCATATACCCGAAAAGCGTCTACGAGGGGGTCGAGTCCGCAATCACGGCTCGAATCTGCTCGCAGCACGCCTGCAGCTGGGCTGCAGGGACCGCTTTTTTGAAGGCGCGCGCCAGACCGTTCTTTTTCTGCAGAGCGGCTACGCACTTTTCGCTCGGATGGATCCAAGCGCCTCGTCCGGGCATAGTTCCCGCCGTATCGGGCTGATAGGGCGGGGTTTCCGCCTGCTCGGTAGCAGACGTGACGGGTGTGCGGGCGATGCGCAGCAGGTTGCGCTGTTCATCGCGGGCACGGCATCCGATGCAGGTGCGGACCGGTCCTTCAAACGCTTCGGAGGTTGCGGTGAGGTCGTGATTGCTCATGGTCCTCTCCCCTCTCTAGCGTGTGTGCAGAACCGCGTTCGCAGTACATTCGTGATGCTCTATCCGGTGTGTGCGAGGGCGCGTTAAAGCGCCCGGTTACACACCGGCACATCTTAATAGTGTATCCCGTTTTTAAGAATCATGGGCAAAACTGTGACGCAGGTGCAAGAACACCGGGCACGTACCTGCCCGATATCTTGCGCCTGCATCAAACGGATATGCCGCGGGATACGCCCCTCACCGGGGCTAATGCTTATTCAGCGTTCTGTGCGGACTCTTCTGCTGCCTCTTCAACTGCAGCTTCTTCAGCCAGGCTACGAGCCACGCGAGCTGCAACCTCTTCCTCGGCACGAACCTGAGCGTACTTGGACTCGGAGAGAATATCGATACGCCAGCCGGTCAGCTTCGCTGCCAGGCGCGCATTCTGACCCTCACGGCCGATAGCCAGGGACAGCTGATCGTCCGGAACCACGGCACGAGCGGAGTACTCACGCGGGTTCGCGATAATGACCTCGGTGACCTTCGCCGGGGACAGCGCCGCAGCGATGAAGGTTGCCGGATCGGTCGAGTAGTCGACAATGTCAATCTTCTCGTCGTTCAGCTCGGCAGCAACCGCACGCACGCGGGCACCCATATCGCCGATGCACGCACCCTTAGCGTTAATGGTCGGGTTCTTCGCGGACACAGCAATCTTGGAGCGGTGGCCAGCTTCACGTGCGATGGAGTTAATGGAAACCAAGCCCTCAGAAATTTCGGGAACCTCGTGCTCGAACAGGCGCAGAACCAGGTTCGGGTGCGAACGAGAAACCACAATCGAGGGGCCCTTCGGGCCGCGGCGAGCCTCAACCAGGTAGGCGCGCAGGCGGGTACCGTGCAGGTACTTCTCGCCCGGAACCTGCTCGTTGCTGGGCAGAACAGCCTCAACGGTGCCCAGGTCAACCTGAACCATACGCGGGTTGTTGCCCTGCTGAATCACGCCGGACACCAGGGTGCCCTCACGGTCCTTGAACTCACCCAGAACGGATGCGTCCTCAGCGTCACGCAGACGCTGCGACAGAACCTGACGGACGGTTGCGGCAGCGATACGGCCAAAGTTGTTCGGGGTATCGTCGAACTCGTCAATCTTCTGGTTGTCCTCATCAAGCTCAGGAGCCAGAATGACGAACTCGCCGGTGGTGCGGTCGATGACGGCACGAGAGCCCTTAATAGCGCCGGGCTGCTTCATGTACGCGAGCAGCAGGGCGTTCTCAACCAGGGTGAAGAGCTCCTCCATGACGAGAGAGCGCTGCTTCGCCAATGCGCGCAGTGCGCCCAGGTCAATAGTTTTAATATCCTCCACGCTTTTCAGCCTTTCCCAGTTAGCACGGCGCCGGGACGCTTAGTGCGCCCCGGCTCCCGAACGGTATATACCTGGCACGGAGCACCCCGTGCCTGAAGCTTTAATAACTCTATTCTACCGGCTCAGCAGGCGAATTGAAGTCAATCTCGACGTGAGCAGAAGCAATATTTTCCCACGGAAGCAAAGACGGCTCGTGGTACGACTCCTTCTGACCCTTCTTCGTGTTCTTCTTACGAGCCAGCACCGGACCCTCGTCCTGCACCTCGTGCAGACGCGCCAGGTATTCGGTGCCATCGGGTGCGGTGACCGCAATCAGGCGGGTGCGGGCACGCTCCCAGTGGCGGCGCTCGGTCAGGGCGCGGGTAGCGCCGGGCGAGGACACCTCCAGCTCGTAGGGGAAGAACTCGTCGTTTTCATCCGCACGGTCCAGGGCGCTCGAAATCGCACCGGAAATCTCCGCGAGGGAATCCAACGACAACGAATCGGTACGCTCAGCGGTGTAGTCCACCGTAATCTTCACGGTGCGGTTCGCCGCCGGGCCCGAAATCTTCAGGCCCTCCAGCACCAGCGAAAACTCGGAGATAACCGGGGCAATCGCCTCGGCAGCTTCTTCCTCACGGATCGCGCGGGTACCCACGCGCACCGGTGCCTCCACCACGGGCTCACTCTCAACGCGAGTGCGGGGAGTGTTCACACCATTCGCCACGCGGGATGCGGCACGGCGAGCGCGCGCATTCGGGGCGCTCTTCTTAGAGCCAGAACGCTTCGGCTTGTACGCCATAGTTCTCTTCTTTCATTCTTCCGCCGCTACCCTGCCCCACCTCTTGGGAGGTAGGGCAGGTGGCGACGGTTTTACGTCTTTGCGGGCTAGTGGCGTGCCTTAGGCGCCGCGCACCTCAGCGATGACCTCAGCCACCGCGTTCTCGACGGACACCTCGCGAGCCTCACCGCTGCGGCGGTCCTTCAGCTCCAGCACGCCGTCCTTGAAGCCGCGACCAATCACCAGGATGGTGGGCACACCCAGCAACTCGGCGTCGCCGAACTTCACGCCGGGGCTGGTCTTCGGGCGGTCGTCCAGCATGACCTGCAGGCCGGCGGATTCCAGGGATGCGCTGAGCTCTTCAGCGTACTCGTGGGATGCTGCATCCTTGCCGGTGATGACGATATGCACGTCTGCCGGTGCCAGGTTACGCGGCCAGATCAGGCCCTTCTCGTCGTGGTTGCCCTCGGCGATAGCGGCAAGTGCGCGGGTCACGCCCACGCCGTAGGATCCCATGGTCACGGTCTGCAGCTTGCCGTTCTGGTCCAGGACCTTCAGGCCCAGTGCCTCAGCGTACTTGCGGCCCAGGGCGAAGATGTGGCCCATCTCGATACCGCGGGCTGCGACCAGCTCGCCGGAGCCGTCCGGTGCCGGGTCGCCTTCGCGTACCTCGCACGCCTCAATCACGCCGTCGGCGGTGAAGTCGCGGCCGAAGACCAGGTTCGCCACGTGCTTGCCCTCTTCGTTTGCGCCGGTCACCCAGCGGGTACCGCGCACCACGCGGGGGTCAACGAAGAAGGGAATACCGGTTGCGGAAGCTACCGCATCCTCGTCCTCGGTGTGCGCGCCGAACAGGGGCGCATCCAGGCTCAGGCCGGGGCCAATGTAGCCCTTGACCAGCTGCGGGTATGCCTTCAGGTCCTCTTCGCTGGCTGCCTCAACCTCAACCTCGCCGCCGATGCCCAGCAGGGCGCCGATGTTGACCTCAACGCGGCCCAGGTCCACGGCACGGTCGCCGGGAACGCCCACGGCGAAGACCTTACGCTCGCCGGAGGGGGTGATGACGGTGCCGAGGAAGCACTTGAGGGTCTGCGAAGCTTCCAGGGTGCCGCCGGTCACCTCGGAGTGCAGTTCGTTCATGCGCTCCACCAGGGTCTCAATGGTGGCGGAGTCGGGGGTGTCCACAACGAGTGCCGCCGGGGTGTCCTCGGTGATTTCGATTTCCTCGGGAACCACGGTGGTGACGGCCTCAACGTTTGCCGCGTAGCCGCCCGCGGAACGCACGAAGGTGTCCTCACCGATGGGGGTCGGGTGCAGGAACTCTTCACTGCGGGAGCCGCCCATTGCGCCGGACTGTGCGGTCACAATAACAATCTCCAGGCCCAGGCGCTCGAAAATGCGCTGGTAGGCGGCACGGTGCGCCATGTACGCCTCGTTCAGGCCCTCATCGTCAATGTTGAAGGAGTAGGAGTCCTTCATGACGAACTCGCGGCCGCGCAGCAGACCCGCGCGGGGGCGTGCCTCGTCGCGGTACTTGGTCTGAATCTGGTACAGGTAAACCGGCAAATCCTTGTAGGAGGAGTACAGGTCCTTGACCAGCAGGGTGAACATTTCCTCGTGGGTGGGTGCCAGCAGCATGTCTGCACCCTTGCGGTCCTTGAGGCGGAAGAGGTTGTCGCCGTACTCGTCCCAGCGGTTGGTTGCCTCGTAGGGTTCGCGGGGCAGCAGCGCGGGGAAGTGAACTTCCTGCGCGCCAATGGCGTCCATCTCTTCGCGGATGATGTTCTCGACCTTGCGCAGTACCTTCAGGCCCAGGGGTAGCCAGGTGTACACGCCGGGGGCGGCGCGGCGGATGTAACCGGCGCGGACCAGCAGCTTGTGGCTGGCGACCTCAGCGTCTACGGGGTCCTCGCGCAGAGTGCGCACGAAGAGGTTGGAAAGGCGAAGTACCACGATTCTCCTTGAAAGGTCGATAGGTTTAGGTAGGGTGCCCGAGGCTCACCGGGTGAGCCGTAAATAGGCACAGTCGTCTTTAATTTTATAGCGTTTTAGGGTTCGGCGTGTTTAGCGCTCAAAAATGATGGTCGAGAACTGCCCAATCTGCTCCCAACCGGTCCCCCGGTACATGGCAAGAGCACGGGCGTTGTAGTCGTTCACGTACAGGCTCAAATGCGGGTAGTAGCGCTGCAGAATCTGCGCGGCGGCGGCAAAGAACGGCTTAGCCAGCCCGTAGCCGCGGTAGTCCGGATGCAGCCACACGCCCTGCACCTGCGCGGCGTCCAGGTTCACGATGCCCGCATCCGCCTTGAAGATAACCCGCCCATTCACATCGGTGACAATGGCGCTGCGCTGACCGGCAATGAGCGTGCGCAGACGCGCCGCATAGCCGTCACCGTAGCGGGCAACAGGGTCGAAGCCGACCTCCTCGGTGAACATGGCGGCCGCGGCAGGCAGAAGCTCCCCCAGGTCCGCGGAGGTGGCAAGGCGCGCATACCCGGCAGCCTCACCGCCGAGTTGGACAGCACCGGCGGGACTCTCCCCCGGCTTGAGGGGCCTGGGTTTGATGGGCACGGGTTTGAGAGGCGCGGGCAGGTGCGCCGGCAGCTCAGGAAGCTCCGTCTCGTAGAAGCGGGCGAGGTCCTTCTCCGGCGGCAGATACAGCAACGGTTGATTGGGGCGCTCCGACAGAACCCGCGCACGGTGATCGCAACCGTCACCCAGGCTCGGCTGCAGCATCTGCAGTAGCGGGCTCTTACCGCCGCGAGTCTGCTCGCACAGCTCCTGCATGCGCGTCCACAGAGGCATCACGAAGGCGCTCTCACCGAACATGGAATCCAGTCGAGAACCCACCTGCAGTAGCAGCTGAGCCAGCGCGTCACGATGCGCGAGCGCCGTAGCATCCGGGGTGGTAGCGTCCGCCGCTTCAGCAACGGGAGAATCCGCACCTTGCTCAGCATGTTCAACGGCGGCGTGTTCAATTGCGGCACCGCACAGCCGCACCGGCACCACATTCGAACCCAACAACAGCACACAGCACAACTGCCCGTCACGCTCACAACCCACAAAGCCCTGATAGTAGTGCAGCGGAATACGCGGGGACCTCACCGGAAGAGGGCACGCCAAATAATGCTCAATGGAGTACAGATTCGGGACCGGGTCACTGAACAGGACCTCCTCCAGCTCATCGCACCACCGAGCATCCAGAGCAAAAACGTGTTCCTTCACGCGATCAGGCATAGGGGAAGAATCCATCGACGAAACAGCAGCAGACGAAACAGCAGCACGCCGGGCACGATCAGCCTTACGGCGGCGAGAAAAAAGAGTGAACATGACCTGTTGAGTGATAGAGAATGAGCGACAAAAAATAAGTGAAAACACGGGGACACGCACCCCCGAAAAAGCGACCGGATCCTGCGGCCACAACCAGCAGCGGCAAGCACCAAGCCTGCCACCACCATAACCGGACATAACCGGAAAAGCGCGGAGGCGCCCTCACCAGGGCGCCTCCGCGCACAAAAGCTAACTAGCTCACCGAAACAGCCGGGGAACCCTCGGGAACATACTCGCCCGAAGCCTCCATCTCAGCAGCAATACGGGTCGCCTCTTCAATCAGAGTCTCAACAATCTGATCCTCAGGCACAGTCTTAATGACCTCACCCTTCACAAAAATCTGGCCCTTACCGTTACCGGACGCCACACCCAGGTCAGCCTCACGAGCCTCACCCGGACCGTTCACCACGCAACCCATCACGGCAACACGCAGCGGAACCTTCATGTGCTCCAGGCCCTTAGTCACGTTCTCAGCAAGCTCCCACACGTTCACCTGCGCACGACCACACGACGGGCAAGACACAATATCCAGCTTGCGGGGGCGAAGGTTCAGCGACTCCAGGATCTTGGTGCCCACCTTCACCTCCTCAACCGGAGGAGCAGACAGCGACACGCGAATAGTATCGCCAATACCCTGAGACAGCAGAGTACCGAACGCCACCGAGCTCTTAATAGTGCCCTGGAACGCCGGACCAGCCTCAGTCACACCCAAGTGCAGGGGCCAGTCACCGCGCTCAGCCAGCTGACGGTACGCCTCCACCATCACCACAGGGTCATTATGCTTCACAGAAATCTTGAAATCACGGAAACCGTGCTCCTCAAAGAGCGAAGCCTCCCACACAGCAGACTCAACCAGAGCCTCCGGAGTAGCCTTACCGTACTTCTCCAACAGACGCTTATCCAGCGAACCAGCATTCACACCAATACGCAGAGAAACGCCGTGGTCCGAAGCCATCTGAGCGATTTCCTTCACCTGGTCATCGAACTTACGGATATTACCCGGGTTCACACGCACAGCACCGCAACCAGCCTGAATAGCCGCATACACGTACTTCGGCTGGAAGTGAATATCAGCAATCACCGGAATACGGGACTGCTTCGCAATAATGGGCAGAGCCTCCGCATCCTTATCAGTCGGGCACGCCACACGCACAATATCGCAACCGGCAGCGGTCAACTCAGCAATCTGCTGCAGAGTCGCACCAATGTCGTGGGTCTTAGTGGTCGTCATCGACTGCACCGAAATCGGAGATTCAGAACCAACACCGACAGAACCCACCTTAAACTGGCGAGTCTTACGACGCGGGGACAGAACCGCGGGAGCGGGCTTCGGCATACCAAGGCTGACCGACAAGGTTTTCCTCCATACATGGGTTATGAAGGACGTACGACGCATCCTTCGTTCAACTTTTTATTGTGCCACTGACGCGAAAGAAAGCACTAATACGGGTACCCTTACCGCGCGTGACAACACACTAAAACAGGGTGATGGGCTTAACAATATCCGCCACAATCAGAATGACAGACATCACAATGAAGGCGCCCGCCACCACATACGTCAACGGCAGCAACTTCACCGGATCAAACGGGCCCGGATCCTTACGCCCAGTCAGACGCGCCAAGAAGCGACGCGTACCCTCCCAAAGGGCACCCAACACGTGGCCACCATCCAGAGGCAACAGCGGAATCAGATTGAACGCAAAAAGCATCAGATTCATATTCGCCACCAGCGAGACCAACATCGCCGCTTTCGCCTTCACATCAATACGGTCAGTAGCCGTCACCTCACCGGCAATACGGCTCACACCAACCACAGACACCGGCGACTCAGCGCTACGCTCGCCACCAGTCACCAGAGTCACCGTCAGCTCCCACACACGCTGCGGCAACGAAAGCATTGACGAACCCACACGCGAAAGCGTATCGCCCACCATCGCAGGCACCTCAGTAATAGAACCAGGCACCAACTCACTCGACGGCGAAACACCCACAAAACCGCCGCGAGTCGTCGCAATCGAACCATCCGCAGCACGCGCATACTGGCCCTTACCATCAGAAACCGGGCGAATCATCTCAACCGGAGTCACCGACAAATCCAGACGCTGACCATTACGCTCCACCGTCAAAGTGCTCGGGTGAGAACCCGCCGCACGAATCGCCGAAGACACAGCCTCCCACGAACCCGTCGACGCACCATTCACAGCAACCACACGGTCACCCACCTGCACACCCGCAGCCTTCGCAGGCGACGGGGTGGACTTATCCGTACACTCGCCATAGCTAATCGAATCATGAGTGACATTCACGCTCGGCACGCACTCAGACACCGCCGACACCTTATTCGTCATCTGCGCCGTACCAAAACCACAAATCAGCACAGCAGTACACACCACACCAATCAGCAGGTTCATCGTCGGGCCACCCAGCATAATTACCATGCGCTTGAGCACCGGCAACTTATAGAACAGGCGGTCCTCATCGCCGGGCTTCAGGCGCTCAGCATCCGCCGCACGAGCCTCCTCAGCCATGGACGCAAACGGGCTGGTACTGCCCGAATGGCCCTCCTCATGGTGCTCCTTCACCTCAGCAGGGCTCGGCGGGTACATACCAATCATCGAAATGTAACCGCCCAACGGGATCGCCTTGAAACCGTACTCAGTCTCGCCGCGGCGGAAAGAGAACACGGTCTTACCGAAGCCAATCATGTACTGCGGAACGCGCACATTGAACAGCTTCGCGGGCACCAGATGCCCCACCTCGTGCAGGGCAATCGAGACGGCAATAGCGATTGCCATGAGGATAATGCCCACAGCGTACAGCAGGATTTCCACGCTTTTTCTCGTTTCGGTTCGGGGATACGAAGCTTCTAGGATACTCGCTTAGCCTGTGAAGGCGCCCTCCCTCGCTTTCTGGAGGGGCTGGATGAGGACGGTAAGAGGGGCGGTGTTCGTCCTCGTTCCTACAGGGAACCCGCCCTCGCTTCGCTTCGGGCACCCTGATGTCACTTTCGGACGACACCGCCCCTCCGCGCACCAATCTACCCGAGGTGGCGCGCCGTGTTTTCCGGATGCGCTCTCAGGGTGTCAACCCGGACGCTCTCCGTAGCGAAGCAAGGAGAGGGCGGAGCGTCCGGGTGACGGGTGCCCCTGCGTAGGCGCGGAGGAAACATGCGGCGTGCCATCC